>SKEC01000546.1_pt1 | contig 35802 bp, 33 predicted proteins | sample 4826641 | NCBI WGS metagenome assembly SKEC01 (sample SAMN11008819, study PRJNA524170) | human gut metagenome | biome: Human fecal sample; material: Feces; isolation source: fecal sample from pouch patient p18, p21 | host: Homo sapiens | place: Israel: Tel-Aviv | collected 2015-12-22
AAGTCGTTTCAATTGAGAAGCAACTTGCGAATCGTCTGTTGAAGATGAGGCACAAAGTTTTGAATTAGTAGAATGATTGGTTTGCGCTCTGAGTTCAATTTTTACAGAAGAAGTAACAAGTTGATACAAGAGCAGAAAAAAGCAGCCGTTGTTATAAGTGCAAAAATAGCTTCCATTTGGAAGAAAAACGGGTCTAGTAATAACACTAGAAATGGAAGCACTATCTAATAAAGAGGAATAGAGGGGTTTTACTTTTGATTTCTCATTAGAGTAAGGCTTCCATGAGATTTCTTCGTTTTTGGTTCGTTCGATGAGTTGTTCGATTAAAGATAAAGCATTAGTGTTCATTATTTACAATCTCCTTTTTGTCCATATTTCCAATCAAATAATCAATATGTTTGCATAAAATCTCTTTTTTGTGTGCTGGTATCGGCTTCTTTATGTAATGCAAACTCCGTTGAATGTGAAATAAACGAAACGGAAAGGCAATAAACCAATACCTATTGCGGTAAGAATAAAGAGCTTGACGTAATTTACTTCGTATTTTTAGAGTGTCAAGGTTATCTTCCCAAATATTATCACGTAATGAGATAAGATCGGATTGGATGTCTAATCGTTCAGAATTGTATTCTTTGCGCTGCTCAGTAGCATTTTTAAAGAGGCTATGAGACAGGACAAATAAAATGATAGACATACAAAAGCTGAGTATCCCAGCGATATCTGCAATGGTACTTAACATAGTTTAACTCCTTTGTTTGATATAAAAAGTCTACCATAACACAAAAAGACTTTCAACAATTTAAAAAGAAGAAAAGCAAGAAAGGAGGTGAGAAAAGTGGAGAAGATGGTACGGAGAATGTATCGGATTATAAAAGACGAAAAAGAAAAAGAAGAAAACAGGGCAATACTGGAGAAAAAAATAAAAGAAAACCATAACAAGAAAGAAGCGTCTGCGGGATATGTAGACAGAAAAATGGAAAGTTGTAAAAGCTGGACGAAACTGTACATGGACAAAAAGTGCAAAAAATTAACCATACTCACAATGGCGAGCGTGGCTGTAATGATTATTTTTTGGAACTTTGCTCTAAATTATATTCGTCGATGACGAGCTCCTTTGCCTCTGAGAGGCGGTCTAAGAGATAGGAAACTGTAGCCTCATCAGCAGGAGCGTCGTAAATTTCTTTTTGAAATTCTTCATAAAAGCTACAAGAGGAATACGGAATGAATATTTCTTCTGCGCTGATCATTGATGTGCAGCTTGATGAAGAGCTGCAAAAGAAAGTACAAGCAAAAGAACAGGCGAAACAAGATGCGGAAAAAGCTGAACTTGACAAACAGACAGCACTAGCACAGGCAGAGACAGATAAAGTGAAAGCGGAGGCGGAAGCTGCAGTTGCAATTGAAAAAGCGCGTGGACAAGCAGAAGCTAACAGATTGCTTTCGGAAAGCATTACGCCGGAACTTATACAAATGAAAGAGGCAGAAGCGAGATTACAACATGGATGGATTGAAGTGCAAGGAGCAGATGCGGTTGTAAAAGAAAAATAAGATATTGGCTGCACTATTTAGGTGCAGCTATTTAAAAGGACAACGCAACAAGTACAAACAGTGATACATACATTCTAAAGATTGGAGGGAGATATATGGAAACAAAGAAAATCGAAACAAATAAAGCGGTTGTATATGTTCATTACAGCCGATTACCGACCAAAGAAGACTTGGAAGATGCTTGTGCAAATTTTATGCGCAAAGCATTACAAGATGGAAAAACAAAGGATAAGACCGCGTAAGCGGTAGAAGGGAGGACAAGCATGCTTGAAAAATACCTGGAATTACTCGAACACAACCTGAACTGGGTAAAACGACAGATCAGAGAAGACGAACGTATGAAGGACTTAAGGTTCGCAAGAGAGATATGTAATTCTCATAAATACAGGGTTGTAGGAGCATTGGAATTAATGCTGGATATGAAGGAAATTACATGGGAAAAAGAGCATGAGGAAAGAAAAAAAGTGGACGAGCTGTTTAGGATTGAAAATCTGCTTGAAGAAATTGAGAAAGAGGGAAAGAAATGAACTGGAACAGAAGAAAAGCACTACCGAAGTGGGAGAAACGTAGAATCCGAAACAGGCATGAACGGGACTTAAGAAAAGAGCGTGTGTTTGCGTACAAGATTGCGATTGCCGTGTTGATGCTAATCGTTGTCGGAGTTGTAAGTGATGCAATTCTAGTGGGAGGTGTAGTGAAATGAATGAGATTGTAGTAGATGAAAATCAGGAGCTTAAGGTAATGCAGTTTGATCGGTCGGACGTCTTACGACAGAAGAGATTAGCAAAACAGCTCCTTGAGAAAGAGAAGCGTGATGATCTGATTTTTCGTGGAGTGATGATTGTAATTGGAATGGCAATCGCAGCAGGATTTGGTTTTATCGCTGGAGAATTTACAGCGATATCAATGTTGCTATAAAGAAAGCGCCCTTACAAGGTCGGTAAACCTTTGGGCGCTACACAATTAAACCAAACATAGTATAACACACAAAGGAGAGAAAAGAAATGATAAATACAAAAAAAGGAACTGTAAAAATTGAGGGAACAGAGGATGAGATCATGGCGGATGCAGTAGTGATACTGAAAGCAGTGGAAGAACTGCTGACAGATAAGCACGGCTCAGAGAAAGCGAAGAAAGAGATGGAAGAAATAATAAGCAGAACTAAATTAAGTGATAAAGAGTTGAAAAAGGAACTGGCACAGAAAATTTTTAAAATGCTATTTGGGAAAGAATGATGGAAAATCCGGTTAAGATTGTGAGATATTCGCACGCGATTTCATTTCCGAGTGGAAATGTAACAAACATGCAAGCGATGTACGGAACAAGGGAAGAAGTTCGAAAAAAGGCAGAAGAGATAGCGAAGAAATATGGAGTGGAAGTGAAAACGATAGATTGACAAAAGAAAAAGCTGACATCTGCAAATGCCAGCCGGTTCACAAAGAACACTAATTTCAATACCTGAAATTATAATATCATTGTGGACTGGAAAAGTCAAGGAAAATGGGGATTTTGAACCCGTTTTCGACTTGATAAGAATATTAAAGTTAGGACATGATGAATTATGATAAACAGGAAGAAAAGGGAATTTAGAGGCGGAGAAATAATCGATATAGAAGAAAACCATGACGGCAGATATGGAGCACCTGGTAAGAGAAGAGAAAAGAAAGAAAAACCGACAAAGGAACAGATGCAGAAGGTAAATGCGCTGAATAAGATGAAACGGTGTCGGTGGAGGATGCTGGAATACATAAGACCAGGCGACGTCTTTGCTACATGGACCTACGAAGTGAGAAATAGACCGGAGGATATGAAAGCAGCACTGAAAGATTTTCAGGACGCCATGAAGACAGTCAGGAAAGAGTTTAAAAAGCGTGGATATGAGTGTTTTTGGTTTCGAAATATTGAACAGGGAACGCGCGGAGCGTGGCACATCCACGTCGTGATGAATGAATGCGGAGACACGGCGGGCATTTTGCAGAGAGCTTGGAAAAAAGGCGGAACGTGGTCGATAGAAATCCGGAACAGCCAGTATTACGACGAAGATTTTACAAAACTCGCCAGCTACATGACAAAAGATGAATATACAACAGAAACGAAAGCAGATGGAGCGAGAGGAAAGACAAGGCTAAGTCAGGCGAATTACAACATCAGTAAAAATATGCCACTTCCGGAACCAAAGGTAGACAAGCGGATCAGGTGGAAGAAAGAACCAAAACCGCAGAAAGGCTATTACATAGCATCTGTTTATGAGGGAATCAATCCGGTAACGGGATATCGGTATAGAAGATACACCATGATCAGGCTGAATAGGAGGATTTAAAAATGTTTGAAATGAACGTACCTTATGATAAAGGAACAATGAAAATCAGCTTGCCTGAAAAAAATCTTGCAGGTGTTTTAGGGGGAAAACAGAGCGAATATACCACCGAACTTTCTGAAAAAGAACTGGTAGAGCAGTCTTTAGATAATCCGATTGGTTCTAAATCCTTAGAAGAACTGGCAAAAGGAAAAAAGGATATTGTCATTATCAGTTCTGACCACACTCGTCCAGTTCCTTCAAAAATTATTACTCCTATTCTTTTACGAAGAATCCGTTCCGTATCTCCGGATGCCCGAATCCGCATTCTTGTTGCAACTGGTTTTCATCGTCCAAGTACACATGAAGAATTAGTTGATAAATATGGTGAGGAAATTGTTGCAAATGAAGAAATTGTTATGCACATTTCTACGGATGATGCTTCTATGAAAAAAATTGGTGTTTTACCAAGCGGCGGTGACTGCATTATTAACAAGATAGCAGCAGAAGCTGACCTGTTAATTTCCGAAGGCTTTATCGAAGCTCACTTTTTCGCAGGTTTTTCCGGCGGCAGAAAGTCCGTCTTGCCAGGTATTGCTTCCTATAAAACAATTATGGCTAATCACAGCGGAGAATTTATTAATGACAAAAAATCCCGCCCAGGTAACCTCTGCCATAATTTAATTCATGAAGATATGGTTTACGCTGCAAGAACGGCAAATCTTGCTTTCATTGTTAATGTTGTATTAAATGGAAATCACGAAATCATTGGTTCTTTTGCCGGAGATATGGAAGCTGCCCATGAAAAAGGCTGCGATTTTGTCCGCTCTCTTGCAAGCGTAGATAAAGTAGATTGTGATATTGCAATTTCTACTAACGGCGGATATCCACTTGACCAGAATATTTATCAGGCAATTAAAGGTATGACTGCCGCTGAAGCTACTCTTCCTGACAGTGGAATCATTATCATGATTGCCGGATGCCGCGATGGTCATGGCGGAGTTGGTTTCTACCACAATATCGCCGATGTAAAAAATCCAGAAGAATTTGAACAAAAGGCTATCCATACTCCTCGTTTGGAAACAGTTCCTGACCAGTGGACTTCCCAGATATTTGCCCGTATCCTTGCACATCATAAAGTCATCATGGTATCAGATCTCGTTGACCCAAAACTGGTAAAAGATATGCATATGGAACTTGCTTCTAACGTGGATGAAGCTCTTGCTATGGCATTTAAAATCAAAGGAAACGATGCAAAAGTTGCTGTTATTCCTGATGGTTTAGGTGTTGTTGTTAATATCTAAATTTTAGTATTAAAAATCTTAGTAACTATAATCACTGATATTATTTCATAATTTTAATATGAAAAGTCTTCAGTAACTATAATTATCGATATAAATTATTTCATGATTGATTTTTATTATAAGGACCAGCCACGAAAGCATTGTGAAAAATCAATGTATTTCAAGTTGTTTTTTATTAAAACGCTTTTATTAGAATAAATAAATTTATAAAACAAAAGAAAAGAGACGGAAGGAAAAATCGTTATGTTACACTCACTTATAGCTGAATTTTTAGGAACAGCCCTTATGATTTTATTCGGTGTCGGCGTACACTGTGATGAAGTCCTTACTAAAACAAAATACCATGGAAGCGGACACATTTTTGCTATCACCACTTGGGCTTTTGGTATTTCTGTTACCCTGTTTATCTTCGGAGGTGTCTGCATTAACCCTGCCATGGCATTATGCCAGGCAATTCTTGGCATGATTCCGTGGAGCAATTTTATTCCTTATTGTATTGCAGAATTTCTCGGTGCCTTATTTGGTTCACTTGTCGTATATGTAATGTACGCTGATCATTTTAAAGCAAGCGAAGGGAAAATAGATCCGATTGCCATTCGAAATATCTTTTCTACAAATCCAAACTGTAGAAATCTTCCTCGTAACTTTTTTGTCGAGACAATCGCAACAACTGTTTTCTTAACTGCCATTTTAGCTGTCGCAACCAATTATGAAAAACAGTTACCTATCGGTGTCGGACTTATCGTCTGGGCTGTTGGTATGGGACTTGGCGGAACTACAGGATTTGCCATGAACCAGGCAAGGGACTTAGGACCACGCCTTGCGTTCCAGTTACTCCCTATCAAAAATAAAGCTGACAATGACTGGCAGTATGGACTGCTTGTTCCGGGGATTGCTCCATTTGTCGGAGCTGTCTTAGCAGCTTTATTCTCCCATTATTTTCTTGCTATTTAATTCATTAGACAAACTACAGACGAAGCCATCGCCCTCAATAAGGCATATTTGTGGTCTCGGAGCAAGTGTTGGATGCGAGCGCGTGGAGCGAACATTCAACACGCCGCGACTAAAAGCACAAATATGCCTTATTGAGGGCAATGGCTTCGTCTGTAGTTTGCTTAATGAATTAAATAGCAACGTCTTATTGTTAACTTTGATTTTTATTATGGTTGACAATGTCTTTTTACCATGTTACAGTAACAAATAAGAGAATTTTAGAAATAAAATGCAATAAGAATTATCGTGCTTTCATTTTGGGAGCTATTTTGTGAGGTTAAGAAAGGATTCATTATGAGTGAAGCAGTAACTATTGACACAATTAAAAATATATTAACAAAAAATGTAAATAAGGAATATTCTCTTTCACGCGAGGAGGCCATCGCTATTATGAATCTTCCAGAAGACGATATGACTCTTCTTATGGAAATGGCCGGAAGTCTTCGTAAAAAATATAAAGGCAATCATGTGAGTATTCATCTTCTTACAAACGCCCGCAGTGGAAACTGTTCTCAAAATTGTGCTTATTGTGCCCAGTCTTGCCGTTCAAAAGCAGAAATTGAAAAATATAAATGGGTAAATGATGAAAAGTTATACAGTGATAATGCATTTGTACATGATAACCATCTTTCCAGACACTGTATTGGTCTTAGTGGAATGAAGTTTACCGATGAAGAAATAGAAGAGCTGGCTGAAAAAATTCGTATTATGAAAGCACAGGGAACACATCTTTGCTGTTCCATCGGTTTTCTTACTGAAAAACAAGCATTAATGTTAAAAGAAGCCGGTCTTGACCGAATTAATCATAATCTAAACAGCAGCCGTTCCTACTATCATAATATATGTACCACTCATACTTATGAACAGCGTGTAAATAATATTCATATGTTACAAAGACTTGGTTTTGAAATTTGTAGCGGCGGTATTATCGGTATGGGTGAAAGTAAGGAAGATATTGTAGATATGCTCCTCGATCTTCATGAAATTCAGCCCGAGGCTCTGCCAATCAACTTCCTTCTCCCAATTCCAGGGACTCCTTTAGAAAATGCAGATACTTCTGTTCTCACACCATCTTACTGTATGAAAGTACTGTGCCTTGCCAGATTAATGGTTCCACAATCCGATATCCGATGTGCTGCCGGAAGAGAAGTTTACTTTAAAGGACGTGAAAAAGAACTTCTCAGTATCGTAGACTCTATCTTTGCCTCCGGTTATCTCACGGCAGATGGACAGGGAATCTCTGATACGATAAAAACAATTACTGATGCAGGATTTACATACGAAATAGAATCTGATTAATCCTGATTTGCCGCAGGCAAGGTAGACGCCCGCAGGGAATAAAATATCCTATATTTATCTCCCTGAGTTCGTCTACCTTGCCTGCGGCAAATCAGGATTCAAATATTTTTTCAGATATTTTCCAGTATAAGATTCTTCTACCGCAGCAACTTCTTCCGGTGTTCCGCAAGTCACCATCGTGCCGCCGCCTTCGCCACCTTCTGGTCCCATATCAATGATATAATCGGCTGTTTTGATGACTTCAAGGTTATGCTCAATGACTACAACTGTATTGCCACCTTCCGTTAACCGCTGCAAAATATCAACCAGTTTATGAACATCTGCGAAGTGTAGTCCCGTTGTTGGCTCGTCTAAAACATATATTGTCTTTCCGGTACTCTGGCGACTTAATTCTGTGGCAAGTTTTACTCGCTGTGCCTCTCCACCGGAAAGGGTTGTCGATGGCTGTCCTAACTTGATATAGGAAAGTCCTACATCTCGAAGTGTCTCTATCTTTCTTCGGATTGAGGGCACGCTCTCAAAGAATTCACATGCTTCATCGACATTCATATCTAATACTTCAAATATGTTTTTGCCTTTGTATTTTACTTCCAATGTCTCTCTGTTGTAACGCTTTCCATGACACACTTCACATGGTACATATACATCAGGAAGAAACTGCATTTCTATCTTTAAAATACCATCACCAGCACAGGCTTCACAGCGGCCGCCTTTTTTATTGAAACTGAAACGTCCTTTGTCATATCCTCTTGCTTTGGCATCTTTTGTCATAGCGAACAATTCGCGGATATGGTCAAATACTCCTGTGTAAGTGGCTGGATTAGAACGTGGAGTACGTCCAATCGGAGACTGGTCAATGTTGATTATCTTATCTAACTGTTCTGTTCCTTCAATATCTTTATGTTTTCCTGGTTTAATTCTTGCACGGTTTAATACGCAGGCAAGCTTCTTATAGAGTATCTCATTGACAAGGGAGCTTTTTCCTGAACCGGAAACTCCTGTTACACAGGTAAATACGCCGATTGGAAACTTCACGTTGATATTCTTTAAGTTATTCTCTGAGGCTCCTTTCACCGTCAGATAACCCTGCGGCTTTCTCCGAACTTCTGGAACAGGGATTTTCATTTTCCCGCTAAGGTATGCTCCTGTAATGGAATCTGGATTCGCCATCAGTTCCTCTGCAGTTCCAACTGCGACAACCTCCCCACCGTTTTCGCCTGCCATTGGTCCAATATCCACAATGCAGTCTGCCTCTCGCATCGTATCTTCATCATGCTCAACGACAATAAGTGAATTGCCCAAATCCCGCAGACGTTTTAAGGCAGAAATGAGTTTGTCATTATCTCTCTGATGCAGACCAATACTCGGTTCATCAAGAATGTATGCTACTCCAACAAGTCCAGAACCAATCTGCGTTGCAAGACGAATTCGCTGTGCTTCTCCACCAGAAAGCGTTCCTGTTGGCTGTGAAAGACTTAAATAGTCAAGACCAACATCATTTAAAAAGCCGATTCTTCCACGAATTTCTCTTAACACCTGTTTACCGATAAGTTGCTGTCTTTCTGTAAGTTCAATTTCATTAAAATAGGAAATTAATCGCTTTACGGAGAGGCATGTCAATTCGGAAATATTGTACTGACCTACTGTTACTGCCAGAGATTCAGGCTTTAATCGCTGACCGTGACAACTATCACATGGAGTCACTGTCATAAAGTTTTCATATTCTGCTCTCTGACGTTCAGAATGATTCTCGCGATAACGACGCTGTACATTACGAAGCAAACCCTCAAAAGCAACGTCATAGACACCCTCTCCACGCTTTCCTTTATAGTATACTTTCACCTCATGTCCATTTGTTCCATGAATAATAATATCCTGGACTTCCGGACTTAAATCACAAAATGGCGTACTCAAATCAAAATCATACTCTCTTGCCAATGCATCAAGAACTGCTCTCGTATAACTCTTTGAATCTGTGCAAGACTGCCAGCCCAATACAGTAATCGCCCCATCTGCAATACTCATTTTTTTATCTGGAATCATCAGGTCAACATCAAACTCCATCTTAAATCCAAGTCCGTGACAGACTGGACAGGCTCCAAACGGATTATTGAAAGAAAAGCTTCGTGGCTCAATCTCATCAATGCTGATACCACAATCCGGGCAGGAAAAACTCTGGCTAAAATTCATCGGTTCCCCACCAACAACATCTACTAACAAAAGTCCCCCTGTAAGCTTCATTACGGTCTCAATCGAATCTGTAAGACGGTTTTCAATACCTTCCTTTATCATCAGACGGTCTACAATAATCTCAATATTGTGCTTTTTATTTTTTTCTAACTTAATCTCTTCTGCAAGGTCATACAGATTCCCGTCAATGCGAACACGGACATAGCCACTCTTTTTTGCATCTTTTAATATTTTTACATGTTCTCCCTTTCTTCCCCTTACAATCGGTGCAAGAAGCTGAATTTTCGTTCGTTCTGGAAGCTTCATTAAAATATCTACAATCTGGTCTACTGTCTGCTTGGAAATCACTTTTCCACACTTTGGACAGTGAGGAATGCCAACTCTCGCATAAAGAAGCCGCAGATAATCATAGATTTCCGTTACTGTACCAACTGTAGAACGTGGATTGCGGTTCGTGGACTTCTGATCAATCGAAATGGCAGGAGAAAGACCCTGAATATCGTCAACGTCCGGCTTTTCCATCTGTCCTAAGAACTGTCTTGCATACGAAGACAGTGACTCCATATATCTTCTCTGTCCCTCCGCATAAATCGTATCAAATGCCAGTGAGGACTTACCAGAACCTGAAAGTCCTGTCAGTACTACAAATTCATTTCTCGGTATATCTATATTAATATTTTTAAGGTTATGCTCACGCGCCCCTCGAATGCGAATGTATTCTTTCTTTTCGCTCATTATATTGTATCCTTTCTAATCGTCATAATCCCTCAAAGCAATCTTATACTTTTTCAGTTCATCTCTTAATTCTGCCGCTTCTTCAAAGTTCAGTTCTGCCGCTGCCTTATTCATCTTCTTTGTTAACTTAGCTATCATTTCCGTAAGTTCCTTACGGTTCATAGATTCCGTATCTTTCTTTAAGGAACCTCGGCTCTTCTCTGGTGCTTCTTCATTGGTAATAGAAATGACATCCCGAATTGCCTTTTGAATAGTCTTTGGCGTAATGCCATGTTCTTCATTATATGCCATCTGAATTTCACGACGCCGCTTTGTTTCTGTGATGGCGGCACGCATGGAGTCTGTAATCGTATCTCCGTACATAATAACGTGTCCTTCTGCATTTCGTGCGGCACGTCCGATCGTCTGTACAAGAGAAGTTTCTGAACGTAAAAATCCTTCCTTATCCGCATCAAGAATAGCAATTAGCGTAACCTCTGGAATATCCAGTCCCTCTCTTAAAAGGTTAATTCCAACAAGAACATCAAATACACCCATTCGCAAATCTCTTACGATTTCAATTCTTTCTAATGTATCAATATCGGAATGAAGATATTTCACACGAATATCCAGTTCTTTCATATAAGCAGTCAAATCTTCTGCCATCCGCTTCGTCAGGGTAGTTACCAGAACTTTATTCTTCTTTGCTACCTCTTTATTAATCTCACTAATCAAGTCATCAATCTGTCCCTCTACTGGCCGGACATCAATCGGCGGGTCAAGAAGTCCTGTCGGACGGATAATCTGTTCTGCCCGGAGCATCTCATGCTCTCCCTCATACACATTCGGAGTCGCAGATACAAAAAGCATCTGATCAATTCTCTCCTCAAATTCATCAAAATTAAGAGGACGGTTATCTAAAGCTGAAGGCAGCCGGAATCCGAAATCAACTAACGTCTGCTTTCTCGAACGGTCTCCTGCATACATTCCCCGCACCTGCGGAATCGTAATATGTGACTCATCGACAATCATAAGGAAATCATCCCCGAAGAAATCAATCAGCGTATACGGAGCCTTTCCCGGCTCTAATCCCGTAAGATGTCTCGAATAATTCTCAATTCCAGAACAAAATCCTGTCTCTTTTAACATCTCTATATCGAAATTCGTTCGTTCTGAAATTCTCTGTGCCTCTAAAAGCTGATCGTTCTCCTTAAAATATTCCACTCTCTCGTCAAGTTCTTCCTTAATCGTCTTCACCGCACGCTCAATCTGTTCCTGCGGCACAACATAATGCGAAGCCGGAAAAATAATCGCAAAATTAAGACTTGCCTTAATCTCTCCCGTCAGTACATCGACCTGCATAATCCGGTCAATCTCATCACCAAAAAACTCAATGTGAATCGCATCTTCAAAAGAAGAAACCGGCACAACTTCCAGCACATCTCCACGTACACGGAAACTGCCTCTCTTAAAATCAAGCTCATTACGCACATACTGGATATCAATCAGACGGCGCACAACCTCATCCCTGTCAATCTCCATTCCAGGGCGCAGCGAAATCATCATCTTCGCATAATCGTTCTTGCTACCAATGCCGTAAATACACGAAACCGATGACACAACAATGACATCCTTCCTCTCAATCAGCGCTGCTGTCGCACTGTGGCGCAGCTTATCTATCTCATCATTAATCGAAGAATCCTTCTCTATATAAGTATCCGTAGAAGGAACATATGCTTCCGGCTGATAATAATCATAATAAGACACAAAATATTCTACCGCATTATGTGGAAAAAATGCCTTAAACTCACTGTAAAGCTGCGCTGCCAGAGTCTTATTATGTGCCAGAATCAGCGGCGGCTTATTCAACTGTGCAATGACATTCGCCATCGTAAATGTCTTACCGGAACCAGTAACTCCAAGCAAAGTCTCAAACTGATTCCCTTCTTTAAATCCCTTTACCAGCTCCTCAATTGCCTGTGGCTGGTCTCCAGTCGGCGCGAAGTCCGACACTAATTCGAAATGATCCATGAAGCAAATCCTCCCTCTTATCGTAGTATGTTTCCGATTATATCAAATATACGAACAAATGTACAGACAAAATCCAAATATTTGTTCTGATTTAATTCATATAAGAAATAGACGCACCCGAAGAGAGAAGCCGCCCTATATCTGTGACTCTATCACTATGGGCTGAATGTTCGCTTGACGGCTTACATTCAGTCCTCGTTCTAAGACCACAGATATAGGGCGGCTTCTCTCTTCGGATACTTTCTTTGGCTTGATTTTGTTTGAATCAAATTGGCTGGTGTAGGAATTTAAGGATATAAGTAGAAGCTTTCTACTTGTTTTAAAATTATTAAAATTCAGTATAACTATATATTATTATCAGTGATATCCATAAAATGTAGTTAAAAAATGGTAACCAATTCACTCATATACGGAAAGTATCTTCATACTGAAAACGCTATATCACACTTTATTCACTTTTTCGTCTTCTTACTACAAGGAAGATAATCACAACGGCTGCGGCCACTCCAATGATAATCCATGTCAGGATTGGTGTAGTATCGCCAGTCTTACCACTCTTAGACTTCTTAGTATTATTAGTTGGTTTCTTTTCCTTTTCTGTTGAAGTAGTCTCCTCTTCACTAGAGGTTGTCTCTTCCTCCTCGTCACCTTTTTCTCTATTTGTAAGAGTGATCGTACCAGTTTGCTGTTCCATAGATAATTCTACATTGCCCTCACCACTGATCTTATAAGCAAAATTATCTGGATCAATCGTGTTACCATCTGCATCTGTCTCTTCTATGTAAACTTTCGTTGTGCTGCCATCCTTCTCAACTCGAACAGGTACAGTCACCTTACCATTCTGCTGTAACTGTACTGTCTGAATAAGTTCATTCTCTACATTATCGTCTGAACCTGTCTGCTTGTAGACAGAAGCATAGAACGTATCATTTGTTGTTGTCTGCTGTCCATTCTGATCAAGCACCTTCTTCTCAATGGTCAGCTCTGCTACAACCAAGAAATCTTCAGGAATAATAGTAAATACGTTACTGATATTCATCTTTCCCTGTGGACGGCCCTGTAACTGCACTTTATTATCTGTAGAATCACCGGAGCCATCTCCAACTACACATTTATAGGTTCTATCCTGCTCTGTATGTGTCTCTCCCATAGCATATGGAACACCATTCTCATCTGTTTCGAACAGATAATAAATACCGTCTGGAAGATTATCATACTTTATTGTCTCACTGTGGCTTCCATTAAAATCAATTGTCTTCAAATAATTCTTTCCATAAGGAATCGTTCCTTCGGCATCGCAGAACAATCCAACATAATATCTTGCTCCTGGAACAGTCTCTCCATTCTCTTCATAAGATTTCGGCGCCTGCAGATTATAAATCTTCCCTGTTTCCGGATCCATATAAACTAAAGCCTTTGTTACTTCTAAAGAACCCTGCTGATTACTTACTCCCTTGGTATAAGTCTCCACATCATAAATCCAGTTCTGTCCATCTTCCATATATGGAATCGCAACTAAAAATGGAGAAAACATCCCATAAGAAGCGCTGTCTTTTTCTTCGACAAGATACATTCCCTGCGCCAGATCCGTAAAACTAACTTTACCGTTACTATCTGTTTTCTTTGTTACTGATGAAATACCGGAATTGTCAATGACAGTAGTAAGCTTCTTCGCCGCATTCAGGTTCTTATCACTTGTTGTAATGTCATTGACATCTACACCTGTAGATTCCAAAGAACTAACAATATCAAAAGAAATATTTACTTCATCATGACTGATAGATGCAAGCTGATAAATGCTAACAGAAACGCCGGCCTTATTGGTAACGCTGTCTCCCTGCTTTACATCATCTAAATTAATTGTTATGCTGCCTTTCTTATCTTTGTTATAACTGTCTGCCGCTTTAATCTGGGTCGGCATTAATAATCCTACTGCCATCGCAGCTACAGCTAACAAGGTAAGAATATATTTGCTGTATTTGATTATTATAGATTTCATCAATTGTTCCTCCTTTTTCATGATCGGTTATGGATTTGTTTTATCACTTTCTCTTTTTACTGCCTGACTTCTTTTTATGTTTGCGTCTCTTTTGCCGCCTTCGCTGCCTGCTACGCACCAGACTGTAAATAATCAAAAGTACAAGAACTCCTGTCGAAATCAAGAAAGTCCTCTGCTTCAATAACCACCTCCATAACGTATTCTTCTGGGAGTTAGTACTTTCTGTCTTATATGGTACTCTTCTTGCATGAACTAACAAACGATGTGTATTAATTCCATATGGAGTACAAGTCACCAGTGTTACTCTGTCCTGCCCTTTTGCGATAGTCAGATGCTCCATTTCTTCCGGTTTCACTGTCTCCACATTAAACACCTTATACGCAAGGGTCTTTCCCAAAATATGAATATAAAATTCATCATTCTTTTCTAACTGATCTAAGTTAGAAAAAAGTTCCGCACTCGGAAGTCCTCGATGCCCTGTTAATACAGTATGCGTATTCTTGCCTCCAACCGGTATGGAAGTGCCCTCAAGATGCCCTATTCCCTTTTCCAGTACTTCCTGCGATGTTCCATGATAAATGGGAAGATATAGCGAGATTTTTGGAATCTCCAAAGCCCCCATGACTCCGCTTTCTTCCATATCCAAAACATGATTATACGCACTGTCCGACTTCTTCTCTTCCTGTGAAAATGCATCAGAAAGCTGTGGATTCTCTCTTGCCAGCATCTCATTATACTTCTGCGTATCTTCCAGATATTTCTGAAGTTTCTCTTTGTTCATCGTATGGACTGCATGATCATAAGAGTCGATTACCTTTCCCTCACGAATCTGATTATAAAGCGTCCCAAGTACCGGATAATTCAACGTCGCATATCCTGCCACAAAAAGCAGTGTGATCAGTATTCCTAATATCTTACTTTTCATTTCGCCTAACCTGTTTTTTCCTTGCTTTTTTCTTTTTACCAATTGATAATTTTTTATCAAAGTTATTGAATTTTTTCTTTGGAAGTGACATCTTCCCCCACCTGTAGAAATCGGGAAGCCCCCACTGATACTGATTTGTTGCTCACCACCTACAGGTGGGAGTCATCTCACATCTGATATATCTGAAGGAAAAATAACACTACTTCTTCTCAATTTATTAAAAGCAAAAAATAAAAAAGTACCGCATCAAAGAGGTGAGACGATACTTTTTTATTACTTTTAATAAAATGTACTCTCGGAGTCTTTCCTGCACTTGCTTTTGTGGCTGATTTTCTGCCAGTCGCACCCGAATTTCATCAACGTACGTACCGCGTACGCTTCAGAAATTTGGACACAACTTACAAAAAATCTTCTCACAAAATCAAGCACAAAAAGATTCCGAGAGTACATTAAATTGTTTTAACGAATATATTTTTCTGCTATTTTCTTAAGTTTTTCTGGATTTTGGGTATACCAGCTTTCATAGGTTAAATGCTCTGCCGAAATCATCTGACCAAGTTCTACAAAGAAATCCGGGATTTCTTCTGCAAGCATTGTTCCCCATTCTTCTCCAAAATGCTCTGCTCCCTGTGCATCTGTTCCATTTACATGAAAAGCAAATGCCGGCTGCATTTTTCCATCCACACGTTTAGATGCCCCGTGGAAACCAAGCTTTCCGATCTGATGTGTTCCGCAAGAAGAAGTACATCCAGATATATGAATTCTTGGAAGTACCCCATCTGCAAAATGATAAGGCTCTACTGTCGCCACAATACTTGCAAGCAATCCCTGAGAATCTCTAAGTCCAATCTGGCATACGGTACTTCCAATACATGATACAGATGTTTCAAACAAGTTTTTTGCCCCGTCTTCTGTAATTGCAGCAATCTCCTTTGCCTGTGACGCATTCAGATTAATAATATACAATGTTTCATCTGGAGCAATGCGAACTTCTGCGTCTCCAATATCTTTTATTATATTATAAATTTCTCCAAACTTCTTCACTGGGACAATTCCACCTATTGGGTGATATGCCACTGCATATAGTCCCTGTTGTTTCTGTGGAAGAATACGTTCTGATGCTGCTTCTTTTTGTGGATAACTTTCTGCTGTTTCTAATACAACATTTTCATCCGTTTTTACTATGTTGTCTGCTACATTCTTGGTTATGCTCTCTGTTATATTTTCTGACATATCAGCAGTGTTTTTTCCTTCAACATCATCCGCACTATTATTTCCCATATTATTTATTGCATTTTCGGCTACTTTTCCTTCTAACTTTATAAGAAGAGAATCTTTATATTCTGCCTTTACTTCTGCTAACTTTTCCTGATATGCTTTGCGGTAGCCATCTACCCCTAATGTCTCCTGCATGTATCTTGTTCTTGATTTAGCACGACTCTCATAATTACCATAAGTAGTAAATGTCCGAACCATTGCTTCTACATAATAAAGTACCTCTTCAGGCTTTACATTTTCCGCAACCTTTACTCCCATTCGGTAATTATTTCCCAGTCCACCTGCACTGTATACATCAAAAGTTCCTTCTTCTTTTGCTACAAATCCAAGATCTCTAAATGTTGCATGTGTTACATTCGCTGGAGAATTAGAAAATCCTACTTTTAACTTTCTTGGAAGCTTCACCGTCTTGATGATTCCCATCAGATAATCTCCCGCTTCTTCCGCATAAGGAAGTACATCGAAATATTCCCCCTGTTCCACCCCAGAGAGGGGAGAGACCATAGTATTTCTTGGGAAATCTCCACCGCCTCCTCGAGTAACAATGCCAGCATCCATTGCCTGCTCCATAATATCGCAAACCGCCTTTGCATCTAAATCATGAAACTGCACTGTCTGGCAAGTTGTGATATGTGCTCTTTTCACATCATACCTTTCAATAGAATCTACGAGGAACTTTAACTTTTCCTTCGTCACTCTGCCGCCTGGCATACGCAGGCGGAGCATGCTCGCTTCTCCACCTTTTTGTGCATAACTTCCAAAGCCGCCAGAGAACCCTTTATAATCTTTCACACTGACTTTTTTTGCATAAAATTTCTCTGTCATCTCTCGAAATTCTTTTAAATCTGCTTTAAATTCCTTCATTAATTCCTGATTCATATTTCCTCGACCTTACTTTCTATATATTCTCTATAACGAATTATGATTTTCTCGCAATAATAACGAATTAAATTATATCATACTTATCCTACCTGCGAAAGTAGTAATAAATTTAATAGTAATTTGTTGAGCTAAACAAAAGCGACAGGCTAACCAGGAAACTAATTGGTAAAGTTATTGTTTGACAATTTGGGGATTTCTCAGAAAATTGTACTCATTAGGAAATTAAATTTGAAAGGGCCAATACTCAAACTACTGGCATAATGTAGCTAACGCGAAGCGCAATTGTTAGCACTCATTTATATTGAGTGCTAATTTTTTCTTGACATTCCTGCAAACTGGTATTAGTATAAGAATGGTATTGATAAAAATACAAAGGCAATATTCCAGTCAGAAGTTTTTTTGACTTAGTTCATAGAATATTAGCCTACATTTATATAATTAATTTTAAGGAGATGCTTATTATGGCTAAACAGGGAAGTTTATCAATTAACAGTGAAAATATTTTTCCTATTATAAAGAAGTGGCTCTATTCTGACCACGACATTTTCATCCGTGAGTTAGTAAGTAACGGATGCGATGCTGTAACAAAGCTGAAAAAGCTTTCTGTTATGGGTGAATTTGAAGAAGCTGACGATGAGAAGTATAAAGTAGAAGTTCGTATTAATCCTACTGACAAGACTCTCACCTTTATTGATAATGGTATTGGTATGACAGAGGACGAAGTAGACGAATACATCAATCAGATTGCTTTTTCTGGTGCTGCTGCTTTCATGGAACAGTATAAAGACAAAGCAAGTGATGAGCAGATTATAGGTCATTTCGGACTTGGTTTCTATTCTGCATTTATGGTTGCTGATAAGGTTACTATTGATACTCTTTCTTATAAAGAAGGCGCTACACCAGTTCACTGGGAATGTGATGGTGGTACAGAATTTGATATGGAAGATGGTGACAAAGCAGAGCGTGGTACAACAATTACTCTTTACCTCAACGATGAGAGTTATGAATTCTGTAATGAATACCGCTGCCGCGAAGTTCTTAACAAATACTGTTCTTTCATGCCAGTTGAAATTTACTTTGTAAATGAGGAAGAAGAAGCGAAAAAGGCTGAGGAAGCTGCCAAAAAGGATGCTGAAGAAAAGGTAATTGACGTAGACGTAAAGGACGCTGATGCAAAAGAAAATAACGCTGATACAGAAGATGGTGATTCCGAAGTAACTCTTGAAGAGGAAGAAGAGGAAGAAGATGATGCACCTAAGCCAATCAACCAGATTCATCCATTATGGACAAAGCATCCAAACGACTGTACTGATGAAGAATATAAAGAATTTTACCGTGATGTATTCCACGATTATAAAGAGCCTTTATTCTGGATCCATCTGAACATGGATTATCCATTTAACTTAAAAGGTATCCTTTATTTCCCTAAAATCAATACAAAATATGATACAATCGAGGGAACAATTAAGTTATATAACAACCAAGTATTTATCGCAGATAATATTAAAGAAGTTATTCCTGAATACCTCTTATTATTAAAGGGATGCATTGACTGTCCAGACCTTCCACTGAACGTATCAAGAAGTGCATTACAGAATGACGGTTTTGTTAAGAAAATTTCTAACTACATCACTAAGAAAGTTGCGGAAAAGCTTTCTGGTATGTGCAAAACCGATCGTGAAAACTATGAAAAATACTGGGATGACATCAGCCCATTCATTAAGTTTGGCTGCATCCGTGACCAGAAATTTAACGATAAGATGAAAGATTACATCATCTTCAAAAACATGGAGGGCAAATATGTTACACTTCCAGATTATCTTGAAGCTGGCAAAGAAAAATATGAAAACAATGTTTTCTATATCACAGATGAGGTAGCACAGTCTCAGTATATCAATATGTTCAAAGAACAGGAAATTGATGCCATCTACCTGACACACCAGATTGATACAACATTTATCACTCACTTAGAGCAGAGAAATCCAGAAGTAAAATTCCTGCGTATCGACTCTGAACTGACTGATAACTTCAAAGAAACAATTGATGAGAACGAAGAAAAAGAACTCACCGAAAAGCTTTCCGAGAAGTTTAAAAAGGCAACTGGTGTTGAAAACTTAATCGTAAAAGTTGAAAAGCTGAAAAATGCCGATATGCCTTCTATGATCACCGTTTCTGAACAAACACGTCGTATGTCCGAAATGATGGAAATGTACGGAATGAGCAACAGCTCCACAGGACTTGGTGCGGAAGGTGAAACTCTCGTCCTTAACATGAACAATGACTTAGTTCAGTATGTTTTAAACAATGACGAAAGCGAAAATACTACTACGATCTGCCAGCAGCTCTATGATCTTGCACGTCTGGCAAACCATCCGCTGAAACCGGAAGAGATGACTGCATTTGTTGCACGATCCAATAAGATTCTTGCAATTCTGACTAAGTAATTTCTAATTTGCCGCAGGCAAGGGAGACGCCCTCCGTGAATGAAATAAGGATTATTTCATTCACGGAGGGCGTCTCTTTTGCTACACGATCAGAAGTTAATAAAACCCATTATATTTTTTGTCGTTTTTCTTTAATTCCTGATTGATATATCCTCTTCCTAATTTCTCTGGAAGTGTTTTTTGACCAGAGAACAGATTCGTTCCTAATCCCAGACGATTTCCATCAATCTGTACTCCCAAGGCTGCTAATGTTGTTGGAAACATATCCATTGTAGAAAAGTCTCTGTTTCCTGTCACATTTTCTTTATAAGTACAATCAGCGTTGATAATTGTATTATACACGGTTCTTTTATAATTGTCGTTTAAATTACTCCATATCGGATCAGACGTATCGACCATTGTCGTATGATTACCAGCTATAACAATTGTCGTATTTTTGTAAAAATCTTGTTTTTTTATCCATTCTACAAAGTCATATACCTGCTGGTCTGCACAGGCAATTACATTAGCATATTGTCTGTTATATTTATCTTTACAAAGCCGGCATTTATAACCTCGTGGAAAATGCGTATCCACCGTCAGCATTGTAAGATTAAATGGTTTGTCAGACGAAGAAAGCTGTTCGAGCTGCTTCTTCGCACGTTTATATAATATTTCGTCTTCATGACCCCAAAATACTTTGTAATCCGGCGCAATGAATCCTTCTTTTTTCGCTGCATTATAATCTTCTATATGAAAATCTTTGTGGCTTGTAAAGTATGTATCTCTTCCGGCAAAGTCTCCCTCACTTCCACACAAAAACACCTGCTGGTATCCTTCTTTATTAAGAATATCTCCCATTGTTGTTAAATTAGGAAGAAAGTTTCCAAACATAGATCCCGAATTATGAAGCTTTAAATTAATTGCTGCTGTCTGTGCAACCATTCCTCCAACCGTATAAGTCGTTGCCTCTAAACAAGTTGGCCCACCTAGCTTTCCATCCGCCTTATCTGAAAAATTTATATTTTCCTTCGCCAATTTTGTCAGATTCGGAATATAATTATCATCCATGATACCGCCATCTTCCTGATCGGCATAACTACTTTCCATTGATTCCATAAATATATAAATCAAATTTCTTTTTTGAGATGGAAAATCAAGTTTTGTCTTAGCTGGGTTTACATAATATTTTTCATAGAAATCCGTTTTCTCCTGAACACTTTTTATATACTCCCACATACCTACTTTTGTTCCCTGAACTTGTATTGTTCCAACCAGGGCAATGAGCAGAATAATTTCCAGACAGATTTTAGTCCATGCAGGAACCTTTTTTACAGGTAAATCTTCAAGATTGTATAATACTCTTACCATAATAAGATAAACTATGCTAATCGTAAGCGTAACAAGGAGCGGCGGAATAATTCCTGTTTTTATAATACTGTTTATTACGCCACTGTCCGTTCCTTTTATCGGACTGGTAAGCTGCAGCACAATAATGGAAAATGAAACATCCCCACATGTACTTTTAAGCCATGCAACCATACTACATGCCAGCAGTGTTATAAATAAGGCTATCGGAACTAATAAACCAAACGGAAATGATAATACTTTCAATATTTTGTTCTGATCCGTCCTCTTCTGAAGTTCAACCGCATGAGATAATAGCAAATAGCAAGCCGGCATAAGCAAAAACATCATAAAATAAATTATCATTGTTATCTGTTTTTTCTGCACACGCTCCCTGTAATTTGCATTTAATTCTATATGATCTAATACAAACTGCTGCCCTATCTTGCTTCCAAAACGAACTTTTATCCTTGTTATTCCAGTAGCATCTACCTCTCCAAATGCTATTTTTTCTCCTTTTTTTATATTAGCCCATACTCTTGGGTTCTGTTCATAAGTAGGCTTTTCTTTGGTCTGGTAAGAAATTTTTACATCTGTATCCTGCGCCACTGGTTCTGCAAAATATACTTTTACATTGGCAATTTTCGAGGACTGCATCTTATACTTTATAAAAGGTCTTGCTTCTTTAATAAAAAAATGATTTCCATTTATCTCATACCCACGAAATTCTGCTTTTTCCAGATTCACATTCTGCGGTTTTAATGCTTTTTCCTGCGGAATTCCAGAAATATGCCATGCAAAAAATAGGCTAAGAAGCACAATGACTATTAACCCTGCTGCTTTACTGACAGATTTCTTAAAAAAATGTCTCCAACACACAGTAAGGCCAAAGAGCAAAGTGCCTGCAATCAGTCTTTTTAATACTGGTGCCATCAAGTTTTCCATTCCTTTTTCTTCTCTCATAAGATAAAGGGCAGTCATGATTCCTGCACCGAGGATTATTGCAGCCAAAACAAATCCTACTACAGCTTTTATATAATTCTTTTGTTGCTTATTCATCTGTTTCAATCTTCTCCTAATAAAACTGATTATACATTTTATCGTTTCGTTTCAGTTCTTTATTAATATAATTAGCACCTAATTCTTCTCTCAACGTCTCTTCTCCTGAAAATAAATTAGTTCCTAATCCAAGTTTATTCCCATCAATTTCTACACCAAGAGCCGCCAATGTTGTTGGGAACATATCCATTGTAGAAAACTTTCTCTTTGTCGTAACTTTTTTCTTATATGCACATTGCGGATTAATTATTGCATTATATACCGTACGCTGATAGTCATTGCTTAAACTTTTCCAGAACTTACTTCCTGTATCTACCATAGAAGTATGATCTCCGGCAATAATAATTGTCGTGTCTTCATAGAAGTCCTGTTTCTTTATCCATTGTACAAAGTCGTAAACCTGACGGTCTGCCCAAGCTACTGCATTCCCGTAAGTGGTATCGTATTTGTTCTCACATAAATCACAAATATATCCATTAGGGAAATGTGTGTCTACCGTCAGCATAGTAAGATTAAAAGGTTTACCTTCCTTAGATAATTTTTTCAGATTCTTTTTTGCTCTTTCATATAGAACTTTATCCTCATGACCCCAGTACACTTTATAATCTTTTGGGATATCACCTTCTTTTATTGCGGCTTTATAATCTTCAATCTGATAGTCTTTATGTGTTTTAAAATAGGCATCTCGTCCTGCAAAATCTCCGTCACTTCCACACAAAAACATCTGATTATATCCCTGCTTATTAAGAATATCACCAAGCGCTGTCAGGTTAGGAAGGAATGAGTCAGATACTGCCCCAGAATTCATTACTTTTAAGTTAATTGCAGATGTCTGTGCTACCAATCCACCGGCAGTATACGCTGTTGCTTCTAAACAGACAGGTCCACCCACTTTTCCATCTTTCTTATCAGTAAACTGTACATTTTCTCTTGCAAGCTTCGTCAGGTTCGGAATATAATTATCATCCATAGTTCCACCATCTTCCTTATCTGCGTAACTGCTTTCCATAGATTCCATAAATATGTAAATCAGATTTTTCTTTTCCTTAGGAAATGTCATCTTTACCTTTGCAGGATTCACATATTCTTTTTCATAAAAATCAGAACTCTCCCTCACACTTTGTATGTAATCCCACATACCTATCTCTGTTCCCTGTACCTGTACAGTATGCAGAAAAAATACAACCATAACTACTTCTATACAAATCTTACTCCATCTTGGAATTTTTTTCACTGGAAGATCTTCTAATGCATACATTCCCCGCACAATGAAAAGATAGCACAGTACAGCTGCTACGGCAAGAAGTACCGGAGGAACTACTGCAGTCTTGATGATACTGTTTATAATTCCGCTATCTGTTCCTTTTATCGGACTTGTGAGCTGTAAAAGGATAATGGAAAATGAAACATTTCCACATGTCATCTTCACCCATTCTACTAAATTCACTACAAGGAAGGCGGCAAATAATGAAAGAATTGTTATAAATCCAAATGGAAAAGATAAAATTCGCAGGCAAATATTTTTATCCGTTTTCTCCTGCCACTTCTTTCCTGCTGCTAATATAAAATATCCTGCCGGAATCAGCATGAAAAACACAAAATATTTCACCATGCTGACTTTCTTTTGATGCATACGTGCCGCATAATTTCCATTGATTTCGGTATATCCATAATCAAACTGTGTTCCAATCTTTCTTCCGATACCAATTTTAATTCTCGTAACATCTTTTACTTTCATTGAAACACAGCCTACTGTCTCTCCCTTATGAACTTTTACACGCATTTTTCTTGTTTTATTATCAAATCCATGCTGTGTCTTTGTCTCATACAGAACACGCACAATAACTTTCTGTGTAACTGGTTTTGAAAAATGTACCGTAACATTATCAAGATAATCTACATTAATTTCTTTTACAATATTTGCGTTTGCCTCTGCCACTGTAAAATGACCATCTTTAATATCATAACGATCAAATTCACTTTCCGGTGTTTCTAATCGCTGCGGCTTCAACTGGCTTTCCTGCCAGATTCCAGAATTCTGCCATGAAAAAACTCCCGCAACAAAAAGAAGAATAATAATACCTGCTATCTTTCTATTTCTTTTCTTTAGCAGATGACGTACTGCTATTGCAATTCCTAATAATACTGCTATTTCTACAGTCAGTTCCACTTTTTTTACCAATTCTTCAGCAGAAAGGCCAAGCTCTCCTTTTAAATAATTGGCCCCTGCAATTCCTATGCACGCAATAAAAAAAGCGGCCAGAAAATAGATTACTGCCGCTTTTTTCCTGCTCTGCATGTTCCCCTGATTTTCCATCTTTTCCTCCTTATGTATTTTATGTAATTTGCTATATTACATTTTTTAATCTTGTTTTTGTTTTATACTTCTCAAACGTATTTCATAAATGCTTTCTGCAAGATATGAACCACACACGCTCTCTAAAACAAACCAATCAAGAATTATAGCATGAAAAGATAGAATTGTAAATGCAGGTACTACATAAAACGATACTATTTGAAATATTTATCTACGCCATTCGCAATTCCCTTCGCAAGTTTCTTCTGGTAAGAAGAAGAATTCAACTGACGGTCCTCTGTTGGATTTGTGAGGAAACCACACTCTAAAATCATTGTAGGAATCTTTGCCCAGTTAATAGTTGTATAATAATCTGAGCGGATCGTTCCGTGACTTTTCTTATTCACAGCTTTTGCTACGGAACTTAACAGGCAGCTTCCAAGACGGCGTGAACTGTTAAATATCTTCTTTCCAACATAACGTGAACTTCCGGGAACACAAACCAAAGGACCTCTCGCACTTGCTCCTGATGCATTACAGTGAATACAGATATGGATATCCGCACCACTCTTATTCGCCTTCTTTGTTCTCTGCTGGTTAGAAAGTGGACAATTATTGGTTGTTCGGAGCATGATTACTTTATATCCTCTCTTCTTCAGCTCTTTTTTTGTCGCTTTTGCAATTGCAAGATTAGTCTTATATTCTGGGATATGCGTACGTACACCAGCAGTACCAGATGTCAGTTTTGCTTTTCTTCTGGAAGAACCTGGCGCTAATCTTTCTGTAGAAGAGATTCCTCTCTGCTGGTGTCCAGCCGCTATAAATACAGTTCTCTGCTTCTTTGCTTTTGTCTTTTTTTTCTTTTTTGCTGTCTTTGTTGTTGCTTTCTTTGCCTGTGTAGTCGCTGCCGCTGCTTTAGCAGATACTTTCAATGTACTTGTCGGAATCATAGTAAAAACCAGCATAAAAATCAGCAGCAAGCTAAACGTTTTTTTCATCATTTTCTTCACTTTTTATTCCTCCCTGTAAAATTTATAAGTCCATTATACACTCTGCAAAAATATACGTCCACTGATTTAATTTATTATTTAATTCATTGGAGAACAGACGCCCGAGAAGAGGATATCTTATCTCTTCCCGGGCTGTCTTTGGCTGGGTTTTATTTGAATTAAATAGTGGTTGTGGGGATTTGGGGGAGAGGGCAGATGTTTTCTGCTTCTGTCCCCAAATCCCCTCCCCCCTGAGAAAACAAAAAGCACCATAGTATTCTATCTGTGATTTTAATCACAGATAGAATACTATGGTGCTTTTTGTTTCGTTTGTTTAGCCCAATTACTATTTAGTAAATTAGAAACGAGCTGGATTCAGCTTAACGCCAGGACCCATTGTAGAAGTAAGTGTAGCACTTCTAATGTACTGTCCCTTAGCTGCAGCTGGTTTTGCCTTAATGATGGCATCTATTAATGTCTGGAAGTTTTCGTTTAACTGCTCCTCTGTGAAAGAAGCTTTTCCGATTGGCACGTGAATGATGTTTGTTTTATCAAGTCTGTACTCGATCTTACCAGCTTTTAAGTCCTGAACAGCTTTAGCAACGTCCATTGTTACTGTTCCAGCCTTAGGGTTAGGCATTAAACCTTTTGGTCCAAGTACACGACCAAGACGACCAACAACGCTCATCATGTTAGGTGTTGCAACAACTTTATCGAAATCGAACCATCCTTCGTTCTGAATCTTTGGAATAAGTTCCTCAGCTCCTACGAATTCTGCTCCTGCTGCTACAGCTTCTTCAGCTTTGTCACCCTTAGCGAATACGAGAACACGTACTTTTTTACCTGTACCATTAGGTAAAACTACTGCTCCACGAATCTGCTGATCAGCATGACGTCCGTCAAGACCCATTTTGAAATGAGCTTCGATAGTTTCATCAAATTTTGCACTGGCAGCTTTTTTTACGATGGCTACTGCTTCCGGTGCGTCGTATAAGTTAGTTTTATCTCTGAGCTTTGCAGCTTCCTGATATCTTTTTCCTCTTTTCATTCTAAATAACCTCCTGTGGTATTATCGGGAGCGACCCTCCCACTTCGTTGTATCTAATCAATCCGATTAATCTTCTACAGTAATGCCCATGCTTCTGGCAGTACCAGCGATCATGCTCATTGCTGCTTCGATGCTCGCTGCGTTTAAATCAGGCATCTTCATCTCTGCAATTTCTTTTACTTTATCTTTAGAAATTGAAGCAACTTTTGTTTTGTTAGGAACACCTGATCCGGATTTGATGTTACAGTATTTCTTTAATAATACTGCTGCTGGTGGTGTTTTAGTAATAAAACTGAATGTTCTGTCCTGGTATACTGTAATAACTACAGGAATGATCAAATCGCCTTTATCTGCTGTTCTAGCGTTGAATTCCTTTGTAAACTGGACAATATTCACACCATGCTGACCTAAAGCAGGACCTACAGGTGGTGCTGGAGTTGCCTTTCCTGCTGGAATCTGTAATTTAATATAACCTGTGACTTTCTTTGCCATGATAGCTAACCTCCTATTGTGGTAATTGCGGGAATGTCCCTCCCACTTTTCTGCTCCTTACGGAGTATCTTATAACTTCTTAACATCTAAAAATCCAATTTCTACAGATGTTTCACGACCAAACATATCTACTTCGATGGTAACAGTCTGTTTATTCATGTTAATTGCCGTTACAGTGCTTACTCTTCCTTCCCAGGCACCGGATGTTACTTCTACTAAGTCACCAATCTCGATGTCAATCTCTACTTCATTGTCGCTCTGGGCAACAATACCAAGATTTCTCATTTCTGCCTCGGAAAGTGGTACTGGGTCTGACCCTGGACCAACAAAGCCTGTTACACCTCTGGTGTTACGAACAACATACCATGTATCGTCGTTCATGACCATGTTAACTAACACATAGCCAGGGAACATTTTCTTAGATACGTTCTTTTTGACTCCACCCTTCATCTCGACTACGTCCTGAAGAGGGACTCTTACTTCAAATATCTGATCCTGAAGCTTTCTGTTTTCAATTGTTTTTTCAATATTAGCCTTCACCTTGTTCTCGTAGCCTGAGTAAGTATGGACCACATACCAGTTTAATTCTGACATATATTCACCTTTACCTTTATACTAGACCAGAAAATTAATTCCATACTGGAGAACCATATCCAGGGTAGCAATAATGACACCCAGGACAACGGATACAACCGTTACTGTAATTGTCTCTCTGATAAGCGTTTTTCTGTCAGGCCAGCTGATATTTTTAAATTCGGCTTTAAGGCCCTGAAACCAGCTTGTTTTCTCTGTTTTCTTTGCTTCGTCGCTCATCTTATCACTCCTTAAAAACCGGTCCGACTATTTTGTTTCTTTATGAACAGTATGCTTTCTACAGAATCTGCAATACTTTCTGGTTTCTAATCTTTCAGGATGATTTTTCTTTTCCTTTGTAGTATTGTAGTTACGCTGTTTACATTCTGTACATGCCAATGTGATTCTCACGCGCACAACTTCCACCTCCAATTTTGTTAAACGTAGGGTTTATTCTCATAAACCGATTTTAGGCATAAAAAAAAGACCTATTCCATCGCCACATTAATATATCATACCGATTTAACTTCGTCAATCCTTTTTCTGCACAAAATCCCGAAAAAGTCTTTTCCATATCTGCTCAATATGCTCAGAACATTTATAACTTTTTTATATTTTCTGCAATGTGCATAAGTTATCCACAAAATCCACACCTTGTTGTGGATAAAGTGGATAAAACTCATCTTCATACCAGAAAAGCAAATATTCATGCTATTTTTGCCATTTTACTTTTCCCGCTCAAAATGTGGACAAAATCTTGACAACCTTTAAGATATAAACAAATCTATTAACAGATTCTTTTTTATTCTATTTTCAGACAATTCCCCGCTTATTTTTTAACCAATTTATGGAAATTTTGTTATTGACAAGAAACGAATGTTCGTGTATGATGTTGTTAAACGGCCGATGTATTAAAAATCTTTAAAAAAGAAATCAAAAAAACAAGCGTTCGTGTATTATGTTGTTAAGCCCCAAAACTTACAGATATTATAACTACTATCTTAGTAGTAATCATTATAAAGAAAGAAGGATTTATTTATGAAACAGACAATTCGTATTAAATATTTTACAGACAAGATTGAGAAACTCACCTATATTGATGGCAAGTCCGATTGGATTGACCTTCGCGCTGCTGAAGATGTTTCTTTAAAGAAAGGCGAATTTGCTCTTATTCCTTTAGGGATTGCTATGGAACTTCCACAGGGCTATGAGGCTCATGTTGTGCCAAGAAGCTCTACTTTTAAGAATTTTGGAGTTATACAGACAAATCATATGGGTGTTATTGATGAGTCTTATTGTGGAGATAATGACCAGTGGTTTATGCCTGTTTTAGCTATTCGTGATACAGAGATTCATGTGAATGACCGTATATGCCAGTTCCGTATTATGGAACACCAGCCAGTTATCTCATTTGAAGAATGTAATACTTTAAACGGTACAGACCGCGGCGGTTTTGGAAGTACCGGCAGAGCTTAACAATTCTTTAAAATCATTGATTATTTATTAAACTTAAAATTTTCCCTCTCATTATTGAAAGATAGCAGCACTTTTCTTATATTTATCTAAAATGAAAGGATCACTCATGAAGAAACTATTTTTTCGTTTTGATTTCTCACCAAAGATAAAAAAGTTTCTCACTACACTTCATAATACACAGGAACGGGCTATTTTATGGATAATCAGGCAGTTTCTTCCCTTTCTTTTTCCGAGGCACTGCCCGCTTTGCGACAAACTTCTTCCTTACGGAAGTTTTATCCATGAGGAATGCCACAGAGAACTCCCTCTGATACACTCCCCTGTATGTATGCGCTGCGGAAAGCCTGTATCCTCCCACACACAAGAATACTGCTATGACTGCCGTGCCTTCCCAAAGAGTTTTCAAAGAGGACTTTCTCTTTTTCTTTATAATAAGAAGACTCGTCCTATCATGAGTGCTTTTAAGTATCAGAACAGGCGGGGACTTGCAGACTTTTTCTGTCAGGAACTTTGCAGGTACCGACTTTCACAACTAAGAGATTTAGGTGCTGATGCGGTTATCCCTGTTCCTATTCACAAAAATAAATATAAAAAGAGAGGTTATAATCAGGCCGCTCTGCTCAGCAGCAGGCTGGCTCTGACTCTTAACCTCCCTCATTATCCTGACATGCTGATTCGCTCTGTAGATACACTTCCACAAAAACAGTTCAATCCACAGGCTCGTCTCAATAATCTAAAGAAAGCATTCTGCTTTAATTCACATTATGATAAACTTCTCTCTCAAAGTACTCCCTTTTCTGTATTACTTGTTGATGATATTTATACCAGCGGAGCAACAATGGAATCCTGTACCCGCATCCTTTTAGAAGCCGGTGTTTCTGAAGTTTATATTTTATCTATCTGCATTGGAATTGCCAGAGATTAACCACAAACAATTCTTCTCTTAAGAAAAAATACTTTTCATTAAGCAAAATAGGTAAAATAGCAACGATAATCATGCTTGTTTTCTATTATCCAGCAAACCCTACTGAGATTATCATTATCTCATTAGAATGCCCGGAGCCAGCACAATTATGATGTTTCTTTAAGTTACAGGCCCTCTTTAAGACAATCATTCAAACCTGAATACCGCTTCTGCTCCGTCTCATTATGAATCATCTGCTCTACCATAGACTGCCTGCCTGCAATCGCAACACATTTCTGCGCTCTTGTAATTGCAGTATAGAGCAGATTTCTGTTACACAGAATCGGCGGACCGCTAAGAAGTGGAAGAACCACAGCGGGATACTCGCTTCCCTGCGATTTATGAATTGTAATCGCATAGGCAAGTTCTAATTCATCTAAACTTGAGAATGGGTATTCTGCCTCTCTGTTCTCATCAAAAACAACCGTAATGCGTTCAGAATATGTATTAATCTGCTTAATGATACCCATATCTCCATTAAAAACACCCAGTCCCTCTTCGATGGAGAAGCCCTTTGCGTTTGTGATTTTCCATTCAAGCTTGTAATTGTTCTTTACCTGCATTACTTTATCGCCTTCACGGAAAACACCGGTACGACCTTCTTTTTCTTTTTTAGATTCAGAAGCAGGATTTAAATAGTATTGAAGAACTTCATTTAAATGTTCTACTCCAAGTTCTCCCTTTCGCATCGGAGTAAGTACCTGAATTTCAAATGGAGATGCCCCAATATACTCTGGAAGTCTTGTTTTCACAAGATATACCAATGCCCCCATTACTGAGCGGACATCTTTCTTCTCAAAGAAAAAGAAGTCTTTATTTTTGTTGTCCAGTGTTATAAGCTCGCCTGCATTAATTTTATGTGCATTAAGAACGATATGACTGCTCTCTGCCTGACGATATATTTTAGAAAGACGAACTACACTGAATGCCTTAGAATCAATGATATCTTTTAACACATTTCCCGGACCAACACTAGGAAGCTGATTGGAATCACCTACAAGAATGAGTCTTGTTCCGGGAACAATAGCTTTCAAAAGTGAATACATCAGATGAATATCTACCATAGACATCTCATCAAGAATGACCGCATCGGCTTCTATCGGATTATCCTCATTCTTTTCAAAATGAGAACTGTCCCCATCTTCAATTCCACCGGATACTTCTAAAAGACGATGAATTGTTTTTGCTTCATAACCTGTCGCTTCCGTCATCCTCTTTGCAGCTCTTCCTGTAGGGGCTGCCAGAACAATATCCATCTTCTCCATCTCAAAGCAGCGTATCATAAGATTAATGGTTGTTGTCTTTCCGGTACCAGGACCTCCTGTAACAACTACTACACCTTTGGTAAGGGTCTCTTCCACGGCCTGTTTTTGTAATAAATCAAGCTGAAAGTCCATTGATTTCTCTAATTCGCTGATTCGCCTTCCATATTCCCCTTTTTCCATAGGGAAATGTAAGTCAAGATTCAGAAGCATACGGGATGTATTCAATTCCATAAAATAATAGGAACTTAAATACACATGTTCTTCCTCCCCTATTGTACGAATCATCAGCTTTTTATCAAGAACCAATTCCATCAAATGATCCTCTATAAACTCTGGAGCCATTGAAAGAAGCTGTCCCGCGCTCCGGCATAATACATCCTTTGGCAGATAAACATGACCGGAAAGTGCCGCCTGTTGCAAAGAATACAAAATTGCCGCACAGACACGAAAATCAGAATCAGGAGCGATTCCTGCCTTTGCCGCGATCGCATCCGCCGCACGAAATCCGATTCCTGTAATATCTTCTGCCAGCTTATATGGATTTGTCTTCAAAATATCATACATTTTATTTCCGTATTCTTCAAAAATACGGACAGCAAAGCGGCTGGTAATCCCATACTCTGACAGGAACATCATCGCATGGCGCATCTCCTGTTTTTCCTGAAACTGTACCGCAATATCCATCGCTTTTTTCAGAGAAATCCCCTTCACTTCTGCCAGACGTTCCGGCTCACTCTCTATAATGTCAAAGGTATTACCTTTAAACTTTTTGATTACTCTTGCCGCCAATGCCGGGCCCATTCCCTTAATAGCACCAGATGCAAGATACCGTTCCATTGCCGCTTTATCTTCCGGCTCCTTTACAGTATAAGATGTCATCCGATACTGCGGACCATGGGCCGGATGATCTACATATTCGCCTTCCGCACAAATATACTCGCCTTCGTTGATATAATGAAAATTTCCCACGAGGACTTCGTCCCCGTGGGTCGTTTCAATTTCCATTACGGTATATCCATTTTCCTCATTATGAAAGCGAATATGACTAACATATCCTTCCAGATGAGCCATTTAAAATCTCCTACTTTGTACCAAGATACTCAATGTACTGGCCTGTACCAATCGCAACTGCTGTCATTGGGTCATCGGCTGTCATTGTTGTAATTCCTGTCTTTTCCTCAATTAACTGCTCTAATCCCTGTAACATACTTCCACCACCGGTAAGTACAATTCCTCTATCAGAAATATCTGCTGCTAATTCTGGAGGAGTTCTCTCCAATACACTGTGAACTGCCTCTACAATCTGTGCTGTCGCTTCACGAAGAGCCTCTCTTGTCTCTTCAGAAGTTACCGTAACTGTCTTAGGAAGGCCGGTTACTAAGTTACGTCCTCTTACTTCAATAGAAGACTCTTCTGCACGAGTGTATGCACTTCCCACCTGAATTTTGATATCTTCTGCTGTACGGTCACCAATTAACAGATTATGTTTCTTTCTCATATAACGAACAATCGCTTCATCAAAGTCATCTCCAGCAACCTTAATAGATGTGCTTACTACTGTACCTCCCAGAGAAATAACCGCAATATCAGAAGTACCGCCACCGATATCAACAATCATGTTACCACATGGTTTTGCAATATCAATACCAGCACCGATCGCTGCTGCTACCGGTTCCTCGATAATCTTTACATCTCTTGCTCCTGCTGCGTAAGTAGCATCTTCTACAGCCTTCTTCTCAACTTCTGTTACTCCACTTGGAACACAGACAGAAATTCTTGGCTTTCTTCCAAATAAACTCTTGCCCACTGACTTGTGAACAAAATACTTCAGCATCTTCTCTGTAACAGAATAATCACTGATTACACCCTGTCTTAAAGGACGAACCGCTACAATATTACCAGGTGTACGTCCAATCATCAGACGCGCTTCCTCACCGATTGCCTTAATCTTTCTTGTATCGACATCAAAAGCAACTACTGAAGGCTCTTTTAACACGACACCCTTACCCTTTACATATACCAAAATACTCGCAGTACCTAAATCAATTCCAATATCCGTAGCCATTAGGAATCTCCTTTCCTTACAAACTCCACAACTTTTATCCCAAATATTGATTCCAACTTTAATTGAAAATCAATATCAAAATCGTATCTCTATGTCAAATACTGACACACTCGTTACCATTATAAACGAAACCTCTCAAATTTCCAATAGTTTTTTATAACTAACCTGAGAATGACGCACTTTCGTAAGATTTACGACTATTCTGACGTGAAAAAAGGTACTGAGGACTCTGCCATTCCTCAATACCTATTTATCAGAATCTTACTTATCAGGGTCAGTTCTTTTGTTATCTACTGCCTATTCGTCAATTCCTTTTTCTCTTAAATACTCAATAACATCTCCAACTGTTTCGATATCTTCAAGTTCTTCTGCAGGAATCTCTGTATCGTACTCTTCTTCTAACGCCATAGTCAGCTCAAATAAATCAAGAGAATCCGCTCCTAAATCTTCCTTAAAAGAAGTATCCGGTGTAATCTCATCCTCTTCAACGCCTAACTGTTCTGCAATAATCTCTTTCATCTTTTCTAACATAAGAAAAAATCTCCTTTTTATAAAATGTGTTATTCATGTTCAAAATTAATGTAAAATAAAAATCCGAGGTCTTGACACTTTACATAACTATCACGAATACAATACTTCCTGCTGTTTTGGCAAGACTTTCTTCTTGTATTCTATCTAATCATGAAAATGTGACCCTTTGACTCTAGTATCATACTATTCCCACATTTCTTTGTCAATATTTTTTCCTTATTGAAAATCTTATTTTCTTAATAACTCTTGACAGCATTACTATTTTCCTTTATTATGAAAATAGTAACTTTTATCGTTATTGTATATTTTATATTTATTATTTTATTTATTAATATTTTAATTATGAAAGGGGATTTGCCAATGGGTGCGCCAATGAAGAACAGCCGCCAGCGAAACGCCATATTAGAGTGTGTAATGCGTCATCATGACCATCCTACCGCCGACATTATTTATCAGGAGCTGCGGGAAAGCTTTCCTAATATTAGCCTGGGAACAGTATATCGTAATCTTTCACTATTAACTTCTCTTGGAAAAATTATGAAGATTACCTGCGAGAACCACGCTGACCGTTTTGACGGACAGACAAAACCTCATGCTCATTTTGAATGTAAGTCCTGCGGCTGCCTGCAGGATATTCCTTTTAAACCATCGATTCATCCACAGGAAGAAATCGGAGCGGGATTTGATGGAATTATCTCTGATTATACAATAACCTTCCGAGGTTATTGTGCTAAATGTGCTAAGAATTCTGATTAAACAAAATTGCTGCGCGATGGCTTGCGAAAGCTACGTGCAGCGATTTTTGTTTATAAAAATAAAAAAGCTCCCTGCCGGACTTGAACCGGCGACCTACGCATTACGAATGCGTTGCTCTACCAACTGAGCCAAGGAAGCTTGTCAAAAACTGACTTAATTATTTTACTATACTCCTACAAAAAAATCAACAAAAAATTTCTGATTTACCGAAGCTACATGAATAAAAGAATTTGAAAAAAAATTTCATTTAGTTGTTGACAAACTTCGTTTCTTAGGTTATTATAAAACAGTAATGATTATCATTACTTCTTGCAAATAAATTTTATAAGAAGTATTCATTACTATGCAATGTTACTTATATGCTTTCGATAACCGCTAAGACGCCATCTTAAAAGTTATCAGACATTTATTTTAGAAAAGGAGATTATTTATTATGAAAAAGTTTGTATGTAGTGTATGTGGATATGTTTATGAAGGTGAAGCTGCTCCAGAATTCTGCCCACTTTGTAAGGCACCTGCTTCTAAGTTTATTGAACAGTCTGAGGAAAAGACATGGGCTGCTGAGCACGTTGTAGGTGTTGCAAGTGATGTTCCAGAAGATATCAAGGCTGACTTAAGAGCAAACTTTGAAGGAGAATGTAGTGAAGTTGGTATGTACCTTGCTATGGCTCGTGTTGCTCATCGTGAAGGTTATCCTGAAATCGGTTTATACTGGGAGAAAGCTGCTTATGAAGAGGCAGAACATGCAGCTAAATTTGCTGAATTACTTGGTGAAGTAGTTTCCGCAAGCACAGAAGAGAACCTCAGAGTTCGCGTAGAAGCTGAGAACGGTGCTACTGCTGGTAAGTTTGACCTTGCTAAACGTGCTAAAGCTTTAGACCTTGATGCAATCCATGATACAGTTCATGAGATGGCTCGAGATGAGGCTCGACACGGAAAAGCATTCGAAGGATTACTTAAGAGATATTTTGGTTAAAATATCTCCAAACTATAAGATATGTAAAATAAATAGTAAAAGCAAAAGAGAATGCTCCTGCAATCACTTGTAGGAGCATTCTC
>SKEC01000558.1_pt1 | contig 35578 bp, 29 predicted proteins | sample 4826641 | NCBI WGS metagenome assembly SKEC01 (sample SAMN11008819, study PRJNA524170) | human gut metagenome | biome: Human fecal sample; material: Feces; isolation source: fecal sample from pouch patient p18, p21 | host: Homo sapiens | place: Israel: Tel-Aviv | collected 2015-12-22
GGAGCGAGTATCCGACAACGGATGCTCTTGTTTGCTATACCAATTTTCACCACCTTAAAATTTCTCTCGAAAATTTTGTTTTGGGGCTTGACTTTTAATAGTTAGTCTTTCCCTAGATGATGTTTTCCCTGGACGTTTGCTCTAAATGTGTTATTGACAAGAGCTAAGAGCGTCGTTATAATCGGAATGGGAAAACAAATTTCGCATTTATTATATCAATGGGAAAATAACCTGTCAAGAGGTTTGCATTTGAATGAGAAGTTTATTTTCTCATGGCCCAATGGAGAAAATCAGTGAGGCTGAATATCGTAAACTCAAATCGGTAGCACCACTTAAGACAGAACGCAAGACAAGGTATGGCAACCGAGAAGTCACTTATCAAGAGGCCTATCAATTTGCGGATTTGCTTTTTGATACGATTCAGTGGTTTAATACATCTGCTTCCGTGCGTTCTTTGCTTGAGAGACTTCCGATTGGTGAAGTACTTCGCCCACAGAAAAGCGGTATAAAGCCTGATCTTGGCACACTTATGCATTTTTCTGAATTTATAAACAACAAGCTATGTGATGAAGTTGCGCGCTGTGCCGTTTTAGACAGTCCCATTGTGCAGCCGCACGTTCACTCTTTTACAGATATGCTTTATTACAACTATGACTTCGGCGACGATTGGCATGTGCAAATCACTGCCAGTGACAATGCAGAGGATCTTATCTAATCGGATCGGCTCACGGCAGAGGAATGGGAAGAAGAAAAGCTGCAGCTTCACAGCAAGCATCGTCCTGTCTGTATTGCACAGGATGGTTTGCCTGTATTTGATGATGTCGGCAATATTCATGGGTATGCCGCATTCCTGAGATGTGTCAATCGGGATGCTCGTAAAAATAATATAGCAGATGAAGACGATAACTCGCCATATCCATATCATGATAAAGCGGAGACCCTTGCCTGGGCGAGGAGCCTCGGGTGGAGTAAACGCAGAGTGAGCAACAAAAACTTGTTGTGAGTTATTGATTGCAAATCGTTGAAATCATAGCATTATTGTAAAATGTGATATGGCTTCGACATTCGCGCCGGCTTTTGCGACAAGATACCTCGGCGGTCTGGCAGACAGGCATTCTGCCGCAGACATTGACGTGCATTTAAAGGAAAGTGCCAAAACGTATTTCGTTGTGAGCGCGGACACACTTATGAACAGGCAATGGACAGATTGACGGTGTCTTTTGCCATGCGGTGATAAAACTGCCAATTAAAATTATAGCGAGGTATCCTCCATTTTTATAATGGAAATCTTACACCATAAAACAGCGCAGATAGGTGGTTATTGCGGCAACCGCCCCTTTGATTGACCATCAATTACTGGAAAATGCGGTTCATCTCATTCTGCTTCCACTCCCAACAGGTATGTACATAGCGCTTTAGTGTAATGTCAGAGTTGGCATGCCCCAACAGCTCACTCAACGTCTTTATGTTGCAACCTGCTTGCAGGCAGGTCGTTGCAAAGGTGTGCCGCAGTGCATGGGGATTCACTACCGTAACGCCCGCTCCTTTGAGATAGCAGTGTACACTTTTGCGGTAGCAGCGCGGTTCAACAGGTTTGGATTCATTGCCCGACAAGAACCAGGCCTTACAGTTTTCTTTCCGCTGTAGTTTCTTCAGCATTTTCAAAATACCATGCGGAATCGGGATTTTTCTCTCAGAGCTCCGCGTTTTTGGCGATTGAATGACAACCCTCGTTTGGCCTGCGCCCACATAAATTCGTTTTACTGTCCGTTCAATGGATAAAATGCCGTGATCTAAATCAAAGTCAGCCCACTGTAGACCACAGACTTCACCTATGCGCAATCCCATCTGCATCATGAGCAGTGAACCAAGCTTCCGAGTAGTTGGAGCAAATTCAACATAGCTCTGCAAGCATTGTTGTTCAGATTTGCTGAGCGTAGTAGACGTAGCCATAGATGGTGTTGCCAGCTTAACATCAATCTCAAGTGACCGCATAAGGTGCAAGTGTGCTGCGTATCGGCAAATGCGACGTACAAGCATAAGACATTCGCGCGCCATAGTAGCCCCTAATTGTTTGTGGCTGTTATCTGTTGGCGTGATAATCTCAAGCAATGACCTTTCTAAGGTACATTCATCTAACGCTTGCACGCGGTAGCCGCCAAGAACAGGAAGAATGTAATGTTCCAAAGTATACTGATAGTGTGTAATTGTCGACGCTTTGACCCCTAAAGAAATGGAGCCTTCCCAATTATGAGAAAGCTCCTGAAATGTTGGATTCTGTTCCGACAGTGCACAGGCTCTGACCTCGGCCTTGCGCATTGTCATTTTCTTTTTTACTTCGGTGTAACTGTGTCCGTATACATATCCCCAAATTGCTGTTCGATCAGGCTTGCGGCCCTTGATATATCGACCCTCCCAACGACCATCTTTACGCTTACGAATGTTCTCTCCTCGTCTTGCCATGCGAAACCTCCCCCATACTAAGCCATGATTTAATAACAATTGTCACATATTGGTTGCTTTGCTGACGAAAAAATCTTGTATATCTGGTGAAATTGACAATTTCAAATCCGGTATAATTTAATATTACATGATTTGTTGAAAAATGTCGGCTTATGTGTTATTATACTATAAATGGATTATACATATATAAGCAAAAAGCGAGGTATCCTCCATTATAAAAATGGAGGACACTTTGCGAGGAAGTGAGGTGGGCAATATGGCGCTGGATCTGTATGAGCATAATGCGAATGCTTACGTGGCCGCGTGCGAGATGATGGACAAGTACGGCAAAGCTGCTATTGTTCACCCCACAGGCACGGGTAAGAGCTATATCGCGTTCAAACTCATTGAAGCTCATCCAAATGAAGTGATTATCTGGCTTTCCCCCAGTGAGCACATCTTCAAGACACAGCGGGAGAGCTTACTGCGGCAAGACCAGGACTTTCCGCTTCAAAATGTACGATTTTATACGTATGCCAAGCTGATGTGCAGTACGCCGGAGCAACTTAACCAGATAGCAGAACAGAACCCTACCTACATTATACTGGATGAGTTTCATCGAATTGGTGCGGAATTTTGGGGCGAGAGCACGCAAAAGCTGTTGGCTCTCTGTCCTCATGCAAAACTGCTGGGCCTGACCGCCACCAATGTGCGTTACCTTGATAATAACCGCGATATGGTCGAGGAACTCTTCAATGGCCATGTTGCCTCCGAAATGTCCCTGGGCGAAGCCATCGTCCGGGGTATTTTGCCTGCCCCGAAATATGTGACCACGGTTTTTAAATACCAGCAGGACTTGGCGCGGTATCAGTCGCGCGTTGACAATCTGCGCAGCCCCGGCATCCAGGACGTGAACCAGAAATATCTGGAAGCCCTAAAGCGCGCCTTGGAGCAGGCGGACGGACTGGACAAGGTCTTTGCCCGCCACATCACCAATAAAAACGGCAAGTACATCGTGTTCTGCTCCGGCAAGGAACACATGGACGAGATGATTTCCCATGTGCCGGAGTGGTTTGCGGCTATTGATACAAAACCTACCGTGTACAAAGCCCTGTCTGATGACCCCGCCACAGATAAGGCCTTTGCGGCATTTAAGGCCGATACCAGTAACCACCTAAAACTCTTGTTCTGCATTGATATGCTCAATGAGGGTGTCCATGTCGAGGGCATCTCGGGCGTTGTTTTGTTCCGCCCGACGATTTCGCCCATCATCTATAAGCAGCAGATTGGCCGCGCTCTGACAGCAGGGGATAGCGCGACACCGCTTATTCTGGATGTCGTCAATAACTTTGAGGGCCTGTCCAGCATCAGCAGTCTACAAAACGAGATGGCTGCCGCCGTGCAGCGTCTCTATGCCAACGGCGAGAGCGACAAGATCGTTACGGATCGTTTTGAGGTTGTGGAGCAGGTCCATGACTGCCGCGTGCTGTTTGAACAACTGCAAAGCAGCCTGTCCTCGACGTGGGATCACTACTTCTCCGAGGCAAGCATTTACTACGCCGAACACGGCAACTTGGACATTCCGCGTCGCTACAAGACGCCCATGGGTTTGAGCCTTGGCGCGTGGCTGCAAATTCAGCGGCAGGTTCGCAGTGGCAAGCGTGTCGGGAGCCTGACCCAGCAACAGATCGAACGCTTGGACAGCATCGGTATGCGCTGGGACAACTACAGCGACTTGGCCTGGACAAAAGGCTATGAAGAAGCCACGCAATATTACGCTAGGCACGGCAACCTCATGGTGCCTGTGGAATGGAAAACGAAAGATGAATTCCCATTGGGGAACTGGATTTCCAACAAGCGCACTGAAAAAGCCGCTGGAAGGCTGGACGCGGAGAAGATGAGCCAACTGGAGCGCATTGGCATGGTCTGGGATGCCTTCAGCGAAAGGTGGGAGCAGGGCTTTGCCGCTGCGGCAAAGTATTATGCTGACCACGGCAATTTAGTCGTGCCTGTGTCCTACACCACAGAGGATGGGCTGCGTTTGGGAGTCTGGATCAGAAACCAGAAACAAACTTATGCCAACGGAACGTTGCGGCCTGAAAAGGCCGAACGGCTGGAAAGCATTGGAATTCTTTGGGAGCAAAGCAACTTCGACTTTAAGTGGAACGAGGCTTACGAAGCAGCGAAATTGTATTTTGAGGAAAACGGCAGCCTGAACGTGCCCATCGGGTATACAACCCCTGATGGCATAGCCTTGGGCAAGTGGGTGGCCCGTCAGCAGTATGCCTACAAAAGCCCGAACAATAGCAATTGCAAACTAACTTCGGCGAGGGTCACTTTGCTGGAAAAGATTGGCATGCAGTGGGAAAAGCCTGACCCGTGGCAGCATAAGTACGATTTGGCGTGGGATTATCTGCAAATGCACGGCAACCTGCAAATCCCGGCTAAGTATAAAACGGCGGACGGTATCTGGCTGGGCCGCTGGTTGTACGACCAAAAGGTTATGCTGCGCAAGCAGTCACCCCGGCTAAGCGCCGAACAGACAAATAAATTGCGGAAGCTGCTGGATGAGGACACGGCAGGAAAAGCATGTTAAGTAAAAAATGATAAGGCGGAGAACATGGCAGTTGCGGTAGAAGAAAAGACAAGCACAGAAGGTGCCTATTCCATTTACGATTCAAATGAATGGGATAACGAAGTGATTCATCAAGCGATTCAGGAACACCAATATCATTTAACAGATCGGCAGAAGCGATATGTTGGCATTAAGCGTGTGATTGATACATGCATTGCGGCTGTTGTGTTGCTGATTTTAGCAATACCGTTTTTGTTGGTTGCAATTTTGCAAAAAATCAACAGTCCTACAGAATCCGTATTCTTCCTGCAAGACCGCGTTGGACTTCACGGAAAGGTATTTAAAATCATCAAGTTTAGAACGATGAAGTCCTCAGCGCCGCACAACACGGCCACTGCTGATTTAGAAAATGCAGAGATGTATCTTTCTAGGTTTGGCAAGGCTCTGCGCCGCTTCAGCATTGATGAACTACCGCAACTCTTTAATGTACTTTGCGGTCAGATGTCACTGATTGGTCCACGTCCACTGATTGTGTCAGAGTATCCGGCGCAGTACTTACGAGAGTTCTACGGTGTATATGAAGTCCGCCCCGGCATTACGGGCCTGGCCCAGGTCAATGGCCGTGACACGTTGAACGATGTGGACAAGGTGAACTATGACCGTGCCTATACCCGCAACATCTGTGCCCGGCTGGACATAATGATTCTGTTAAAATCTGTTGGCTATGTGGCTAAGCAGGAGGGTATCGTAGAGGGTAAGCAGCCTAAGGTGCCCGGGTTTGCATCAGAAGTGAATGCGAACGTTGAGAAAGACATAAAGGATGCACTGATGAACGGATGAAAATTTTAGTTGTATGTCAGCATTACTGGCCGGAGCCGTATCCGCTCCCGGATATCTGCGAGGAACTCGTACGCCGCGGCCACAGTGTGGATTTGATCACAGATGTGCCGAACTACCCCATGGGCATCACCTATCCGAACTATAAAAACGGGCAGCGTCGTAAGGAAAAACATAACGGTGTACATATCACCCGCGTTTTTACAATTGCACGGCGACATAATGCTGTATTTCGTCTGCTGAATTATTACAGCTTCATGCTTTCATCAACGTGGTATGCAAAGCACCTGAAGGAAGAATATGACGTTGTTTTTACCAATCAGACGTCGCCTGTAATGATGAGCAATGCAGCGTTTGCCTATGCCAAAAAGTATCACAAAAAGGTTGTGATGTATTGTATGGATCTGTGGCCAGCGTGTCTGGCGGCAGGGGGCATTGCGGAAGGTTCGCTTATTTATAAATTTTTTGGGTGGGAGTCCAAGCGTCTGTACAATAAGCCGGATAAAATCCTTATTACGTCGCAGATGTTCCGCGACTACCTTGTGCAGCAGCATGGCGTAGAAAACAACAAAATTGAATATCTTCCCCAATATGCACCGGCTCAGTTTGACATGATACCGCCCAGTGCAGAGCACAAGGAAACCGTAGACTTGATGTTTGCGGGCAATATCGGAGCGGCGCAGAATTTACAGGTTGTGTTGAATGCTGCGGAGATCCTGCGCAATGAGAAAAAGCTGCGATGGCATATTGTGGGCGATGGCTCTGAACTTGAAAATCTAAAGCGTCTGGCAGTCGAGAAAAAGCTGGACAATGTGATTTTCTATGGCCGCAAGCCGCCTGAGAAAATGCCGAAATACTACGCCATGGCAGATGCGATGTTGGTGACGCTGACCGCGGATAAGTTTATTTCGCTAACCCTGCCCGGTAAGATCCAGACCTATATGGCCGCAGGAAAACCAATTATTGCATCTGCAACAGGGGAGATACCCACAGTGCTTCAAGATGCGCATTGTGGGTACTGTGTTGCTCCGGATGATGCGCGGGCGTTGGCGGATGCAGTAAGAACATTTATGAATACGAATGAAAAAGCTGAGCTGGGCCAAAACGCCCGCATGTATTATGAGACGCATTTTCTGCGAGATAAATTTATGAATCGTCTTGAAAACACATTGATTGATAATGCAAGCAAAAAATGATTCAAATTCCAGAACCACTGCACAGTATACAGGATGATGAAACCAATTCGGTAGGGAGGAAATATTATGAGCAAAAATCTTTTACGAGCACCAATTGAGCTCGCACATCGAGTTAATGTTGATAAAGAGACAAAAACAGCTTCCTATCGCAATGATTTTATGCGTGATCGGGATCGCATAATGTACTGCAATGCATTCCGTAGGCTGGATGGGAAAACGCAGATATATTTGATCGGAAGCGACGACCATCGCAGAAACCGTTTGACGCATACGCTGGAAGTTGCGCAAATTGCACGGACTATTTCCCAGGCGTTAGGGCTGGATGAGGATTTGACGGAAGCAATCGCGCTCGGACATGACTTGGGGCATACTCCTTTTGGCCATGCGGGTGAGCGAATGCTGAACCGGATAATGATTCCGGAAAGCACTGTAAAAGTCCCGGAGTCACCGTTGTATGTGGGAAATACTGACTATAAAATATGCGAAAAGAGGCTGGAAAAGCCTTATTACGGGTTTAAGCATAACCTACAAAGTGTTCGTGTTGCTGCGCTTTTGGAAAATGGATACGGTGATAGTGGGTTAAATCTTACAAACTATACCCTTTGGGGAATGATGCATCACTCAAATTTGGCATATCGTGATGACGATGGAGCCCCTAACTACTGGTCGGTATTTACTCCCGCACTTTTGGTGGAAAATGGTCAGCAAGCCTGGTCTTTTGAGGCGTTTGTTGTAGCACAGGCAGACGAAATTGCGCAGTGGCATCATGATTTGGAAGATGCGCTGCGTAGTGGGGCGATGTCAGCCAGCGCGGTATGCGGAAAAATCAGAGAAATTTTAATCGGGATCATGAGCGAAAGTGATAAACGCTGCTTAGAGGAAATGGAGCAAGACGCTGAGCAGGAGCATTATGACCGGAAACACTTTGTGACTCTCGCCTCAAAGGTTGTCGTAAATACATTGGTTACGAGAATTGTAGAGTGCTCAAATCAAAACCTGCAAAAGATTTCTAGCAGTCATATGTTAAATGAAAACACTCGGCTGAACTTTTTCCAAGAGCATACGGGAGATGAACCCTATATAAAAAATGCGATTGCATTTGATGCATATAAGGACGCTGACGGGGCCAGAGCAGAAACCATGGAAACCCTGGAAAGATTTGGCGATGCAATTAGAACCGAAATCCATCATTCTCCCGAAGTTGAGCGTATGAATGCAAAAGGCATGTACATTATTCGTAAGCTTTTCCAAGCGTATGCAACGCATCCGCAGCAACTGCCGGATATTTCAATTGTGCAATTCATGGTGGAGACCCATGAAAAGAACAGCACGTCCGGGGCAAACTACCCGGATATGGCTTCCGCTTATAAGTTGAGCTCCGGCAGGGTTAGAAGTGACTTTGATGCATTCTGGAATGATAAAAACAAGAATGCCGAAAGCAGAAAATTTTCTGCTAGGGTTTGCATGATGCGAAAAATCTGTGACCACATTGCTTCTATGACCGATCATTACGCGATAGAAGAGTATGAAAAGTTGTACGGGTGAATTATGAAAGTACTTCTCATTAACTCCGTCTGTGGCATTGGCAGCACAGGCCGTATCTGTACGGATTTGGCACAGAAATTTGAAGCGGCAGGAGACGAGGTCAAAATCGCTTATGGTCGCAAGGGAACTGTGCCGGAGCAATTCCAAAAGTATGCAGTGCGTATTGGTACGGATTGGGACTGTAAGATGCACGCCTTACAAACGAGGCTGTTTGATACGCACGGATTCGGCTCCAAACACGCTACAAAAAAGTTCCTGCAGTGGGCCGAGGAATACAAGCCAGACCTGGTTTGGCTGCACAACATCCATGGCTATTATATAAATGTAGAAATGTTGTTCGAATGGATCAAAAAGCACCCCGAAATGCAGGTCAAATGGACGTTACACGATTGCTGGGCCTTTACAGGCCATTGTTCGTACTTTACTGCGGTAAAGTGCGCCCAATGGAAGAACCATTGTTCGTACTGTTCTCAGCTTCGCCGATACCCTGCATGCTACGCAATGAGCTCCGTTCGCCGCAACTTTGCGCGCAAGCGCGCTGCGTTTACAGGAGTACCCAACCTGACGCTCATCACCCCCAGTAAATGGCTGGCCGACCTGGTGAAGCAGAGTTTCTTAAAAGAGTATCCCGTAGAGGTTCACTATAATACCATCGACACCACGATTTTCAAGCCGACGCCCAGCGATTTCCGCGAACGATACGGCCTGCAGGATAAAAATATTGTGCTGGGTGTTGCCAATGTGTGGGAGGACCGCAAGGGCTTATTTGATTTTTACAAGCTGGCCGAAATGCTGGATGACCACTATGCCATTGTGCTGGTTGGCTTGAGTGAAAAGCAAACCGAGAATTTGCCGAAAAATATTAAAGGTATCCAGCGCACCAACAGCCCCAAGGAATTGGCCGCAATTTATACGGCGGCAGATGTGTTTGTGAATCCGACCTATGAGGATAATTATCCGACGGTGAACTTGGAAGCGCAGGCCTGTGGGACAAGAGTGATTACGTATGATACGGGGGGTAGCAAGGAGACTCTGTATAGAAGTGATTCTATGTCTGTCGAGGTAGGAAACATTCAGATGATTGTAAAATTATTAGGGGAAAAAAGATGAAAGTACTGTTTATGGCCAATATCCCGTCGCCATATCGTGTGGACTTTTTTAATGAGTTGGGGAAGTATTGTGACCTTACGGTGACATTTGAGGGAGAAACAGCGACGGATCGGGATAAAAAATGGAAGGCGGCAGAATATAAGAATTTTAAGGCTCATTTTATGAAAGGTTTTCGCACGAAAAGTGATCAGTTTCTGTGCGTCGAAATTGTTAAAGTAATAAAAAGCGGCTTTGACAGAATTATTGTGGGGGGATACTCTACTCCAACTGCGATGCTGGGAATTGAATATATGCGGCTTCATAAAATTCCATTTTTGATTGAAGCTGACGGGGGTCTTATTTCGCAAGATAATATATTGAAATACTTCATAAAAAAGCATTTTATCTCATCCGCATCTGGGTGGCTCAGCAGCGGAAAAATGACGACAAAATACCTTGTACATTACGGAGCAGATGAATCAAGAATATATTCATATCCTTTTACTTCACTACGTGAGCAAGATATTTTGAAAAAAGCACCGAGCACAGATGAAAAATTAAGACTACGCCAGAAATTGAAGATATGTATGTGAAGTGTAAGAGAATACCTATATAGATATAGCTAAGGTAAATCAAAATTTATCGGCAAAAATCATCAAAGCTATATGAATGACTAAAGGAAAGTGCGTAATAATGAGAAAAGTGGCAATAACAGTTGGACAATTTATTTATCGAAAAGGCTTTGATGTATTACTTCGTGCGTGGGCAAAGGTTGATAGCGAGTACGAGCTTTATATTATCGGTGCACAACCAACAGCGGAATATAAGGGAATCCGAGAAAAGTTGCAATTAAGTAATGTCCATTTTGAAGGATTTAAGACGAAAGAAGAACTGAAATGTTATTACCAAGCAGCGGATTTATTTGTTTTTCCGACAAGAGAGGACATTTGGGGGCTTGTTGTAAATGAGGCCATGTCAAATGGGTTGCCGGTTATCACAACGGACAAATGCGTGGCAGGGCTCGAACTAATTGAAAACGGTAAAAATGGGTACATTGTTCCCGCAAATAATGATGAAGAACTAGCAAATAAAATCATAGAAATAATGCAAAATGATGCAGAACGAGAAGAAATGGCACAATATAGTTTGGAGAAAATAAGGAATTATACTATAGAAAGTATGGCGGATGCTCATTTAAAAGCGTTAAAAAGCGAGGAACTAAACTAGTGAAAAAAGTGAATAGAAATATATTGATCGTATTGTCGTTCTTCTTGATTGGAATTGGAGGAATTGTTTGGATTGGACTGATGCCGACTAATCTAAGCGCGCAATTACATAAAAATTACATTTTTCTCGTTGTCGCTTATTTTTTATATACTTATTTTTTATGGATCACCTTTGTGCGGCATAAAATTGACTTATTTGAACCGTTGGTTTTTGTCTCGGCAATGTATTTTGCCTTGCTGATTTTTGCACCAATGGTCTGCATTATAAGAGGAACTACGCTGATTCTAGGTGCAGATACAATGGGGGGATGCATAAGAGGAACAACCATTTTTTTGATTTCGTTTTTCTTCTTTTTTATTGGATACTACAAAAAAGGCTCACGAAAGGAAAAACGTAAAAAAATAGATGGCAATGGAGTATTCGATAAATGTCAATTGATGTTACTATTTTGGGTGGGTTGCCTATTTTTGACGATCATATATGATATGAGCGAAGGCAAGAGTCCTCTTTACATTTTGACGTTTGGACAAGCTGGAGCTGTTGCACAGGAGCAAAGTGATTCGTCGTTACAGATTCTTATTAATTTTTCTTATTCATTACTGGGGGCTTGGCTTTATCTTTGGAAAGAGTGGGAAAGTCATGACATAGTTAAAATTGCGATGTACTTGATAACCTTGTCGGTTTTTGCAACAAGAGGATTTCGATTTATTTTAGTTATTGCATTGTTTGCACCTGTCGTTTTACATTATCTGATAAACAAAAAAAGACCGAATATTTTTAACGTAATTGTCGTCTGCATTCTAATTCTTTCGTTTATGGGTAGTTTTGAAAGCATACGCAACAATTTGAGAACAGGAACTCAAATAACAGAAGTAACAACTGGAACGGATGCCTTATGGGATGTTTTTGATTCGGATTTTTGTACTTTTAAAGCATACTATGGGGTGGTTGAGGCTTTCCCCCAAAAAATGAATTATACATATGGAAAGCAGATGCTGCTTTATACTGCAGTTATGATGATTCCGAGGGCCCTATGGAAGGAAAAACCGTATCCTCCAACGCATGAAGTTGCCACTGTAGCGATGAATGAAGTGGCAGCGAAATCAGGAATGGCATTTCCAAATATAGGCGAATTTTATTTTGAATTCGGACCGATAGGAGTCGTGGTATGCATGTTCATATTCGGTGTACTATGCTCTAACCTTAAGGTAATATTAAAAAAAGCAGATGATATAGAAGATTTGATTATTTATAGTGTTACTTTTTTAGCGCTAGTACAAATTATTGGTCGTGGATATATTCCATCTAATTTTTACTTACTAATATTTTTGAATTTACCTATGTTTCTACTAGAGCTGAATAGGCGACTTTACACTAGATAGGTATATTAAGGAATTGGGGAGAGATAATGAAATCAATTGCCGTTGTGCACCCGGGAAAGCAACATTCGTTTCAAACAGCAAAGGCTGTAAAATTGGCTGGTGCTAGCCTAGAATACTTTACAACGGTTTACGATAAACCGGGCTCTCTAACACATGCTGTGAAGCCTTTCTTGGGAAAAACGGATTCGGAAAAGGCTAATACAAGGCGATGCACAGATCTTAATGATGATGAAGTTAAACAGGTTTTTGAGTGGTATGGACTATATCAACTCCTGATGATGCGAATGCACATTACGGGGGAGGAGTATGACAGAATTAATGATCGACTTAATGTTTGGTTTGGTCATCGGGTAGCGAGGCACCTGAAAAGAGAAAATGTTGATCTTGTGATTTCTTATGACAATAATTCGGCGACGCTATTTTCAGACCTGAAAGAAAAAGCCCCTAACATTATACGTGTTTTAGATGTGTCAGCAGCAAATCGTGTTTACATGAAAAAAATATATGAAGAAGATTTGCAAGTGAGTCCAGAGTTTGCAGATAAATTAAAGGATGAATGCCCAATTTTGGGTGACCAATCTATTTGCGAGAGAATACAAGAAGAAATAAATTTATCTCAGTATTTTCTTGTTGGAAGTTCTTTTGTGAAAAAGAGTTTGGAGTACTCTGGGGTAAAGCCGGAACAAATATATGTCTGTCCGTATGGAGTAGATACAGATAAGTTTTGTCGAGAGAGAATAGAAATTAGGCCAGATGAAGAGCCGATTCGTTTTGTGTTTATTGGAGGAACTAAGCAACTTAAAGGCCTCTCGTATATGCTACAGGCGTTTCAGCAGATTGATAACAAGAAAGCAACGTTTACAATTATTGGCACAGATAACATATGTAGCGATTTAAAGGAGAAATACGCAAAAAATGTAACTTTCTTAGGAATGATCCTTCATGAAAAAATGCCGGAAGTACTTCAAAACTATGATGTTATGTTGTTTCCTTCTTTAGGGGAGGGGTTTGGATTATCAATGGCCGAAGCAATGGCTTGCGGATTACCTGTTATTTCAACAGCTAACACAGGGGCGTACGATATCGTTAGTGATGCACAAAACGGCTTTATTGTTCCTATCCAGGACGCAGATGCAATTGCAAACAAAATGCAATGGTTCATAAATAACCGTGAAGAAATTCCGCGAATGGGACAGAATGCCATGAAAACTGTTTCAGAGTTGACATGGGACAACTATTATAAACAAGTAGCCGCGGCAATTGGGGAGATCATAGAGCGTGAAAAAGGAAATTGTCTTACTGGGCGATAGTATAACGCAAGGACTTGGCAGCAAAAAAGTAAACTTTACAAGTGAATTACAGAAATCTTTAGGTACAGGATATGCTGTCGATAATATGGCTTTTACAGGAACCACTGTACATTATTTGGAGCAGATTTTTGATGAGATTTTGCAAAAAAGGCCTCAATATGCTGTTATCTTGTATGGAAATGTAGATGCACAAATTCGTCCAAGTCGAACGGGCTACATCTATCCTCTTATTCCAAAACGTTTTCAAGGGGGAGGTATGTTAATGCCACGTCCGTTTTATTCCCATACGTGGCATAAGCGCATTGGACAAAGAGCCGAAAATATGATTCGTTATATATTAAGAAAGGTGATTTGTGCTGTAGATGGACATGAACAGTGGGTTACGTTGGATGAATTTCAATGTGTATATCAAAGAACTATAAAAGAATTACAAGTGAATGGAATAAGACCTATTATTTGCTCAACTGTATATATAGACGACAGTATGTTTCCGGGAAGTTTGGAGCAATATAAATTGTTTAGTGCTAAGCTCAAGGAAATTTCTATAGCTGAGAACGTTCCCTATGTCGATTTGATGTCTCCGCTGAAAAAGAAAGTTGAGGATAATGGCTGGCAAAGTATCTATTGCTTTGACCATTTTCATCCAAACGGTAGAGGCTATCAAATCATATCTCAGATCCTTGCAAGAGCAATTTTAAAGGAAGAAACTTTTTGCCATAAGGAGTAGCGTTCCATGGGAAAATTAGCTCGAAACTATGTATATAATATTATCTATCAAATACTTGTTTTAGTAGCACCAATTGTAACGGCCCCCTATTTGGCGCGTGTATTAGGTGCGGAACTATTGGGTACGGCAAACTACGTTGTAACAGTTGCAGGAGTCTTCACAACAATCGGATTGTTAGGTATGCAGAACTATGCCATCCGAGAAATTGCATACGTGAAAAAGAGTAAACTCACTCTAGAACGGAGCTTCTATGAACTGTACGCTGCACGACTAATACTCATGGTAGTGACAGTTTTAGTATACTTGGTTTATATTGATGTATCTAAGTATCCGACACTTATGTGGATACAGATTATGTATGTCATTGCAGCATTTATCGATCCATGCTGGTTTTACATAGGCATGGAAGATATGGGAAAGGCGGTGGCTCGTAATTTCTTTGCGAAGGCAGCAAATGTTATTGGAATTTTTATTCTTGTAAAAACACAGACGGATTATGTGAAATATGTCTTTTTGCTTTCGTTTATGACGCTTTTTGCGTCGTTACTCGCAATACCACATTTGTGGAGCTATTTTCAGATAAGACTAACAAAGGTATCCGTTCGAAACATACTGCAGCACTTGAAAGGATCGTTGGAGTTATTCTGGCCGCAGGTAGCCACAATGATTTATTTGTCTATAGATAAAATTATGCTGGAGCATTTTGTATCATCGAGTGCTGTTGCGTTTTATGATCAGGCAGAGAAAATCGTAAAGATTCCGCTTACGTTTATCACGGTATTAAGTACCGTGATGATGCCACGATTGGCAAGTCAGTTTGCGGATAATAATCTGGTTCAGGTGAAGAACTATTTGGCGAAAACAATTACGTTTTCTTCAATGCTGGCATTTCCGATGATGTTTGGTATTGCGGGAATAGCATCTATGTTGATTCCGTGGTATTTAGGAAACGAATTTACCCCTGTAATTCAAGGAATTCGCTTTTTATCACCTATTATAGTTTTATGCTCACTGGTGGGAATATCGGGAGACCAATATTTGGTTGCAACAAAGCAAACAAACATTTTAACAGCTTCATATTTTTGCGCTGCAATAGCCAATGTGATAGTTGACGCTCTTTTGATTCCACAATACAGTATTACTGGTGCAGCAATTGGAACAATCATAGCGTATGGCGTTAGTTTGATTATCCAATATAGAGTGTTACTACGCTCTATCAATATAAAGAAAACTTTACTGATGTCTTTGATATATTTAATAAAGTCGCTCCCTATGCTGGTGATTATTATATGGCTGTCAGAAAGGATGCCGCCGAGATGGACGACAACTATAATTCAAATTTTGGCAGGAGGCATTACATATTTGGTTGTTTTACTTTTATCTAGAGATTCAATGGTAAAGGAATTATGCATTAAAGTACAAAATATGATGAAAAGAGAAAAAAATGGATAACAAGTTATTTCTCAGGGACTATGCGAGATTTACACAAGATTCAAGCACGTCTATCGAAGGTTTGAAATGCAGATTAAGACTTATAAAAAATTATGAGTTAAGAGTTCTTTGGGCTCTTAGAAAATATCAAGCGAGCAGTGGCTACATGCAAACCTTTTGGATGGTCGTTTTAAATCACTATAAAAAAGCATATGGGATTGAATTGGCTTGTAAAAATATTGGGGGGGGGTTACGACTAATTCATCCATACGGAATAACGGTTAATTATAATGCCTCTATTGGCGAAAACGTGACTTTATTTAAAGGGGTAACTATAGGTGAAATAACAAGAGGAAGCAAAAGGGGAAATCCACATATTGGAAATAATGTGGTGATATATGCAAATGCTACAATCTGCGGTAATATTTTAGTTGGAGATAATACGGATATTGCAGCAGGAGCATTTATAAATTTTGATGTTCCCCCGAATTCTATTGTTATAGGAAACCCTGGAAAAATATATTTAAAAAGGTGAAAAAATGTCTACATTCAATAATGCAACGCTTATGATTACTGGTGGCACGGGTTCTTTTGGATCTACTGTGCTGAAGCACTTCCTTGATTCTGATCTGAAGGAAATTCGTATTTTCTCCCGTGATGAGAAGAAGCAGGATGATATGCGCCATGAACTTCAGGCCAAGCATCCGGAAAATGCAAAGAAGGTCAAGTTCTATATAGGTGATGTGCGCAACCCGCAGTCCATTCGTGATGCGATGCCTGGTGTTGACTACATTTTCCATGCAGCTGCACTGAAGCAGGTTCCTTCTTGTGAGTTTTTTCCGATGCAGGCTGTGCAAACGAATATTATCGGCACCGATAATGTGCTTCATGCAGCTATCGACGCAGGTGTGAAGCGTGTGGTTTGCTTGTCCACCGATAAGGCTGCATATCCCATCAATGCAATGGGCATCTCCAAGGCCATGATGGAACATGTCATTTATGCGAATGCTCGTGTGGCCGCTGAGCGTGGGGGTACGACGATCTGCTGCACTCGCTATGGTAATGTTATGTGTAGCCGTGGCAGTGTTATCCCACTGTTCATCGATCAAATCAAGGCTGGCAACCCCATCACCATTACTGATCCTAACATGACTCGTTTTCTGATGAATTTGGATGAGGCCGTGGATCTGGTTATGTTTGCTTTCCAGCATGCCAACCCGGGTGATTTGTTCATTCAAAAGGCCGATGCTTCTACTATTGGTGATTTGGCGAAGGCTGTCCAGCAATTGTTTGGCGACACAGGGACAAATATTATTGGTACTCGCCACGGAGAAAAACTGTTTGAGACTCTGATGACGCGTGAGGAACGCCTGCGCAGTGAGGATATGGGGCATTACTTCCGTGTGGCAGCTGACAACCGTGATTTGAATTACGATAAGTTCGTTGTCAAAGGCGAAGTACATACGATGGCTGATGAGTCCTACACAAGTCATAATACGAATCGCCTTGATGTGGAGGGTACTGTGAAAAAAATCTTAACTACAGAGTATGTTCAGAATGCCTTGGTAAATGACAGGTAAAGGACATAATGATGAACAAGAAGAATTTAATCTGCATTCCTTTTGCTTATAAGGATGGCATGAACTCCGGAGTAAATATTTCGGGGGGGGGCAAAAAGCTCGAAATCTACTTGAAAAATGCTAGTGTTGCCCTAGTTTCAGCAAAACAATTCAATTCGGATTGTGATGTGGCCTTTGCAACAAATCTCAAAGAAAAAGAACTCCCTAATGAATTTTTGAAAATACTGCGCGAATGGGACATACAGGTATTAGAAATTCCGTACAATGAATTTGAATTTCCAGGAGATTATACATGGTCTCTTGCGTTTTACAAATTATGTGTATTAAAAAGAATTTCTGAGATGAAGTATATGTCCGTATGCTACCTTGATACTGATGTTTATATACAGGGAAACTTCGAGGCAATTTGGAGGGAATGCGAGCAAAATGTCATGTTGTATGACATTAATCATGGATTAAATACAGATGACTATATATCCTTATGTGATGAAGTTGAAGAGTTCTACGGGAACAGAAAATTGATTACACATTATGGTGGAGAATTTTTTGCCGCATCATCTTCCAATGCAAAAGAATTTGTAAATGTGTGTGAACAAGTTTATTCGAAAATGCTGGAAAAGGATTTTCGAACGACAAAAGGCGATGAGTTCATACTCTCTGTTGCAGCAGAGAATATGAAGGCATCGATAAAAAATGCAGGTGCATACGTTTATCGTTTTTGGACGGGAGCGAGCTTTCGCTTAGTTTCGACGTGCTATGAGTATAATCGAATCATAGTTTTGCATCTTCCAGCAGAAAAAGAGCATGGGATGCTAAAAATGTATGACCATTATATACGAAGAGGCATTGTACCTTCGGATAAAAATGCGTGGAGAATATTTAGATTGAGCAAAATGCCACTAGCAGATCAAGGAAAAAGGGTTTTGCGAAATACAGTACTGAAAAAAGTGTAAGCACTCACTTGGATACTCTTCCATATATGATGAGCGTTTTCCATACATTAAAAAAACATGGGTTCGAAAAGAAAAACGAAATTCGAGCTAAAACTTATAAGCATAAAAGGGAAGCAGGTTTGGAAATTCCATTTAACTGTCAAGTTTGTATTGATAGCATTATTTTGAACCCTTTCCCATCAGTAGAGCAAAAAGATGCAATTCAAAAAATGGCAAGTAAACATTCTGTTTCAGGACTAATTAGGAATGTGTCTGCTGTTTGAACTTGCATATATCGATATCGATATCGACATAAGTATACAAATTACAGAGTACTCGATGAAAAACAGTTATATTTATTTTGAATTTCATCATACTGTATTTGTTTAACCGTCTCTTTATCTTCTTGCACCGCTTTATAGACTTTCTTGACTTTTTCTGACTCCACATCAAGTTCAGCAATTCGCTTTTCTGTCTCTAAAACCAACCGTTGAATTTTCTCCGGCTCAACAAGTTGCGAAATACCCATTTTATCAAGTTGTGAAGTTGCTCTGCTGTATGTCTGCAGGGCGGCTTCATTTTGCTTATAGAAGGCACCTTTCTTGGAGGGTGGCTGGGATGCATACTCCAACCAAACAGATTTATAGGTACGGCACACCTGCAGATTATGAGCCGTTGCTGCATAAATTTTGCTTTTGGAACGAAGCTCTGCAATCTCGTTGCGGAGCTTCATTTCTTCGCGTTGATATGCACTGATTTGTTTATCAAAGTCAGCAGCTGAATGTAGACCATTATCAGCCATGCTGCCCAAGAGTTTCCCAAGCTCTTGGGCATTTGCAATTCCTGCACGGCGTTCCACATTAGCGACTCGACGGGCCAAACTGCTTTCAGAAGTGCCAACCTGCACCACGCCTCCTAGCGACTGCGCTAGTTCAGCGCCACTGATTGATTTTCGCGTCTTCTCGATGCCAATTGGCACATAGCTGTACTGCCAACCGGGATATAGACTGATTGCACAGCTTCCTTGCTCGACGTTTCGCTGTACATAGCGTTCCGGAATGAATAACCGCTCAATGTGATATTGCGGCAAATGCACTGTCACTCCGCGCAGGCTCATGGCCATGATCTGATCAGCGGTCAAGCTTACAATCAGTGGCTGCGCCAGATTCTCTTCATCGATTTGTCGAATCAAATCAGTGCCCCGAATTGTGCCATGTGTGCCGTCATCGTAGGTTATGTCATACGAAAAGGCAACGCCAATATCAGCAGTCACGGCACCGTCTGATGTGGTATGGATGTGCCGATTATCTATCATCAGCTTTGCGGGATTACCGTTCGCATCCTGTATTTGCAGCAGAACACCGCGCTTGCTGGCAGAACATATCTGACGTGACGTGAGTCTGACAGATGTATCACAACTCTGCGGATAGTTTGTAGTCAATTCTTGATATAGCTTTGCAATCGGTGTACTATGATTTGTATCAAGGATTCCTGATTTATTCTTTATCGCACTTTCTAAGCCTGCGAGTGTAAATCCATCTCCTAAAGCGTCAGCAGGCACCCATGTGCCATCTAAGTCGGCAGCCTTATACAAAAGCTGTCCGGTCAGTTTCTTTACACGTATCTTAACGCCCTCCGACTGCAGCTGCTTTATAAAATCGGTAAAAGTCGAGACACTCGGAAAAATCTTGGCTATGCGCTCACGAATAAATAGCTGTTCGGCAGAGTTATCCTCTAAGCGCTCCACGAGGCCGGTATACGTAAACTTGTCGGTATCAGCCAAAGATGTATCTCTGATTGCACGCCCTGCACCATCCAGCAAGTAAGTCATGTGCTTGCCTCGCTGGCAAACAGAAATGCCCAGTTCCTGCGCCATTTGCAGAAACTGGGCATAATTCGTGGCACGCTCCAGGCAGAAGTTGAGCTTCTTGCGGACTTCAGTACGATTGCTGGTTGTGCGTTTTTTCTGTATGTAAGTGGGGTAGAGTTGGCCTAGCTGTTGCGGATCTTTAATGACAGATAGCTGTGATTCCATACAGAGCCGATCCGAGATACTACGGATTTGCTGCGCGGTGCGGTAGGGAACAGTGCGCAGCTTTTTGTAATCATAAAAAGAAACGGCGTTGATAATAATGTGGTTATGTATAGAATCTTTATTGATATGGGTAGCAACGACGAACTCGAATTTTCCATCGGTAAATTCCATTGCAAGCTTGCGGCCCAGCTCATGGGCCCGTTCCGGCGTGACAGCATCGTCCGGGGAAAAGGATTGAATCAGGTGGTAGGCAAGATTCCCTTGCTTTTTCGCACTTGTATTTCGTGCTTTGCGTGCCATTGCTGCAGTAACGGAAAAATCAAGCACTGCAGTCTGTGGAGCAGTATTGTAACCTGAAATCAATTCCTGTCCATCGGTTTTGTCAGGATTTTCTATGTAGTTGATAGCATCGCCAAGCCGAACTTTTACCGCATGAATTTTGGTGATAGCCATAGTAAATTCCTTCTATGTTAGAAACAGGTGAAGATTGCCACTCAGGGCTTGGTGAAAATCATCAATAACAGACAAAAACAAATAGCGATTCTCGCACGCCCGCTTGTGAAAGACATGATTGGGGTTTGCATAATATTTCGTTGCATACATATTAGACTAGCTTTCGCAGAGCTTTCACCAATCGTTCCTGATAGAGCGACTTCATCTGTAAATATTCACGCCGCAACTGCTCAACATCATTGGAGGTAACAGATTGATTCGTGTTGCAGCGCTTAGCCACTTGGTTAATGTTACCTGAGATATGACTCAAGCTAGAAGAGATTTCTTTTATAACAGAAAAATCATAATGCTTGACTTTACCGGTAAGCAGCATTTCCCGACAAAAAGCCGAAAAATTAGGCATCTCACTTTCTGCCATTTTTGCTGCTACAGATAGCCATTCATCTTCTGTGAAGTATACCGGCTTGCAAATGGGCCGTGTTCGATTAGTAGTGGACAAAGCAAAATTCTCCATTCTGCATCTTTGCTGATTACTATAAAACGGGTTTTAGGGTGTCCCCTAAATGGCGCATGTGAATTTCACATGCAATGCTTGCTAACGTTCGCTTTCGCTCACGTTACCCCTTTGGGCCGCCCCGGCGGTTCTTCCGGCAAAACCAGAACAGCCCGGCTCCGATAAAAACGATGGGCAAAAAGTCCAGCACATTCCAGAACGGATTTGCTGACTTTTTGCTCTGCTGTACAGGTTGAGAAGAGGTCGGCTCCGGTGTCTGTGTCGCAGACGGCACAGCGGCAGTTGGTGCATTATAGGCTGCCGCGCGCTGTACAGCAGTGTTCTCGTCACGGCTGGGCGTGCACAGCTCGGCGTCTGGATTTTTTGTGTCCGTTACTGTCAGGTGAAAGCTCGCACTGTCATCGGGATTCAGCTCATTCTGCTCACATTCGAATTGGTAGCGCTCCGCTGCATCGCCTGCAACGCGGGCAGATAGAAGCGCATACAGTCCGCTGTCAGCCTCCGTGCAAACGGCGGCCAGCTGATTGGATTCGTATACATCCAGCGCGTATACTGTACCGCTGTACAGGTTCTGCAGGTAGACGATACAGTGTTGGGAAAAGCCAGCGGGTGCTGTCAGGTACGCACTGATCTGGGCAGCCTCGGGCAGATAATCAGCAGGTGGTTGGCGCAGCGGCTGCGGCGTATAGTAGCGTGTCTGCCCGGTTACTTCCGTGAACCAACTCTCACCTGCAAACTCATATTGCAGCTCATACTGACCACCAGCCTCGACCTGCAAAAAGATGGTGCCGTCAACCTCGCGCAGCGGCCAATCGTTTAGGGCGTCGTATTGAACAGCGGCATTGCAGTAATAGGTGCCCTCCGGCAACGTCACAGTCTGGCTATACTGGTTCAAGCCGTTCAACGTTACAAGAACGGCGTCCGTGTCGTTGGGACCGCTGCCCAGCGTAATCAGCACGGAACGCTCCTGCAGCTCTGAGGGAACATCTACCAAGGATACCACAACTTCGCCTTTTCCCGCCGCAAGGCAGGGCGGTACCAGCACCATGATAAACGGAACCAAAAGCAAAATTACCAGAACTCTTTTCATGAAAAACGCCTCCTTAAAATCCGGCATAGGTAAAGTAACGGCAGCCGCGGCTCTCCATCCATGCGTTGGACATGTTTACGCAGACGCCGTAGCCATAACAGCATTCGATCCACGCGCCGCCGCCAAGCGCCATCTGCACATGGCCTTGCTCTCCGCCAGCGGCATAGACGACCCGCAGATCGCCCGGCTGGACCTCGGCGAGGGAGATTGCCCGCAAATCGTTGGTGCGCCCGTAGGAGGCTGTATTACCTGCTGCAAACGGAAGCCCCTGCGCCCAATAACAGTACTGTACAAAACTGGAGCAATCCAAATTCATGCCCACGCTGGCATTGCCGGGGCCGCCGCGCAGCGACGAGGGCTGCCCGTACACAAAATGACCTTGGCAGCTAATGGCAAAGGCTACGACCTGCCCACGCGCGGTGTCGGGGTCAATGTTCAGTCCGGCCAGCAATGCCTGCAGCTCGTCAGCAGTCAAGGCGGAGCCTACCGAACGGCACTTGATACCGCCCGCAACGCCGTAAAGCGCTTCCCAGTCCATACGATACAGCAAGGACGCCCATTCCACGTTGCCATAAGTGTCCGCGCCGTTCTCGTACCAGCCCTTGAAGCCCGCCGCACCGGGCGGCAGCGTTACAGTTTTCGTAAAGCGGGCAGTGACCGCATTGCCCGCATAGGAATTGCCGTACTGGTCCTGCTTGATGACGGTACGTGTCAGCGTGCCGTCGTTACTGCTTGCGGCCAGTGCTTCCAGGTTGCCCGTGCCGCCGTCAGCACCATTGGGGGCTTCGGTTTCCGGGTCGGCATAGCGGTCATAGCCGGTCAGGTAAATTGTGCAGTTCAGATCATAGTGGCCGTACTGGCCGTCGTGCAGCTCACCGGGACACCATGGGATAGCGGTTGCGTTGGCAAAGGTCACGGTATAGTCCTTCGTCATGACTTCGTCGCCGTCAGTGGTTTCGACTGTAATGGTAGCGGTGCGCTCATTCGGGGCATAGAACCAATCGTTCGGCTCGCCCTTATAGAGATTTGCACTTTCATCCAGCACGATACTGCCATTGCAATTCTCTGCGGCGATTTTGCCGTCGACAACTTGGGTGTAGTTATCCGGAAGGGCACACAGCTCTGACTGGGTGGCCCCATCCGGGAAAATGACAGGAAAAAAGACGGTCACATCGTGTGTGCCGTCTTCGATCCATTCGGGGCGGCTGCTGCCTTCCGCGTGGTCGTCACTCCATTCCCATATTCCGTTGTGGTAGTGCCCGCATTCTTCGTTGCCTTGGGCACAGGTGTGCGTTTCGCATTGGTACTCTGTGATGGTCACAGTCTCGCCCTCGCTGCGGTAGCCATTGACGCAGCCGCCATAACTGATGCAGGAGTAAGGTGCGGACTCGCGTGCGGTGATTTCCATGCCGTAGGCAGTCAGGGCGCGGCAATATTGGGTAAAAGGTACGTCATCCGTAAAAGCCGAAAGCTCCTGTGAACTGGGCCAATCCTGCTGATAATAGACCGCGGCCATCGAGATGATCTCTGCAGTGTCATTGTAGATGCCGTTGGCGTAGCTCCATGTGACGCCATGCTGCATATTGTTGCTGCGCTGGCCGGTCAGTGTGTCGTAGCCGTAAGGATTGCCGTTGGGGTCAACATCGTTGCGAAAGGCTCTGCGAAGCTCATCAGTGGCAGCTTCATTGCGGTAGGTATTGATGCTTTCGATAAGCTGCTGAATATCCTCCGGCCTGTCGGCACACAGCACGCTGGTCGTTGTAGCACCGCCCATTTGGCCTAGCAGCCCAATAATCAGCAACAATAGAACGATTGCACCACAAAAAAGCGCCGTCCTGCCGATAGAAACAAGCGCTTTGACAGGATGGGCAAAGAACCGTGCAACCTTGATAACGCTATGACCGGCCTGAAAGCCTGTATTACTGATGATACCCGGCGCACGGTCAGCAAAATCATCCGCACTGGTCGAGAAGGTCTCTGCATAGTGCAGAGCGGTACGTGCACCGGCAGAGCCGATTTGTACCGCAGAACTTCCCAACTCCATCCGCAGCACGTCGCCGCCTGTGTGTAGGACCTCCTCGGCGGTGCGTGTGTCGTCCTGCACATCCTTGATGCCCTTCACGGCGTAGCTGCCCAGTATGCCGACGTCCTCCGCAACAGTTCCGAGAAATGTCTCCTGCATAATCAGTTCCGCCGCCGCGCCGTGTACGCCGACATCCTGCGCTGCATCGGTGGCAAAGTCCTCCTGATAGCTGACCAGTCCGCTTGCACTCGTGATGCCGTGCGCTGCGGCTGTTGTGCCGCGCATGGCAGGGGAGCGATAGCCGTTTGTCTGCTGTTTGCACAGCAGTTCGTAGTAGGCGTTGCTGTGGCTGGCACGGGGCGTGTTGGTACCGGTGATATATTTCCGGTTGCCTTCGGCGGGAGATGATAAACTTTCTGTTACATCATCGCTATCGTCTGAAATGGTATCTTTCGTTTCACTTACATAATCGTCATTCGACAGCAGCGACTCGGCTTGCTTTTCAGTATTATCCAGCAGTTCCTCGCCGTTTGATGCTTCATCTACCTGATTGTGCAGGCTTTCCGATATGTCAGTATCGGTATGGAATAAAGGTTTGTCACTATAATTTTGCGTGAATAGTTCTGACATGGCAGACTCCGTGAGGTTGTTTTTAGAGATGTGCTGGTGTAAGCATAACGCATTAAGACTTTCGATTAGGAGATGTATCCATCAGCCTGAACAGCTCGGTATCCTTCGGAAAATCGTTGTTGAAGGGTACCACCGTCTTAGACACGATCAGCAGTCCGCTGCCGACCTCTGCATTCTCGATGTACCGCTTTTCCTCGTTGGAAATGTGCAGCAGCCGCGCCAGATCGTTGGCATCGTCGGGAGACTGGTTCAGCAGCTTGATATATCCGCAGTCGGACAGCATGCGGCGCGCGTCCTCGTTGTCCAGCACCGAGCGCACATGCTGGGTGATGGAGGTCAAAATCGCACCCCACTTGCGGGCGCGGCTGGACAGCTGAAAATAAAAGTCCGTGCAGTCCTTGTTGCCCAACAGCTGTTGGAACTCGTCGGTAAACACCCATGTGCGGCGACCCAGCACGCGGTTGCGGGTAATGCGGTTCCAGACCTGATCCAGCACGGTCAGCATACCGATGGACTGCATCGACTTGCCCAGTTTGACCGTATTAAAGCAGATGCAATGATTCTGCACGTTCACATTGGTCTGGTGAGCAAACAGGTCCATGGAGCCACTTACATATAGCTTCAACGCCGTAAGCAGTGGCTTGACTTCCTCTCCCTGCAGCGCAAGATTTCTATAAAAGTCGTGCAGCGTTGGCATTTCCTCGCGCTTGGGATTTGCCATATAGCGCTGATAGGTCAGCCCGGCAGCCACATCAATAAAGGTACGTTCCTGCGGCGACAATTCAGAGCTGTGTAGAATGAGCTGACAAAAATTCTGCAAGAACTGACTTTTCAGTCGGATGGGGTCCTCATCGTCGCCGTAATCTTCCGTGATGTCCATGGGATTGATATGAGAGGGGCTGGACGCGGAAATGTCAATCACTACGCCACCCATGGCTGTAACGAGATGCGTGTACTCCTGTTCTGGGTCGATGAGAACAATATCATCATCTGGCCAGCGAAGCATGATATTGGTGACCATCTGCATTACGGAGAAAGACTTGCCGTAGCCCGTCATACCCAGTACCATACCGGCAGGGGCGGGCAGCAGCTTGCGGTTACACAGTATCAGATTCTTACTGCGGGCGTTGATGCCCTCGTACAGTCCGCCCGGCTGGAACAGTTCCTGTGTGGTGAACGGCACATAGATGGCCGTGCTGACGGTTTCCAGCGTGCGCTCCAACCCGAGCCATTTCTTGCCAAGCGGCAGCATACTGTTCATGGCATTGCGCTGTTCATACAAAATGCTGTCAAAGCGGCAGGTCTGCTGCTGTACGGTGCTGCAAATGCGCCGCACGCGCTCGTCCAACTGCGCATTGGAATCGCCATAGGTGTGAATGAGGATGCAGACTTTGAAGATTTTTTGGTTTTTGGTTGTAATGTCATCCATCATCTGCTCTGTGTGGTGCATTTTGGATTTCAGATCATAGCTCACAGCTATGCTGGCAGGCATATTCCGCTCGCGTGCTTTGGCAATGGCATCGTATTCTTCCTTGTGCATATAGGCAAGCTTTTTCTCAATTTCCTGGACAGCTTCTGCCTGGTCCATAGCGTCAACATGCATTGTGATGACGTGGTCAAAAGGAAGTTCGGACAGCATAGAGAACAAACCGTTCTTCATTTCCGGTGCTATGCCCCGCAGATACATTGCCTTGCCGATTTTGTCGCCAAACTGATAGCGGTCACGGTAAACGGCGCGCGAGTCGTCATGTTCCGGGTGCCAGTTGTAAGAACTGGGTGAAATAAAATCCTTCGTAGTAAGGTCATCCTCAGCCAGCAGCCAGTCATAGGAAAAGCTCATTTCCTCATTGGGCCGCATGATGCCTTGTAACAGGCTCAGACGTTCAATGCCGGACAAGAGCCGCGTGCTGCTGCCCATGCGTTTGAAGTGATCGGCAATATCTGCAGCACGGTTTTCCAGCTGCTCTTTCGCCTGCTGGTAATTTTCGGCGTGCAGGCTGAAGGTGACGTACTTTTCACGAATCAGGCCGTTTTGCCCGCGCAGTGCTTTTTCCGCCACGACTTGGTTCATCTCCTCGGCATAGCGGTCACGGTCATCCCCACGCAGCGGCAGGAAGGTGTCACTGCGAAACTGCTCCTCGTCCATGCTACGGGTGACAAGGTTGATTTCCAGATGCAGCGAGGGGTCGAAGTAGTTCAAAAACTCACTGTATTTCGTAAAAATGTTCTTTTGCTCTTCCAACATAGCGATTTGGAAGTTCACATCGGTGAACGCCATCGTCATCGAGAAAAGTCCCGGCTCCACCTCGCAGATGCCATCCTGCGACATACTCAGGTATTGCAGGCAGTCACTGGCTTTCTGTGGCGCTTTGCGTGTGGCAATGCGCTTTTTTGCATGCTTTTCGGCTTTCTTTAACTGCTTTGCGTGCTGCCGCCGTTCTTTGGCGGCTTTCCTTTTTTCTCGTTTTAACGATTTCTCCTGTGCGCGCAAAGACTCCAACACACTCGGTTCGATGGGCAAGTCGGCGTGCTTTTTTGGTAAAAACATATTTTTTCTCCTGACGGGGGCAGACTGCGACCTCGGCGGGGCCGCAGTACCATGCCCAGTAGATTTTTACAAGCTTTTCAAACGGATACCCGTTATGGCTGATAAAGCCCAGCCCAAGAAAGGGGAGAACTTCTACCATTACGATGTAGGAAACCAGCTGAATATCCAGCTGAAGCCATTGCAGACAAACGAAGCAGGTCGCTATGGCCAGCACGGCAGCGACACCAAAGCAGGCCAGCTGCCGCAACGACAGTCCGAGAAAGAATTTCTCGTGATATTCCGTGATTTCCAGATTGGTTTTTGTTGAGAGCATAGGTGAACTCCTCCATTAAATGGCGCTGGTGATGGCTTTGGTGAATCGTCCGCTCATAAACACGGCCACCAGCAGAATAACGGATTTGCCGAGCATGGCCCAGGCCTGCTCGGTAATGTCACCACCACTGCCCAATGAAGCTGTCAGGGCAGGGTAAAAGCCAATGACAAGATAGAGAACGGCCCCTTGCAGCGCCACCGCCATGTAGTTTTTCAGGAAGTTTACAGCAATACCATGCAGTTCCCGATAGCAGAGCGTGGCAATCGGCAGGGAAGCCAGGGCATTATAAACGTACAGCTCAATGAAGCGGGCCGCAACGATGGTATTGATCACAATGTTGACAAGACGCAGCATCCAGCTTACGACCATAAGCTCCATGGCCACAGGCATATTACCGATGCCGCCCGGCAGTGCGCTGATTGCGTTTTCGATGTCGACCTCGGTGTTGACCTGTCCGCTGCCTACGTAACCGGCAATGCCGTTTGTCACCGTGGCCGCTACCTCAAACATCGCATTTAGAATTTCCGTGGAGTGTAGAACAGCCCAGCGGCAAAGCGTGATTTTCAGCATGACCAGCGCCACCTGCTGAATCGTAAAAGCTGTGCTGCCGCCGTTCATGGCTATGGTCTGGGTGAAATTGTACAGTTCCAAAACCATAAAAAGTGCCAGAACGGTAAGTGCAATCGGCATAACTACGCCGGAGCTGATAGAATCTGCATAGCCGGCCAGTGTGTTGTTCCAATCGGTCAGACTGCTCAGCAGACCGGAGTTCTGCCCCATAGCGTTTATGGTGGACGAAATGCCCGCCAGCTGGCTTCGTATCGTATCCTCAAAAATAGCGCATACCTCCCATCAGCTGACCGTCAGTGTGCCAAAGTAGGTGGCAACGGCAATGATCAGCACGCCGCCTGCAATCGACCAGGCACCGCTGCTGATGCCGGGGCCGTTGTGGTCCTTGAGGTTCGTGCCCAGCGTCACCGCGCCAAACAGCAGCAACAGGCCACCGGCAAAATTGACGACATTTGTGATAAGAGAAGTGATTGTAGATACCATTTCCATGTGATTTTCCTTCTTTCTGTTTATGTGTCAGACTCGTCATCGTCGAGTTCGATGCTGTTGATTTCCTGCACATTTTTCATAAAGGCTGCAAAGCTATTTTCTGCGCGCCTCTCGTAGTCGAAGGGACGATGCCCCTCTTTTTCTACCAAAGCGTAATTAGGGTGCTTTTTAAGATCAAACTTGTAAGAGTAAAATGGCACAACACCGGAAATCATCAATAAACAGCGATTTCGCGGCATGGTGCGTATTTCTTCCGGTGTCATCAGATCACGGCTGGCTACCTGATAGTTCTTGGAAAAGGAGCCCTGTGCGCCGAGGTTCTCTGTGGTGTTCAGCACCTCGATGGTCCGTTTGCCCAGCTGTTTACCGAAGAACTCCAGTGACTCCGGGTTATTGCCGCCACCCAGCACAAGCTCTGAATCACAGTTTTCCAGAATCGTGCCCCAGTCATCACCGTACTGAGATTTCAGCTGTGCGATTGACTGGTAAATCAGGGTACATCCGATATTTCGGCTGCGGATGGTGCTGATCAGAATCTGGAAGTCCGGAATCATGCCGATGTTCGGAAACTCATCTAAGAGAAACCGCACATGGCGAGGCAGGCAGTGATCCTCACGATTGTCTGCGGTATGCACAAGAATCTGAAAGCATTGCTGGAACATGACCGCTGCCAGAAAGTTATAGGCTGTGGTGGTGTCTGGTGTGACAACGAACAACGCCACTTTTTTGTCGCTGGCCAGCTCTTCCAGATGTATGGTGTCATCCTCGCAGATCTTCATAATGGAGGGAATATTGAACGCACTCATACGCATACCGAGGGATACGTCAATACTCTGTGCGGTTTTGTCCGGTGCCATATGGTACAGTCCATATTGACGCGCTGCGAATGACGCAGGCTTTTCCATAGCCAGATCTTCGAATATATCGTCCAATTGGCTGCGCCCCTGTGGTCCGTAACGATGCTGCATCAGCACAAAAAGCTCCATCACACTGTTCATATTGTGCATCTCAGGTGGCTGCTCAAAATACACATAGGCAAGCAGCGCTTCCAGCAGTGAAGTAGAGCCTTCTTCCCATATCGGGTCGGCTGTGTTTTTCTGTCGCGGATCCTCTTTCATATTTTTGATAAGATTCTTGGCAACGACCACAATGTCATCCGTGTCATGGATATACGCAAACGGATTGTAGTGGTCGGACTTGTCACGATCCTTCAGGTTGAACACTTTCACATCATAACCTTGCGATACCAGGACATTTCCGTAGGTGTCAAGCAGTTCGCCCTTCGGATCACTGAGTACATAATTGCTGTTAAACTGCAGCAGCTGCGGGCCGGCTACGCTGTAGCTCTTGCCGGAGCCGGACGGACCGAACACAATGACGTTCTTGTTGCGGTTGTAGTTGTTCTCCGCTGTTACCGGCATCTTCATGGCAAGGCTTATCGATTCTGTGGCCGTCAGGGGGATGTTCTCACTTGCCTTTTCATGGAGAAACGGCGCAATGTCCGCCGCTGTGCCCCAGCGGGCACTGCCGTACTCCTTCTGCGGCACCAGCCGATGACCGCTGTACTTTATGCAGAGATAAGCAAGACCCGCCAGCAGAATAGCACCAACACCGCAGCCTACAGGAATCGGCGCAGGGGATAGCTGCAAGGGATGCAGTACAATTTTGCTAAGATTTACTGCGGCGGCAAGTCTTTGTGTAACTGTTCCGCCAGCTGATACATAGAGAAGTCCCACCCGGTTACCCAGCCAAAAGCAGCCAAGACTTGCTGCAAGGCAGATCAGAATTTGCTTTGTGCGCTGTTCCTTCATAGCCGCTCACCACGCTCCTGCGCCGGCGGCGGGCGGTGCTGGTTCAGCTCCTTCGTGCGCTGCATAGCCCGTTCGGACAACTCCTGCAGCAGGCTGGTGGGCCGCTCCTTGCCGCGCGCAGCAATGCAGTTCTCAATAGCGGTCTGGATGCGGTCCACGTCCTGCCCCTTGAACCACAGGTTCAGCTGCCCGGTGTCCTTGTCCTTGGTAATGGCAAAGTCCACCGAGTATTCCTTGAGCTGCCGCCTGACATAGGGCAGCGTTTTGTCGTTCAGCTCCACTGAAGCGAGAGCCTGCGACTGTCGGTTCAGTGATTGAATTGATTGCTGCCCATACTGCCGCGCTTGCAGCATACTGGCAACCGTCTGCAATATCCCAAAGATGCCCTGCCCGGCAAGCTTGGCTGCGTTGATTTGCACCCGGATGGCCGTTTCTTCTACCATACGGTATCACCTTCGCTTTCTCCGTAATAAAATTTCAGCCTCACCACGGCAGCGGAGCGCCGGTGCGTCGGGCGTATGCTTCGATTCTTTTTCCCAACCTGTATTGCTGCAGACGGTCCGGCAGGCTGTATTCCAGTGTGCGGACTTTTACATGGTGCTTCATTGCACACTTGAAAAAGGCGTACAGGTACCGTTCCTTGCCGCTGATCTGCCGCATACGGCAGACATACACGCAGTTGACCTTGCTGTCTCTGATACTGCGCAGCATACTCTGATACCCGTCGCGCAGCGGGCCGTGCCCTTTATAATCGATGCTGCCGCCGACTACCGTGCAGCCGTCGTCACCGGCCTGCCTGCAGCAGGCATCGTAGCTCGCGCGGGTCGCTGCGCAGTCACCGGGAATACGCGCATACACCCATGCACGGGGCAACTTTTCTTGATTTGGCATTATCTCTCTACCTCCAGCTCTTGGTCATAAAAGCTCAATTGCTCGCCTTCTAAGCGGAACCGCAGGTCCAGCTCGGCAAATGTGAAATTCCGATTGAAGCGTTCCGTCGCCTTATTCGGTGCATCCTGCAATTCCAGCATCAGCTGCCATAAATCAGGATGCGCCCGGTACAGATGCCGCAGCTCGGTCATGGACGCATTGGGGCAAAACCAGCACCCGCCGCGGTGGCTGTACTCATACAGCGGCGACAGCAGTCCCTCCTGCCTGCACATGGCAAATGCATCCTGCTCTGTCACGCCGTACTTTGCCATAAGGGAAACCTGGTCAGGCTTCAGCCGTTCCAGTCTGATCGGCTCATCCGCGGCAATCCCTAAATAGGAAACCGTACCCGGCGGCAAACTCTCTTTATAGGCTTCCAGTGGCGGGACCTTGCAATCTCGCTGAATTGCACAGCGCCCAGCCAACGGAAACGCCGCAAGCTTTCCCTGTGCGTTGCCGCGGCTCACCACATGGTAAAAGCAATCCAGATATGTCTTTTCAGCGTGCAAAACCCTTGTGGGGATACCTCGCTTTTCAAAGTACGGAATTGCTGTCTCATAGATAAACCGCGCATGCTCGGGCAGCTCGCCGGAAATCTCCTTGCTGAACATGACCTCTGTGTATATGATTTCGTCCAGCGGTTCGCCATGCTGTAGGGCCAGCAGCGCTGTTGCATTGCTGTCTTTGCCGAAGCTCGAACAGATGATATGTTTCATGTCATTCACCAATAAAAATAGGGCGGCCCGCGAGAGTCGCCCATACCATGTACGTGTTTCATATTCCTTTAGTGCTCGCTCTCATCCATTTTGGATTTGCGGCGCTTGTATGCAAAAATTCCGAAACCGACGATAGACCCAAATACCGCCGCCGAAAGCAGCGCGAGCGGGAACACATCGCCCGTTTGGGGAATGACCGGCATCGGCGCAGGCGTTGCCGTGGGCGCGCTTGCCGGTGCAGGGGTAGGCGCGGGCGTGCTGCCCGGCGTCGGCTGCGGCGTATTGCTCGGGGTGCCCTCATGCGGTGTTTCCTCGGGGATGCGTGCATCCTTCATAACGACAGTCTGAAGCTCACCGGTGGGCAGCACGGTAAAGGCAATGCTTTCCGCAAGCTGATAGCCATTGGGGGCGGTGATCTCGGTCAGCGTATAGTCACCGGCAGGCAGCTTTTCAATATAGTGGGGCTTGTCCTCGGAAACCCACTGTGCAACCGTGTTGCCGTCCTTATCCTTGATGATAAGCTCAGCGCCGGGCAGCTCTTTACCCGTGGCAATGTCAACCTTGGAGATTTGTACTTTGGTAATATCATCCCGCATGATCACCGTGGCATCGTCCAGCAGCTCCCATTCCTCCCAGGGAATGATCCAGAGCTTCTTTTTATCCTTCAGATAGTAGACGTCTGCCTCGTCCAGCTCGTGTCCGTCGGCATCTGCTTTGCGTTCCAGTCGGAACACAATATCGTCTGCAACGGCATACCCATCAGCAGGCCGCTTTTCTGTCAACATGTATTCTTCGTCAAAATGCAGACCCGTCACACGGTGCGGTGTATCGGTGGAAACCCAGGTGTCCACAACGTTGTCCTTCGCATCTTTGATGATCAGCGTAGCACCGGGCAGTTCTTCGTCGTTTGTCAAATCTCGCTTACTCACCCACATTTCAGTAGGCTTGTTGGCACAGATGCTGTCCAGTACCTGAAGAACCTCGCTGTCATAGGTGAAGGTAACTTCCATCTCTGCATCGTTTTGATAGTATCCCTGCGGGGCGCGCAGCTCGCGGATAAAGTAATTGCCGCTGTTGGTCGAGGCATCCAGTCGGTCACTCTGGCCGTACCACTCGCCGCGGATGGGAACATCGCAGTTGAAATATGTGTAGCCATCCGCAACAGTCTCGGGACTGGTGGAAATCAAATCACCGGCAGAGAACAGCTTGTTACCGTCCACGTCGTAGATGTCATCACGGGTGTACAGGTTGAACACAGCACCGGCCAGATATTTGCCGGTTTCCTGATTGATCTTGTACACACCCACGCGGGCATGCTCACGGTCATTGTAGAAACCAAGGGTCTGCTGTTCAGCCAGTTCCGCAGAGGCTTCCGATGCGCGTACAACATCAAAATGCTGTTCACTGTCGCCATTTTTGACGATGCTCTTTGCCATGACTACATCGTTCAGCTGGTTATTCCAGACAAAGGTCACATCGTAGCTGTCTGTCGTGACGACATACCCATAGGGCGGCTTGGTTTCCTCCACATGGTAACTGCCCAAAGGCAGGGTGACGCTGACCTCACCGAGCGTACCGTCGTGGATGACCGACAGAAAATCATAGGTTGCCTTGGTACGGGACGGCGCAAACACAGCAGTGTCTGCGCTGCCGTCACCAGTGGTAACAACCGCCACCACGTCGCCCTTGGCATACCAGAGCGTGCGGCTGCCGCCAGCATCCAACTGGCGGTCCTGCGTGTAAATGTCCTCAGCAGCCGTAATGGTGTATTCCGCACCGGCCAGCGGGCGCAGCGTATAGGCAAAGTCGGAGTCGGCCTCGCCGGTCATCCAGGGGTCAATCAAATCGTTGGTTTCGATCTTTCCTGTCAAGGCCTCGCCGGTCTTACGGATGGTCAGTTTGCCCAGCGTTTCCTCATTCCAGTAGTCCTCGCCGATTACCAGCGTATCCATACCGTTTTCATTGTTATCGCCGGTGGCCTTGTAGATGCGGTCCGTGGAAATATCGAAATCGACATAGTAGTTGCCGCTGTCAGCCCATTCGTTGTAGAAGTCCGGGCCGACAGTCTCCACAATGCGGTATTTGCCCAGCGGCAGCTTTTCAGGCAGGGTCAGGATACCTTCCTCGTTGGTGTAGAAGGTATCCACGTTCTTGGTCAGATGCCCGTTTACCGTGTCCGTCATCGTGACCAGCTTGGGCTTCCCGTTTTCCAGCCGATAGTTGCCGTTGTCATCCAGCCAGTAGATCTGGAAGGCTGTGTTCGGCAGCAGGACTGGTTTGCCGGTTTCCGTATCGAGTTTCGTGATTTTTAAATACACTTCAATCTCCTCATCCAGTACCGTAAATTTCTGATAGGAATCCGATGCTTTCATCACACTGTCCTTCGGCGTGGCCATCGCGCCCCAGGGGTTGTTGTCCTGCTCGGGGTCGATGCTGACCAGGAACGGCTCCGCCTGGAACAAATCGTGCGGGGTGGTCGTCTCCACGACCAGATAGGTGCCGTAGGGCAGCCCTTGCACACGGATACAGCCGGAGTCATTGCTGAAGATTTCGGCCAACTGATACTCATTGGCACGCCCCGTGGGCTGCCAGCCATCGCCCTTGCCGTTCTTGTTGTCGCCCGCCGCGGTCAGCGTTTTGTTGTAGGCGGCCATTTCGTCGGCGTTGACCTCGTAGGTCTTGGCAATGGCCTGCGTCTCACCGGAGAAATCCCACTTGGGGTGCTCGTTGTCGTATTCCTTGTTGATGTAGGTATCCAGAATGCTTTGTAGAGTGTAGCTTCCTGTGCGGGCCTGCTTGAACTGGTCTACCTTGGACAGGTCAGATACCAGATAGAAGGTGAAGCCTGCGCCTTCCAGCTCCAGCCCATTGGACTGACCGCTGGAGGAGACGACCTTGCTGATTTCCACGTTGCCCTTGGCGACCTGATCCTGACTTTCGGTCAGGCCGCTGTCCTTATGGATGTGGTAGTTGCCGTTGTAGGCCGCGGTATCACTGGCAAAGGTGGTTTTCTCCACATACCAGCCTTCGTCTGCATAGCTGGGCGTGATGTAGTAGTTGTGCTCATCGCAGAGATACCCGGGCGCATAGGACAAGTAATAAGCATCGTAGGTCCAGGTGCCGTCCAGAGCCTTGCTCTTGGAGATGGTGCTGAATTGGTTCTTGTATACCCAATCTGTATAC
>SKEC01000560.1_pt1 | contig 35532 bp, 38 predicted proteins | sample 4826641 | NCBI WGS metagenome assembly SKEC01 (sample SAMN11008819, study PRJNA524170) | human gut metagenome | biome: Human fecal sample; material: Feces; isolation source: fecal sample from pouch patient p18, p21 | host: Homo sapiens | place: Israel: Tel-Aviv | collected 2015-12-22
GCTAAGTTTAAGTTGGGATGATAACATTTCAACCTCCGACAATTATGATACCTTAATTATATCAGATATATGATTTTACGACCACTTTTTCAGTGGCGTCCTGTAGAGGAAGGGGAATGCACACCTGGTTTATTGTTCAAATAACGGAGTAGCACCAACGAGTCCCCTACCCCAATGCCACATCCAGCACCATCATAATGCTGAAGCCAACCGCAAAAAAGATCGTGCCGACATTAGAATGCTGCCCTTGTGACATTTCCGGTATCATTTCTTCAACGACTACATAGAGCATCGCTCCGACCGCAAAACTAAGCAGATACGGAAGGGCTGGTATAATGAACTGTGCGGCAAGCAGTGTCAGTACTGCTCCAATTGGTTCAACAATTCCGGAAAGCACTCCTCCGAGAAATGCTTTGCTTCTTTTTTCTCCTTCTGCTCTAAGCGGCATGGAAATGATCGCACCTTCCGGGAAGTTCTGAATTGCAATGCCGAGAGATAATGCAAAGGCACTTGCCGCTGTAATCTGTGTGTTTCCTGCCAGGAAACCGGCATATATCACTCCAACTGCCATTCCTTCCGGAATATTATGTAAAGTTACTGCTAATACCATCATCGTTGTACGGCTAAGCTGGCTTTTTATACCTTCTGCCTGTTCACTCTTTGCATGAAGATGCGGAATAAGGTGATCCAGTATCAATAAAAAGAGTATTCCGATCCAGAATCCAACAAATGCCGGGAGGAAGGAAAACTTTCCAATATTCTGCGACTGTTCAATTGCCGGAATCAGAAGGCTCCACACCGATGCTGCTACCATCACTCCGGCGGCAAATCCTGTCAATGCCCGCTGCACCAGATCGCTGAGTGTATTTTTCATAAAAAATACACAGGCCGCTCCAAGTGATGTTCCAAGAAAGGGAATTAAAATCCCCCAGAATATTTCCATTGCCATCTCCTTTCTAACAATTTCTCTGTAGTATCAGAAATCCATTACAGTCAATCATTATCGAGATTAACTGTAAAATTATTTATCAAGAAGTTCTTCCATCGTACGCCAGCCCAGTACCGCACATTTCACTCTTGCAGGCATTTTTGAGATATCGGCAAGCGACATGGCTTCTTCAAGCGGCTCTAATTCTTCCCCTGATGCTTCCCCTTTAATCATTTTGGAAAACAGTTCAGCAAGTTCCATCGCCTCTTCTTTTGTTTTTCCGATAATCAGTTCTAACATCATATCCACCGATGCCTGAGAGATTGCACATCCGCTGCCTGCAAAGGCTCCATCTGTGATGATTCCATTTTCTTCTTTTAACTCCAGAATAATATCGTCCCCACAGCTTGGATTAACCCCTTCCAGAACCAGATTGGCATCTTCCAGCTTCTTTTTATGTGCCGGGTGCAGATTGTGGTCGGTAAGTATTTCGTTATAAAAAGTATTATTCATCATAGCCCATCAGCCTCCTGACTTTTTTCAATTGTTCGGTCAACCGCAATATATCCTCTTTTGTATTGTAAAAAGAAATGCTGGCTCTTGTCGTAACGAGAACACCCAGATGTTCCAGAAGTGGCTGCGCACAATGATGTCCTGACCGTACAGCTACCTTTGCCCCATCCATAATGGAAGCAATATCATGCGGAGGGACCCCGTCTATAGTAAAATTTAAAATTCCATTATGTTCTTCTGGTTTTTCACTTCCAATGATGTGCAAATACGGAATTTTTTTCATTTCTTCCATAGCAAAGGCAGTTAATGCATTTTCTTTTGCTTCAATGGCAGGAAAACCAATGGAATTTATATAGTCAATGGCCGCTTTCAATCCCCATGCACCTCCGCCATTCACGGTTCCGGCTTCAAATTTATGGGGAAGCTGTGCAAAAACTACACCTTCTCTGGTCACGCTGTCAATCATTTCTCCGCCCGTTAGAAATGGAGGCATGGCATCAAGCAACCTTTCTTTTCCATACAGAACACCGATTCCCATCGGAGCCATCAGCTTATGTCCGGAAAAAGCGAGGAAATCTGCATCCATCACCTGCACATCAACCGAAATATGCGGTACGCTCTGTGCCGCATCGACAATTACAATGCCACCTGCTTCATGTACCTTTTTGATGATTTGATCCACCGAATTCACCCTGCCGATCACATTGGAAATGTGAGTGATTGCCGCCAGTTTTGTCTTCTTTGTAATCGCTTTGTCGATAGATTCTTCGGTAAAACTTCCATCATTCTCACATTCCAGAAATTTTAAGGAGGCTCCCGTCTGCCTTGCCACCATCTGCCATGGAAGCAAGTTGCTGTGATGCGAATCAATTCCCACAAGGATCTCATCTCCTGCTTTTAAATTATTTAAACCATAACTATATGCAGCCAGATTAATACTCTCTGTTGTATTTCTTGTAAAAATAATCTCACAGGACTTCGCTGCATGAAGGAAAGCACGAACGGTTTCTCTGGCTTCTTCATAGCGGTCTGTTGCCTCCATTCCAAGTTCATACAGCCCTCTTAAAGGATTGGCATTGTATTTTTCATAAAATGTCTTTTCTGCTTCTAAAACTACCTGAGGACGCTGCATTGTCGCTGCATTATCAAGATACGCTACCGGACTCTCTTTTAATAACGGAAAATCCTCTTTATAATTTATCGTATAATCATCTATCATAGCCTCTCCTCCAGATATTTCCGCGTTTTCTCTCTTACAGAGTCCTCTTTAATCTGTGCTGCCACTGCCTCCAGACGGGCTTTTGCAATCATCTTTTTGGCTTTCTCGGCAGTAAATCCACGGGACATCAGATAAAATAATGTTTTCTCGTCCAGCTCTCCGATCGAAGCCCCATGATTTCCCTCTACATCTTCCTCCGCACAAAGAATCAGAGGAATCGTCTGATTCACTACATTTTCTCCAAAGAGAAGCACGTCTTCCTTTTCATTTCCTACTGATTCGGAACAGCCTTTTACAAAATCAATCGTGCCACGGAAAAGTTTAAATGCATCTTCATCCAGAACTCCACTGCTTTCCATAAGGCTCTGCGTCTTTCTTCCATGGTGACGTGCCACGTAATTCATATCCAGATGCTGCTTTTCTTCTCCCAGATAGCCAATACGTGCCTCAAAGGAACTAAAATCACCCTTTAAATCCATATAAACACCAGAATAAACTTTCTTTCCTCCAAGCTCCATTTTCACCAGATTTACAGCAGCATTCTTTTCCAGAATTCCACCAATATCAGAAAATACCGAAACATTTTTATCTGCTGTCTGGACAACGGTTATGTCAATCCGTGCATTTGCTTCAGCATAAACTTTTAATTGGAGAAATAAAGAGTCCACTTCTGTTTCCTTTGATGTACAGTACACAGCAACATTCATCTGACTATCTTTTTTCACGTGAAGAAAATACCGTCCAAACTGTCCGTCTGGTGTAAGAGGCAGGACAAGGAGATGGTTATTTTCTCTATCCTTTTCTTCATTTTTTTCTATAATTTTTTCTTTATTTTCCTCTTTACCGTTCTCCTCATCCGCACATTCTACCACTTCTATCGGAAAAGCCTCTCCCAGTTTATCCAGATCTTTTCCTAATGCCGTTTCTATATTGGCAAAAAATCTTTTTTCTTCTTCATTTGCCGGATGAACTTTCAAACCGTCACTGAAATAATTTCCGGCATTTTTTTCTTCTTTTTCCTGAATGCCTTTTGCCACTGGAACTTTCACGTTCTGCACAACCGCTTCGTTCATTTTCAGGCGGTTCCAGGTTCTGGCTGGAAGTCTGTTAAGCGTTATATTCATCGTCTTATCCATTCTGTTATCCTCCCTTCTTTATCTGGAGCGTATTATCTAACCAATACTGCCCTTCATTTCCAGACGAATCAGATTATTCATTTCCACAGCATATTCTAAAGGAAGTTCTTTTGATACATTATCGGCAAATCCGCTTACGATCATTGCCCTTGCATCTTCCTCCGAAATACCTCGTGACATCAGATAAAAGACTGCATCATCACTGATTTTTCCGATTTTTGCTTCATGTCCTACATCGGCATCTTTTGTGCGGATATCCATTGCAGGAATCGTATCTGACCGGGAAATATCATCCAACATAAGGGACTGGCAGGATACGGCCGCCTTACTGTGCTTTGCATCCTTTCCAATCGCTACGGAGCTTCGGAACGTACTGATTCCGCCATCTTTTGTGATAGAACGTGTGTTGATATAAGAAGATGTATTCGCTCCTGTATGCACCACTTTGGCACCAGTATCGAGATTTTGTCCTTTCCCGGCAAATGTAATTCCGGTAAATTCCATGCGGGAATCTTTACCTTTCAGAATCGTCATTGGATAGAGATAGGAAGTATGGGAACCAAAAGAACCGGATACCCATTCCATCACGCCGCCTTCTTCTACAATCGCTCTCTTTGTATTCAGGTTATACATATTTTTTGACCAGTTCTCGATCGTCGAATAACGAAGCCTTGCATTTTTTCCTACAAAAAGTTCCACACAGCCTGCATGAAGATTGGCTACATTATATTTCGGTGCAGAACAGCCTTCGATAAAATGCAAATCTGCCCCCTCATCTACAATAATCAATGTATGCTCAAACTGACCAGCACCCGGCGCATTCAAACGAAAATAAGACTGCAGTGGAATCTCCACAGAGACACTCGGCGGCACATACACGAAAGAACCACCAGACCATACCGCTCCGTGAAGAGCCGCAAACTTATGGTCATTTGGCTTTACAAGCTTCATAAAATGCTTACGGATCATCTCGGCATATTTCCCATGCATCGCACTTTCCAGATCCGTATAAACGACACCCTGTGCGGCAACCTCAGCTTTTACGTTATGATATACCAGTTCCGAATCATACTGGGCTCCTACCCCGGCCAGAGATTTCCTCTCCGCCTGTGGAATACCAAGTTTTTCAAACGTATCCTTAATATCCGACGGCACATCCGACCATTTCGCACTCATTTTCGTATTGGGACGAACATAAGTAACAATCTCATCCATATTTAATTCATCAATAGGCGGTCCCCAGTCCGGAATCTGCAAAGAATTATAAATCTGCAAAGACTGCAGACGGAAAAGCTGCATCCACGGCGGATCATTTTTCTCTTTGGAAATCTGTTCTACAATAGCCGGAGTAAGTCCTTCTTTTACCCGGTATACGTCTTTTTCCTCATTTCGAAAATCATACACGCTCCGGTCTATTTCTTCTACATACGTCTTTTCTTTCACTGCTCCTTCACCTCCTCCGCTCTATCTGATACGAAGCTTTCATACCCTTCTTCATTAATCCGGCCAACCAGAGCGCCATCACCCGTAGCTACAATATGTCCATTGACCATAACATGCGTATAATCCACATGAAGCGCTTCTAAAATCCTTGTACTATGCGTAATAATTAAAAGAGCTCCATCCCTGTTCTTCTGGTATTCTTCCACACCCTTTGATACCAAGCGCACCGCATCCACATCAAGACCAGAATCCGTTTCGTCTAAAATAGCCAGCTTCGGCTTCAGCATCATCAACTGCAAAATCTCGGCCTTCTTCTTCTCCCCTCCGGAAAATCCAACATTAAGGCTTCTCTCGGCATAAGAAGAATCCATATCCAGAAATCTCAGGTTCTTCTCCAGCTCCTTCTTAAAATCCCAGAGTTTAATATGACTGCCTTTTTTCTGGCTGATCGCATTTCGGATAAAAGAAGATAACGTAAGCCCCGGCACTTCTAACGGCTCCTGAAATGACAGGAACATCCCCGCCTGCGAACGTTTATCCACCGTTTCCTGCGTAATATCCCTTCCCTTAAAATAAATCGTTCCATCCGTAATCTCATATTTGGGATTTCCCATAAGAACATAGCCAAGTGTTGACTTGCCTGCCCCGTTTGGTCCCATCAGCACATGAGTCTCTCCCCTGTTAATCTTAAGATTGATATCATGTAAAATTTCCTTTTCTTCCACCCTTGCATTTAAATGATCTATACTAAGAATTGATTCTGACATTGTTCTCCTCCTTTAATTCCTATTAAATTAATAGGATTTTTTCGGCTGTTATTATAAAACCGCTTTTTCTATTATGCAAGTGGTGTTGAGTCAAAAAGGGGACTAACGATATATTTCCTCAATAATTGTGAAAATGTTTTTCAAACATGCTCTAATTATACATCAGACTTGACATCTTCTTTATGGACATGCTATATCAGAAAACAAAGCGTGTTTAAAAGGGCTTTAAAACAAAAAAAGCAGGTGATACTTTGACTCTACGACAATTGGAATATGTGATTGCTGTATCCGAGACGGGAACAATCACAGAAGCTGCAAACCGGCTGTATATTTCACAGCCCAGTCTTACCAACTCCATTCATGAGCTGGAAAAAGAAATGAATATTCATATTTTTAACAGAACCAACAAGGGAATCACCCTCTCTAAAGAGGGCGAAGATTTTTTAGGTTATGCCCGTCAGGTATTAGAGCAGGCTGCGATTTTAGAAGACCGCTATAAAAGAAATGGTGGTGGCAAAAAACAATTTTGTGTATCTACCCAGCACTATTCCTTTGCAGTAAATGCCTTTGTAGATCTGGTTAAAAAATATGGGCAGGACGAGTATGATTTTCGTCTAAGAGAGACGCAGACCTACGAGATCATAGATGATGTCGCACAAATGAAAAGTGAACTCGGTATTTTATTTCTAAACGATTTTAACGAAAAAGTACTAACAAAGATTTTAAAATCTCATAATCTGGAATTTCACCAGCTATTTGTTGCCAAACCACATGTATTTATCAGCAGCACTCACCCTCTGGCATCTAATGAGATCATCACAAATAAAGAGCTGGAAAGTTACCCCTATCTTTCTTTTGAACAGGGTGACCATAATTCTTTTTACTTCTCTGAAGAAATCTTTTCCTCATCTGAACGAAAGAAAAATATCCGTGTAAGGGATCGGGCCACTCTGTTTAATCTTTTGATAGGATTAAATGGTTACACTGTATGCAGTGGCGTCATTGATAAAAAGTTAAATGGAAAAAATATTATTTCTGTGCCTCTGGCAGGCGAAGATGATATGCGCATTGGATACATCAGCCACAAAAAAGGACATTTGGGGAATCTTGGTTCTTATTATTTAGAATCCATGCAAAAATATTTAAAGTAAAGAGGTTTGTCATAGTTTAAAGCTATGACAAACCTCTCTTTTTTTGTATTTTTCAAAAAGTATCTCTCCTCTTATAATATCCACTATCAACAGAAAAAATATAAAAGAAACGGAGAATTTACAATGAATAATTTACAGACACCTTTCCGATACGATTTTGTAGGAAGTTTTTTAAGACCACAGGCACTCAAAGATGCCAAAGCAGCATTTCAGGCAGGAAAGATCAGCAAAGCGCAGCTTGATACAATCACCGAAGACGAGATCAGAAAAGTGGTAGCAAAACAAAAAGAACTTGGATTTCACGTGATTACAGACGGAGAATTCCGAAGAACATTCTGGCATCTTGACTTTATGTGGGGATTTGACGGGGTTGCTCACGAGGCGACAGATAATGGAGTACAATTCCACAACGAACTGGCTATTCTTGATGACACCTATCTTGTAGGAAAACTCAAAGCAAAAGCACATCCATTTGTAGAATATTTCAAGTTTTTAAAACAGTTTGAAGACGAAAATACAATCGCCAAATACACCATCCCTGCTCCGGCACAGACTTTCCAGCAGATGATCATTCCTGCTAATTTTAAAAATACAAGAAAATTTTATGCGACAAATAAAGAATTGATCCAGGATATTGGTATCGCATATCAGGATGTAATCAAACAGTTCTACGATGCAGGCTGCCGAAACCTTCAGTTTGATGACTGTACATGGGGAGCAATTGTTGGAGAGGCAGCAAAACAAAGATATAAATTACTCGGCATTGATCTTGAAGATGTAAAGCAGCAGCTTCTTGACGTAAATAATCTCGCATTAGAAGAAAAACCAGCGGATATGGTGATCAATTCCCATATTTGCAGAGGAAATTATCACTCCACCTTTTTTACAAGCGGTCCTTATGATACCGTGGCTGACTATGTATTTGCAAAAGAAAATGTAAATGCCTTATTCTTAGAATATGATGACACACGTTCTGGTGGATTTGCACCTCTTGCTAAAGTATCCCCTGATAAAAAAGTAGTTCTTGGATTAATCACTACGAAATCTCCTGTATTAGAAGATAAAGAAAAGATCATCTCAAGAATACATGAAGCAGCAAAATACATTTCTCTTGACAGATTATGCTTAAGCCCACAGTGTGGATTTGCTTCCTGCGAAATCGGAAATAAACTCACAGAAGAAGAACAATGGGCAAAGCTTAAATTAGTAAAAGAAATCGCAGAAGAAGTCTGGGGATAAAAAATATAAAGCGTGTTTGAAATCACGTGCAATACCGAAAGGTTTTATCCGTAAGAATCCTGGCAAAAATGAGTCCCAGCGGCAATGCCAGAATACCTGCAGTTAATGCACCAATAAAAGCTGCAGCAGCCGGTGGCACATTGACAAGATCAACAAGTTCTAACCGAAGTGTATTGGCGATCGCACCAATAAAGGCAGCCGATACTGCCAGAGAAATCGGACTGTTAAACATAATAAAGAAGCCAAACACTCCACAGAAACTTGCAAGAAGCCTAAAAAGAATCCAGCCAGATAGCGGCAATGATATTTTTATAAAGTCTACCGGCTGCAAATGCAGAATCAATGCCATGATCCATGCAGACATTGTAGCAACCAGAATAATAAACCATCGCATGAGGTGCTTCTTTTTGAATCCGATGAAAAGTATCCCACGCAACCGCGTAGGCCTGTGCCTCAGTAAGTCCTAACTTTACCGTGTCCGGAAGATCATACATTAGCGTATCGCTCATTACCCTGATGTTATATCATATCTCTGAATCAGACAAATGAAATCCAAAAACCTGTTGCTTTAGAGATATTTTTCTTTGCTGTTCTTTTACGACAATACCTTTACAGTTATTATTGCACAAAACATTTCTTTCTAGTATAATGTGTTAGTATTTCATCCAAAAGACGAAAACAACGAATCTTATAGTGTCCTATAAGATTTTTGGCATCTAACAATACATTGAAAGGAGTAAATATTCATGCCAATTGGAGTTATTACTAACTGTCTTGGAGTTATTATCGGAGGAATTTTAGGGTCCTTTATCGGTCCACGTTTAAGTGAATCCTTCAAGTTTAATCTTAATCTGGTTTTTGGTGCCTGTGCGATGACAATGGGTATCAGTTCTATCGCCTTAATGAAAAACATGCCGGCTGTCATTCTTTCCGTTATTCTCGGAACAGTCATCGGTCTTGTCATTCATCTTGGTAACACGATTCAAAAAATGGGACTTGGAATGGAGAAGATTATCTCTAAGATCATTCCCGGACAGGGAACAAAAGATGCAGAATATCAGAGCGTATTAGTAACCGCCATCGTCCTATTCTGTGCAAGTGGAACAGGCATCTACGGAAGTATCACAGCAGGAATGACTGGTGATCACAGTATTCTTTTAGCCAAAACAATTCTTGATCTCCCTACCGCTTTAATCTTTGCCTGCGTTCTTGGTGCAGTAACCTGTGTAATCGCAATACCACAGTTTATCGTATTCATGATACTTTTCTTACTCGCCGGAGCCATTTATCCGTTCTGTACAGATACTATGATCTGCGATTTCAAAGCCTGTGGTGGTGTACTTCTTGTCGCAACAGGATTCCGCATGATGAAATTACGTGAATTTCCAGTAGCTGATATGATACCGGCAATGATACTGGTAATGCCACTGAGTCATCTTTGGGTAACATATGTATTGCCGTTTGTTTCCTAGAAATCCTGATTTGCCGCAGGCAAAGAGACGCTCTAATACATAGGCAAATCAATCTTGTTCCACTACAACATTTCTCATGCTAATCTCAATAAAATATAGCTAAAATTCAGTGCTTTTCACATCTATTTTAGTATCAGTCCACTAATATTTAATTGCCGGATATTTTTATATTCTCTGTCTTCTTCCCCAAATCTTTTAATTGATTTGTCGGATTAGAAATAGACAGCCGCCGTATATATTCTATCAGATTGCTCAAAAAATATGAAAAAGAAGCCCTAAAAAATTTATTGAATTTTTTAGGGCTTCTTCTTAATAATTCTTTCGGCAATCCGATTGCTATGCTTCTTTAGCGGCGTCTGTTTGTTTTGCTACACAAACCAGAATTTATAATTACATCATTCCCATTCCGCCGCCTGCTGGCATTGCTGGAGCTGGTGTATCCTCTTTAATGTCTGCTACTACAGACTCTGTTGTAAGCAATGTAGAAGCTACGCTTGTTGCGTTCTGTAATGCGCTTCTTGTTACCTTAGCAGGGTCGATGATTCCGGATTCAACCATGTTTACATAAGTTTCTGACAACGCATCAAATCCTACGCCTGCTTCGCTTTCTGCTACTTTGTTAATGATAACAGATCCTTCAAGTCCAGCGTTTGCTGCGATGTGATATAAAGGAGCCTCTAATGCTTTGAGAACGATTTCTGCACCAGTCTTCTCATCACCTGTGAGTTCTTTTGCCATCTCTTTTACAGCTTTAGCTGCATGGATGTAAGCAGATCCACCACCTGCGATGATACCTTCTTCTACTGCTGCTCTTGTTGCTGCTAAAGCATCTTCAAGACGAAGTTTTGCTTCTTTCATTTCTGTTTCTGTTGCTGCACCAACACGGATAACTGCAACACCACCAGATAATTTAGCTAATCTTTCCTGTAATTTTTCTCTGTCGAAATCAGATGTTGTCTCTTCAATCTGAGATTTAATCTGTCCTACTCTTGCTTTGATTGCTGCTTTATCTCCAGCACCGTCAACGATTACTGTATTCTCTTTTTCAACTTTAACAGATTTTGCACGTCCAAGCATATCCATTGTAGCATCTTTTAATTCGATGCCAACTTCTTCAGATACAACTGTACCACCTGTTAAGATAGCGATATCTTCAAGCATTGCTTTTCTTCTGTCACCATATCCAGGAGCCTTTACACCAACAACAGAGAATGTTCCTCTTAACTTGTTAACGATTAATGTTGTTAATGCCTCGCCTTCGATATCTTCTGCAATGATTAATAACTTAGCGCCGCTCTGTACGATCTGCTCTAATAATGGAAGGATTTCCTGAATGTTTGAAATCTTCTTATCTGTGATTAAGATATATGGATCATCTAATTCAGCAACCATTTTCTCCATATCTGTTGCCATGTATGCGGAAATGTATCCACGATCGAACTGCATACCTTCTACAAGGTCAAGTTCTGTCTTCATTGTTTTGGATTCTTCAATTGTGATAACGCCATCCTGAGAAACCTTCTCCATAGCATCTGCTACTAACTGGCCAACTTCCTCATCAGCTGCGGAAATGGAAGCAACTTTAGCAATCTGCTCTTTGCCGCCAACCTGCTCGCTCATGTTTCCGATTGCTTCTACTGCTGCATTTGTTGCTTTCTTCATACCTTTTCGTAAAATGATTGGGTTAGCTCCTGCTGCAAGGTTCTTCATACCAGCGTTGATCATTGCCTGTGCTAAAACAGTAGCTGTTGTAGTACCATCACCAGCAACATCATTTGTCTTTGTTGCAACTTCTTTTACAATCTGAGCACCCATGTTTTCAAATGGATCTTCTAATTCGATATCTTTTGCGATTGTAACACCATCGTTTGTAATTAATGGAGCACCAAAGCTCTTATCAAGAACTACGTTACGTCCTTTTGGTCCAAGTGTTACTCTTACAGTATCTGCTAACTGGTTTACACCTGCTTCTAATGCTTTTCTGGCTTCTACGCCATATTTAATCTCTTTAGCCATAATAAAGATTCCTCCTGCTATATAAAAATATACTAACCAAAAATATTAATTATGATTACTTGTTTCAATCCACACTTGACAATTCATAGAATCTGAACAGTCAAATGTGACTAATGATTAATGTCTTGTCAGAAAAGAATATCATCTGTATTCTGCTGACACTAGAATTATTCTACGATTGCAAGAATATCACTCTGTTTTACGATGATGTACTCTTCTTCTTCCATCTTTACATTCGTTCCTGCATATTTAGAATAAATTACTTTCTGTCCAACGCTCACTTCCATCTTCACATCTTCTGTTCCAGGACCTACAGCAACTACTTCTGCTTCCTGTGGTTTTTCCTGTGCGGAGCTAGTAAGAATAATACCAGTCTTTGTCTTTGTTTCTGCCTCCAGCTGTTTTAATACAACTCTGTCTGCTAATGGTACTAACTTCATAATATAATGCCTCCTAATTCAAAATTAATTGTAAATCTGTTATCTTCTTGATTTTTATGTTGTTAGCACTCATTTCATTTGAGTGCTAATTGCTAATACCTATAATATGTTTTTTCTTTTATAATTGCAAGTTCTAAAAATCCTTATTTTTTTATTAATCAGCTTATATAGATATTTATTTTAAATTATCTCTTTTTTTCTAATTATATCTCTTTTTTACTCTTGTTTTCCTTTGTCTATAATATTTCTTTTCCAAAGACTTTAGACGAAACTTTCCATTTCCCCAAATATCAATAATCTGTTTATACCCGCTTTTCGTCTTTATAATATCTCCTATCCTGGCATCTGGCGGAAGTTTAAACTTTCCCGGCACTTTCCGCATCTTATTTCTGCTTTTCTTCTTTCCATATATTTTGTGAGGAATTTCACGCATCCTCTCCATTACTGTCATTGGCTCTGCTTTTCTGCTATTTCTTTCTTCTGCATTCACCATCACGGAGCATAAAACTACACCTATAAGTATTCCCAATCCAATCTTCCTTATCCACATAACCTTTTCCTCCTGTATCTCCATAAAAATATATGAGTTTTCGCTTTCTCTCTATAATATAGACATAAAATTTATGCCAGAAGTTGCATTTTTACAAAAAAGAAAAGCGTACTATTTTATATAGTACACTTTATCACTTTTCTGATTTTATTACAATGTCTGTGCTTTTCTGATTTTTACCTGACAATTTCTATCATATTACTTTTTAGCATGCGAGCAGACTACATAATCTGTATCATAGGATAGTTGATTCTTCTTTACTATTCCACATTTTTTACATCGCTGCGCCTCATATGCTTCAATATGGCATCCTTTCTTTTTCGATTTATGAATCTTTAGTGTTCCCTCCTCCATAACATGGTTACATCTCTTTTGCTGTGCCTTTTTCTGGCCTTTATCAGAACCATTATTCATTAAATTCGACTGGAAAACTGGTGTGATTTCTCCCTGCTTTGATTCAAATAAAATGGTCGATTTACTAAAGTCAAGAGACGCATCTCCCATCGAAACATCTTCTCCATAAAAATAATCCCATTCCCCTTCTGTAAAAGTATTATCCTGGGCTGGCACATCCTGTTCCTGCGTTGCACTATAAACAAAAATCGTCATAAAACTACACAGACACATTACTGTTAGAATTCCTGCTATAAAAAGCTGTATCTTCCCTGCTGGCTTTTTATCTTCATCTAAAATTCTATCAACTCGTTCCTGTATCTTTTCCCCATTATTCGTAAGTCCCTGCACAATCGCCAACCCCCGTCTTGGTATTGTCAAAGTTGCTGACTTTACGAGGAAAATTGCGTAATTCTTTTTTTCCTCTTTATTACTATTCTGCATACATACTGCATCACAATAGTATTCACACATCACTGAATATTGTTGAAAAAGATAATACACAAATGGATTATACCAATGAAAAATGCAAACAAGAAGTGCAAGCGCCTTCCAGAAAGTATCCCCATGCCGAACATGTGTAATCTCATGTCTGAGAAGCCACTCCTTCTCTTTAACTGTATAATCTCTTTTCGGGATAAAAATATTCGGGTGAAGCCATCCTACTGTACAAGGTGTTTTCACTTTTGCCGTCTGAAAAACCTCAATATCTTTTCCCCTTTTTCCAGAAAAGAAGTCTGTCTTTATTCCATTCTTCCTTATCTGCCTTTTTATAAAAAAATAGGTTCCATAATAATATATAACTAATATAGTACAAATAATGAACCATATAACTGTTACCAAAAAAATTCCTCTCGGTGTTACATAATAATCCCCAAATAATGATGGAATATTTACAACTTCAAATCCACTTATTTTCTTCCCTGCAATCCCCCAAAAATCAGCAAAATTAAATCGCTCTAATAACTTTTCTGGAAGAATCAAATATTTAAATTCCTGAAACGGACACAAATATAAAATAATAGATAATCGCAATATCCATATATATTTTTGTGCCGTCATGTGTTTCTTAAATATTTTTTTAATAAGAAGATACCCTAAGATAGGAAATGTCCCCGCCATATCCATCACAAGTTGTAGTACCATCCTTTTTCATCGCCTCTTTCCCCAGCTGTCTGTTATTACTTGTCTAAAATATGTGCGATCAGTTCCTTTTCATCAACTTTCGTAATTGCATTATTTCCAGTTAATGCTGCAATAAAATGACTAATCTTGCCTTCATAACATTCTTCAAGAATCGCTTTCGCCTTACGCTGCTTAAACTCTGCCTTTGTCAGTGCAGCCCCATAATATGCCTTTGTCTCTTCTTTTTTTCTCTCTAGCAGCCCTTTGTCAATCAAACGACTTAAAAAAGTATTCAACGTCTGTTTTTTCCAGTTTTTATCTTCTTCCTCGTTAAAATACTTCATCAATTCCCCAAAAGTATACTTCCCCCCTGTACTCCAGAAATACTCCATAATTCTGTATTCTGTTTTACTTAAATGACTGTTCATATACTTCTTCCTCCTGCTGTTCTTTGTGACATTTTCTTAACATATTAACTATACTATGTCACCAGTTATCACGCAAGTGGTTTTTGATTTAATTCATCAAGAACAAACAGACGAAGCCATTGAAGCCAATAAGCCATATTTGTGATTTTAATCGCGGCGCGTTGAATGTTCGCTTTCCCGCTCGCATCCAACACTTGCTCCGAGACCACAAATATGGCTTATTGGCTTCAATGGCTTCTGGCTGTGGCAGGATTTCGATGAATTAGAATCAATGTAGAGGGGATTTGAGGGAGAACGCGGAAGTCATCTATGTTTAACATGTAATAAACCCATCCTACAGATATTCAAAGACAGAAGCGGAAAAAGATAGTATAATAACAAATGTGACTTTAGTCGCGGCGTGTTGAATGTTTTGCTTACTGGCTCGCATCCAACACTTGCTCCGAGGTCACATTTGCTATTATACTATCTTTTTTCGGTTTGTCTGTCCATCCAAGGAGGTTTTTACATGAACAACAAAGGCCGTTATCACAATGATTATAGTCCTCGTTATCAGGATGCTTTTGATATTTACGAGAAAGCTAAAAATCACGCAAAGGAACAACGAAAAAAAGAGAGACTACACTCTCTTTCGGTTGTTGAACAGGAACATCGCAACAGAAGCGGCGATGATAATACCATATCCAACAAAACTCCACATGTCCGGAATCTGTCTAAGAAACAAAAATCCAAGGACGGTGGAGAAGATAATCTGTGAGTAATCATAGATGGAAATTTCTCCTGCCGGTGCACAGGTATAGGCAGCAGTAATTGTGAACTGGCCTCCGCTTGCAAATAAACCAGCAAGAAGCAGGCAGCCAAGCTGTGCAAGTGTCATCGGGTGAAAGTCAAATATAAGATATGGTAATGTCACAATACAGGAAAATGCGGAGAAGAAAAGGACGATAAACGGTCCTTTTACTCCGTTTGTTCCGAGCTTCCGTACATAAGTATAGGCGATTCCTGCTCCCATCCCACCTAAAAGGCCAACAAAGGCAGGCAAGGCTGTCACAGAAGCAAAGCCCGGCTTAATGATAAATAAACTTCCAACAAAGGCAATAAATACACATCCTGCTGCAAATGGATGTATTTTCTCTTTTAAAAGAATAAAAGAAAAAAGAATCGCAAAGAACGGGGACAGCTTATTTAAAATGGATGCATCTGCAAGCATCAGATGATCAATCGCATAATAATTACATAAAATACCAAGTGTTCCACAGACAGAACGCATCAGCAGGTTTTTAAGCTGGCCTTTCGGTACGTGAACTGGTGTATTTGACCTTTTCAGCGCAATCAGCGCAAAAAATACCGCAACAAAATTACGGAAAAAACTTTTTTCAATTGATGGCAAATCCCCAGCAAGCCGAACCATCATGTTCATAAGTGCGAAGAAAAAAGCAGACATAATGATCAGGATGATTCCTTTATTTTTCTGACTCATAATATATTTCCTTTCTATAAATTTTTGAATGGCAAAACAGACGAACTCTGGAAGGTATCTACTCCCTATCTGTGACTTTAGTCGCGGCGCGTTGAATGTTCGCTTACAAACAACCCCAGCCAAAGTCAGCTCCTAAAGAGAGAATAGAACCTATATTTGTGACCTCGGAGCTGCGAGGCCACAAATATAGGTTCTATTCTCTCTTTAGGAGCGTCTCCTTTGATGTCTTTTTCTTTTACTCTGAAGCTGTCGTACTCTCCGCTGCGGAATCTGTAGAAGCCGCCGGAGCTGTCTCTGTCCCTGCCTGTGTAGTAGGATCAGTGCGGTAATGAACTGTTCCTGCCTCAAGTGTCTCTCCTCTTGCTTCATAAAGCTCTGGTACAGTTACTAACTGGAATCCTTCCGCAATCAGGTCTGGAACGAATCGTTTTACCGCATCTACGTTATACTCATGGATGTCGTGAAGCAATACAACATCTCCGTCCTGCGCTTTCATAACTTCATTATAAGTGGCATCTGCATTCTTTGTCTTCCAGTCTTCTGTATCAAGAGACCAGTTCATACAGCAGAGGTTGTAGCCACCTACTGCGGATAATACAGTCTTATTTACCGCTCCGTATGGAGGACGCATTAAGGATGGCTTAACACCAATTGCCTTATTGATTGCATCTACTGACTTGCTAATCTCGCTATCAAGTGCAGATGCACTTAAGCTTGTAAGAACAACATGACTGTATGTATGAGTTCCAACTTCCATACCAAGGTTATATTCTCTCTGTACTGTTTCTGGATAATAACCTGCATTCTGTCCTAAACAGAAGAAAGTTGCCTTCGCATAATTCTCCTCTAATGCATCAAGCATTGGGGTTGTTGTTTCTGGGTTAGGACCATCATCAAATGTAATAGCCACCATCGGTTTACTTGGGTCTATAGCTGGATAAATTCTTAAATCAAAAGATGCGCTTAATTTAGAACCATCTGTTGCAGTTGCAGTTACCTTTACGGTATTCTTACCTGCATTCTTACCTGGTTTTAATACGCCATCCTTTGTTACAGTTACCATTCCATCTTTGCTGCAGCTCCATTTAAGCTTTGTATTTGTAGCATTGGATGGTTCATGGCTGATTTTTAACTGCATGGTCTGACCAACACGAATAGTTGTTGCCGGTGCTGTAACTTTTAAACCTGTCATTGGCACACTGTTATCTGGTGCTTCTGTAGAAGCTTCTGTTGCCTTTGCGGAATTACCTTCCTTATTGCCTGCCTTATTATCTGCAGATGCTGGTGAAGCAAGATTCTTCATAATTGCAAAAATGCCACATAATAATATGACTACAACAACGACTGCTGCAATCATCTTACCAGCACCCGACTTTTTCTTTCTTCTCATAATTGCCTCCTGTAAAAAAGGCGAAAATCAAGGTATGATTTCCGCCTGCTTTTAACTTATTGCATAGTCCCGAAACCTCATAAAGATATTTCGAAATGAACAAAAATTATACTCTGGATAAGTATTCTCCTGTTCTTGTGTCAATCTTTAACTTATCGCCAAGATTTACGAATAAAGGTACATATACAACTGCTCCTGTCTCAACTGTACAAGGCTTAGTTGCTCCTGTTGCTGTGTTACCTTTCTCTCCTGGTTCGCACTCTGTTACTTCTAACTCTGCAAACATAGGTGGTTCTACAGCAAAGATATCTCCGTTATGAGAAATCATCTTAACCATGTCGTTCTCACGAACAAACTTAAGAGAATCACCAATCATATCTTCGTTTAATGCAATCTGATCGAATGTCTCTACATCCATGAAGTAATATAAATCACCATCTGTATATAAATACTGCATATCTGTACGCTCGATATGTGCTGGTGGGAACTTCTCTGTTGGACGGAATGTCTTCTCAACAACACCACCGTTCTTAATATTCTTCATTTTCGTTCTTACGAAAGCTGCACCCTTTCCTGGTTTTACATGCTGGAAATCTACAATCTGATAAACATTTCCCTCAAGTTCAATAGTTAAGCCATTTTTAAAATCGCCTGCAGAAATCATATCTGAAAATCCTCCTTAATCACTAGTAAATCATTCATTAATCTATTCTATAATAAATACCTCTATTTTTCAACACTTTTTTTCCTTATGCTTCGGAAATAGAAAAAGAGGACGACTTTTTCCAGATATCGTTTGAGTACAATCTGTATCTCTTCCTTTGGGTGAATCGGCTTAACCATGATGGCATGAAGTCCGGCTCTTTTGGCACCTAATACATCTGTAAAAATCTGATCTCCTATAAACAGAGTATTTTCTTTTGTTGTTTTCATTCTCCGGATTCCCTCCTCATATCCTCCAGGCAGAGGCTTTCCTGCCTTAAAGACATAAGTAGAACCTACTTTATCACAAAAGCTTTTTACTCTTGGTTCTTTATTATTTGATATCAGGCAGGTCTGAAAACCAATCTCTCTTAGCTTTTTAAATAAAGCAACCGCCCTCTTATCTGCCGGTGCCCCATGAGGTACTAACGTATTGTCAATATCAAATAAAATTCCCCGGTATCCGTCTTTATATAACTTTTTAAAATCAATGGTATAAGTCGAGTCCAGATACTCATCTGGATATAACATTTGCAGCATAAATATTCCCTTTCTTATCCTTTGCATCCTTAATAATATACATATTTCTGAACAGTTATATTCATTCTCATAAAACACCAGATAAATCCTTATCCTTCTCAGCATTTTCATACCTAACCTGATAAGCTACATGTATTGCTCATAACTGCTCCTGAGCTTCTCCAATGCTTTTTTCTCAATTCGGCTTACATAGGATCTCGAAATTCCCATCATTGCCGCTACTTCCTTTTGCGTGTGTGGTTCATTTCCACATAAACCATAACGCTTTAAAATAATTTCCCGCTCTCGGTCATCGGTAAGAAGGAACACTTCCTGTTCTAAACGGCTTAGATAGTATTTGTGAAGATATTGTTCTATGAGTTCTGCTTCTTCTGTTGAAATGATGTCCAGAAGACTGATATGATTCCCCTCCTGGTCCGTACCAATCGGTTCATACAGCGAAACTTCCCGCAAAATCTTTTTCTCCTGGCGAATCATCATCAATAATTCATTCTCTATACATCTGGCCGCGTAAGTAACAAGCCGCCCCCCTTTATTTAAATCAAAAGTATTTACTGCCTTAATTAATCCTATCGTGCCAATCGAAATCAAGTCATCCAGGTCCCGGTCTGGTGAGTTATATTTTTTTACAATATGGGCAACCAGCCTGAGATTATGCTCAATTAATTTTTCTTTCGCCTTCTCATCTCCGTCACGGTACATTTTAAGATAATATCTTTCTTCTTCCGCCTTTAATGGCTTCTTAAATGACCGCATACAACGCTCCGAAACCCGTGTTCCTTATAGTATATGCATGACAGGATGGCCACTGTTCCTACTCTTTTCTACGAAGCAGAAATCCTCTTTCCAAAGCTTCTCCAAAGTTAATCCAAATCTCCTGCTTTGGATGTGGTGCAGATTCTACTGAATTACGGTCGCCGTCTTCCATCGCAAGTACTGGAAGATTTTTATTGCTTCCATCTGGCAGCATCACTTCAATAGTCTCGCCTACAGAGAACTTATTACGCTGATAAATCTTACACCAGCCATTCTCATCAATATCCTGTACAATACCGATGTAAGTATATTCTTTGATATAGGTGTTCGCATCATAAATCTGAGAATTCTCATCGGTCTTTCCGTAGTAGAAACCAGTTGTAAACTGACGATAGGTGCATTTTGCAATTTCTTCTCGATAATAATCTAAATTCTTCTCAAATAAATCTGGTGATGTTTTGTAGTCATCAATCGCTCTTCTATAAGTTCTTGTCACTGCTGCTACATAAAGAGCTGTCTTCATACGGCCCTCAATCTTAAGACTGTCCACTCCTGCCTCAAGCAAATCTGGAATGTGCTCAATCATACATAAATCTTTGGAATTGAAAATGTATGTGCCGCGCTCATTTTCCTCTACTGGAAGATATTCGCCCGGACGGCTTTCCTCCATGACATAGTATTTCCAGCGGCAAGGATGTGTACAAGCTCCCATGTTTGCATTTCTTCCAGTAAAATAATTACTGAGAAGGCATCTTCCGGAATGGGAAATGCACATTGCACCGTGAACAAAAGCTTCGATTTCCATATCTTCTGGAATGTTGGCACGAATCTCAGAAAGTTCTGCTAAAGAAAGCTCACGAGCTGCCACAACTCGGCTTGCTCCCTGTGCGTACCAGAAATTATAAGTTGCGTAGTTTGTACTGTTTGCCTGTGTACTGATATGACGCTCAATGTCTGGACATTCTTCCCTGGCAATCATAAATACGCCAGGGTCAGAAATAATCAGGGCATCTGGGCCAATTTCTTTTAATTCCCTGAAGTACTCTCTGATTCCCTCTAAGTCTTCATTATGCGCCACAATATTAGCTGTAACGTATACTTTTACTCCATTTTCATGAGCAAACTTTACGCCTGCCTCCATATCTTCTCTGGAAAAATTGCGGGCCTTTGCACGAAGTCCGTACATTTCCCCACCGATATATACGGCATCTGCACCGTAAAGTACTGCTGTTTTTAATACTTCTAAGCTACTCGCCGGTATGAGTAATTCTGTATTTCTCATCTTATCCCTTTCTTTCTTCTCATTCTTTTTTCACACTGATTGCCATGCCATCTCCTGTTTCTAAAATCACGGTATCAAGCGCTTCATCATGTGTCAATGCATATAAATACTCTCTCATGCGATTATGAATCGTATGATTTCTTCTCTTAATCCCATAACGGGATTCAAAAATATCTCCATCCTGCAAAACATTGTCCGAGACTAAAATTCCTCCCGGGGCCAGAAGCCGCATTACTTCCGGCATAAAGTGAATATACTGTCCCTTCGCCGCATCCATAAAAATAAAATCCCAGCTTCCGGAAAGTTCTTTCAACACTTCTGCCGCATCTCCCGAAATTAACGTAATCTTATCTTCCATTCCGGCAAGTGCGATATTTACTTTTGCCCGCTCAATACGCGGCGGATAATTTTCAATTGTCGTAATGTGTGTATTGTTATCTGTATTTTCACCCATAAAAACCGAAGAAAATCCTATGGCAGCACCTACCTCCAGAATTTTCTCCGGTTTTTTAATTTGCAGCAATATTCGAAGAAGTTCCCCTGACTCTTTGCGGATAATCGGCACATCATCTCTGATGGCTTCTTTTTCTATCATATGCAAAGCCTCAGAACCTCTGTCTACTCCAAAGGAACGAATGAAATCCAGAACTCTTTCTTCTGTAATCACTGTATTTTTTCCTCCTCATGTGTTAGCTGTTTTAATATTTCTGATGGCTTCTCAGAAGAGGAAACCTGATATTCCCCTGGCCGGATATTCTGATATCCATCCATGCAGCGAAGAGATATGGCAAACAGATACGGATTCTTTACAATCCCCTGTTCTGCCAAATCTTTAGAAATCTCAAGAAGAGATTCCCCCTGCTCTACGACAAGTACAGTCTCGCTGGCTATCTGCGGGTTCTTATCCTTTGGCTTATCTGCAAAAATAGCACGGCCAACTCCGCTCATCCGCACAAAGAGCAGGATAAAAAGAAGTACTATAAAGATATACATTAATATTTTGATAATTACATGTAATACTTTCTCTGCCATGTTTTTCACTCCTTTTATCCTAGAGCGTGTTTTAAAACACGCTCTAATATAACTTATGCTCTTTATCCAAATCCAAGCTGTCAATTTATCTTTATTTTAATCCATAGTTAATCATTCGTAAAACCAAAATGAATGTTCATCTCACGTCTGACATTTTTTGTTCTGCAAATAGTCTGTAATTTACGAAATCTGAATAATCCGATATGACTTGTAATCATAGTTCATCCATATAAGATAAATCCAGCTTAATATTCTCTGCAATACCATCATATACCAGCCGCATCAGTTTACACATCTGCTGCTCTGCGGAAAGAAAGTCTACCACAACTGGTTCTGTCAGCACATCTTTATACTCTGAATGAAGTGATTCTATTTTTTCAAAGTATTGTTCCTGTCCTTTTTCAAGCTGTAAATACAAACTTTTTCCACGAAATTCTTTAAACTTACGATATAATTCTTCCTGTTCTTTCAAAACAGTCAGGTCTTTCTGATAACATTTGTAATCTTCTGTATGACAAATCATATCTGTCAACTTCTTTGTACCCTGACGAATATCTTCTGTATCAGGAAAGAACGGTATTGATAACTTTCCTTCATCCATCATTGTCTATACTTCCATAATAATCGGAAGAATCATCGGACTTCTCTTCATCTTCTTCCAGATATAATCTCCTAAATCATCACGGATGGCACCTTTAATACGTCCCCAATCCGTAATCTTCTTCGCGTTACAATGCTCTAATGTGTTTGTGACAACACTCTTTGCCTCTTCCATGAGCTTCTCGCTCTCTCTTACATAAACGAAACCTCTTGACACAATGTCTGGCCCTGCCAGAAGAACCCCATTATAACGGTCAAGTGTAACAACGACAATAAATAAGCCGTTCTGTGATAAATGCTGGCGGTCACGAAGTACAATATTACCAACATCGCCAACACCAAGACCATCTACTAAAATACCCTGTGCAGGTACATGCCCGGTAACTTTTGCCTGCTCTTTTGAAATGGTAAGCACATCGCCAGACTGTAAGATCATTACATTTTCTTTTGGAATACCCATCTCAATGGCAAGATCTTTATGTCTCTTTAAGTGACGGTACTCTCCATGAACTGGAATCGCATACTGTGGCTTTGTCAATGTGTAAATAAGCTTAATCTCTTCCTGACACGCATGTCCGGAAACGTGAGTATCCTGGAAAATAACGCTGGCTCCCTTCTTGGCAAGCTCATTCATTACTTTTGATACAGCCTTCTCATTACCAGGAATTGGATGAGAACTGAAGATAATTACATCACCTGGCTTAATAGAAACCTTGCGGTGAGTGGAAGCTGCCATACGGCTTAATGCTGCCATCGTTTCTCCCTGGCTTCCTGTTGTTATAAGCACGAGCTGCTCATCCACATAATTCTTCATCTGTTCTATATCGATCAATGTGTTATCTGGAATCTTAATATAGCCAAGCTCTGCTGCAGTAGAGATTGTGCTGACCATACTTCTTCCCTCGATAACAACCTTCTTTCCACAACTATACGCACAGTCAATAATCTGCTGTACACGATCTACGTTCGAAGCAAATGTCGCTACAATAATTCTGTGGTCTTTATTCTCATCAAAAAGGTGTCGGAGAGTTCGTCCAACGGTCCTCTCGGATGGCGTATATCCCTCACGCTCTACATTGGTACTCTCACACATTAAGGCAAGAACACCTTTCTTTCCAAGTTCTGCAAAACGGCCAAGATCAATGGCATCTCCAAATACCGGTGTGTAATCGATCTTAAAGTCACCAGTATGCACAATAATCCCTGCTGGTGTATAAATAGCGAGTGCTGCCGCATCACTGATACTGTGGTTCGTTTTAATAAATTCTATACGAAATCTTCCCAGATTAATAGACTGGCCATGTTTGATGACCTTTCTTCTGGTTGTTCTTAAAAGATTATGCTCTTTTAACTTATTCTCAATAAGTCCCATTGTAAGCTTTGTTGCATAAATAGGCATATTCAGTTCTTTAAGAGCATAGGGAATCGCACCAATATGATCCTCGTGTCCGTGGGTAATTACAAGTCCCTTTACCTTTGAGGCATTCTCTTTCAAATAAGTGATATCCGGTATAACTAAATCGATTCCCAACATCTCATCGTCCGGAAAAGCCAGACCACAGTCTACTACAATAATACTGTCCTCATACTCAAACGCAGTAATATTCATACCGATCTGCTCTAATCCGCCGAGAGGTATTATCTTTACTGATTGATTTCCTGTTACTTTCAAATTCTAACCTCCGTTCTACTATTCACTTGTCTATATAGCAGAAAGCACAATCGCATAGAATAAAACGGACATCTATTCCTGCCAAATATCTGCCGTTTTATCTCACACGAAAGCCTGCCTGCTATTCTACTTCAAAATTAATATCGTCCATTAACTGCTCAAATACTTTGGATACTGATATAAGTTCTTCCTCGTCTTCAACCATCTCATAGGTTGCCCATTCTTCATCCTCAGCCGCATCAGCAACTCTTTTCATGATAAGAACTTCAACCTCCTCGTCATCTGCATCTGCACTTCCGTCTTCTACTAACAGATAGTGAAATCCATTCAGAGTTGTCTGTTCGAGGACATAGAACTCCTTTTCTTTTCCATCTTCGTCTTTAAATGGAATACTCTGATAATTGTTCATATAAAACCTCTTTCTTCCGTACTTACGTCCGTTCTCCGCTTACTTTTCCGGAATTGGATGTACATCCATGTAACTTTGCAGAATCAGAGTAGCCGCCATCCAGTCAATGCGTTCTTTCCTGTTCTCACGGCGCACTCCGCCTTCCTGCAAAATTCTCTCTGATTCCATCGTAGTCAGTCTTTCATCCCATAAGACTACTTCCAATCCGGTTCTGCGCTGAAGCATCGCCTGAAACTCCTTCGTCTCCTCAGCTCTTTCTCCCAGCGTATTATTCATATTCTTTGGCAATCCGAGTACTACCTTACTCACTTCATATTCTTCTATGAGCGCTTCTATCCTTGCCAATGTCTGGCGCAGCTTCTTATTCGACTTTCTGGTAACTGTCTCAACTCCCTGTGCCGTAATGCCCAAAGCATCACTTACCGCCACACCTACTGTCTTTGTCCCGTAATCAAGACCCATCCATCTTTCTTTCATAATTACTTTAACTGAGTATCAATATAATTTTCAAATAAAACTTCAAGAATCTCGTCACGTTCTACCTTCATAATTAAGCTTCTCGCATTCTTATGACTGGTAATATAAGTCGGATCTCCGGACATAATATAACCCACGATCTGATTCACTGGATTATATCCTTTTTCCGTTAATGCTTCGTATACATCTTTCAAAATAGATGCTACATCATATTCCTGTTCTTTAACCACATGAAAAAACTGTGTATTATTTCTACCCATGTCTACCTCCTTCTAGCAGATTTACAATCAATAAATATTTTACTATGAGTGACATTAAAATTCAATCGAAACTTTTCCGTACAGTAAATTTTCATCAATAAATCCCTGAATATCTACTACAATTACCTCATTTTGTTCTAATTTTGTATCATTTTCCGTTAATTCCACTGCAACTTTCACATAATGAGCCGTATATCCCTGAAAATATTTTTTACCATTTTTCTCTACAATTTCTTCTAAAAGTACTTTTTCTTTTCTTCCAACATACCATTCTTCAAATGCTGTCTTGTGCCTTTTTGCCATCGAAAGAAGCACCTCGGAACGTTCTGTCTTTACCTGTTCCGGCACATGCCCGGACATCTTCTGTGCTCTTGTTCCTTCTCGTACAGAATACTTAAAAATATGCATCTCATATAGATTGATTTTCTCAAGATATGCTCTTGTTTTTTCAAATTCTTCCTCAGTTTCTCCAACAAAACCTGCAATAACATCAGTTGTTAATGCCGGATGCTCATAGTACTTTCTTAAAATATTTAATGCTTCCTCATATTCTTCTGTTGTATATTTGCGGTTCATACGCTTTAATGTCTGGTCGCAGCCGCTCTGTAAAGAAAGATGAAAATGTGGACATACTTTATCATATTTCACAAGTTCTTTTACAAACTCCTCTGTGATAATTCTAGGCTCTAAAGAACCAAGGCGGATTCTCTCCACATCCTCTATCTGCTGTATTCTCTTAATCACATCAAGAAGATTCACTGTTCCTAAATCTTTCCCATAGGAACTTAAATGAATTCCGGTAAGCACGATTTCTTTATAACCCTGTGCTGCCAGATTTTTTACTTCTTCAATGACTTCCTCTGGATTTTTACTGCGGATTCTTCCTCTTGTGTAAGGAATGATACAATACGAACAGAACTGATTACAACCATCCTGTATTTTAATATATGCTCTTGTATGCTCGTTTACCTTATGAATTGTTAAATCTTCATATTCTTTTGTGTGATTAATATCAATTACTTCTGAGACAACTGGTACCTCCTGCTCTGGTTCTTTTGCCGCAAAATATTCCTCAAGAATCTGGGCGATATCTTTCTTTTTATTATTACCGACAAGAATATCCGCCTCATTTTTCTTTGCCAGTTCTTCCTCTGCTGCCTGCACATAACACCCCGCTGCCACGATAATTGCATCCGGATTGTTTTTCTTTGCACGATGAATCATCTGACGGCTCTTTCTGTCTGCCATATTTGTTACAGAACAGGTATTTATAATATAGACATCCGCTGTCTCTTTAAAACTGACAATCTCGTACCCTGCCTTTTCAAGAATCTCCTCCATAGCATCAGTCTCATACTGATTTACTTTACAGCCCAGTGTGAGGAACGCCGCTCTTCTTTTACTCATAAAAACAAATCTCCTTTTTCCGTTTCTCCTTTTCGTTTTTTCTGTTATTTATTATTTCCTACCTGCATATCCTATTTTTTTATTTTTTCTAACTTCATTCATCTCCAGATTCATGCCAAAAAATTCCCCTTTATCTTTAGATAATATTTTCCAAATCTTCCTCAAATCTATTGACTTTTTTTCACTAAAAAGGTACTATATTATTAAAATATATATAGACATTTTTAGGAGGAGCGCGTATATGAAAACGATTAAAATCTCTTTAAATTCCATCGATAAGGTAAAAACATTTGTTAATGTTATCAATCGTTTCGATGCAGAATTCGATTTAGTTTCCGGTCGTTACGTTATTGATGCAAAGTCTATCATGGGAATTTTCAGTTTAGATATTTCTAAACCTATTGATTTAAATATCCATAACGCTGATAATCTTGATGAGATCATGGAACAGTTACAGCCATACTTAGTAACTGAATAATTACATAAGAGCGGGTTTTCTGGTATACGGATATATTATATATAACCTGTGATGTATTTATGAAATCAACCGAGGAAATATTACTTTCCTCGGTTCTTTCTTTACAGATAAAACAAATATTTTTAGTGATATTTCTTCTTCCACCTTTTAAAAAGGCACTTATCTGCAATCATTATAAACATTATCAAAGCGCTTATGTCTGCCTTGAAAATTCTTTCATCCATTAATACTTTAGTGAGCGTTAATCTTAATTTCTTCTGTTGTTTCAATCGCTGTCTTCATCAGCTCGTCAATACAGTCATCAAGATTTCTCTCAGAACGCTTAATTACATCTAATCTTGGCTTTGTTACCGGATGTTTTGCCACAAAAATAGTACAGCAGTCTTCGTATGGTAAAATAGATGTCTCATATGTTCCAATCTTTTCTGCAACTTTTACGATTTCATTTTTATCAAGTCCGATACAAGGACGGAATACTGGCATCTGGCACACTTCATTTGTTACATAAAGACTGTGCATTGTCTGACTGGCAACCTGTCCGATACTCTCACCTGTAACGAGGGAAAGACAATTATCCTGATTTGCGAAATGCTCTGCAATCTTCATCATGTAACGACGCATAATGATTGTCAATTCATCATGAGGACATTTCTCATAAATTGCCATCTGAATATCTGTAAAGTTTACAACATGTAATGTAATAGGTCCTGTATATTTTGCAATCTCTTTTGCAAGATCTACTACTTTTTGTTTCGCTCTCTCACTTGTATAAGGAGGTGCATGGAAGTAAGTTGCGTCAATGCTTACACCCCGCTTGGAAATCATGTAACCAGCTACCGGGCTGTCGATACCACCGGAAAGAAGAAGCATTGCTCTTCCGTTTGTACCAACCGGCATTCCACCCGGTCCCGGAATCTCTCTGGAATAAATGTAAACCTTATCACGAATCTCGACTGTAAGCATAACATCTGGATTATGCACGTCAACACTTAAGTCCTCAAACTTCTCTAATAATCTCTCTCCAAGACGGGCAGCTGCTTCCATAGACGGAATTGGATACTTCTTGTCTGCTCTTCTTACATGTACTTTGAAAGAAAAATGCTTATCTGCATAATCTTCATCTACATATTTTTCTACGACTTCCGCAATCTTTTCAAAATCTTTATCTTCTTCTACTACAATTGGACAAATACCTGCAATACCGAATACATGGCTTAAGCTTTCCACCGCCTCATCAAAATCATACTCTTCATTGGCATGTACAAAAATACGTCCAGATTCCTTTCTGATAGAAAAGTCTCCTACTGGTTTTAATGCATATTTCATCTGACGGACAAGGGCATCTTCAAAGAAACGGCGATTATTTCCCTTGATTCCAATTTCTGCATATTTAATCAAAAATGCTTTGAATTCCATAAATATCTCCTTTTTTATATGATGTACTCTCGTAGTCTTTCTTGTCACAAAATCAAGCTCAAAAAGATTCCTAGAGTACATTATGTTCTAATTGTTTTATCGTCTTGTAAATCTCCGAAGCATCGGCAACAGTTCTTTCAACGCTTCCACACAAATATCTGCTTCTTCTACCGTATTAAAAATAGAGAATGAAAAACGAAGCGTCGATTCATAGTATTCCTTTGTAAGACCAATGCCCTTCAAAGTACCGCTGACTTCCGGTTTATTAGATGAACAGGCAGAACCTGCTGATACATAAATCTCACGTTCTTCTAATGCGTGAAGAAGCACTTCACTTCTTACTCCTAAAAAGCTGATACTCGCCACATGCGGAGCATCTCCGGAATTATCCTTCACATCTGGAATCTCTTCCATCACTCTTTTTATAAAATGATCTTTTATCTCTCTGATATGCGCAATCTTTTCCTCATGATTCTCATAAATCAACTCTGCCGCCTTACCAAGCCCTGCAATTCCCGGTACATTTTCTGTTCCGGAACGCATTCCCTTCTGTTGATTTCCACCCCAGATGATTGGCTTTATCTTTGTTCCATTCTTAATATAAATAAATCCGATTCCCTTTGGGCCGTGAATCTTATGTCCACTTACAGAAATCATATCTGCTTTCCATTTCTTAGGGTAACAATTCAACTTACCATATGCCTGAATACAATCGGTATGAAATAAAATCTTTGGATCAAAAGACTTTACAATCTTTCCAATCTCCTCAACCGGTTCGATGGCACCAATCTCATTATTCACGCACATAATAGAAACCATCAATGTATCTTTACGAAGCGCCTTCTTTAATGCCTCTAAATCTACGATTCCATGTTCATCGACAGGAAGATAGGTTACTTCAAATCCCTCATCTTCCAAAAAAGATAATGGATTATATACAGAAGCATGTTCAATACAGCTTGTAATAATGTGCTTTCTCTCTCTTTTATTTGCAAATGCAGTACCGATCAATGCAAGATTATTCGCCTCTGTACCGCCAGAAGTAAAATAAATCTCCTTTGGATCAACTTTCAGGCTCTTTGCAATAATCTCTTTCGCATGATTGACATACTTCTCTGCATCAAATCCTTTCATATGCATAGAAGAAGGATTCCCATACTCTTTCTCAAGTACTTCATCCATAATCTCACGCACCTGCGGCAGCGCTCTTGTGGTCGCGCCATTGTCAAAATAAATCTCTGACATTCTCGTTTACAACTCCTTCAAAAAATATATTATGTCTTATTGTTTTTTTGTTCCATTCTCTACACTCAAAAAACAGCCATAAAAAATGGCATAATCGTATATAAACATAACATAAAATGAGAGAGAAGTAAAATGGATTTTGCGGATAAACAGATGAAAATGAAAAAGGATACTCCCCTCAAGCTGTAAAGATAGTCGTTCGAGCAAAATGCTCAATCGCATTTTCACTCACTCCGACATTACATCTTGAGGGCGGTATCCTTTTTCATTCTTTTCGAGGTTCGTCTGTTTTTAATCTAAATCAATCCAATCCTACACCGGATATGCTCCATTCTTTACATCGGCCTTCGCAGGATCAATCTTATTCTCCTGTGCCGCTCTGTATTTAAAGAATTCGGTTGCTACCTGTGGGAACAATGCGTATGTAAGCACATCTTCGTCCTGTTCTTTCCACTGGCTCATCTCTGCCTCAATCTTAGATAATTCCGGTTCAAGAAGGTCGGCTGGACGACAGGTAATTGGCTTTTCATCGCCGATTGCCTTTTTCTGTACTTCTTTATTCATTGGTTTTACGGTCTGACCGTATTCTCCACGAAGAAGGGCTTTTGACTCGTTTGTAATCATTTTATAACGCTCTCCGGTAAGTACATTTAATACAGCCTGTGTTCCGACAATCTGGCTGGATGGTGTAACTAATGGTGGCTCACCGAAGTCTTTACGTACTTTTGGAACTTCCTCTAATACTTCATAGAACTTATCGGATGCTCCCTGCTGCTCTAACTGAGATACAAGGTTAGAAAGCATTCCACCTGGAACCTGATACATTAAAGTCTTGATGTTTACACCAAGTACCTTTGGACTCATTAAACCATTTGCCAGATATTTCTCACGTATTGGGCGGAAATAGTCTGCAATCTCGCCTAAAAGCTTCTGGTCAAATCCTGTATCAAATTCTGTACCACGGAATGTCTCCGCCATAACTTCTGTTGCCGGCTGGCTTGTTCCCATTGCAAATGGAGACATGGCTGTATCGATAATATCTACTCCTGCCTCTACTGCCTTTAAATAAGTCATTCCGCCGACACCACTTGTATAGTGTGTATGAAGCTCGATAGGAATGTCTGTTGCCTGCTTTAATGCAGTTACAAGACGCGTTGCCTCATTCGGTACTAAAAGTCCTGCCATATCTTTGATACAGATAGAATCTGCTCCCATCTCTTCAATATTCTTAGCAGTCTTTTTCCAGTAGTCTAATGTATATGCATCACCGATTGTATAGGAAAGGGCGATCTGCGCGTGTCCGCCCTCTTTCTTTGTTGCATCTACAGCAGTCTGTAAGTTTCTAAGGTCATTTAAACAGTCAAAAATACGAATAACATCAATTCCGTTTGCAATAGATTTCTGTACGAAATATTCTACAACATCGTCTGGATATGGCTTATATCCTAAGATGTTCTGTCCGCGGAATAACATCTGTAACTTTGTATTCTTAAAGCCATCTCTTAATTTACGAAGTCTCTCCCATGGGTCTTCCTTTAAGAAACGCAGGCAGGCATCAAATGTTGCACCTCCCCAGCATTCCACTGCATGATAACCAACCTGATCCATCTTATCTACGATTGGCAGCATCTCCTCTGTTGTCATTCTTGTAGCAATCAGAGACTGATGTGCGTCACGGAGAACGGTTTCTACTATTTTAACCGGTTTTTTCTTAATTTCGGCCATAATATCTCCTTTTATTTCAAATCACGTAACTATTTGCGCTTACAACTGTTATTATCTAAAATTCAACTTGTAAACTATTTATAAATATCCCCTGTAACATTTTTTACAGATTATAGCCCTATAAATAATGAATTTTAAATAATCAAATAATTCTAAATTATACTCCAAAAATTGCCATAAATGTTCCGGCGGCTACCGCTGTACCGATAACTCCGGCAACATTTGGTCCCATCGCATGCATCAGTAAGAAGTTTGATGGATCTGCTTCCGCACCAACTTTCTGGGATACACGGGCTGCCATAGGAACGGCAGATACCCCGGCAGAACCAATTAATGGATTTACCTTACCACCTGTAACCTTACACATAAGTTTACCAAACAGGACACCTGCTGCAGTACCAACAGCAAAAGCTACAAGACCTAATACTACAATCTTGATTGTGCTGACATTTAAGAATGCCTCTGCACTTGTTGTCGCACCAACGGATGTACCAAGAATAATAACTACGATGTACATAAGAGCGTTAGACGCTGTCTCTGAAAGCTGTTTTACTACGCCGGACTCTCTAAAAAGGTTACCGAGCATCAGCATACCAACTAATGGTGCTGTTGTAGGAAGAATCAGACATACAACAACTGTTACAACGATAGGGAACATAATTTTCTCTGTTTTTGTAACGGTTCTTAACTGTTCCATCTTAATCTGACGTTCCTTTTCTGTAGTAAGGAGCTTCATGATCGGTGGCTGAATAATTGGTACAAGTGACATATAAGAATATGCCGCTACCGCAATTGGTCCCATTAAGTCTGTCTGCCCAAGCTTTCCGGCAAGGAAAATAGAAGTAGGACCATCGGCTCCACCAATAATGGAAATTGCTGCTGCTGCCTTTCCGTTAAATCCCATAAGCATTGCAAGGAAATACGCGCTGTAAATACCAAACTGCGCCGCAGCTCCCAGCAAGAAACTTGCTGGATTGGCAATCAGCGGACCGAAGTCTGTTAGTGCTCCAACGCCTAAGAAAATCAGTGAAGGGAGAATACTCCATTCATCTAATAAGTAAAAATAATGTAATAATCCGCCTTCTTCCATAATGGACGGATATAAGTTAACCAGCAGCATACCAAAAGAAATCGGCACTAACAAAAGTGGCTCATATCCTTTGGCGATGGCCAGATATAAGAAGACTAAAGCAACCAGTATCATAATGAAGTTACCTGGCTTTAAGAATGCAAATCCGGTCTGTGCTGCGAGATTCGTCATTGTCTCTACAACATAACTCATAAATCTTCCTCCGTTTTATTTTGCAAATATGCTCTAGTTCATTGTAGCCAGTACATCTCCGCCTTCTACCATATCTCCAACTGCTACTTCCACACTTGCGATAACACCATCCTGTGCTGCACAGATTTCATTCTCCATCTTCATAGCCTCTAATACAAGAACAGCGTCGCCCTTCTTTACAGAAGCACCTGCCTGTGCCTTTACTGCTACGATCTTACCTGGCATTGGTGCTGTAATCTTTACGGCACCGGCATTTCCGGAAGTCTTTGGGGCAGCTTTCTTAGCTGGAGCCGGAACGGCTGCTGGTGTACTTACCGGCGCTGCACTTGCTTCTCCTGCACCTAATTCTTCTACTGCTACATCATAAGCAACACCATTAACTGTAATTCTATAATTTTTCATTGTAAATCCTCCTGAATGATTTTATGTACTTCTAAAATCTTTCTATAGCTAACTTTTCAAAACTTTATAAAAAGATTCCAAGAATACATTTTTGCTATCTTCTCTTCACTCTCTTGATTGAACGAACGACCAACTTATCTGCACTGACTGCTGCTCCTCCATTCGCTGCCATGATTGCCGCTGTGATTACTGCGACAAGTTCACCATCATCCACAAGTTCCTCTTCTTCCACAACTTCTTCAAGAATCGGACGCTTTGGAGCCGGTCTTTCTTCTTGCGCAGCCTTTTTCTCTTTCTTAGAAGAACGATTCTTTAACGCTCTTTCAATAGATGGGATATATACAAAAAGAGAAATCAGTAAAGAAATGAAAATCAGTACTGCAAATACAGTTCCCATACCCATCAAAGTATTTAATAAGGCTTGTTCAAATACGTTCATACTCTCACCTCACTATACTGCCGTATGCTTCTTTGTCACTGGAGTTACTTTCTTTCCGTAAAGCATTTCATAAGCAGCGATAAGACGCTTTCTTGTTGCGTCCGGCTCGATGATGTCATCTATATATCCTCTCTTTGCAGCTGCTAATGCACTGCTCTGTCCTTCTGCATATTCCGCAGTTTTCTCTGCGATAAGTGCTGTCTTATTCTTATCTGTATTGATTTCCTCTGCATACATGATACGAACTGCCTGTTCTGCATCCATCATTCCTACAGATGCCTGTGGCCATGCCAGAACAAAGTCAGCTCCGATAGCTTTAGAATTCATTACTTCCGCTGCAGTTCCATAAGCCTCGCCTGCAATGAGATTAATACGAGGTACACTAACCTGTGCAAGTGTTGTTGTAAACTTCGCTAACGCGAGCGCCTGCTTTCTCTCTTCATGTGCGTTGGCACGAAGTCCTGTCACGTTCGTTACAGTAAGAAGAGGAATCGAAAATGCATCACAGAACTTAATAAATCTTTCTGCTTTTTCAAGACCATTTCTTGTTAAAACGGACTCACCATCTACTGGCTGGTTAGCAACCGCACCTACTGTCTCTCCATTCAGACGGATAAATGCAGTTACCATCTCTTTGGCATAGGCTGCCTTTGTCTCTATGTACATATTGTTGTCAGAAATAGATTTTAAAATGTAAGCGGCATCATATGCGGCATCATTTAACTCAGGAATAACCCTATTTAAATCATCATCGTTATCAAAGTAAACATCTTCTGCTTCATAATCAGAAGGAAGTACATCAACAAGAATACGAAGCTGGTCAAGAAGTGCTTCTTCTGTCTCACATACAAAATCTACGTTACCAGCCTGCTCAGACTGGAACTGTGCTCCTGCCGTATTCTGACGGGATTCTTCATTCCCCGCTAATGCATTCGGACTGTTGATAAAGAGACTGCCGTTCTCCTTCTCCATCAATGTAAAATCAGACATAGCGGACATTACGGCACTTCCTCCTCCACACATTCCAAATACTGCAGAAATCTGTGGAATCATTCCAGATGCCTGTGCCTGCTTATTAAAAATCGTTCCAAAAGCGTGAAGGGCATCTGTCGCTTCCTGTAATCTAAGTCCTGCACAATCCAGCATTCCAATGATTGGCGCGCCTGTTTTCATCGCCAGATCATAAAGGGAAGCAATTTTCTTCGCATGCATCTCACCTACGGAACCTCCAAGTGCGGAAGCATCCTGACTGTAAATATAAACCATGCGGTCATTAATAACTCCGTATCCAGTGATAACACCATCACCTTCTACTTTCTTTGCACCGAGATTATAATCGGTATTACGAGCGGAAACATATCCACCAACTTCCACAAAACTGTGGTCATCAAACAGATAGTCAATACGCTCTCTGGCATTCATCTTTGAATTACCCATATTCTTTCCTCCATAAAAATGCTATATTGTATACCTTGTTGCTCTTTCATTCTATGTAATAATAACAAATTATTATCATGTTAGCAACCATTTTCTGTTAGTTATTTAACATTTATTTTATTTTGCCCATTCCACTAAACAAAATGAACATTCTGCCTATTTGCAAATTTTTTAACAATTCTTTCAATTTTCTTTCTGAATCTCCTGTTTTTTTCAGGAATGCTTGTGTATTTTTCCTGTTTTTCTCTATTTTATCTTTAAAACTCTATTTTTGTTTTATG
>SKEC01000572.1_pt1 | contig 34941 bp, 35 predicted proteins | sample 4826641 | NCBI WGS metagenome assembly SKEC01 (sample SAMN11008819, study PRJNA524170) | human gut metagenome | biome: Human fecal sample; material: Feces; isolation source: fecal sample from pouch patient p18, p21 | host: Homo sapiens | place: Israel: Tel-Aviv | collected 2015-12-22
ACTTCAATATGCTGTCCGAGAAGTACCAGAACGAGCAAAAGGAGCTTGAAACAAAAATAAGACAGCTTCACGAAACGATGGAAGCCGCCGTACAGACCGCAGCGGATGCTGAAAAGTGGATTGCCCTAATGAAACAGTATGTCAACCCTGTGGAGCTGACCGCCGAACTTCTGAACACTCTAATTGAAAAAATAACCGTCCACGAAGCTGTCAAGGGCGAGGACGGAAGCCGTGAACAGGAAGTAGAAATCTACTACCGCTTCATCGGCAAAATCGACTGACCTTTCTTTTTTACCCAACAATATCTTTAATTAAGGGAAACGGGCTTGAGCGTGCCGGATATCTCCCTGCTGGTGCCGCTGGCCGAACAGCTGAATGTGACCGTGGCCGAGCTGTTACAGGGCTGCCGCGTGGAGGAGGAGCAGCGCTTTACCCGCGAGGAAACAGAGGAACTGATCCGCAAGGCACTGATTTTTTCGGCAGAACCGCCGGAGCGCCGCCAGGCCCGCACGCAGAAGTTTCTGCCGCTGTATGGGGTCAGCGTGGTGCTTGGCCTTGTAGAGACCGCAGCTGTCTGGGCCGTGGGACTGGCCGGGACCGAGGGCGCAATGATGCTGCTGATTATAAACGTGATCTTCGGCATCGTATATGGGGCCTACACCCTGTTCTGGATGCCGGAAACATTGCCGCGCTATTATGACGAAAACCATGTCTGCAATTTTGCCCAGGGCGCGTTCCACATGCATATTCCGGGTGTGTACTACAACAACCGCAACTGGCTCCATGTGATCAAAGCAATGCGGGTGTGGTGCGTGGTAAGTATGCTCCTGACACCGCTCTGCACGGTAGCGGCGGTCGTGTTTGAACAGGCCACCGGATGGCAGGTGTGGCGTGCAGTGCTTATCGGATACATTGCATCGCTGTTTGGCGCAATCGTCATCCCGGCAAAGAAGTATCAATGACAGGATAGCGCAAGGGGAGCGGAAACGCTCCCTTTTGCTTTTGACGGCAATGTGATACAATAAAAATCAATATCATTCAGGAAGAAGGAAGATCATCCATGCGTGACGACCACATCGACCTGTGCGGGCAGGTGGATTTTACCCGCACCGAGGCCATGCCGCTTCTGGAGCGGGAGGCGCAGTTCTGTTTTGCCTGCGCCGGATGCGGCGACTGCTGCCGGGGCAGGGAAGATATCGTATTATCTGGCTTTGACCTGTGGCGCATTGCAGCCCGGCTGCGCCTGCCGCCGCAGATCGTGGCCCGGGGCTATTGCCGGGTCAGCATCGGGCAGGTGAGCCATCTGCCGGTGCTGCGGCTGGCCCCGGTCAAAGAGAACCGCAGCAACTGCCCGTTCCTGACCGAGAACCACTGTGCCATCCACGATGCGGAACCGCTGGTGTGCGCGCTCTACCCGCTGGCCCAGGAGATCAGCCGGGAAGGGCAGGTGAGCTACTTCTTGCAGCCTACCGGCTGCGGAGGGCAGGTGATCGAAGCCCGGGTACAGGACTACCTGTCCCGCTACGACGTGCCCGCCCGCGAGGCGCTGGACGTGCGCTGGGCACTGACCTGCATGGAGCTGGAGGATGAGGTGGAACGTCTGGAAGCGGTGCTCAGTCCGGTGCTGCTGCGGCGTGCCCAGGCAAAGCTGTGGCAGGCACTGTATTACCACTACGACTACGCACAGCCCTGGCTGCCCCAGCTGGAAGCCAACCTGCACGGTCTGAAAGCCGATTGGGCAAAACTGACGGCTTACCAGCAAAAGCAAAACGTGCGATCAAAATAATTGATGGAATTGTTTTAAATAATAGATAATAAGGGCCGTTTTTGCGCAAAAGCGGATTGTTTTACCGGGAAATGTGTGCTATACTTCACGAGTGTAAAGCAAACCTGTTTCTGGCTCGCTTACAATTCAGCAGTTCGCGTGCGGCAGCCTGTGGCCGCACGAACTGCAATGTATAGAGGAGAGAAATCAAAATGCGTAAGATCACTCGTCGTTCGTTCCTGGCTGCCGCCGCTGCCTGCGGTGCCGCCGCCGCTCTGTCTGCCTGTGGCGGTTCTTCCGCTTCCTCCGCAGCTGCTTCTTCCGTGGCTTCCTCCACCGCAGCTTCTGCTTCTGCAGCGGCTGACGGCCAGAAGTTCACCGTTGGCATCTGCCAGCTGGTGCAGCACGCCGCTCTGGATGCTGCCACCCAGGGCTTTGAGGATGCCCTGACGGCTGCCTTTGGCGACAACGTTACCTTCGACTTCCAGAATGCACAGGGCGACTCCGCAACCTGCGCTACCATCGCCAACGGTTTTGTTTCTTCCAGTGTGGATTTGATCATGGCCAACGCGACCCCCGCCCTGCAGGCGGCTCAGGCTGCCACCAACACCATCCCGGTGCTGGGCACCTCGGTCACCGAGTACGGCGTGGCGCTGGGTCTGGATAACTTCTCCGGCACCGTGGGCGGCAATGTCTCCGGCACCTCCGATCTGGCCCCGCTGGATCAGCAGGCGGATATGATCGTGGAGTGGATGCCGGACGCCAAGAAGGTTGGCCTGCTGTACTGCTCTGCCGAGGCAAACAGCCAGTATCAGGTGGACGAGGTCCAGAAGTACCTGGAGGCCAAGGGTGTGACCGCTACCCAGTACGCTTTCTCGGATTCTAATGATCTGTCCTCTGTGTGCCAGAAAGCGGCCGATGAGAACGATGCCCTGTATGTGCCCACTGACAACACCGTGGCGGCCAACACCGGCATCGTGGACGGCATCTGCCGCCCGGCCAAGAAGCCCGTGTTCGCCGGTGAGGAGGGCATCTGCTCCGGCTGCGGCGTGGCTACCCTGTCCATCAGCTACTATGATCTGGGCTACACCACCGGTGAGATGGCCGTCAAGATCCTGAACGGCGAGAGCGATATCTCCACCATGCCCATCGAGTACACCGACGTGACCAAGAAGTACAACAAGGCCATCTGCGATGATCTGGGCCTGACCGTGCCGGAAGGCTACGAGGAGATCGAGGCCTGACAACAGCGGGAACCAAAACGAAAATAGCGGAGGAGAGCATATTTTTACTCTTCTCCGCTTTCCCGTATCAAAACGGGAGATAAAAAAGTGTAACGTTTAGGAGGAAATTGTTTTGGAGATCATTGCAAGACTTGCCAACCTGCCGGGTGCTCTGCCGGGTGCCTGTGCGCAGGGCCTGATCTGGGGCATCATGGCTATTGGCGTATACCTGACCTACCGCATTCTGGACGTGGCCGACCTGACCGTGGACGGCTCTTTCGGCACCGGCGGTGCCGTGTGCGTCATGTGCCTGCTTTCCGGCATGAACGTCTGGCTGGCACTGCTGGTGGCGGTGCTGGCCGGTCTGGCCACCGGCCTTGTCACCGGCCTGCTGCACACCTTTATGGGCATCCCCGCCATTCTGGCCGGCATCCTGACTCAGCTGGCTCTGTACTCCATCAACCTGAAGATCATGGGCAAGGCCAACCAGTCCATCAACGTGGACAAGTACGGCCTGCTCATCTCCCTGCGCTGGGTCAAGGAATTTGCCCTGCACAACCCCATCATCATGATCATTCTGGTCACGGCGGTGGTCATCGGCGTGCTGTACTGGTTCTTCGGCACCGAGCTGGGCTGCGGCATCCGTGCCACCGGTTCCAACCCCGCCATGTCCCGTGCACAGGGCATCAACACCAACTTCAACATCGTGCTGGGTCTGGCCGTGTCCAACGCACTGGTGGCCCTGTCCGGTGCTCTGCTGAGCCAGTATCAGGGCTTTGCGGATGTGGGCATGGGCCGCGGTGCCATCGTCATCGGTCTGGCCGCCGTCATCATTGGCGAAGCCGTATTTGGCCGCATTTTCCACAACTTTGCCCTCAAGCTGGTGTCGGTCTCCATCGGTGCCATCATCTACTATGTTGTCATCCAGTTGGTGCTGACCCTTGGCTTTGACGCAAACCTGCTCAAGCTGCTCAGCGCTTCTGTGGTGGCCGTGTTCCTGGCCGTGCCGTACTGGAAGAGCAAATACTTCTCGAAGCCGGTCAAAAAGGCACAGAAGGAGGATGCAAAAAATGCTTGAGATCCAGAATGTTTCCAAAACCTTTAACGCAGGCACGGTCAACCAGAAAACGGCGCTGAATGGCCTGAACCTGAAGCTGAACGAAGGTGACTTTGTCACGGTTATCGGCGGCAACGGCGCGGGCAAGTCCACGATGCTGAACGCTGTGGCCGGTGTGTGGCCGGTGGACGAGGGCAAGATCCTCATTGACGGCGTGGACGTCACCCGCCTGAGCGAGCATCAGCGCGCTGCCTACATCGGCCGCGTGTTCCAGGACCCCATGACCGGCACCGCCGCCACGATGCAGATCGAAGAGAACCTGGCGCTGGCTGCCCGGCGCGGCAAGCGGCGCACCCTGCGCATCGGCATCACCAAGGCCGAGCGGGAACAGTACCGTGAGCTGCTCAAGACGCTGGACCTGGGCCTGGAGGACCGGCTGACCGCCCGTGTGGGCCTGCTTTCCGGCGGTCAGCGACAGGCGCTGACCCTGCTCATGGCTACCATGAATAAGCCGAAGCTCCTGCTGCTGGACGAGCACACGGCAGCATTGGACCCCAAGACCGCGCTCAAGGTGCTGACCCTCTCCGCTAAGATCGTGGAGGAAAACCATCTGACCACCATGATGATCACCCACAACATGAAGGATGCCATCAAGTATGGCAACCGCCTGATCATGATGTATGAGGGCCACATCATCTACGACGTGTCCGGGGAAGAGAAAAAGAACCTGCACGTCAGCGACCTGTTGGCCAAGTTCCAGATCGCCAGCGGCGGTGAGTTTGCCAACGACCGCATGATCCTTTCCAACTGAGCACAGCTGCACAGGCACCTGCCCTCCGGGGTGGGTGCCTTTTTTGCGCACCGGAAACAAACAGGGCCTGCCGGAAAACCGGCAGGCCCTGCTGCATCGTGCGGTGAATTACCGCTTGATGTCGTAGTTCATATTCATCAGATTGCGGATGCTGCTCACATCGTCGGTGATGTTGGCATCGCCGTGGATGGTGTGCTTGATGGCGCTGCTGGCCACGGCAAAGTTGATCATATCCATGGCTTTGTAGTTGTGCAGCATGGCATAGATCAGGCCGCTGGCGAAGGCGTCGCCGCCGCCCACGCGGTCCAGAATGTTGAAGGTGAACAGCTTGCTCTCGAAGGTGTGGCCGTCGTACCACATAAAGGCCTTCAGGCTGTTTTCGCTGCCGCTGTGAGCATAACGCACATGGCGGCCGATGCACTTCAGGTTGGGGTAGCGCTCAATGAAGTGCTGGAAGATCTCGTCCTGCTGCTCGTAGCTGGGCTGCAGGGGCACGCCGTCCTTCCAGTCACCCTTGCTGTGGTCGTTCTCGTCCTTCCACAGGTGATAGGGCTCAATGCCCAGCAGCACATCCACATAGGGCAGGCACTCGGTGCAGAAGTCGCGGGCCTCTTCCCAGGTCCATAGGGTGGAGCGGAAGTTGCCGTCAAAGCTCACGGTCAGGCCCTTCTTTTTGGCCACCTTGAGCATGTCCAGGATCAGGCTGCGGCAGTTGGGAGCCAGTGCCGGGGTAATGCCGCTGAGATGCAGCCAGTTAAAGCCGTCCAGCAGGGCGTCCAGATCCACCTGCGAGAAGTCATACTCAGTGATGGCACTGTGCTTGCGGTCGTAGATGACCTTGGACGGCCGGATGCCGTAGCCGGTCTCCAGATAGTAAGTACCCAGACGGTTCGAGGGGGTCTCGTCCGGCTCGGTGAGGATCATGGGGGTGCAGTGCACGTCGTTGGAGCGCAGCCAGCGCACGGCACTTTTGCCCAGGCTGTTGTTGGGCACCACGCTGAAGAAGGTGCTGTCCACACCCAGGTTTGCCAGAGCCAGCGCAATGTTGGCCTCACTGCCGCCGTAGCTGGCCTCAAAGGCAGACGCCATGCGGATCTTTTCGTAGTTCGGCGGAGTCAGACGCAGCATGATCTCGCCGCAGGTGATGAATTTCTGGCCGGTGGTCTCGTTGCCAAGGATGGGATTGAAATGTTCCATAACGGTCCTCCTGATATTGTAAAAAACTCACCGTGGATCCTTTTGACACATCGTTGTATCCATGCAACCATTATAGTGCGCGCACCGCCGGAATGCAAGCATTTGCGCGGGAATGCAAGAGAAAATAAGAACCGAAATTTGGGTAGTTTGACGAAAAGAGAGAATTCGCGTTACACCCCCGTCAGGTCAAAGCTGGGGGTGTATTCCTCCTTGGCGCTGCTCTTCTGCTGCATATAGCCCTGCACAAGGCCCTTGTCCATGGCGTAGTTCACCACCCGGTGGTACTCATAGGTGGTGATGCGCCGCCCGATGCCGTGCTCCGCAGCCTTGTAGAACGGCGTATACTGGCTCATGACGCTGGGCAGGAAGCACCCCGGGTCGGCATCGTTCCAGGTGGCCATCTGGTCCAGCACGGCAAAGCTGTCGTCCACATGGCCCGGCAGCGCCAGATGCCGCAGGATGACGCCCCGCTGCAGGATGCCGTCGGCGTCGAATACCGGGTGCCCGGTCTGGGCCATCATGGCTTCAATGGCGGGTTTTGCCTGAGCAAAGTAGTCCGGTGCGGCGGAAAGTTCCGCCGACAGGGCGGGGGAGACGTATTTCAGATCGGCCAGCCAGATGTCGATGTACCCGCGCCAGGCCTCCACATTCTCCACGGTCTCATAGCCGCCGGTGTTGCACACAATGGGCAGATGCAGGCCCTGTGCCCGGGCAAGGTCCAGTGCAGCAGTGATCCAGGGCCGCCACTGGCCCGGCGTGACCAGATTGATGTTGTGGGCTCCCTGTGCCTGCAGGCTGAGAAAGATTTCGGCCAGATGCTCCACGCTGATCTCCTTGCCCAGCCCTTCGGCGCTGATGGGGTAGTTCTGGCAGAAGCAGCACTTGAGGGTGCAGCCGGAAAAGAACACGGTGCCGCTGCCATGGGTACCGCTGATGCAGGGCTCCTCCCAGAAATGCAGGGCAGCGCGGGCGGCTTTCAGGGTGCGGCCCGCGCCGCAGAAGCCCACGGCTCCGGCAGCCCGGTCCACCCCGCAGCGGCGGGGGCACAGGGCGCAGTGGGAGGGCGGAGAGACAAGATCGGTTTTCGGCATAATATCCAAAGTCCTTTGTGTAAAGTTTGTTGCCCCCAGTATACCACATTTTACACGGGTCGTGCTATACTATAAAAAGAGAATAACTGCTTTCAGGAGGAACCCTCATGCGCACCGAGAACGATGAGATCCGCGATAACCTCAAATATCTGACCCTGCTCTCGCGGGATTACCCTTCGCAGGCTGCGGCGGCCAGCGAGATCATCAGTACACAGGCTCTGCTCAAGCTGCCCAAAGGCACCGAACATTTCATGAGCGACCTGCACGGCGAAAACGAAGCCTTTGTTCACATTCTGAACTCCGCTTCCGGTGTCATCCGTGAAAAAGTGGACCTGGTGCTGGGGGATGCCATCCCGGAACAGACCCGTGCCGAGCTGGCCACCCTGATCTACTACCCCAACGAAAAGCTGCCGCAGCTCAAGAACCGCTGCACCAGCGAGGAAGCGCTGGACCAGTGGTACACCGACACCCTGCTGCGGCTCATTGACATCTGTCGGCTGGTATCGTCCAAACACACCCGCGACCATGTGCGGCAGTGCCTGCCGGCCAGCTGCGGCTATATCCTGGACGAGCTGCTCCACGCCCATTTTGAGGACCACGACAAAGACCTGTATTATGGGCAGATCGTGGGCAGCATCATCGAGAACGGCAGGGCAGACCGTTTCATCGTGCGGCTGTGCGAGCTGATCAAGCATCTGGCGGTGGACAAGCTGCACATTGTGGGCGACCTGTTTGACCGTGGCCCGCGCCCGGACATCATTCTGGACCTGCTCATGCGCCACCACAACGTGGACATCCAGTGGGGCAACCACGACGTGGTGTGGATGGGTGCCGCCGCCGGAAGCCCCATCTGCATCTGCACGGTGCTCAAGACCACGCTGGCCTATCACAACCACGGCATGCTCGAGGATTGCTACGGCATCAACCTGCGGCATCTGCAGCGCATGGCCGAGCAGTTCTATGGGGAGGACGATCTGTCCATCTGGATGCCCCACACCGACGCGGCCCGCGGCCCCTATACCAAGGGCATGCTGCACCGCTGCGCGGTGATGCACAAGGCCATCAGCATCCTGATGTTCAAGCTGGAATGTCAGGTCATCGACCGCAACCCGGACTTTCAAATGCAGGGGCGGGACTTTTTGCGCCGCATCGACTGGGCACACCACACGGTTCGTATTGGTGAGCAGGATTGCCCGCTGCGGGACACGGCCTTCCCCACGGTGGACCCTGCCGACCCGGCGGCCCTGAACGACGACGAAAAGCTGGTGCTGCGCAAGCTGGTGCAGTCCTTCCGCCAGAGCGAAAAGCTGCAGCAGCATGTGGAATTCCTCTATGCAAAGGGCAGTGTGTACCACATTGAAAATGGCAACCTGCTGTACCACGGTGTGGTGCCCATGACCGCAAAGGGCAGTTTTGCGGTGGAACGCTTTGAGGGCCGCCGCTATTCCGGCCGTGCCTTGATGGATTACTGCGATGCCCGGGCCCGGCGGGGCTATTACGCGCCGGAGGGCAGCGCCGAACGCCAGAACGGACAGGATTTTTTGTGGTATCTGTGGTGCGGGCGGTTGTCACCGCTGTTCGGCCGCAGCGCTATGACCACCTTCGAGCGGCTGTATGTGGCAGACCCCGCCACCCATGAGGAGGTCAAGGATCCCTACTATACCTGGTACAACGACGAGGCCGCCTGCCGCCGCATTCTGGCGGAGTTCGGCCTGCCGGGTACCAGCCACATCGTCAACGGCCACGTCCCCGTGCGGGAAAAGAACGGCGAGAGCCCCATCAAGGGCGGTGGCCGTCTGGTGGTGATCGACGGTGGGTTCTGTCGTGCCTACCACGAAAAAACCGGCATTGCGGGCTACACGCTGGTGTATTCCAGCCGCTCCATGTCGCTGCGCACCCACCAGCCCTTTGAGAGTGCCGAAAAGGCGGTGAGTGAAAACCTGGATATCATTTCCCAGAAAAACATTCTGGAGACCGAGAACCACCGCATCCTGGTGGAGGACACCGACGAGGGCGAGGTGCTGCGGGAGCGGGTGCACGATCTCAAACAGCTGGTAACGGCCTATCAGCTGGGCTGGATCAAGGAGACCCGCAGTGAGGATCAGGTGTGGTAAAATGTGACAAACCGGCGTCTGACCGCCGGAATGTGTCGGAATCTTGAAAAAAAGAGACAAATTTTCAGAATATCGGAACGGATTCTGGGCAAAACAGAAAATAATGGAACTCGTACAATCGGGGCTTTGCTTTTTTGTGTAATTTGTGTATAATAAGATAGCTGTAATTGTGCGCGGGCTTTGTTGGCTTTGTACACAGGACGGGCACAGGCAGCGGATATGAATGCTTTCAGGAACCTTAACAGGCCTGTGGCACAGGCCTTTGACAAGGAGATCATAAAAGTGGAGAAATTTGTTATTACGGGCGGCAAGCCCCTGCACGGCGAGGTCACCATTTCCGGTGCAAAGAATGCGGCGGTCGGCATTCTGCCTGCTACCATTCTGGCGGCAGATGTCTGTGTGATCGAAAATCTGCCGGATATCAGTGATGTGGCGGTGAGCCTGAAGATCCTGAGCACCTTGGGCGCGCAGGTCAAGATGCTCAACCGCAACACCTATGAGATCGACACCACCCATCTGACCGGCACCAACGTGCCGGACGATCTGTCCCGTCAGATGCGTGCCAGCTACTACTTCCTGGGCGCTCTGCTGTCCCGCTTTGGCCGGGCGCAGGTGGCCATGCCCGGCGGCTGCAACCTGGGCCCCCGCCCCATCGACCAGCACCTCAAGGTGTTCAGTACCCTGGGTGCCGAGGACAGCGTGGACTACGGCATGATCACGGTGCGTGCCAAGGAGCTCAACGGCGCACACATCTTCTTTGATAAGGTCAGTGTGGGCGCTACCATGAACGGCATGCTCTCCGCTGTGATGGCAAAGGGCCAGACCATTCTGGAAAACTGCGCCAAGGAGCCCCATGTAGTGGACCTGGCCAACTTCCTGAACATGTGCGGTGCCGACGTGCGCGGTGCCGGCACTGATGTGATCAAGGTGCGCGGTGTGGAAAAGCTGCACGGCTGCACCTACAGCATCATCCCGGACCAGATCGAGGCCGGCAGCTACATGGTGGCGGCCGCTGCCACCGGCGGCGATGTGCTGATCAAGAACGTGACCCCCAAGCATCTGGAGCCCATTACCGCCAAGCTGCGCCGTGCCGGTGCCGAGGTGGAAGAGTTCGACGATGCCGTGCGGGTACGCCGTACCGGCGACATCCTGCCCCTGAAGATCAACACCATGCCGCATCCCGGTTTTCCCACCGACATGCAGCCCCTGATGGGTGTGCTGCTGAGCGTGGCCAAGGGCACCAGCACCGTCACCGAGAGCGTGTGGGACAACCGCTTCCGCTATGTGGACGAGCTGCGCAAGATGGGTGCCAGCGTGCAGGTGGACGGTCAGGTGGCCGTGTTCGAGGGCGTGGAAAAGCTCAGCCCGGCTCCGCTGCGTGCGCTGGACCTGCGTGCCGGTGCCGCTATGGTGGTGGCTGCCCTGATGGCAGACGGCACCAGCGAGATCGAGGAGATCGGCCACATTGAGCGCGGCTACGAGAACATCGTGGAAAAGCTGCGCGGCCTGGGTGCCGACATCAGCAAGGTGGACCGTGTGCCCGCCGCGCTGGAGCAGGCCCTGTAACCACAGCAAGTCTGAACAAAACCAACAGCCTGCCGTATTCTGCGGCGGGCTGTTTTCATGAGCAGTAAGAGGTTTTTCATGGCAGAATTCATCTCATTGTATTCCGGCTCTTCCGGCAACAGCAGCGTGGTGCGCTGCGGCAGCCGGTACCTGATCGTGGACATGGGCAAGGGGGTGCGCACCACCTCGGCAGCGCTCAAGGCGCTGGGCCTTGCCGTCAGCGACTGCGACGGCATTCTGGTCACTCATGAGCACAGCGACCACGTTAAGGGGCTGTCCACCTTCCTCAAAAAGAATCCGCTGCCGGTGTACGGCGCGGCCGACACGCTGGATTTTCTGGATGCCAACGGCATCGTGCCGCCCAGCTGTGAACTGAACACGCTGGAGGGCCGGGAAGAGGACGTGGGCGCATTTGGGGTGCAGTCTTTCCCCACCAGCCATGATGTGCCCTGTGTGGGTTACCGCATCCACACCCCGGACGGCAAGACCATGACCATCGCCACCGACCTTGGCGTGCTGACGCCCCCGGTGCACGAGGCCCTTGCCGGGTGCGACCTGGTGGCGCTGGAGAGCAACTACGACCTGCACATGCTGCGCAGCGGCCCTTACCCCTACTACTTACGGTCCCGCATTGAGAGCGCCCGGGGGCATCTGTCCAACGACGAGTGCTCGGCAAAACTGCTGGAGCTCATTCAGGAAGGGTGCAAGCGCTTTGCCCTGTGCCATCTCTCGCAGGAGAACAACACTCCGGCACTTGCCCTGCAGACGGTGTTCAATACGCTGGGCGCAGCGGGCGTGGTGCCGGACAAAGACTGCATCGTGCAGGCACAGCGCCGCAATGAGGTGAGCCCGGCGCTGGAATTCTGAGAGCAAAACGGTATAACGTCAAAGATCCCCCGCCGGAGGCAGCTGTGCCCGGCGGGGGATCCTTTTTTGCGGTTTATTCCGCCGCTTTCTGGGGGCGGATGTCCTCACCTAGGAAGCGGAAGGGAATGAACGCCGACAGGCGGCTGGAAATTTTTTCGGTATAGCGTTTTTCCAGCAGGGCACCGTCGGTGATGTTGGTGGTGATGATGGTGGGCAGCCCGGCACCCAGACGGTTGTTCAGCAGGCTGTAGAACACCGTGATGAAGTAGGGCGTGACGAACTCGGTGCCCAGATCGTCCAGGATCAGCAGGTCGGCGGTGGAGGCAGTGCGCAGCAGAGTGTCGGCATCACCGGAGGGGTCAAAGCGGGAAGCTTCGATCTTGCCAAAGAAATCCGGGCTGGACACATAGATCACATCGTGGCCCTGTTCCAGCACAAGGCCCGCAATGGCCAGCGCAGCGTGGGTCTTGCCAAGGCCCGCGTTGCCGATGAGCATCAGGCTTTCGCTCTCGGTGGGGGAAAAATCCTCGGCGTACTGCTTCAGGCCGTCCAGCAGGCGGCCCATATAGGCGCGGACGTTCACACCGTTTTGAGTGTCCATCGTGTTGGGGTAGTAGCGCAGCTCCATGGTGCCAAAGCTGGAAATGGACAGGCTGGACAGCTGCTCGATCTCCTGTCGGCGCAGCTGCTGCATGACCTTGTGCACACAGCTGCAGGTGCGGCCGTTGACCGTGCCGGTGTCCTGGCACAGCTTACAGCTGAATTTCGGCTCCAGCGCGTCGGCAGGCCGCCCGCTGGCCGCCAGCAGGGCGGTCAGCTTCTGCCGGGCATCGGCCAGCGCGGCAGCGGCCTCGGTGCGGTCCTTGCCGGAGGCACCGGCCAGTGCGCAGCGCAGACCCCGCACCCGCACCTCGTCCTCGGCGTGGCGCAGGGCGGGTACGGCGGCCTCTGCCTCGGCCCGGGCATCCTCGGCACGGGCGCGCGCCATCTGCCGCCGGGCGGCTACGGTGCGCAAAGCTTCCTGATACAGTTCGTTTTTGGTACGCATATGGGTAACCTCGTGTTATGTGTTGGAGCGCTTTTTGAGCCGGTTGAGCGACGCAGAAAGGCTGCTGTTGCCCAGAAAATCGTTGCCGCTGGGGGCTTCGCGGTCCACCCGGATGTTCCGGCTGGCTCCGGCGTCGGCCACCGGGCCCCGCACGTCGTGGATGGTGCGCAGGCCCTTGGCGTTCCAGGTTTTCAGGATGCTGTTCCAGTACCACAGGTCCCGCTTGGGGCCTGCCTGCACAGCAGCTTCCTGTACCATGGCGTCATCGTAGCCGTACACCTCGTACCAGCGGGCGATGGCCTTGCGGCCGCCCAGGGTGAGCTCGTCGGTGGAGATGCCCAGCAGGCCGCTGACGTACTGCTCCCGGCTCCGGCGCAGGGCCAGCAGCTTGAGGTGGGCGTCGGCCTGCTCGCCGGTCTCCACGCCCTCGGTGCGCCAGACCTTCAGCTCATGCACCACGGCAGCCATGGTGCGCTTGCCGCAGCTGGCCACATAGGCCACGCACAGCATCACGGTCTCCGGCGCAAAACCCTCCTGCACATACAGGTTCACCAGTTTTTCCATCTCGCGGTGGGTCAGCGGGCGGGCAAAGCCGGTCTGGGCGCAGTCGATCAGGCTGGAGATCATGGGGTCGGTGCGGCTGGCGGCGGCGATCTCGGCCCAGGTCATGGGGGCGGGGGCACTGGGCTCGGCACCCGGGGCCGCGTTTTCCTCGTAGCGTTCCAGCAGCCCGGCACCGGCCCAGAAGGACAGGGCACTTTCGGCGCTGATGCGGCTGCGCAGCTTGAGGTCTGCGCAGATCTTGTCCGGGTCGGTGATGCCGGTGGCCAGTACATACAAAGCCACCCGGACGTTGTATTCTTCGGCGATGCCCAGCTTGGAAAATACCAGCTGCGGCACCGCGATGGTATCGCCTTGGAGTTCTTTCAAACGGTAGATCATGCGTTCCTCGTCTCTGCTTCTTCTTCGGGTTCCGGTGCGGGCGGCGTCCAGGGGTCGCAGTCCATCATGTCGGGGCAGTTCTTCCAGCGTTCCGGGTCGGCGTTGAAGGCGTCCTCCAGACAGCTTGCGGCGGCGGCGCGGCCCTCGTCGGTCAGCGGAAAAATTTCCTGTCGGCGCAGGGCCGGGTCGGTCATTTCCAGCGTCCAGGGGTCCGGCCAGTAGTCCACCGTCAGGATGCTCTCCTCCTTCACGGCACCCTCGCCGCCCTCCGGGTCCGGCACGCTGCGCTTGCCCGGGGTGAGCCGATAGCGCAGGCCGTATTCGTTGCCGCTGTAGGTGTTCTTGCACTTGAAGTAATGCAGCAGGGGCACAAAGATCATGGTTGCAAAGGTCCTTTCCGGTGCAAGGCTCACAGCCGCCGCACAATTACTTCTATTATAAAAAACCATGCCGCAAATTGCAACCGCAAAATAAACGGCCGCCGCCCGCCCGGGGTGCCCGGAGCGGCGCAGCAGCCGTAAATGCAGAAAAATCAGAGATCCGTGCGGGGCTTGGCCGACATTTCCCAGAAATGCAGCTCATGCACCGAGCAGTCGTGGAAGATAGCGCGGCAGCGGGCGGCGCGCTCCGGCGACAGGCCGGTGCACACCTTTTCCGCATAGGCGGCCCAGGCGCGGCAGGCGTCCGCATAGCCGGGACCGGCGTAGTCCTGCACCAGCGGGCCGTAGAGGGTGTCCCGCACGGCAGGGGAGCGGTCCAGCATTTTCTGGAAGATCCAGCCGTAGCTCAGCATGCAGGGCAGGCAGGCCATGATGCATTCGGCCTCTCCCTCGCCGTTTTTTGCGGCGTTGATCATGCAGTCCACATAGGCGCGGTTCTCCGGCCGCAGGGGCAAGGCCTGCAAGTCGGCTTCCGACAGGCCAAACTGCTCCAGATAGTGCAGACGGGTCACATCCTCGCTCTCCTGCACAAAGCCCAGCAGGGAGTAGTAATTGCGCAGCGTCTCCATGGTGCGGGCCTTGGTCATGCCCCAGGCAAACACCTTGGCGTATTCCCGCAGGTAAAGACTGTCCTCCACGATGTAACCCTTGAAGCAGGCTTCGTCCAGAGTGCCGTCCTCCATCCTGCGCAGGAATTCGGTGTCCAGGCACTGCTGCCACACCGGCAGATCCTCCTGCACCAGGGAGGAAACAAAAGGCATTTCAGCCATCCACAAACTCTCCTTTCAGAGCAAACATATGATCCATGGGGCCGGAGCCGTGGCCCAGATCCAGCATGGCGGACAGGCAGCCGGAAATGTAGGCCTTGGCCCGCTCCACCGAGGTGTCCAGATCGCAGCCTTTGGCCAGATTGGAGGCAATGGCGCTGGACAGGGTGCAGCCGGTGCCGTGGGTGTTGGGGTTGGCGATGCGTTTGCCGTGGAACCATTTGCCGGTGCCGCTGCGCCACAGCAGGTCGTCGGCGTCGTTGATCTGGTGGCCGCCCTTGCACAGCACGGCGCAGCCGTATTTCTCGCTGATGGCCTTTGCGGCAGCCTCCATGCCGGCGGCGTCGGAGATGGTCATGCCGGACAGGATCTCGGCCTCCGGGATGTTGGGAGTGAGCACCTCGGCCATGGGCAGCAGCTTGGCGGTCAGGGCCTGCACAGCGTCGTCCCGCAGCAGTTTGGAGCCGGAAGTGGCCACCATCACAGGATCCACCACGATGTGCTTTGCCTCGTAAGCATGCAGCTTTTCGGCAATGGTGTCGATGAGCTCGGCAGAGCTCACCATTCCGATCTTGACGGCATCCGGGTAGATGTCGGTGAAGATGGCATCCAGCTGCTCTGCCAGAAAGCGGGGCGTGGTCTCAAAGATATCGGTGACACCGGTGGTGTTCTGGGCCGTCAGGGCGGTGATGGCGCTCATGGCAAACACGCCGTTGGCAGTCATGGTCTTGATGTCGGCCTGGATGCCGGCACCGCCGCTGGAATCGCTGCCGGCAATGGTCAAAGCGGTTTTCATACAGTAAAACTCCCTTACAATAAAAATGCGGAGATGCCCGGCAGGGGGCAGCTCCGCACAAAATCACAGAACATGATCTCCCTACGTTGGCATGATCCAAATCAGGTCACAGGTCAGGGCGATGCAGCCCACTCTCAGCCCGCTTTGCGCGGACTCCCTTTTTTCTGGCATCAAGCATACCACAGTCGCGCGCAGGATGCAAGCCTGCGCCGCTGCGTTGTGCTGGTCTCTTTTCTTTTGCAGGGAGCTGTGTTAGAATGGGGGCCGGAGAGGTGACAGACATGAAACAGACCAGAACGCGGGCGCTTTTTGCGACATTTTTTAAAATTGGAGCGTTTACTTTTGGCGGCGGCTATGCCATGGTGGCCCTGCTGGAACATGAATTCGTGGAAGAAAAGCAGTGGGTCACCCGGGAAGAGTTTTTGGACATGGTGGCCATTGCGGAATCTACCCCCGGCCCCATGGCGGTGAACAGTGCCACTTACATCGGCTACAAGCTCGAGGGGGTGCCCGGCGCAGCGGCTTCCACGTTGGCGGTGTGTCTGCCGTCTTTCGCAGTCATCTATGCCATCTCACTGTTCTTTGACCAGTTTTTGCAGCTGTCGGTGGTGTCCAGCGCGTTCCGGGGCATTCAGGTGTGCGTGGTCTACTTAGTGCTCTCGGCGGGGCTTAAGATGCTGAAGAACCTGAAAAAGGATGCCTTCAGCCGGGCGGTTCTGGCGGCGGTGCTGCTGGCCATGGTGAGCTGCTCGGTGCTGGCGGTGTCCTTCTCGTCCATCTTCTACATTCTGCTCAGCGGGGCGGCGGGCCTTGCGGTGTACGGGGTGCAGCAGCTGCGGAAGGAGGCGGGTGCAAAATGATCTGTCTGACCCTGTTCTGGAACTTCTTGATGATCGGAACCCTGTCTTTTGGCGGCGGTTACGGCATGATCTCGCTGGTGCGGGAGGTGGTGCTGGGCCACGGCTGGCTCACCGAGAGCGAATTCCTGAGTTTTATTGCGGTGTCGGAGTCCACCCCGGGGCCGCTGGCCGTGAACATGGCCACCTTCATCGGTTCGTCGCAGGCCGGGCTGCCGGGGGCACTGGTGGCTACGCTGGGCGTAGTGCTGCCATCCTTTGTCATCATCCTGCTGGTGGCGGCGGTGCTGCGCAGCGTGCTCCGGTACGCCGGGGTACAGGCAGTGCTGGACGGGGTGCGCCCCTGTGTGGTGGCCATGATCCTGGCCACGGCGGTCACGATGGGCCTTTCCACGCTGGGCGGCTATACGGCCGGCCCGGCGGGCGGCTTTGCACCGCATGGCCGGGCCATTGCGGTGTTTGTGCTGCTGGGGCTGGTGCACTGCGGGTACAAAAAAATACGGCAGAAAGCACCATCCCCCATTGGGATGATCCTGCTTTCTGCCGTACTGGGCATCGTGTTCTGGCACTGAGAAGGGCTCAGCCCTCCGGCTGCTGCTTCAGTTCCTGCCGGATGTCCTTGATGGACATACCGGCTTTTTTCATGCAGCCGATCACCCGCAGCCACTCGATGTCGCTTTCGCGGAACTGGCGGATGCCGCCGGATGACCGCGCCACAAAGGGCAGCAGACCTTCCTTGTCATAGTAGCGCAGGGTGGATGCCGGAACGCCCAGCATCTTTGCCATTTCACCGATGGTGTAGACCATGAGATCCTCCTTTGGACGGCGCCGGGATAAAAAGAACCTCCGGACGGAAGGGCCCGGAGGTGAGTTGGTGCGGGAGAAGGGGGTCGAACCCTCACTCACGGGGAACTGGTGCCTAAAACCAGCGCGTCTGCCATTCCGCCACTCCCGCAAAATAGATGGTTCCTATAGTTTAGCAATTCTGCCGCAAAAAGTCAATTGCCGCGGCAAGGATTTATAGTCAGCCTCCGCCCGGTGCATACTATAGCAGACAATTTTTTAAAAAAGGAGAGGACTGCGTATGCACAGAGCGGGGCTGGTGCGCTTTGTACGGATGGGGCTTGTCTACCTGTTGGTGGCGGCTGCGGCGGCGCTGGGCTGGCTGTGGCATGCTCTGCCGGGGGAGATCTGTCTGGAGCCCGGGCAGACGCTGCAATTGCCGCGCTTTGCCTGGGTGGAGCCCTTGCGGGGGCGGGGCAGCCGCAACGTGGCCAGCACCCGGGCGGTGGGAAGTTATCAGGTCACGCTGGCGCTGGGCGGCTGGCTGCCGGTGCGCACCATCCGTGCGGTGGTCACCGAGCGCCCGACGGTGACCGTGTGCGGAACGCCCTTCGGGGTCAAGATGTTCTCGGAAGGCGCCCTCGTGGTGGGATTTTCGGATGTAAACACCGCCGCCGGGCCGGAAAACCCGGCCAAGGCTGCCGGGCTGCGTCTGGGGGACCGGGTCATCCGCATCGGCAGCACGGCCACCGAGGACAACGACGCCGTGAAGCAGGCACTGGAAGCGGCGCAGGGCAGCGCGGTGGAGGTGGTGTACGTCCGCAGCGGGGAACAGCGGCAGACTAGCCTGACCCCGGTGTGGGACGCCTCTTCCGCCCAGTGGCGGGCCGGGATGTGGGTGCGGGATTCCTCCGCTGGGGTAGGCACCATGACCTTTGTGGACCGGCAGCTGGGGGTGTTTGCCGGGCTGGGCCACCCCATCAGCGACAGCGACACCGGCGAAAGCGTAGCCCTGCGCAGCGGCGAGATCGTGGCCTGCAGCATTGTGGGCTGCACCGGCGGCACCATTGGCAGTCCGGGGGAGCTGAAGGGAAAATTCCTTGGCACCCATGCGCTGGGCAGCATTGGCATCAATGGACCGAACGGTGTCTACGGCACCCTGCGCACCGCGCTGCCGGGCGAAACGCGGGAGCTGGCCTTTGCACAGGAGGTGGTGCCCGGTGAAGCGGAGATCTGGGCCACCACCGAGGGCGAGACGCCCCGGGTCTACAAAGTGCGCATCGAGAAGGTGAACGACGCCGACCCCCGCCGGAATATGATCCTGCGGGTGACCGATCCGGCACTCCTGGCCAAAACCGGCGGCATCGTGCAGGGCATGAGCGGCAGCCCCATCCTGCAGAACGGGCGGCTGGTGGGCGCGGTGACCCATGTGCTGGTCAACGACCCTACCCGGGGCTACGGCATCTTTGCCCAGACCATGCTGGAACAGGCACAGCAGGCGGCAAAAACAGATCACGCAGCCTGAAAAACCACTGTACGCGAAAAATAAGCGGCTGGTTCGATTTTCTTTGCCAAAATTTGCCATAAAAAACCGTTGAACTGTATGGAAAAATATGGTAAAATCCATGGTGTTAAGGGAACTGCACACATTGGAGGAAACAACCATGGACAAAGTGAGATTTTTGATGTCGGATACCGGGGCACAGATCACGGCGGCCTGCCGCGAAGCACTGGAGCAGAAAGGCGTGGAGGTCACGGTCGTGGAAAAGGACGGGAACAAGGTCCTGCAGAAGATGCTGTCCGTCCGGCCGCAGGTGGTGCTGCTGGACGCCTTTATGCCGGGGCTGGATGCACTGGCGGTCAAGCAGCGCTACAATGCCGCCGGGGAGCGGCACACGTCCTTTTTTGTCACCGGTGCATTCCAGAGCGAGGAAATGGTGCAGGAATTGCTGGACGAAGGGTTTGCCTACTATTTTGTCAAGCCATTTGACGAAAACGTGCTGGCATCCCGCGTGCTCAAGGTGGCTCTGGGACAGGAAAAACGGGTGCTCCACACCAGCGTGGACAGCGACGAGCTCACCGTGACCGAGATCCTGCACCAGATCGGTGTGCCTGCCCACATCAAGGGTTACCAGTTTCTGCGGGACGCCATCCTGCTCACGATGAACGAGCCGGAGTATATCAACGCGGTGACCAAGCGCCTGTACCCGGAGATCGCCAAGCGCAACGGCACCACCGCCAGCCGGGTGGAGCGCGCTATCCGCCATGCCATCGAGGTGGCATGGGACCGGGGCGATGTGGACACCCTGAACAGCTACTTCGGCTACACCATCCACAACCTGCGCGGAAAGCCCACAAATTCGGAGTTCATCGCGATGATCGCCGACAAGATGCGGCTGGATAAGCGGCAGCGGGTGGGGTGAGCGGCAACTGCCCCACAAGGGGTCTTGTCCCCAAAAAACAGGGAAAAACCCAAAATTACCTCTTGCTTTTTTGCAAAGCAGTGCTATAATAGTAAGGCAATCGTTTCCAAGGCCGCTCGAGGGGGTAGCCGATATTGAAGGTTGTGATGGGCACATACATTATAATATGGCCCCGATACGTCAGAACCAGAAATGAGGTGAAAAGAATGAAACAGGGTATCCATCCGAATTACGTTGACTGCACCATCACCTGCGCATGCGGCAACGTGATCAAGACTCGTTCCACCAAGCCCGAGATCCACGTCGAAGTTTGCTCCAAGTGCCACCCCTTCTACACTGGCAAGCAGAAGCTGGTCGACACCGGCGGACGTGTTGAGCGCTTCAACAAGCGCTTTGGCCGTAATAAGTAATTACAGGCTTTTCCAGCGCCGTCTCCTTCGGGAGGCGGCGCTTTTTTGCGTTTCGGTGCGGAATTGTTTTTGCTTTCCACACAGGTTTGCCCCAATTTGAACACAATTTCCGTCTAAAATAAACCAGCATTCAATCAACCGAGAAGGAGCGTATTGCTGTGGTCGAAGTATCGCATCTGAGCAAGAATTACGGCAGCCATCCGGCCATCCGGGATCTGACCTTTTCCGTGGCAGACGGGCAGGTGTATGGGCTGCTGGGCCCCAACGGCGCGGGCAAATCCACCATTATGAACATCCTGACCAGCTACCTGGCCCCCACCGGCGGGGAAGTGAAGGTGGCAGGATTTTCCCTGCCGGAGCAGGCGCAGCAGGCCAAAGCCTGTGTGGGCTACCTGCCGGAGCAGCCGCCGCTGTACCCGGAAATGACCGTGCAGGAATATCTGGACTTTGCGGCCGAGCTCAAGGGGGTCAAAAAAGCCCAGCGCCGCGAGCAGGTGCAGCAGGCCGCCCGGCGCACCGGGCTGGATCAGGTGATGCCCCGGCTCATCCGCAGCCTGTCCAAGGGCTACCGCCAGCGCGTGGGCATTGCGCAGGCTCTTCTGGGCAGCCCGCAGCTGATCATTCTGGATGAGCCCACGGTCGGCCTGGATCCGGCGCAGGTCATCGGCATCCGTAAACTGATCCGGGAACTGGGCAAGACCCACACGGTCATCTTGTCCAGCCACATTCTCAGCGAGGTGCAGGCGGTGTGCAGCCGGGTGCTGATCCTCTCCAAGGGAGCGTTAGTGGCCGAGGGCACTCCGGAGCAGCTGAGTGAGAAGCTGAGCCCCGGCATCCGCCTGCGTGTTACCGCGCTGGGCAGCAGCGATACGGTACTGCCGGTCGTGGAAGCGGTGCCGGGTATCACCGGGGTGCAGCTGGTCAGCGAAGCAGACGGCGAGGTGACCTTTACTGCGGAGACTGCCGACACCACCGACCGCCGCGCCGAGGTGTCCCGCGCCCTTTCGGAGGCGGGGTGCACGGTGCTGGAGCTGACGGCGGAGAACCGCAGCCTGGAGGAAGTGTTCCTGGCTCTGACCGGGGAAACCGCCGATGTGCCGGAAGGACCGGAAACCGAACCGAAAGGAGAATGACCGATGTTCGCAATTTTCAAACGGGAAGTCCGCAGCTGCTTCCATGGAATGATCGGCTATGTGCTCACCGCCTTTCTGCTGGTGGCATTGGCCATCTATTTTGTGGCGCTGAACCTGGGCTACGGCCTGCCGGACTTTGGCTACTATACGCTGTACAACACCATTTTTATGCTGCTGTTTTATTTTCCGGTGCTGACCATGCGTTCCTTTGCAGAGGAACGCCGCACCCGCACCGACCAGCTCCTGCTCACCAGTCCGGTGCCGGTGCCGGGCATCGTGCTGGGCAAGTTCTTTGCCCTGTGCGTGGTGTTTGCACTGCCCTGCGTGGTGGACGCAGTCATGATCCTGACCCTGTGGGCACTGGGAGCTACCGCTGCCAGTACGCTGGCCAATTTTGCGGCGCTGCTGTGTTACTATCTGCTGGGCTGCGCCGCCATTGCCATCGGGGTGTTCCTGTCCAGCCTGACCGAAAACCAGATCATCGCGGCGGTGGCCGGAGCGGCGGCGCTGCTGCTGGCCTATCTGATGCCCAGCCTGCGCAGGATGTTCACCACCGGCAGTGCCGTGGCGCTGGCATTGTTCACCGCACTGGCCGCGGTGCTCAGTGTGGTGGCGGGCCTGCGCAGCCGCAGCTTCACGCTGGGGTGTTTGACCTTTGCCGGGTGCTGTGCGGCGCTCACGGTGTTGTTCCTGCTGCGCAGCAGCTGGCTGACCGAGGGCTTCAGCGCCGTGCTGAGCGCACTGTGCCTGTTTGCTCCCTTTGAGGAATTCGTCAACAGCAACTTTTCCATCCCCACACTGGTGTACTATCTCACCGTGACGGTGCTGTTCCTGTTCTTTACCGTGCAGGAACTGGAAAAACGCCGCTGGAACTGAGGGGAGGGCACAACAATGAAAAACAGAAAGAACCGGCCGGTCAACGGCAAGGTATTCCGCAGTGGGGTGTACTCCACCGCCATTCTGGCGGCTGCCATCCTGCTGGCGGTGCTGGTCAATCTGGTGGTGCGGGCACTTCCGTCCAAGTATACCGAGTTCGATCTTTCCGAGGGCAAGATGTACACCCTGGGCGACAGCTCGGTGCAGCTTGCGCAGAGCCTGCAGCAGGATGTGACCATTTATTATCTGTGTGAGACGGGCAGCGAAGATGCCATCATCACGAAGCTGTTGGACCATTACGCCGCCGAAAGCAGCCATATCCATTGGGAGCAGAAGGACCCGACCCTTTACCCGACCTTTGCGGCGCAGTACGGGGCCGAAAATGCATCCACCGGAAGCCTGATCGTGACCAGCGGGGAGGACAGCGTGGTGCTGGATGCCGCTGATCTGTACGAGTATGACTACTCCGACTATTACACCACCGGCAGTGCCAATGTGACCTTTGGCGGCGAGAAGCAGATCACAGCCGCCATCTATAAACTCACCAGCGGCGACGCCCGGGTGGCCTACTATACTACGAACCATGGGGAACAGGCCCTGACCAGCTCCCTCACCGAGGCGCTGAACGCCCAGAACATCACCCTGCAGCCGCTGGATCTGCTGACCAGCGAGATCCCGGAGGACTGCAGCCTGCTGATCATCAACGCACCCACGTCGGATCTTGCGTCGGATGACGGACTGGTGGACGAGGCGTCCATGCTGCAGAACTACCTGAACGAGGGCGGCAAGATGCTGCTGACCACCAACATCTACGACGAGACCCCCAATCTGGACGCCCTGATGGCAGAGTTCGGCCTGTCGCGGGAGCCGGGCATCGTGGTGGAAGGTGACTCCGGCCATTCGCTGTACGGCTACCCGTACTCCCTGTTCCCGGATTACGGCGCCACGGAGGAGAGCGCGGCCCTGAACGGCGTGAACAAGGACACCCATGTGATGCTCTCGGTGGCACAGGGTCTTGTGCTGACCGAGACGGAGGATGTGACTGCGGAACCCCTGCTCAACACCTCGGAGCAGTCCTACAGCAAGCAGGACGTCAACAACGCCGCAACCACCGAAAAGGAGAGCGGCGACACCGACGGCCCCTTTACACTGGCCGCCTGGGCATGCAACGACAACACCGGGGCGGAAGTGATCTGGATCGGCTGCCCGAATGTGGACAACGAACAGGTGTATCAGTTCATTCCCGGCAACCGCACCTTCCTGCAGGGCTGTGCCGTTTCGCTGGCCGGGGATGACAGCGGCCTGCTCATCGACACCAAGGCGCTGGAAGCTGAGCCTATCACGGTGGCGGCTTCGCAGGCCACGACTCTGGGGTTGGTGTTGGTGTTCATTCTGCCTGCCGCCGTGCTCGTAGCCGGTGCCGTGGTGGTGCTGCTGCGCCGCCGCCGATAAGGAGGCTGCCATGAACGCAAAACGACGCACCCTTGCGGTGCTTGCGGCGGTGATCGCAGTGCTGGGGCTGGCGCTCTGGGCCCTGAACCGCAGCACTGCCGCAGAGGAAGCCGCTTCCAGTGCGGCGGCCGATGGTACCATCCCGCTGTGCTCTTTCTCTACCGCTGACCTGAGCCGCATCACCTACACCTACAACGGGCAGACCCTCACGCTGGACGATGCGGACGGCAGCTGGACGCTGGCGGAGGACTCGGACTACCATCTGGACGAGAGTGCCTGCAATACCATGGTCACAGCGCTTTCGTCCCTCCATGCAAAGCGGCAGCTGGACGCGCAGGCCGGGGAGGACTACGGCTTTGACGCGCCGGAGTTGACTGTAACAGTCACGGCGGCCGGGCAGACCACCACCCTGACCTTTGGCAGCAGCAACACCGTCACCGGCGACCGCTATGTGCAGAAGGACGGAGACACCGCCCTGTATACCGTGGACGCCAGCCGGACGGCCTGCTTTGCCTGCGATAAGGCCGGGCTGTTCGGCAGCTTCAGCCCGGCGGGCTTTGCCGCGTCGGATGTGGAGCAGGTGACGTATACGCTGGCCGGCGGGGAAAAAGTCTCGCTGACTGCCGGTTCCGAGCTGGCAGGGGACGGAGACGAAGCGGATTCGGCTTCCTACGAGACGGTGTGGCGCTTTGCCGGAGATGCCGACACGGACCTGGATCAGGACAAGGTGCGGAGCATGCTCTCGGCCCTGAGCAGCTATGTGTCCGGCCAGATCACCCCCGCCGACGGCGCGGACCCGGCGGCCTGCGGCTTTGATGCCCCGTTGGCCGTGGTACAGGTGACCACGGCCGACGGAACAAAGACCCTCACCTATGCCAGCGGCACCGATGGGTATTACCTGATGGTGGAAGGTGATGATTCCATCTATGCAGTGGACGGCAGCATCGTGCAGGCCGTGACCCAGACGGCCGACGCGCTGACAGCGGCCTGAACGGCGAAAAAAATCCTGCGCCCGGCGAAAAAACCGCTGCGGCGCAGGATTTTTTTATGGTCTCTGTAAAGTTTCGGCAAACCTCGACAGAGTGATTGACATTTGCCCCCGGATTGTTTATGATAAACCATGACAGGGCAGAATAACTGCGCAATATTACGGTCGTCATGGATGTTGTGCAGGGCTGGGTCACCCTGATGCGGGAGAAGGATGGGGCACAGGCCCTGTCTTTTTTCGTATCTGAGTTATAAGGAGGATATTGTAAAAAATGGACAACTCGGTGATCGTTTCACTGCGGGATATCGTGGTGGAATTTGATGGTCAGCGCATTCTGGATGGGCTGAACCTCGACATCCATGACAAAGAGTTTGTGACGCTGCTGGGCTCCTCCGGCTGCGGCAAAACCACCACCCTTCGCCTGATCGCAGGCTTTCTGGAGCCCAACTCCGGCAAGGTGCTGCTCAAGGGCCAGGACATTACCGGTGTGCCGCCCTACAAACGCCCGGTGAATACCGTTTTCCAGAAGTACGCGCTGTTCCCGCACCTGAACGTGTTCGAGAACGTGGCCTTCGGCCTGCGCCTGAAGAAGATGGACGAAGAGACCATCCGCCGCAAGGTGCGCAACATGCTGGAGGTCGTGGGCCTGAAGGGCTTTGAGCGCCGCAGCATCAGCCAGATGTCCGGCGGCCAGCAGCAGCGCGTGGCCATCGCCCGCAGCCTGGTCAACGAACCGGAGATCCTGCTGCTGGACGAGCCTTTGGGCGCACTGGACCTGAAGCTGCGCAAGGAAATGCAGCTGGAGCTCAAGCGCCTGCAGCGCGAAATGAACATTACCTTTATTTATGTCACCCACGATCAGGAAGAAGCCCTGACCATGTCCGATACCGTTGTGGTCATGAACGGCGGCAAGGTGCAGCAGATCGGCACCCCGGAGGACATCTATAACGAGCCGAAGAACGCCTTTGTGGCGGACTTCATCGGCGATTCCAACATCGTGGACGGTGTGATGCACAAGGACTTCCTGGTGTCCTTCTCCGGCGTGGACTTCCCTTGTGTGGACCGCGGCTTTGCCCGGGAGCAGAGCGTGCAGGTCGTGGTGCGCCCCGAGGACATCGAGGTGGTCTCCCCGGTGGAAGGCCAGCTGGTGGGCGTGGTCAACGACGTCATCTTCAAGGGCGTGCACTTTGAAATGCATGTGGAGTGCGAGGGCCGCGAGTGGCTGATCCATTCCACCCGCGCCTGCACCCCCGGCGAGACCATCGGCATGCGCATCGGCCCCAACGAGATCCACATCATGGCACGGAGCGAGGGGTGATGCGCCATGAAGATTTATGACAAGAAGCTGGCCTATCCGTACTTTGTATGGATGACCCTGTTCACGGTGGTGCCGCTGCTCATTGTGGTGTACTACGCCTTTACCGACGGCAACGGCGCGTTCACCATGGAAAATCTGGCTTCCATCAGCGGTTACGGTTCGGTGTTTGCCCGCAGCCTGCTGCTGGCCCTCATCGCCACGGTCATCTGCCTGGTGCTGGCGTTCCCCATCGGCTATTTTCTGTCCCGCCTGCGGGTGAACAAGCAGCACATCATGCTCATGCTGGTGATGCTGCCCATGTGGATGAATTTTCTGCTGCGCACCTACGCATGGATGGGCCTGCTCAGCGTGAACGGCCCGGTGAATGCCATTCTGGGCTTCTTCGGCCTGGGACCCTATAATATGCTGAACACCTCCGGCGCTGTGGTGCTGGGCATGGTGTACAACTATGTGCCCTATATGATCCTGCCGCTGTACACCAGCATGACCAAGATCGACCAGAGCCTTGTGGAGGCAGCCCAGGACCTGGGGGCCAACACCACCAAGACCCTGCTGCGGGTGCTCATCCCCATGAGCGTGCCCGGCATCAGCACCGGCATCACCATGGTATTTGTGCCGGCAGTGTCCACCTTCGTCATCAGCCGGATGCTGGGCGGCGGTTCCAACCTGCTGATCGGCGACCTGATCGAAATGCAGTTCCTTGGCAACAGCTACAACCTGAACGTGGGCTCCGCCATGAGCCTGGTGCTGATGATCATCGTGCTGCTGTGCATGAGCTTTACGTCCAGCTTTGACGAGGACGAGATGGAGGGTGTGTCCTGATGAAAACAAAACATCTCCGCCTGATGCAGCGTGCCTACGTCATTCTGTTCTTCTGCTTCATGTATCTGCCCATTGCCTACATGATCGTGTTCAGCTTCAACCAGAGCAAGGGCTATTCGCTGTTCACCGGCTTTACCTTAAAGTGGTACAGCAGCCTGTTCCACAATTCGTCCATCCTGCATGCACTGTGGGTGTCCATTGAGGTAGCACTGCTGTCCGCCGTCATCGCCACAGTGCTGGGCACGGCGGCCAGCCTGGGCATCGCGTCCATGAGCCGCCGCAGCCGCCTGCTGGTGACCAACATCACCTACATCCCGGTGGTCAACCCGGAGATCATCACCGGCATTTCGCTCATGCTGCTGTTCGTGGCTTACCAGCGCTTTGCCGAGGGCGTCTCCTGGCTGCCGGACACCATTATGGGCTTCCCGACGCTGCTCATCGCCCACATTGCCTTCAATGTGCCGTATGTCATCTTCAACGTGAGCCCCAAGCTCAAGCAGCTGGACATCAAGCTGTATGAGGCGGCTCTGGATCTGGGCTGCAACCCCAAGCAGGCCTTCTTCAAGGTCATCCTGCCGGAGATCAGCCCGGCCATCCTGTCGGCCTTCCTGATCTGCCTGACCTACTCCATCGACGATTTCATGATCTCCTACTTCAACTGCGGCACCGTGGAAACGCTGCCCATCGCCATCTACTCCATGACCCGCAAGAAGGTCAGCCCGGAGATCTACGCACTGTCCACCATCATGTTTGTGGTGATTCTGTGCATCATTCTGGTTTCCAACGCCATGGAAAGCCGCAGCTACCGCCGCGACCAGAAGGCGCTGAGAGGGGAGGGCGTGTGATGAAACGTTTTGCCGTTCTGCTGCTCACGCTGGCGCTGGCGGTGTGCTGCACGCTGCCGGCCTTTGCGGCAGACACCATTGAGGTGAATGAGGACGTTTCGGTGTCCGGCGATTACGACTGGACCCGGTTCAAGGGTCAGAACATCACCCTGAACGTCTACAACTGGGGCGAGTACATCTCCAACGGCTCGGACGACAGCCTGGATGTGGTGTCCGCCTTTGAGGACCTGACCGGCATCAAGGTAAACTACACCACCTTCGATTCCAACGAGTCCATGTACGCCAAGCTGAAATCCGGTGCGGCGGACTACGATGTGGTGATCCCGTCGGATTACATGGTGGCCAAGATGATCGCAGAAGGGATGCTCAAGCCCCTCAACTACGACAACATCCCCAACTTCCAGAAGATCGACGCGGAATACCGCAACCCGGATTACGACCCCCAGAACGCCTATACGGTGCCCTACATGCTGTGCACCACCGGCATCATCTACAACACCACGATGGTGGACAAGGCACCCACCAGCTGGGCGGACCTGTGGGATGAACAGTATGCCGGCAACATCCTGATGTTCAACAACAGCCGCGACGCCTACGCCATTGCGGCCTTCAAGAGCGGCCATGACATCAATCCCCAGTCCACGGAAGAAGTGGACGAGGTGGTGAAAGAGCTCAAGGCTCAGAAGCCGCTGGTGCAGGCCTACGTCATGGATGAGATCTTTGATAAAATGATCGGCGGTGAGGCAGCCGTCGGCGTGTACTACTCCGGCGACGCCATCACCATGATCGACGATAACCCCGACCTTGCCTGGGTGTTCCCGGAGGAGGGCAGTGTGCTGTCGGTGGACTGCATGGCCATCCCCGCCACGAGTGAGCACCAGGAAGCCGCCGAAATGTTCATCAACTTCATGTGTGAGACGGACATCGGCAAGGCAAACGCCGAGTACATCGGCTACACCACTCCTATGGAGTCAGTGCGGGAGGTGCTGGACGAGGACCTGCGCGACAGCGAGATCGCTTATCCGCCGGAAGAACTTGCCGCGAAGGAACGGGTGTTCACCGCTCTGAGCGATGACGTGAACAGCGAGCTGGACGTGAAGTGGAGCGAGATGAAGAGCTACGACGAGGGCGGCAGCAGCCTGCTGTTCCTGTCGCTGCTGGCCGCCATGGTGGCGCTGGCCTGCTTCAACATCTGGCGCAAACTGCGCAAAAAGAGCCGCAACCAGTATTAAACAGACGGCCCCGCCCTCTCGGATCTGCTGCTGCCGCAGACGATGGAGAGAGCGGGGCCTTTTTGAAATCATTTTGGATGGGAAAGGAACATTATGGAGCCCAATTTTTACACCGAGACCGCAACGGTGCTCAATGCGGATGCGGACTTCCGCAGCCTGCTCAAGCCCAGCGCCCTGCTGCGCTATGTGGAGCAGGTATCTGCCGACCACGCCCGTGCCTTTGGCATGGATGACAAGTTTTTCCGGGACCACAACGTGGCGTTCCTGGTGGGCAAGCAGGCGCTGCAGTTTGCACGGGTGCCCCGCCGCACCGAGGCGCTCACCCTGACCACCCGCGCCGAGCGCAGCCGCCGGGGTGCCATCAAGCGCATCACTACGGTCACGGATGCCGCCGGGAAGCTGGTGGCCACGGTGGACTGCCGCTGGATCCTGGTGGACCTGACCGACGGCCACATCATGCGGGAACCGAACTGGACCGTGGAAAATTTCTGGAATGAGACGGTGGAAGGGGAGCTGTCCCTGCACACCCACCGGTGCAAAGAGCTGACGTCGGCAGGGGAGCGGAAGGCCAGCTACTCGCTGTGCGACCTGAACGGCCACATCAACAACGCCTATTATCTGGATCTTGCCTGCGACGCCCTGCCGCCGGAGGTGCTGCAGGCGGGCCCGGTGACCTTTGCCGCCGTGAACTACCACCGGGAGATCCCCATGGGGGACACGGTGGAACTGCTGTATGCACCCTCGGAAGAGGGGTGGTATGTGCAGGGCCGCCACGACGGCCGCACCAGCTTTGAGTGCTATCTGAAGATCGGGTCATAAAAAGTTCACAAAATAAGTTACAGAAAAATGACAAAACCCTATTGCAAAATAGTATCAAAAGAGTTACAATATGGTTACAGCAAGGGCCGAGATCCCCTGGCTGTGTGTGAAATCTTTTTCTTCTTGTTTTTTGGGATATCGGGCACCGGGCCTCCTCCTCCGACTGGAACTCCTTCACAGTCTGTGCTCCGTGTGCCGCACAGGCGATGTCCCGCTTCGTGTGCAAAAAAGCTCGTCCGTGACCCGGACGAGCTTTTTTGCATGCCGAAAACCGCCGGAATCGTCAAAAAGTATGACCTTGCGCGGTTTTGGTGGGCATTTTGCCTGTTTTTCTCCAAAGGACAGTTTCAAAGTTTGGCGCGGCAGGGGTTTGTATTCTGAGGCCGAGTGTGGTAAAGTATATACAATCAATTTAGATGGCTCAAACATGAATGATTTTGTTGTAGAATGCTTCATGCTGCGATAAGAGAAAAGGAGTTTGACTATGGCTTATTTCTATGAAGAACCCTCCCGCACCTTTGGCGAGTATCTGCTGGTGCCCGGCTATTCCTCTGCAGAAAATGTTCCCACTGCTGTCAGCCTCAAGACCCCGCTGGTCAAGTACCGCAAGGGTCAGGAAGAGTGCCCGTTGGAAATGAACATCCCCATGATCAGCGCCATCATGCAGTCGGTCTCCGGCGATAAGCTGGCCATTGCACTGGCTCGTCAGGGCGGCGTCTCCTTCATCTATGGCTCCCAGAGCATCGAGAACGAGGCTGCCATGGTGCGCCGCGTCAAGAGCTACAAGGCCGGCTATGTCGTGTCCGACTCCAATCTGGCCCCCACCGCTACCCTGCACGATGTGCTGGAGCTCAAGGCCCGCACCGGCCACTCCACCATCGCGGTCACCGCTGACGGCACCCCCAACGGCAAGCTGCTGGGCATCGTGGCCTCCCGCGACTACCGCGTCAACCACACCCCGGATGACGCTCCCGTTACCACCTTCATGACCCCGCTGGAAAAGCTGGTCACTGCCCCGGAGAACACCTCCCTGCATGACTGCAACAACATCATCTGGGACAACAAGATCAACACTCTGCCGCTGGTGGATGCTGAGGGCAACCTGAAGTATATGGTGTTCCGCAAGGACTACGACTCCCACAAGAAGAACGCCAACGAGCTGCTGGACGCCAACAAGAGCTATGTGGTGGGTGCCGGTATCAACACCCGCGACTACGCCGAGCGCGTGCCCGCACTGGTGGAGGCCGGTGTGGACGTGCTGTGCATCGACTCTTCCGAGGGCTACTCCGAGTGGCAGGCCCGCACCATCCACTGGATCCGGGAGCACTACGGCGACACTGTGAAGGTGGGTGCCGGCAACGTGGTGGATGCCGAGGGCTTCCGCTTCCTGGCCGAGCAGGGTGCCGACTTCGTGAAGATCGGCATCGGCGGCGGTTCCATCTGCATCACCCGCGAGACCAAGGGCATCGGCCGCGGCCAGGCTACCGCAGTCATCGAGGTGGCCAAGGCTCGTGACGAGTACTTCAAGGAGACCGGCATCTATGTGCCCATCTGCTCCGACGGCGGCATCGTTCACGACTACCACATCACCCTGGCACTGGCCATGGGTGCCGACTTCGTCATGCTGGGCCGCTACTTCGCCCGCTTCGACGAGAGCCCCACGAACAAGGTGCGCATCAACGGCCAGTATATGAAGGAGTACTGGGGCGAGGGCTCCAACCGTGCCCGCAACTGGCAGCGCTACGATCTGGGCGGCTCCACCAAGCTGAGCTTCGAGGAAGGCGTGGACAGCTACGTCCCGTACGCCGGCCCGCTGGCCGACGGCGTGCAGACCACTCTGTACAAGGTCAAGAGCACCATGTGCAACTGCGGCGCTCTGTCCATCCCGGAGTTGCAGCAGAAGGCCAAGCTGACCGTCGTGTCCTCCACCTCCATTGTGGAGGGCGGCAGCCATGACGTCGTGCTGAAGAACGCCACCCCCAACATCATCAACGGCTAAAGAACAAAACCCTCTCAGTCTGCTCATTTCACTCGCATCCAGCTCCCCCGAAAGGGGGAGCTTTTTCGTTGAATCGGAAAGTTTCCCTTCTCGATAAAAGCTCGCCCTTCGGGAGAGCTGGCATCGCGTAAGCGATGACTGAGAGGGTTGTTCTTCAGTTCGATCGCAATCCCAGAAAATATCGCAAAACCCTTGCGCAGGCCTGCGATTGGTGTTATCATGTTAGAAACACCCTGTCAAGACAGGGCGAGGGCTTTCCGCCGGGGTTCTGTACTCCGGCCGGGAACTGGGAAACGGCAGCGGCCCGCGGGCTGTGCCGTTGAGAAGAAGAGAGGAAACATTCATGGACGAAATCAAGGTTGTGCCTTATATTCCGGATGAGGACTACGACAACCCCGCAATGGTCGTGGATTTTTATGAATTTACGATGGCAAACTGCCTGTTCCTGCACGGATTCAAGGACACCACGCTGGTGTTTGACATGTTCTTCCGCAAGAACCCGGACAATCAGGGCTATTCCATCAGCGCCGGTCAGCGCAAGCTGACCCGCTTTCTGCTGAATTACCATTTCAACGCACAGGACATCTGGTGGCTGCGCACCAAGGGTATGAGCGAGGAATTCTGCGAGTATCTGCGCACCTACCGCTGGAAGGGCGACATGTATGCCCTGCCGGAGGGCACTGTGTGCTATCCCCATGTGCAGATGGTGCGCATTGAGTGCGATCTGGTGGGCGCCATCCTCATTGAGACCTACTTGCTGCAGACGATGAACTTCCACAGCCTCATCGCCACCAAGGCCACCCGCGTCACCGGTCTGAACACCCATACGCCCCGCAGCGTCATGGAGTTCGGCACCCGCCGTGCACAGGGCGAGAGCGCCGGCAACGATGGTGCCTATGCGGCGGTCCTGGGCGGCTGCGTGGGTACGGCCAACTGTCTGGCTGAGATGAAGTTCGGCTCGGACGTCAAGGCCGTGGGCACCGTGGCACACAGCTTCATCGAGTTCTTCCCGACGGAATTCGACGCCTTCAAGGCATTTGCCGACACCTACCCGGACTCGGTCAGCCTGCTGCTGGATACCTACAACATCATGGAGAGCGGTCTGCCCAACCTGATCAAGCTGGACGACTACCTGATCGAGAAGTACCCCAATGACCCCAACCGCCGCGTCAAGAGCGCCCGCATCGACTCCGGCGACCTGGCCCGCGGCTCCAAGCGTCTGCGCAAGGCGCTGGATGCTGTCGGCAAGCCGTACATCAAGCTGGTGGCTTCCAACGGTCTGGACGAAAAGAAGATCGCCAACATGGAGCTGTACGAGCACGCCCATTTTGATTCCTACGGCGTGGGCGAGAACCTGATCACCTCCGCTTCCGACCCCGTGTTCGGCGGTGTGTACAAGCTGGTGGCTGTCAAGCAGCCGGATGGCAGCTATACCCCCAAGATGAAGTGCTCGGATTCGGCCAGCAAGGCCATCATCCCCGGCAAGAAGATGCCCTGGCGTCTCTACGATGAAAACGGACAGGCCCAGTGTGACCTGATCGCCATGGACGGCGAGGTGATCGAGGCCGGCAAGCCCATCGCGATGGTCAACCTGGACTCTGACGCCATTGAGCGCACCGTTACCTTTACCCCGACGGCGGTCAAGCCGCTGCTGGTGCCGCACATCCTGGGCGGCCAGCTGGCCATGGAGCTGCCCTCCATTGCCGAGAAGAAGGCCTACATCGCAAAACAGCTCACCGAGGAGACCTGGGAGAGCGAGCTGCGCCTGGAGTGCCCGCATAAGCATTACGTCAACATGACCCCTGCCGTGGCCGAGTGCCGCGCCAGAATGTACGCAGAGCTGCACGGCGGAAAAGTGTAACGCCTTTTCTTGACAAACCGGGCAAACTATTGTACTATAGACCATGCTGATTTGTGTTCATTCGGCCGATTTGCGTTCGGTCCGATTGACATAATTTTACCTCACACCTGTTATTCCCGGCTCCCTACAGCAATATGGGGCAGCAGGGCTTTGTAAGCCGGGTATCGGTGTGCCGCTGTGGTGAAATTGGCAGACACGAGGGACTTAAAATCCCTTTCTGGAGACAGAGTACGGGTTCGACCCCCGTCGGCGGCATGAAGAAAAGCACGTTGATTCGCAAAAAATCAACGTGCTTTTTGATTTAATAACCCATTTGGTAACCCGCTTTTAAAATAAAATGGTGATTATCATGAACATTTCCGAGGAAAAACGTACACAAATCTGCGCAGCACTTGCCAAAGCACGGCAGGATATCAAGCGCATACAGGCCGCAGGTGTCATGGATATCTCGGAAGTGGAGCGGATTTGCCGTGAGCTTCAGGACGTGGTGAGGGAACTCTGTGCTCTGATCGACCCATAAATGCAAAAACAGCCCCGTGGAACCGGAATCACCGGAACCACGGGGCTGTTTTCATGCTATGCGGCCTTGCGGCCTGCCGCCAGGGCGGCTAAGTAGTGCGGCTGGCTTACTTCCCAATCTGGCTCTTCAGCCGGTCATAGGTCTTGTCGGCCTCCAGCGCGGCGGTGGTGAAGCTGTTGTTCTTCCACCAGGCCACCAGCGCCGCCACGGTGGTGATGCCAGCGGTGACCAGCTGCTCCACGGTGGCGCTCTCGATGGGCAGCACAGGCTTGCCGCAGGCGCTGAGGATCTGGTTGGTCAGGGCCAGCAGCAGGCAGGCGGTGCGGGCGATGGTACCGGCGGAGATCTTGTTGTTCAGGTTATTCATAGTTAGTCCTTTCTCTTTCGTGTTCGTTGGATTCTAAATCTGCGATACGGTGGTTTGCCACCTTCATCTGCTCTTCTAAAATCGGCACGCGGCGGGCGAAGTTGTTGTGCTCCCGCACCTCACGGGTCAGCTCCTCCAGCTTCGTGTCGGTGACGGCCTGACTGCGGCTGTTGGCGATCATCACGCCGATCAGCGTGATGGCACCCGTGATGAGGGCAGCGATAACGCTCTCCATTGGTCTCACCCCCTCACAGCGTCCATCTGCTCTTTTTGGCGCGGGTGTCCACATGCACCCAGCCCTTGGTGCGGCCAGCCTTGACCGGGTAGCGGCCCACGCCGCCCCAGTCCGGCATCAGGCTCTCGGCGTATGCGGCCACGGCCTCCACGGTGGTGTCCGCCACCTGGATATCCGCCGCCTTGCCCAGCAGGTGCTGGCTGGATTTGGAGCCGCCGACGGCAGTGTTGTGGGTGCCGGTGCGGTAGCCGCTGGTGATGGTGACCGCCTTGCCAAAGTGCTCCCGGATGCACTGCAAAAGCACCACAAGGCTCTCG
>SKEC01000578.1_pt1 | contig 34822 bp, 28 predicted proteins | sample 4826641 | NCBI WGS metagenome assembly SKEC01 (sample SAMN11008819, study PRJNA524170) | human gut metagenome | biome: Human fecal sample; material: Feces; isolation source: fecal sample from pouch patient p18, p21 | host: Homo sapiens | place: Israel: Tel-Aviv | collected 2015-12-22
TTATGTTTTCTTTGCAATAGGGGAGTTTTTATGTGTTATAGGACTATTAGGTACGCAAAGTATTCTACCTCCTGTTGAAAAGACAAATGAAAAGATTTCGATGTCATCTGTTTTTAAGATTAAACATATTCCTTATTATTTAATTATTGTTTGCTTATTTTATGGTATTACGAATGTACATCATCTTTATTTACCAGCTATGTTAAAACAGAGTGGATTACCAATTAATAACGTCTCAAATGTTATCTTTGTTTCTACTTTATCAGAAGTACCTGTAACCTTATTATCTCATTTTTATATGAATCGTTTTTCAAATAAACAATTATTAATGAGTGTTTTTATTTTACTAGTTATACAGTTCTTTACTTTTAGTTTTATCTCATCAGTCATTCTTCAAATTATTATTGTATTTCTTACGAAAACCGTCGCAACTATGGCTTTTGTTATGATCAATTTAAAAATCATTTCAACAATTGTTGATAATGCCAGACAAAATAGTGCGTTATCACTTGTTTCTGCCTGTAAAAGTTTTTCATCAATTTTATTTCAGATGTCAGCAGGATATTTGATTGATTTTACTGGTTATCAAATGTTTTATTTTGTATTATTTATTGGAAGTATTATTGGAATGATTCTTGTTTTCTTCTTTAACGTACCAACAAATAAAGAGTTAAAAGTATTTCACTAGGAGGGTTTTATGTTAAAACGTTATAAAAACAGTTATTTAAGTTATTTTCTCATGTATAATTTCTATTATTTATCATGGGCCGTATTTTCAGCTTTAATCTCAGTTTATCTATTAGATAAAGGTTTTAAAGCAAGTGAAGTTTCACTTGTTGTTTCTACTTCTTTTCTAACATCTATGATATTTCAACCTGTCATTGGTATGTTAAGTGATTGCTTTGATGTTAAGAAAGTAAACTTTGTTTTATTTGGATTAGCTGCTTTAGGTGGATTGGCCTTTATGTTTGCAGATAGTTTAATTGCGATTATTATTGGTTATAGTTTTGTATTAACTTTAATTAATGGGACAACCCCAGTTATGGAAAAAATTGCTTCTTCATCACCTTATCAATATGGAAAGATAAGAATATGGGGAACAATTGGTTATGCGATTGGATCATGGCTTGCAGGAATAATCTATCAATGTATTTCACCATCGGCCATCTTTGTTTGTTTCATTTTCACAATGACTCTTTGTATTATTGGTTTACTCGGAACAGAAACACCAGATGATTTAGCTCAAGAAAAAGAAGAAAAAACCAAAACGAGCACTCTTTTTCATAATCATAAATATTTGTATTATTTAGTCATTGCGTCTGTTTTCCAAGGTATTACAAATATGGCAAATACATATATTCCTGCCATGTTTCAAAATGATGGTTTACCAGTAAACATTGTTTCTACAATCTTGTCATTTGCGGTCATATGTGAAGCACCACTTGTTTTATTCTCACATAAATTTATGGATAAACTTTCTAATAAGAAGCTACTTATTATTGCTTATACAATGATTTCTATACAGTTCTTATGTTATGCCTTCAATGTTTGGTTACCCCTTAAAGTTTTTGTTACTTTAGTCACAAAGCATCCATCAGGTATGTTGTTTATTATGATTAACTTAAAAGTTGTTAATACACTTGTGCCGCAGGAACATCAAATTACAGCACTCGCATTTGTTCAAACATTAAGAAACTTAAGTTCAATTATTTTCCAAAATATTGCTGGACAAATCTTAGATGTTTCTTCTTATCAAGTCTTGTTTGCTTTATCCAGCATTATTATTGCGATTGGTTTTATCCTTGTATTCCTATTTAAAGTACCTTCAGGAAAAGATCGAAAAATATTCAATTAAAATATATTAAAAGGTTATTCGCGCTTGAATAACCTTTTTTTGATACTAGTCTAGTGAAATATGTCTCTTTACTTTTTCTTCTGGATGAATATTATCTCTCTTTTTTCCAGTCATACTTAATACTTTAATTCTAAATACTTCAATAGCCCCAATCATCTTTGTATTGAATTTGAAGTCTTCTTCATGATAATGACGCATTAATACCTTTAACCCATGCATTTTCTCTTCTTCACTTAAGAACTCAACTTCACCATAACCAATCACACTCTCATATCCCATAGTACAGGACATTCTTTCATCATACAATATAATGTTGTGTTCACAATCCATCTCAAAAGAAACATTCTTATTCTTTCTCATAAGATCAATCTTCTTACCAATCTTTGCACCATGAAAATATAAATATAATTGATCATCCTCTAAATCAGTTCCAAAGTTAAGAGGAACGATATAAGGGAATGTTTCATCAAACATCGCAACTCTGCATGTATCACATTTCGCAATGATTTTCATCATTTCATCAAAGTCAGTTATTTCTCTATCTTTTCTTCTCATTTAAAATACCTCCTTATTCAATTATAATACTTCACCATTAGATGCAATCACTTTTTTGTACCATTCATAAGAATCTTTCTTGCTTCTTTCTAATGTACCATTTCCTTCATTATCTCTATCCACATAAATAAAACCATAACGCTTCTTCATTTCACCTGTAGTAAAAGAAATACAGTCAATACAACCCCAAGGTGTATAACCCATTAAATTGACTCCATCTTCTTCTACAGCTTTTTTCATCTGTTCAATATGTGCTCTTAAATAATCAATACGATAGGAGTCATGACAACTGCCATCTTCTTCCTTCTTATCAATAGCACCAAAACCATTCTCTACAATAAACATTGGTAGTTCATATCTTTCATAGAATTGATTCAATACATATCTTAAACCTTCAGGATCAATAGCCCATCCCCAGTCAGTTTCTTTGATATATGGATTCTTAACAGAATGTTCACTAGAACCATCTGTAGTAGTAGAAACATCCCTGATAGAATTAGAATTAACTGTATTAGACATATAATAACTAAATCCAATATAATCCACAGTACCTTCTGATAAAGCTTTTTTATCTTCATCAGTAATATTAATATTAAACCTTTTTCTTTCAAACATCTTTAATGCATAAGCAGGATAATGTCCACGACACTGCACATCACTAAAGAAGAAACGATCATGCATTAACTGCTGTGCTAATAACTGATCCTTAGGAGAACAGCTATAAGGATAGAAAGGAACCATAGAAATCATATTCCCAATTAAGAAATCAGGATTAATCTCTTTACCAATCTTAACTGCCTTTGCGCTTGCTACTAAAGTATGATGTGCACACTGATACATGGCTTCTTCTGGATTATCATAATTTCCAAAATGAGCACCACTATTTGTCCAGCCATAAATATCATTCACAAAGTTCATCTGGTTATTGATTTCATTGAAAGTCATCCAGTACTTTACTTTATTCTTGTATCTTTTAAAGCATACTTCAGCAAACTTCACAAAGAAATCGACTGTTTTTCTGTTCATGAATCCGCCATATTCTTTCGCAAGATGATAAGGCATTTCAAAGTGAGATAAAGTAATAACTGGTTCAATACCATACTTTAATAATTCATCAAATACATCATCATAGAACTGTAAACCTTCTTCATCTGGCTGTTCTTCATCACCTAATGGGAAGATTCTTGTCCAGGCAATAGATGTTCTAAAACACTTAAAGCCCATATCTGCAAACATCGCAATATCCTCTTTATAATGATGATAGAAATCAATTCCAATATGATTAGGATAATACTTTCCTTCGATCACACCATCAGTAATTTCTCTAGGCACACCATGAGCACCTGCAGTCATTACATCTGCAACACTTAAACCTTTAGTAGTATCTAGTACACCACCTTCAAATTGATGAGCAGCTAAAGCGCCACCCCATAAAAAGTCTTTGTTTAACATATTGGTCTCCTTATTTATATTTAATTTTGTAAGTTAAGATAATAGAAGCAAATACAAAAGTAATCGCGTTTGCACCAATTAAGTTCATATCCTGAATCTTGATACCATGAATGATCCATAAGAATACACCTAACACAAAGGCAATATACATGCCTAGTGAAATACCAGAAGTATCCTTTGTCTTAATAACCTGATAAGCCTGTGGCATGAATGAGATAGTAGTAAGAATTGCGGCGATAGTTCCAACCATTTTTAGTCCTCCTCTTTTCTATGACTCTAAGATAATGTATCTCAAAATAGTAATCAATATTTCAAGGAATGACCGGAATAGTGTGACAAAAACTCTTTAAAATATAAAAGAATGACGTCACAGTGTGACATCATTCATTCTCTGAATAATAGATTTTTGCATATAAATCATCTACTTCTTTTGCTTGTTTATAATCATGTGAGAATAAGGCAGTGTAGATTAAATCAAAGATATATTTCAAAGAAATATAGAAAATCATATCTTTGAGGTTATCAAGTTCTCCATGATTGATTCCATATAACACATAAGGTGTTTTATGAGCTAAATCATTTGTATCATCCGTTGTAATCACGATAAAAGGAATATGTCTTTGTTTGAGAGTATCCGCAATATTCAATAAGTGTCTTGTCTTACCGAACTTACTTATAAGAATCACTGTATGATCACTTGTGACATTCAAACTGAACCATAGCTGTCTATTTCCATTATGATATACATTCACAAACTTATTCACACTTGATAATATATGACTTCCATATTCACTAATAGCTGCATTTGCATCATTCGCAATAATATCAATATACTTATTTCTAGAAATTATAGTAATAACTTCATTAAACACATTTGAATTTAAATTTTCCTTTGTTTGGTTGATAATACCTGTTTCTATTTTCGCAAGTTTATTCTTAATAGTATAGAGATCTTCATTAGACATAATACGCATATTGGATAGTGTATATTTATTGAGCAGGCTATGGATATTTAACTTAAAGTCATTATAGTTTTTAAAGCCAATCTTTTTTACTAAACGAATGATTGCAGTAGGGCTGCTGTAAGTCTCTTTCGCAAGCTGATGTGATGAATAAGATGTAATCTCTTCACTATGTTCAATAATATACTGTATGATAAATAAATCATTTTCATTGAGTTTAAAATCTTTTTTAAATTGTTCTAGAATCGTAGGATGCATACTATCACCTCACCTCATTCTACCAAAATATAGAATTATGATGCAAACAGTTTCATAACACTATCTTTATTTATTCAGCATGGTATACTGTTGTAGAGATATAAAGAAAAGAGGTTAGAAAATGTACGCAAAAAATACATGGGAAAAGTATAAGGACAATCTCAATGAAGTCATGGAATATAATGAAGGTTATAAAGATTATATTTCAAAAAACAAAACAGAACGTGCTTGTGTTAAAGACTCTATTCGTTTAGCCAAAGAAAAAGGATTCAAGTCATTAGACTCTTTTGAAACACTTAAACCAGGAGACAAGGTTTATGTCAATAACAGAGATAAGAACATTGCTTTATTTGTGATTGGTAATAAGCCACTTACAGAAGGTATGAGAATCTTAGGTGCTCATATTGACTCTCCTAGAATGGACTTAAAACAGAATCCATTATATGAATCAGAAGGATTTGTATTAGCTGATACACACTATTATGGTGGTGTAAAGAAATACCAGTGGGTGACTATTCCTCTATCATTATATGGCGTTGTAGCTAAGAAAGATGGTACTGTCGTAGATGTTGTCATTGGTGAAGATGATAATGATCCAGTAGTAGGTATCTCTGATTTACTTATTCACTTAGCTGCAGAACAGTTAGATAAGAAAGCAGCTAAAGTGATTGAAGGTGAAAACCTTGATGTTACTTTAGGTAATATGCCTTTAGTAGGTGAAGAAAAAGATGCTGTGAAGGCCAATATCTTAAAGCTATTAAAAGATAAATATGATATCGAAGAAGAAGATTTTGTATCAGCTGAAATTGAAGTTGTACCAAGTGGTAAAGCAAGAGACTATGGTTTAGATCGTTCAATGATTGCTGGTTATGGTCATGATGATAGAGTATGTGCCTATACATCTTTAACTGCAATTCTTGATATGGATGTATGTGACTATACATGCTGTACTATTCTTGTAGATAAAGAAGAAATCGGTTCAGTAGGTGCTACAGGTGCTCAGTCTTTATTCTTTGAAAATACAGTGGGTGAAATGTTAGTGAAGATGGGTATTGATAGTTTTGTACAGACAAGACTTACTTTATCTAGATCAAAGATGCTTTCAAGTGATGTATCTGCTGGTGTAGATCCACTCTTTGTAAGTGTGAATGATAAGAAGAATGCTGCTTATTTAGGTAACGGTATTGTATTTAATAAATATACTGGTGCAAGAGGTAAGAGCGGAAGTAATGATGCCTCTGCAGAATATGTTGCGAGAATTCGTGCTGTCATGGATGAATCAAATATCCACTATCAGACAGCTGAACTTGGTAAGGTAGACCTAGGTGGAGGAGGCACTATTGCCTATATCCTTGGAAACTACAACATGGATGTTATTGATGCAGGTATTGCAGTACTAAACATGCATGCACCAATGGAAGTCGTATCTAAAGTAGACGTATACGAAACATATCAGGCGTATAAAGCATTCTTGAAGAACGCATAATGAAAGTCCACTACGGTGGACTTTTCTTTGAAAAAAAATAATCCTAAATATTGGCTAAAATAAAAGCTGTTATTGAAAAATAATTCCCAAATACACTATGTTGATTGAAAGCATCACTATTATTCATTATGCTTTGAATCAAGGAGGAAATATTATGACTATTAAAGCAATCATGTGTGATATAGATGGGACACTTCTATCAAGTAAAGGATATGTCACAGATAAAACAGTAGAAATGATCAAAAAAGCAAGAGAAGAAGGCATACTCTTTGGTTTATCTACAGGAAGAGATGTAAACAGTATTCAAACACTCTTAAAAGATTGGAATATTGATGGGTTAGTTGACTTAATTGTAGGTACAGGTGGTGCTGAAATCTATGACTATACACTTAATATATCTAAAGCACAGTATCCATTAGATGGTGAATCTATTAAAGAAATTATTGAACACTTTAAAGATATGGATTGTAACTTTGCGATTACAGAAAATGGTATAATATATGCACCAAAAGATGATGAACATATCCAATTCTTATCAGAAGCAGACCATATACCTTATAAAGTAGTCAACTATGATGAATATTTAACGGAACCAAAACCGAAACTTATGATTATTTGTAAACCTGATTATATGGATAGAATCATTGAACGTGCACAGACTTTCAAGAGTGATAAATTTAAATCATCTTCACTGAAGACTGCCAGTGATCTCTATGAATATATGGATCCCCATATTTCTAAAACAGCAGGACTTATAGAAATACTTAAACTTCATGATATTGATATCAAAGATATACTTACATTTGGTGATGCAGATAATGATTATGATATGACACTTAATGCTGGTATTGGTGTTGTAATGGCTAACGGAAGTGAAAAGACAAAGAGCGTGGCAGATTATATCACTGATGATAATGATCATGATGGTATTGGAAATTATATAGAGAAGTACGTCTTACACCTTGGATAAAACCAAGGTGTTTTTTGATTAATCTATGATACAATAATCAAGAGGTGATTTGATGAAACAATTAACACTTGGAATGGTGGCTCATGTTGATGCAGGTAAAACCACATTAAGTGAGTCATTACTCTATACGACAGGGACAATTAAACATCAGGGACGTGTTGATCATAAAGATACATTCCTTGACTATAATACACAGGAAAGAGAAAGAGGCATTACTATCTTTTCTAAGGTTTCTTCTCTTGATTATAAGAATAACCATTTCACATTTATTGATACACCAGGTCATGCTGATTTTAGCGGAGAAATGGAACGTGCATTAAGTGTACTTGATTATGCAATAGTGATTATTAATGGTTTAGATGGTGTACAGGCGCACACTAAAACGATCTGGAACTTATTAGAACACTATCATGTACCAGCCTTCATCTTTGTGAATAAAATGGATTTAACACATTATACAAAAGAAGAACTATTGGACTCTTTATCACAATTATCTCCTCATATTATGGATATGAGTGCTTCTGAAGAAGATATTGCAGCACTGGATGAAGAGATGATAGAAGAATATTTAGAAACAGAGTCTTTAAAGGATACATCTATCGCAAAAGCGATTTCTAATAGACATCTTTATCCACTCTATTTTGGTAGTGCACTTAAGAATCAAGGTGTAGATGAACTACTTGATGCCTTAGACCGTTATACTTTAGAAAAAGAACCACAGAAAGAATTATCTGCACAGGTCTTTAAGATTACGAGAGATGAAAGAGGAGAACGTCTTGTCTTTATTAAGGTAACTGGTGGCAGGCTTCATGTACGTGATACAGTCCATGATGAAAAGATTCATCAAATCAGGTTATATCAAGGGAACCATTATACTTTAGTAGAAGAAGCTGCTCAGAATGATATTGTAGCCTTAACAGGTATTAAGAAACTTCAGGCAGGGGATTATATTGGATCAGGACATGTGATTCATTCAACACTGAGACCTTCCATGTTATATTCAATTCAACCGTCTAAAGAAGCAGATATCAATCATTTTTTCTCTTCTTTAAAGGTATTAGGTGAAGAAGAACCATTACTTCATTTAAAACTCTTTGATGATCATGCCCAGGTTTCTTTAATGGGTGAAGTTCAAATAGATATTCTTAAACAATTAATGAAAGATCGTTTTAATGAAGATATCACAGTAGATGAAGGAGATGTCGCTTATCTAGAAACAATCAAAGAACCAGTAGAAGGAGTAGGACACTTTGAACCACTCAGACACTATAGTGAAGTCCATCTTTACTTAGAACCACTTCCTCAAGGTTCAGGACTTGTCTTTGATAATCAATGTCAGAATAACTTAGAAGAGAGATATCAGAATCTCATCATGACACACTTACAGGAAAAAGAACACTTAGGTGTACTCACAGGTTCTCCTATTACAGATATGAAAATCACACTTCTAGGTGGTAAAGCCCACTTAAAACATACAGAAGGAGGAGACTTCAGAGAAGCCACTTATCGTGCTATTAGACAGGGTTTAAAAATGACTGAATCAGTTATTTTAGAGCCCTATTATAAATATGAATTAGTCATTCCTACAGAGGCTTTGAGTAAGGTTTATTATGCTTTAGAAGACTATCCAACACCTACTGTAGTGAACGAGAATAATGATATTACAACACTTCATGGAGAAGCACCTGTTTTATTTTTGACTCATTATCAAAAAGAACTTCTGACTTCCACAAAAGGAAAAGGACAGCTTTTCTTCTTAGATACATTCTATGCACCAGTAGAAAATCAGGAAGAAGTGATAACTAAATGTGATTATGATAGTGAATCAGATCTAGATAATCCTACAGGTTCTATCTTCTGTTCACACGGTGCAGGATATTATGTACCTTATGATGAAGTAAGAGAGAAGATGCATTTGCCTCTTTATAGTGCGATGAAACAGGAACATACTTATACACATAATCCTGTACATATTAGTGACGAAGAACTTAAAAGAGTATATGAACGTACCTATGGCCCATTAGAAACAAAACTTGCGAGTGACTACTATAAACCTAAACAAGATCATGTCTCTTCTAATACAGTACAGGTATTAGATGAATATTTGATTGTAGATGGATATAATGTCATCTTTGCCTGGGATGAACTGAAAGAACTCGCAAAAGAGAATCTAGGTAGTGCAAGAGATAAGCTTATTGATATATTGATGAGCTATAAAGGGTATCGTGGCTGTCATATGATCCTTGTCTTTGATGCTTATAAGGTTCCACAGAATAAAGGCAAGAGTCAGATGTATCATGATATGGAAATCGTTTATACAAAAGAAGGACAGACAGCGGATGCTTATATTGAAAGCATCACAAAACAGATGGCAGGACAATATCGTCTTGTGGTTGCGACAAGTGATAATCTTGAACAGAAGATTGTGTTAGGCCATGGGGCAACACGTATCTCATCAAGAGAATTACTTCAGGATGTCATTTCTCGTTCTAAAATTCAAAAACAAGAATTTGAAAGAAAAAATCCTCAGATGCATAGTTATGCATTTGAGGATCTCAAGAAGTCTTAGGACTTCTTTTTTTATTTAATCGATGTAACTGTATAATCTTTATCTTCTACAGTCTTCTTTAAGACATCATTAGATACTTCTTTACTTAAAGTCACAACTGCAGTGCCTTTTTCATGACTTACATCAGCACTTTCTACACCATCTACAGCTTCTAATGCCTTCTTTACAGCCATTTCACAATGACCACACATCATACCAGTAATTTCTAAAGTTTTTTCCATTGTTTTTTTCTCCTTTTTCTTTCTTTTTATATCTTTTGATGCATCATGCATAGAGAAAGTATTCAATCTTAATGCATTCATACATACAAAGAAACTAGATAAACTCATTGCAGCAGCCCCTAACATAGGACTCATCTGCCATCCTGTTAAAGTGATAAATACACCAGCAGCAACAGGAATACAAATCGCATTATAGAAAAATGCCCAGAACAAGTTTTCATGGATATTTCTTAATGTCGCACGAGAGAGTCTAATAGCGGCAGTGACATCTGTCAGCTTACTATTCATTAAGACAACATCAGCGGCATCTATCGCAATATCAGTGCCTGCCCCAATCGCAATTCCAATATCCGCACGTGTCAGTGCTGGGGCATCATTGATTCCATCGCCCACCATAGCCACTTTACCTTGTCTCTGTAGATTTCTAATAACACTCTCTTTACCATCAGGTAATACCCCTGCAATGACCTCATCCACACCTGCTTTTGAACCAATTGCCTGGGCTGTTTCTTGATTATCACCTGTTAACATTACGACCTGAATACCCATATTCTGCATTTCTTTGATTGCCTGAGGACTATCTTCCTTCATTGTATCAGCAACACAGATCATACCAAGATAATAATCATCATAACTAAAGAATAGTGGTGTCTTACCTTCTTTAGCCATATTCTTAGCTTGTATTTCAACATCGTCAGGAATATGCTTTTCCATCATCTTGATACTGCCACCTAATACTTCTTTATCATGAATTAAACCTCTTAACCCATGCCCAGGCAGTATCTTAAAATCTTTGACTTCTTCATTGCCGTGGTAATAATCAGTAATCGCTTTACCAAGAGGATGTTCACTATTCTTTTCTAGACTTGCAGCATAATTTAAAAGTACTTCTTTTTCTATCTTGTAGGGGACCACATCAGTGACTACAGGAGTTCCTTTTGTGATTGTACCTGTCTTATCTAACGCAATAATATCAATAGAACCTGTGACTTCTAATGATTCAGATGTCTTAAACAAGATACCATGCTTTGCGCCCATACCATTGCCGACCATAATAGCTACAGGTGTTGCAAGACCAAGTGCACATGGACATGAAATAACTAAAACAGAAATAGCACGGGCAATAGAGAATCCAATACTCTTTCCTAGAATCATCCAAACAATAAATGTGACTAACGCAATACCGATAATCACAGGTACAAAGATACCAGAGACCTGATCCGCTTTCTTTGCGATAGGTGCCTTAGTGGCTGCTGCATCACTCACCATCTGAATAATTTGTGAAAGTGTTGTATCTTCCCCTACACGAGTGGCACGTACTTTAATAAAACCTGACTGATTAAGTGTTGCACCTGATACTGTATCATTCACAGTTTTATCAACAGGAATACTTTCACCTGTTAAGGCAGATTCATCAATAGCTGTAGAACCTTCTATAATTACACCATCGACAGGAATATTTTCACCCGGTCTGACAATAAACAAATCCCCTTTATTGACTTCATCAATTCCTACAGTCACTTCTTTATTGTCTCTAATAATAACGGCAGTCTGAGGCGCAAGATCCATTAAACTCTTTAAGGCATCTGTTGTACGTCCTTTAGACATTGCCTCTAACATCTTACCTACAGTAATTAAAGTAGGAATCATAGCGGCAGATTCAAAATAGAGATCATGGCCTAAACTCATTACCTTCATCATCTGTCCCTGGCTCATGGCATCAATCATTAAATATAAAACAACTAAGCTATAACCAAAAGCAGCACTCGATCCTAATGCGACCAAAGCATCCATGTTAGGAGATAACTGAAATAAGCTCTTATATCCATTAATAAAGAACGCTTTATTGATGACTAAAATAATAATAGTCAATAACATCTCTGTCACTGCAAGAGATACATGATTCTCTAAAAACGAAGGTACAGGCCATTTCCACATCATATGACCCATAGATAAATACATTAATAGTATTAAGAATACTAGAGAAGTAATCAATCTCTTCTTTAATTTTGGCGTCTCATGATCCACTAAAGAATCATCTTTTACCTTTTCAACACCTTTTTCACTTGCACCATATCCAATATTCTCAATTGCCTGAATAATAGATTCAGAAGATGCTGTTCCCTCTACACCCATAGAATTTGTGAGTAAAGAAACTGAACAGCTTTCTACACCATTAATATGAGCTACAGTTTTTTCAATACGATTGGCACACGCTGCACAACTCATACCAGTAATATTATATTGTTTCATTTCATCACCTTCTGTAATACATTCACTAATTCATCAATTGTCTCATCATGACCTTCTTTAATATCATTCACAACACATGTCTTAATATGTTTTGCAAGTAATTCTTTATTAAAACTATTCAAAGCTGCATTCACTGCAGAAACCTGAATCAAAATATCAGGACAATAGGCATCTTTTTCAACCATGCCCTCAATTCCTCGAATTTGTCCTTCAATACGTTTGAGGCGGTTCATGAGTTTTTTCTTTTCTTCTTCACTACGATCCTTATGACGTTCACTACAACAGCAATCTTTTTTATCCATCATTTCACCTCCTGTCTCAATCATATACCCTAAGGGGGTATACGTCAAGCGATATGAATGTTGTATAATGACCACAAGGAGAAATGAATTATGAAAACAAATAAACTTGTGCAGGGCGCACTCATCGCAGCACTCTTTGGTGTCCTTGCAGTACTCAATACAATGACAGGTACGATGTTTGATTCCTTAATAGGTTATGGAATGGCTATTCCTATGGCTATCTATAGCTATAAAACAGGACTAAAAGAAGCTTTAATGACTTCTCTTGCTTCCATGGTCATTGCTTTCCTATTTGGAACACTCAGCTATGTATTAATTGTCCTCTCATCACTTGGTATGGGAACAGTTGTAGGACTATGTCTTAAAAATAAAGCTAAGAAAGAAACGATGCTGGTGCTTGGTGCTACATTCTTCTTTTTATCTGACTTTTTATATTTCTATATATTCTCAGGAGTACTCGGTATTAACTTAATTGCTGAATCAAAAGAAATGTATAACCAGATTATTGCGGTTGTGCCTTCTTTATCCAATGTCTTTACTTTCCAGAACTTCTATAATCTCATTCCACTCTTTATCCTCATCATGTCATTCTTACAGAGTTATTTAGTCATGATGTTATGTGCATTATTCTTTAAACGCTTAAGAATACCTTTTGATATGAGTATTCATATTGCGACATTTAGATTCAGTCCTAAAATGGGATATATTCTTGCAATCATGCTTGCAGGTAGTATGATTGCTAGACAATATTTTGGAAATGTTGTTATTGTACAATATCTCTATTTTATTAGTATCTTAGGATTTATGGTGGATGGTCTGGCTTTCTTATCTTTTTATCTTATTATCAGAAATCATGGCCGTTATTCTAACTTGCTTATTTTCTTGGTATTTATACCATTCCTACAGTCACTATTAGTTATACTAGGAATTATTGATATATTTGTTGAAATACGTCAAATACTGTATAATAAGTATCAATAAGGAGGGCTTCTACAATGACGAGAAAAGTTGCACAAATTAGAAATATCTTTGTTCTTTTACTCGTATTTATAATCTTTGCCGCCTTTGCGGCCTTTGGCATATTTCATCAGGCCTGGATGCTTCGTCTTGCGATATTTGCAGTTATTACGAATGTGGTCTATATTTCATTGTTGTTCTATATGAGCTACTTAATGGAGCAAAACAGCTATTCAGTCAGCGATGCATTAGGTATTGATGCCAAAAATGCCTTGATCTATGGTGGTGTAGGACTTATTCAATATGATGAAAATAGAAACATCACATGGGTCTCAGATTTCTTAAAGGCATTAAATATCAATATTGTAGGAATCAAACTATTAGAATGGCAGCCTACACTTGCCAGTCTTTTTGATGATGAAGATGTCAAAATAATAGAAGTCAAAGGGAAAAAATTTGAAGTCTATAATAGTGCAGATACAAGACTCATCTATATGAAGGATGTGACACAATATGTGTCTTTATCACAGGACTATGAAGACATTCAGGTATGCATGGGTTATATTACTGTAGATAACTATGATGAAATTATTGCGAATGTAGATGAATCACAGAAGGTAAAGATTCAAAACTTATGCCGTAGTACAATCACTGACTGGGCATATAAGAATGGTATGATCATTAGACGTTATCAGACAGGTAAATACATTGTCTTCTTTAATGAACGTATCTATAAGAAACTTATTGAATCTAAATTCTCTATTTTAGATGATTTTAAGAATGCGATAGAAGAATTAGATGTTCTTATGACACTCTCTATTGGTATTGGTAGAAGTACAAAAGTATTAAGAGAACTCGAAGAACTCGCTTCTTCCGCATTAAGCCTTGCTTATTCACGTGGTGGTGACCAGATTGCGATTAAGAGTGGTAAAGATCATGTGCGTTACTTTGGTGGTAAGACCGATGCCTTTGAAACATCCTCTAAAGTACGTTCACGTATTATGGCACAATCTCTTGCGGGACTTATTACACGTTCACGCAATGTTCTCATTATGGGACATAAGAATTCAGATTTAGATTCATTTGGTGCGTCTCTTGCGGCAGCACGTATTGTAGAGAATTTAGGGAAGAAAGCTAATATAGTCATTGATTATGAATCTCTTGAAGAAAAAACAAAAGGTGTCGTAGAAATGTTGAGAAGTAATCCTGATTATAAGGGACTCATGTTGACTATTTCAGAAGCACTTGAAAAAGCCAATAAGAATACTTTATTAATCAGTGTGGATAACCATAAGGATTCACTTGCTATCAGTCGTTCAGTGCTTGATAAAGTAAAGAACAAGGTCATTATTGACCACCATCGTCGTAGTGAAGAATTCATTTCTTCACCGGTTCTCACATACTTAGAACCATCTGCATCCTCTACAGTAGAATTACTTGTAGAACTATTTGATTATCAGCAGCATGAAATTGAAATTTCATCTCTTGATGCGACAATCATGTATACAGGGATGCTTGTTGATACAAACTATTTCAGACAGCATGTGGGTACAAGAACATTCCAGTCAGCGGCTAAACTCAAAGAAGCGCAGGCTGACTTAACACTTGCTTATGAATTACTAGAAGATTCATTTGAATGTATGAAAGAAATATTTGATATCACAGAATCAGCTTATCGTTATAAGGATAGATTTCTTATTGCGACAGGCAAGAATGAAGAACTTAGCCGTTCTACTCTCGCAAAGGCAGCCAATCAATTGGTATATGTTTCTGGCATTTATGCTGCATTTGCGATAGGATATATATCTAAGAACACAGTTGCAATCAGCGCACGTAGTTCTAAGAAGGTCAATGTCCAGGTCATTATGGAAGATCTTCATGGAGGCGGACACTTCTCTATGGCCGCCTGTCAGATTGAAAATGTGACAATCGAAGAAGCAAAAGAGAGATTAGAACATGCAATAGATGCATATTTGGAAGATAGGGGTGTATAAATATGAAAGTTATTTTATTAGAAGATGTGAAAAAAGTTGGTAAGAAGGGTGAAATCGTTAATGTATCTGACGGTTATGGACAAAACTTCTTAATTAAGAATGGGAAAGCCTTAATGGCAACAGAAACAGGTAAGAAGATTGTTGCTAAACAGGAAGAAGAAAAGAAACAGGAAGACTTAAAGAGAAAAGAAGAAGCTCAGGAACTTGCAAAGAAGCTTGAAACTATCGTAGTAGAATTCAAGGTTAAGACTGGTAAGGATGGTAAGAGCTTTGATCATGTTTCTACAAAACATATCGCCAAGAAATTATTAGAAGAACATGGTATTAAGATTGATAAGAGAAAGTTCATTAATGCTTATCCAGTAGGTGCTTTAGGAACTACTAAGTTTAAGATTGAACTTTATAAAGGTGTTATTGCGACTATCAATGTTCATCTATCTGAAAAATAAGGTGAATACTTATGGATACAAGAGAACTCCCTCATGACTTAGAGGCAGAACGTGCATTGTTAGGGGCGATGTTGATTGATAAGAACGCATGTAATGATGTCATCAACATGGCAACACCTCAGGATTTCTATCTTGATGCGCATCGACTGATCTTTACAGGCATGAAGTTCCTTCATGACAGTAATAAACCAATTGATGCAACAACAGTGACTGATTATTTAATCAACCAGAAGATATTAGAAAAAGTAGGCGGGGTAGATTACTTATTGGTACTTGCGAATTCTGTACCTACAGTAGCCCATACAACACATTATCTTCAGATCTTAAATGAGAAGTCATTACTCAGAAGACTCATTAAAGAAGCCACAACCATCGTACAGGATGCTTATGGTGAAATTACTGATATCAATGATTTTATTGATACAGTAGAAAAAGATGTCTTAGAAGTCACAAGAGATAGAAATGCCGGGGAATTCAAGACAATTGAAAGTGTTGTACAGAATGTCACAGCCAGAATGAATCTCCTTCAGAAAAATGGTGGAGTTGTCTCTGGTGTAAAAACAGGCTATAAAGAATTAGATAAATTAACATCAGGCTTCCAGCCAGGTGATTTAGTTATTCTTGCGGCTAGACCTTCTGTAGGTAAAACAGCCTTTGCCTTGAATATTGGTTTTAATTCGTCACTTAATAGTGAAGAAGCTGTCGCAATATTCTCACTAGAAATGCCTGCTGAACAGCTTGTAACCAGATTAATATGCTGTGCAGGATCTATTGATAACGATAAATTAAAAACAGGTGCGATTTTGAAAGAGAATGCGAATAAATATTATGCAGCAGCAGATCGTGTCACACGTTGTAATTTATATATTGATGATACACCAGCAATTAAGATTGGTGAAATTGCTGCTAAATGTAGAAGACTGCAAAGAGAACAGGGTTTAAAGATGGTTATTATCGATTACCTTCAGCTGATCTCTGGTCCATCTTCATCAAGAGAATCAAGACAGCAGGAAGTATCAGATATCTCTAGACAGTTAAAAGCATTGGCTAGAGAATTGAAGTGTCCTGTTATTGCTTTATCACAGCTTTCTCGTCAGGTTGAACAGCGTAAAGGAAAACCGATGTTGTCCGACTTAAGAGAATCTGGTGCCATCGAACAGGATGCCGATATTGTAGCCTTCCTTCATCGTGAAGACTATCAGAATAAAGAAAAAGAAGCAGAAACAAACGGCTTAACAGAAATCGTTGTGGCCAAGCACAGAAATGGTGCAACAGCCGATATCAGCCTTGTATTTGAAAAACAATACTCTCGTTTCTCAGATTACTATACAGGTCCAGAAAACCAGAGTAGTGGTGAAGGACTAAGAATTTAAAAGCAGTGGCACATGCGCCACTGCTTATTGTGCGACAGGCAGTCGCTTATATGTCATGTCAACAGGGGCATGGCATTTTCTACTTATAAATGATTATTCAAGATAGGGCTCTATTAACTTGAAATGCGTCATGGAATGTAGAAATCCTGTAGGTTAAAGTCCTACCTCGTGCGCGCTAGTGCTATTCGAGAAGTCTAATCTAGTGCATCATCGTGAGGTGGTGTATGAAGGAGATGCAGTATTCGAGAGAACTGTAGATGAAATATCAGGCCGAAACGAAGTGTGAACTGAAAGTGCGGCAGTAGAATGTGTGACGACATTGCGATGAATGTGGAAGTCTATTCACTGTGTTACCAAAGAACTAGTCGATAACACGGGCCTTCTACTGTGAAGTCAGTTGGCATGATATTAAGGAAAAAGCGATGACCCTGTGAGACCTTATGATTACTTGATGTATATCAAGGTATTTATCTATAAGTGTAATGCGAAGTGATAAGTACGTCATGAGGAGTCAGACACTCTCATAGTAGTGAATGATATTGATGAAACACAACATCAATGTAGCGAAGGAGAGTGACCTTTTACGTTCTTACTAGAATCTAGTCATAATGGTAAGAATAACGGTACTTAGGTACAAACGAATTCGAAGTATGATAGAGGGAAAGGAGAAATTTTACTTTAATTTATGGAACCATTAATGAACAATCCTATGAAGTTGAAATATCATTCATTGTACGGACAACTACTACAGGACAGAGTGCTTATGAACGCTTGGAAAAAGGTCAAGGCAAACAGAGGTAGTGGAGGTATCGATGGTGTAACCATTAAGGAATATGCCAAGAACGAGCAAGAGAATGTATTGGAACTATTGGAGAAACTCAAAGCAAAGGAATATAAACCGACACCTGTAAGAAGAGTATATATTCCAAAGAAAGACGGTAAGAAAAGACCGCTAGGAATACCAACCTTGGAAGATAGAATTGTACAACAGGCACTAACTGATATTCTAATGCCTAAATATGAAAAGTTGGTATTTCATAATTGGTCGATGGGATATCGACCAGGCAGAGGAGTAGAAAGTGCTCTACAAGTAATCATCAAGAACATTGAACTAGGACGCAACTGGATCTATGACTGTGATATCAAAGGATTCTTTGATAACATTCCTCATAAGAAACTGATGAAGGTGTTAAATAAAGTCATCGCTGATGGAACAGTACTAGATTTAATATGGTCATGGCTTAAATGTGGATACATGGAAGATGGTAAATACTACAATACCAAGGCCGGTCAGCCTCAAGGAGGTTTATGCGGATATCGGCATAAACCTCCTTATGTGGACAAAGATATTATGCCGAGTTAATTTAAATTTACCTTTAATAATCATACAATTTTCTTTATTTTCTCGGCATAATACATCACTATTTAAATAGAAGTTTAGTTCTATTTCTATTTAAAGGAGCGTGATGATTATGAGATTAGAACTAATTTGTAGTGGATTAACAAAATTATTAGTAGATAATAACTATAGTCCAACCACCATAAACTTTTATAAAAGAGAATGGAAAAAACTAAATGATTTTCTTTTATTAGAATATGGGGATGATGTTTTTTCTATTGATAAAGGTTTAATCTTTTTAGAAAAGATTCATGGTATTGTTTCATCTTTTGAAGAATCCAAATTAAAAGATCAACAGTTGCAGTTGATTAGATCGATTCAAATCTTACAGGATTATAAGCTTCATGGTGTACTTACTAGACGATATCATGCATCTAAAAATCCAATCAGATTAGCGGGTGATTATTTAAATATTCATATTCGTTTTAATGATTATCTAGATCACACCGAGTTGTCGAAGTCCACCAAAAAGCATTATATTAAAATTTCTCTAATATTTCTTGACTATCTTAATCAAAAAGGAATAACCGATGTTAGTCACATTGATTTATCCATATGTAATGATTATATAAGAACTTTTACTGGTATGTCTTTTAAAACAATCGAACAACATATCTGTGGATTACGATATTTTTTAAGATATTTAAATGAAAAAAATGTACTAGAAAGTGATGTTGCTTCTCTTATTCATATGCCAGCTATATCAAAATCGACTAAGATACCATCGGTATGGACTGAAGATGAAATTAAAAAATTATTACAGGCTATTGATAGAAACAGTCCTATTGGAAAAAGGGATTACGCAATGATAGTGTTAGCTTGTATTTTAGGGTTACGTATTTCTGACATTAAGAACTTAACATTTGATAATTTTAACTGGGAAGAAAAAAAGTTGAGCATTATTCAACACAAAACAAAAAAGCCATTAACACTGCCTATCCCTGAGGCAGTTGGATGGGCAGTAATAGATTATATAAAGAATGGAAGACCTAAATATTACGAATCAAAATTCATATTTCTAAAGCATATGCCGCCCTTTGATATACTAAGTGATGAAAATCATTTGTCAGGTAGAATTCATTTTTATATGAAAAAGGCGAAAATCCCATTAAACAAAAACTGTCACAGGGGCTTTCACTCTCTAAGGCATACATCAGCTTCAATGCTTCTCGATGCAGGGGTTGAATTGCCAGTTATTACATCAATTCTTGGACATTCTAGTACTGATATAACTTCCATTTATTTAAAGACAGATCTTGATAAGTTAAAAGAATGCGTTTTGGATTTGACGTTCGATGATGAATACATTGATATTCGATAGTATTTTCAAAAGTGAAATTCAAGATCTGATCAATTTAAAGAGAGCCCAAGGATTTAAATACGTAACAGAAGAATTCGCATTAAAAAGAATAGATAAGTATCTTGTAGATAAAAACATACAAGAAAAAGTAATTAATAAATCATTAGTTGATGAATGGTGTTTAAGAAAGACGTATGAAACACAGAAAAATCAAAACAGTAGAATTTCAATTATGAGAGTACTCTGCTCATATTTATTAGAATTAGGATTTGATGTATATGTTCCTCCAGAAAGATTGACAAGAAAGGCCCCAAAATATAATGCACATATCTATACCGATGATGAATTAAGAAGATTTTTTGAAGCCGTTGATAAGAGTCAATCAGTTCCTTCTGAATGCCCATATCGCCATATTATTATGCCTATATTCTTTAGAATACTATATACAAGCGGGTTGCGTGTATCTGAGCTAAGACTGGCTAAAATTGAGGACTTTCATTTGGATGAAGGCTACTTTATAGTTAAAAGCGGAAAGAATAATAAAGATAGAATAATTCCAATTCATCCTGTACTAGTAAAAAAATGCAAGGAATTGAAATCAACTATTCATATTGATTCTGATGAATCAGAATATTTCTTTATGAAATTGCCTAGCAAACCACTAACACTTCAGTGTATATACAATAATTTCAGAAGATATCTTGATAAGGCCGGAATATCGCATAGCGGACATGGTCCACGAGTCCACGACTTTCGCCATACTTATTGTGTCAACTTATTAAAGAAATGGGTATATGAGGAAAAGAATCTATTGGTATATCTGCCATATATGAAAACAATGTTAGGTCATGAAAGTTTTGATGAAACAGCCTATTATCTTAAATTGACAGCCACACTTTTTCCGATGATTCAGTTAAAGCTTGAAAGTTCCTATCCTAATATAATTGAAACGATTGAAGAATATGACAGCAACTGATTTTGCGGTTCTCATAACCAAGTTTTTAACTGAATATCTACCTCTTCATCGAAACTGTTCAAAAAATACTATAAGCAGCTATAAAGATTCCTTAAAATTATTTATTCTTTTTCTAAGAGATGGCAAAAGCATGAACATTAATAAATTTAAGATGCACCAGATTAATAGAGAACTTATTCTTGAATTTATTGAGTGGTTGGAAAATCGTGGAAATTCACCTGTTACTATCAACCATAGATTGGCAGGGATTAAATCATTTATAAATTTTGCACAGTATGAAAGTGTTGAAAATCTGGCTTATTTACAACCTGTCTTATCAGTTAAGTCATTAAAAACTACTACTAGACAAGTTGATTATCTAACTGAAGAACAAATGAATAAATTAATAAATCTTCCGCCTATAGATACATCTACAGGAATTAGACATCGTATCATCATGTGCTTATTATATGATACAGGTGCTAGAGTACAGGAATTATGTGATTTAAAAATTGAAGATATCAATTTAGGTAATAATCCTACAGTTAAACTGCATGGTAAAGGTTCAAAAATACGCATAGTCCCTATTTCTAAGAATATGAATCAGATATTAGAAGTGTACATATCTAAATTTTATTCAAATATTAAATTGAAAAATGAGTATTTGATTAAGAATAAAAATAATCAACGGATGAGTAGAGATGGGATAGAATATATAGTTCAGAAATATGCAACAATCTTAAAAAACAATAATCCTAGTTTTCCATCAAAAGTTCATCCCCATATGTTCAGACATAGTAAAGCAATGCACATGCTTGCAGTTGATATTCCTATTGTCTATATTCGAGATTTTCTGGGGCATGAAGATATTTCAACAACTATGATTTATGCAAGAGCAGATTCAAGAAAGAAAAATGAAGCAATAAATAATTTGGCACCGAAATTAATTGAAGAAAAGTATGTTGATTGGAGTAAGGATCAAGATTTATTAGACTTCCTAAACAGCTTTAAATAATATTATTATGCCGAGAAAACAAAGAAAACCTTCTGATTATTAAAGGGTTATCTAAATTAACTCGGCATAATATCTTTGTCCACATAAGGAGGTCCACTTTCTCCAATCCTTTCTAACATTTATTTAGATAAATTTGACAAGGAATTGGAATATAGAGGACTGCGCTTTGTAAGATATGCAGATGACTGCAATATCTTCGTCAAGAGCGAAATGAGTGCAAATAGAGTAATGAAGTCAGTCACTTCATGGCTAGAAAGGAAACTATTTCTTAAAGTCAGCGCTACTAAGACCAAGGTGGTCAGACCACCCGAAAGCAAGTTCTTAGGATTCACCTACCTTCAAAGGAATGGTGAATGGAAATGCAAGCCTTCCAATCAGAGCAAGATGAAACTCTACGATAAATGTAGAAGAGAACTTATTAGAAGGATAGGCATTGCACGCCCTATTGCAGTCACATTCAAAAGAATCAATCAGATTGTAGTGGGGTGGATTAACTATTATCGAATAGGTGTGATGAAATATTTCGTTGATGTCTTTGGTCAATGGCTTCGCCATAAAATCAGAGTTATCATTCTTAAACAATGGAAGAAACCTAGAAGAATCTATATTAATCTTCAGAAACTGAATAAGAAGTTATCTTGTCGCTTTACAGATGAAGAAATTATCTCGGTAGCAAACACTAGACTAGGTTTATACAGACAGGCTTATGGCCATGTAGTTAATTTTCTACTTAGTCCCAAGATTCTAGCCATAAAGAAAAAGGATAGACCTGGCTTGGTCAATCCCCTTAATTACTATCTAAGTTAGTCTGAAATTATCATGTAAATGTAGCGCCGTATACGAGACCCGTACGTACGGTGCAACGGGAGGCAAGGAAATAGTGATTAATCTTTAAATTAATACTATTTCTTGTCTACCCTATTTAGTCTACAATAATTGTACCTTCTTTAGGTCCACCAGCAGCATTTGATTCATCAGTATCAATATGCATGAATGTAGCATAAGTATCTTTAACACGGCACATAACATCGCCAAATACTAATGAACGACCATTTGTTTCAACTTCTACTTTAACAATCTGACGATCCTTAATACCCATAGCTTTTGCATCTTCTGGAGAGAAGTGGATATGACGTTTTGCAGCAATAACGCCTTCAGTTAATTCAACTTCACCCTTAGGACCAACTAATTTACAAGCACCACTACCAGCAAGGTCACCAGAACCTCTTACAGGTGCTTCTAAACCTAATGATCTTGCATCAGTAAGAGCTAATTCAATTTGAGTATAATCTCTAACAGGACCAAGAACAGACATAGCTTTTTCTCCTCTAGTTCCTACTACCTTTACTTTTTCAACACATGCAAACTGACCTGGCTGAGAAAGATCCTTCTTCTTAGTTAATTCATAACCTTCACCAAATAAAGTTTCTAAATCAGCCTGACTTAAATGAATATGTCTAGCTGAAGTTTCAATAATAATCTTGTTATTCATAATCTGCCTCCTAGTCACGTATTTTACACCCTTTTTCTTGTTTTGAAAAGGCTTACTTTACAAATTAGTATAAGTGTAACACATCAATGTTTGTTTTCATTAATTTCTAAAACTGCTATAATATTTGTAAGTGAGGTTGATGTTATGATTAATATTATTACGTCGGAATTACCAATAATTTGGAAGTTTGTAAAATCGGCTATTGATTTATTGGCAGTATGGGTTTTATTATACTATGGTATCATGATGTTTAAGACAAACATGCGTACTATGCAGTTATTTAAAGGAGTTATTGTAGTTCTTCTTGTTAAGGCTATTACGAGTGTTCTAGGACTTGTGACTCTTGGTACTATTGTAGATGCAGTCATTACATGGGGAGTATTGGCTATTGTAGTCATTTTCCAACCAGAAATACGTGTTTTATTAGAGAAGATGGGACAAACTAAAAATGAAGTACAGCATCGTTTATCTGATGATGAAAGAGAACGTGCTATGGATGAACTTGTTGAATCTATTACAACTATGTCTAAGGATAAAACAGGTGCATTAATTACATTTGAGCGTCGTCAGTCTTTACAGGACTTCATTAATACAGGTGTTAAAGTGTCTGCTTCTATTAAAGCAGAACTACTTACTACAATCTTCTATGAAGGCACACCTCTTCATGATGGGGCTACTATTATTAAGAATGATATGATTGTGGCTTCTGCCTGTTTCTATCCTCCTACTAATAAGGAAATTCCTTCACAGTATGGAGCAAGACATAGAGCGGCCATTGGTATTAGTGAAATCACTGATTCTTTGACAGTGGTTGTATCAGAAGAGACAGGAAATGTTAGCTTTGCAGCTAATGGCGAACTTACAAGAATTAACTTAAATGAGTTACGTTCTAAATTGATTGCAGAGTTGAACTGGTATGACGAAGGTGGTGAAGACCATGAGTGATCCTAAGAAAAAGAAACAGACGGATTCTACTACGGATTTTTTCTTACAGTTTATGAAAGAAGAAAAGTCTGATAAAGAGAAGACAGAAGCTAAAAAAGAAGAAAGAGAACAGACTTATACTAAAACAGTAGAGAAGTTTTCTTCAGGTTATAACTACTTTAATAAGCTATTAGATAAGCTTCTTGCCAATAAGCACTCTGTACGTATTCTTTCGTTTGTGCTTGCAATATTTTTATTTGTTTCATTCTCTGGTGGAGATGTCATGAATTCTACTACTGCAGGGGCAACTTTAAAGAAAGTACCTGTACAGGTAGAAGGTTTAAAGGAAGGTTATGAGGTATCAGGACTTCCTGCAACAGTAGAAATAGGATTAATTGGTCCTTCTATGGATATCTATACAACTAAATTGACTAGTAATTATGAGGTTTATTGTGATTTATCTGAATATAATGAAGGAACACATCATGTGACTTTAAAAACAAGAAATTTTGATAGTGATTTGACTGTTATGTTGATTCCTGAGACAGTGACTATTAAGATTCTACCTAAAGTAGATGCGAAGTTTGATTTAGGATATAAGTTTATTAACCAAGATAAATTAAATGAAAAATATAGCGTTTCAGTCGATACAATATCTACAAAACGTGTTACAATAACAGCGACACAAAATAATCTGGATAAGATTGATAAGGTCCAGGCGCTTATTGATGTAGAAGGCAAGACAAAAGCATTCCAGCAGGCATGTGAAATTAAAGCATATGATGCCGATGGTAATGAAGTACAATGTACAATTGCACCAGAAAAGGTCAATGTTAGTTGTCATGTAGATTCTTATTCTAAGGAAGTGCCAGTTAAACCAGAATTTGTTGGCCAATTACAGGATGGCTATCAAATGACAAATTATAAATTATCTAGCTCTACTGTAACTATTTATGGTAAGCGTACTGATATTAGTGATATTAACTATATTACTTGTCAGGTAGATGTTTCTAATTTATCAGGATCAACAACATTATCCGGTATTGCGTTACAGGGGAATGACAAGATAAATAAGATGTCACAGACAACTGTAGATGTGACTATGTTTATTGAAAAGAAATAGAGAGGACAAAAAAATGAGTAAATATTTCGGAACAGATGGTTTTAGAGGAGAAGCAAATAAGACTTTAACAGTAGAACATGCTTTTAAAGTAGGTCGTTATTTAGGTTGGTATTATAACCGTAACCATAAAGCAAAAATCGTTATTGGTAAGGATACAAGACGTTCAAGCTATATGTTTGAATATGCATTAGTTGCAGGTTTAACTGCAAGTGGTGCAGATGCATATCTTCTTCATGTAACTACAACTCCTTCAGTATCTTATATTGTAAGAACTGATAGATTTGATTGTGGTATCATGATTTCTGCATCACATAACCCTTATTATGATAACGGTATTAAGTTAATCAATGATAAGGGTCAGAAGTTTGATGCTGAAGTAGAAAAGCAGATTGAAATGTATATTGATGGTTTAACTGATGAACTTCCATATGCAACTAAAGATGAAATTGGTCGTGCATTTGATTACTCTATGGGTAGAAATAGATATATTGGTTACTTAATGAGTATTCCTAAACGTGCATTTAGAAATGTTCGTGTTGGTTTAGATTGTGCGAATGGTGCTTCATCTAATATCGCAAAAGCAGTATTTGATGCATTAGAAGCTGAAACATATGTTATCAATGATCATCCAGATGGAGTAAACATCAATACTGATTGTGGTTCTACACATATGGAAGCATTACAGAACTTTGTACGTGAAAAAGGTTTAGATATTGGTTTTGCATTTGATGGTGATGCTGATAGATGTTTAGCTGTAGATGAATTTGGTAGAGTTGTAGATGGTGACCTAATTCTTTATGTATGTGGTCAGGAATTAAAGAAAAACAATGAATTAGCGAATAACACAATTGTTACTACAATTATGAGTAATATTGGTCTTTATAAGGCTTTAGATAAGATTGGTATTGGTTATGCTAAAACTGCTGTTGGTGATAAGTATGTATATGAAAATATGGTCACTAATGGTAACGTTATTGGTGGTGAACAGTCTGGTCATATTATTTTCTCTAAACATGCAACAACTGGTGATGGTATCTTAACATCATTAAAGATTCTTGAAACATGTATTGAAAATAAAAAGACATTAGCTCAGTTAACTGAACCAGTAACTATTTATCCACAGTTATTAATCAATGTACGTGTAAGTGATAAAGCTACAGTATTAAATGATGAAGATATTAAGAAAGCAATTGAAGAAGTGACAGAAACATTAGGTGATGATGGTCGTATTTTAGTAAGAGAATCTGGTACAGAACCATTAATTCGTGTCATGGTTGAAGCACAGACAGATGAAATTTGTCATGAGAATGTACTTAAGGTAGTAAATCTTATTAAAGAAAAAGGCTATGCCGTTAAATAATCACATAATCTAACAAAATATTGCCACTTTCGTGGCAATATTTTCACTTTATAATGAAATATGGGAGGTGAGTCTCTTGAAATACAAAATTAATATTATTGATGATGAGAAACACTTGAATGATATAGTAAGAACATATTTAGAAAAAGAAGGATATGAATGTACTTCTTTCTATACTTATGATGAAGCTTTAATGCATTGTGATGATGATGTACATTTATGGTTGGTAGATATTATGCTTGATAAGAATAGTGGATTCGATTTGTTGACAGCTATTAAATCAAAGCGTCCTGATATGCCTATTGTCTTTATGTCTGCAAGAGACCAGGACTTTGACCGAATCATTGGCTTAGAAAAGGGCTGTGATGAATATATCACAAAACCATTTAATATGAAGGAAGTGATTCTTCGTATTCATAACGTTTTAAAGCGTGTCTATAAAGATACTGAAATGATTGATATTGATGGTTATATGGTGGATGAATCTAAACGTAAAGTATTAGAAAATGACCATGAAATAGATCTGACTACTAAAGAATATGAATTGCTTCTTTATTTTATGAAAAATAAAGGTATTGCGATTTCTCGTGAACAGGTCTTAACACGTGTCTGGGATGAAAACTATTTTGGCAGTGACCGTGTTGTAGATGATACTTTAAGACGTTTAAGAAAGAAGATGCCAAATATCAATATTAAGACAATCTATGGTTTTGGCTATAGACTAGACTAATGTTTAAATCTTTTTCTTTATTAAAACAGCTTCTTGTAGTAATACTTGGTTTAGCTATCATGTTAGTGGCTGTTGTAATGCCTATTGTAGATTCTAATGTGCATGATATTATTGATGATCAGATGTATGAAAAGCTAGAGACATCACAAAGAGATTCTGTAGAATATGACTTTATGCCTTCTAATAATAAAGAGAAGGCAATCTATACAATTGTTTATGATCCTACAGAAAATGCCTTTACATTTAGTAATCTTCATGGAGATGCCACTACATTGACATTACTATATAACTATTTATTTGGACGTGATTTAGAGAAGATTGTGAATAGTAGAAGACATAATACTATAGAAAGTAAAGGAACTTATGCGAGAGAAACCTATTATTATCGTATTATGAAGGTAGATAATGAGTATTTGATTTCTATTATGTCTAATTCTTATTCAGATAAGCTGATCACAGATATCCGTAATCGTATTATTTATATTCTTTATGCAGTACTCACTATTTTCGCATTAGTACTCGTCTTATGGGTTATTTCTCTTATTCGTCCTTTAAAGAAGATTAAAACATATGTGGATTCTATCGCAAATCGTGAAGAAGCGACTCTAGTCATGGATCGACAAGATGAAATAGGTGTTGTAGGAAATGCGATTGTCACAATGAAAGATGAACTCATGAAGCAGGAAAAAGTCAAAGAAGAAATGATTCATAATATTTCTCATGACTTAAAAACTCCTATTGCACTTATTAAGACATATGGACAGAGTGTGAAGGATGATATCTACCCATATGGTGATAAGGACAGTTCTATGGATATTATCCTAGAAAATGCAGATCGTTTAGAACATAAAGTAAAATCCTTACTCTATTTAAATAGATTAGATTACTTAAGTGCTGAGGAAAGTGAATTAAAACCTTTCCCTATCAAAGACTTAATTGAACATATCGTCATGCAAATGGAAGCAATGCAGCATATCCATATAGAAACAGACTTAGATGATGTGGCTTTTATTGGTAATGAAGAACATTGGCGTGTAGCGATAGAAAATATTATTGATAATGCATCACGTTATATGAAATCTGTTATTAAGATTACTTTAAAAGAAGATACACTTATTATCTATAATGATGGTGATCCTATAGATGAAGATAAGAAAGAAGATCTTTTTAACCCTTATGTAAAAGGAGTAAAGGGTCAGTTTGGTTTAGGTTTATCCATTGTATCTAAGATTGCGGACATGTATGGCTATGATATTCATGCTGAAAATAAAGATATAGGTGTTGCATTTATATTTACGAAAAGAGCTTCCTAGTTGGGAAGCTTTTTGTGATAAAATAGAGTAAAGGAGTTGAGAACATGACTTATTTTGGAGAACATACACCAAAGCTTGGTTTTGGTATGATGCGTCTACCACGCACTCATGGACAAATTGATATTGAAGAAACAAAGAAAATGGTAGATGCCTTTATGGATGCTGGACTGACTTATTTTGATACAGCTTATGTTTATGAAGGATCAGAGGAAGCAACTAGAAAGGCACTTGTAGAACGTTATCCTCGTGATTCTTATACACTAGCTTCTAAAATCAATGCTAAGATGATGTGTCATGATGAAGAAAGCTGTCAGGCACAATTAAAGGTCAGCTTAGAGAGAACTGGTGCAGGATATTTTGATTATTATCTTCTACATGCATTATCTGATGCCAATGTGGCTTTATATGATCAGTATCATATATGGGACTTTGTGAAGGATGCAAAAGCAAAGGGACTTATTAAACATTATGGTTTCTCCTTCCATGGAACACCACAATTATTAGATGAATTACTCACTAAGCATCCTGATGTAGAATTTGTACAATTACAATTAAACTATGCAGACTGGGAAAACCCAGCTATTACATCACGTGCCAATTATGAAATTGCGAGAAAGCATCAGAAATCTATTGTTGTAATGGAACCTATTAAGGGTGGTACACTGGCCTCACCACCTGAATCAGTCAGAGAAATACTAAATAATGCGAATCCTCATATGTCTATTGCATCATGGGCTGTACGTTATGTGGCATCGCTAGATGGTATTATTACAGTACTTAGTGGAATGAGTACAATGGAACAGGTACTAGATAATATTTCTTATATGAAAGATTTTAAACCGTTAAGTAAAGAAGAACAAAATACGATTAAGGAAGCACAAAAGGCATTAGATGCCATTGAATCTATTCCATGTACTGCATGTCGTTATTGTACACCGGGATGCCCAATGGGTATTGAAATACCAGATATTTTCAAGGCAATGAATTGGTATAAGATCTATGGTATGAAGGATAAAGCCAAGGATCGTTATGAAAGCACTGTTCAAAAGAGTGCGAAAGCATCTGAATGTATAGAATGTGGGCAATGTGAGGGTGTTTGTCCACAACAGTTACCTATCATCAAATATTTAAAAGAATGCGCTGATGTATTAGAGGAGTGATGTATTTGAAGAAATGGATCGTATGTCTATTAAGTTTATTATTAGTAACAGGATGTACACAAAAGAAGGTTGCATTACCTAAACCTGTCACTATTGAATTTTATTCAGTTAAGACATGTTCTGAATGTATCGCTTTTAAGAAAAATGCGATACCTTATTTAAAGAAACGTTATAAGAATATTACAATCAAGATGTATGATATGGATGATACAAAAACAACAGACCATTATAATCAAGCAATCAATTCTTTAAAGGATTTTGATGATGAATATTATGGTTTAGGTCCATTTATTTATGTGAAAGGTTATTTTGCCTTACTAGGATATGAAACAGATGATGAAGAAATACTCGCAAAAGATATTGAACATGTCACGAATGGAAAGAAACCTACTCAAGATTTTAATAATCGTAGGTTTACTGTTAAGTAGTACATCATGTAAAAAGAATATATATTCTGTAAAAGTCTATGGACTTAAGTCCTGTGGAAATTGTAGAATATTAATAGATGATTTCAAGGATGATGAAAACATCCAGCTGCATATGATTGATATTGATACACATATTTTAGCCTATAAGAAAGATATCGCATTATATGATGGTTTGAGTGATAACCAGGCTCCTGTCATAATGACAGAGTCATTTGCGAAAGCAGGTTATTCTAGTAAAGAATATAAGGTACTCAAAAAAGCAATCATATTAGGTAAGAAACCAAATCTAAAAAATTATTATAAAAGGAGATCGAATTATGGCAACACCACACAATGAAGCAAAAAAAGGTGATATCGCAAAAACAGTCTTAATGCCAGGAGACCCATTACGTGCAAAATATCTGGCAGAAACATATTTAGAAGATGTTGTACAGTTCAACGCTGTAAGAAATATGTTTGGTTATACAGGAACTTATAAAGGAAAGAAGATTTCTATTATGGGTTCAGGAATGGGTATGCCTTCTATTGGTATCTATTCTTATGAATTATTCACACAATATGACGTAGAAAACATCATTCGTATCGGTAGTGCAGGTTCTATGCAGAAGAATGTACATATTAGAGATGTGATTATTGCTCAGGGTTCATGTACAGACTCTAACTTTGCCCATCAATATGAATTACCAGGTACTTTCTCAGCTATTTCTTCTTATTCATTATTAGAAAAGGCTGTAACACTTGCAAAAGAAAAGAAGATCAACTATCACGTAGGGAATGTTTTAGCATCTGATATTTTCTATCATGCAGATACCACTTCTGTAGAAAAATGGTCTAGAATGGGTGTGCTAGCAGTAGAAATGGAATCTTATGCATTATTTGCAACAGCTGCTTATTTAGGTAAGAATGCTCTCACGTTACTCACAATCTCTGATTCTTTAGTCAATGATGAACCGGAAACTACTGCCCAAGAAAGAGAAAAGACATTTACTGCAATGATGGAAGTCGCATTGGAGATTGCTTGATGAAACAGAAGTGTGCATTTTTTGATTTTGATTATACAATAGCTCATGGTGATTCTATTAGGAAGCTATTGTCTTATACTTTAAAGAAGTATCCTTTATCAGTATTCCGTTTTCTTCCACTTATTCCATATGGAATTGGTTATGTATTACATATCTGTTCTATGGAATCAATGAAATCATGGGTTCATTTCCCTTTAGATTTACTCACTGAAGAAGAAATCAAAGACTGTTATGAAAAGGATATCGTACCTACTTATTACCCTCATATGGTTGAAGAGATGAAGAAGAGACAGGAAGAAGGATGTTTAGTATTCCTTGTCACTGCCAGTGCTGAAGCTTATATGCGCTTTAATACACTTCCTTGTGATGAGTTAATGGGTACAAAGACACAAATAAAGGATGGACATTATACATCTCGTATTATTGGTGAGAACTGTAAAGGTAAAGCAAAGGTGACTAGAATTAATCAGTATATGAAGGAACATGATCTAGAAATAGATTATGATCATTCTTATGGTTATTCTGATTCTAATTCTGATCTTCCAATGCTGGAATTATGCCGTTACCGTTATCGTGTCGATAGAAAAGATGGTCACTTATCAGACTTTTAAGCAGCACGTGAGTGCTGCTTTTTCAAACAGTTCTTGAAAAGTATAAATCTCTAGTTTATACTTTTTACTTGAGGAAAAGAGGAATATAAAATGACACGTTATCGTGATACGTATGCAAAAGTACGTTTAGATTATATTAAAGAAAATGTAGAAACATTATATAAAAAAACTAAAAAGCCTATGGTGGCTATCATTAAAGCAAATGCGTATGGACATGGCTATAAGGAAGTTGCTTCTGTTTTAAAGGATGAATCTATTATTCAGATGTTTGCAGTAGCTACTTTAAAAGAAGCTGTAGACTTAAGAGATTTAGGTGTAAAGCAGGATATTCTAGTATTAGGTGCAATACCACTAGAAGACTTAGATATTGCGATCAAGAAGAATATCAGCCTTGCATTATTCTCTTTTGATTACTTAAATAAGATTAATGAAATGCATCACTATGATGCTCCTGTTAAGGTTCATTTAAGCATTGATTCAGGAATGAACAGAATTGGTTTTAAGACAGAAAAAGAATTTGAAAAGGCTATGGAAATGATTGATTCTTCTAAAATTGATGTAGAAGGAATCTTTACTCATTTTGCGACAGCAGATGAGGCAGATGATCGAGAATTCCAAGCGCAATACCAGTTTTTCAAAGAAGTATTGGCTGCTCTTGAAACCCTTCCTCCCATTGTCCATGCGAGTAATTCTGCCACCTCTTTGTGGCATGCGGATACGATTTTCACAGCTGTGCGCTTGGGAGATATCATGTATGGCTTGAATCCGAGCGGTTCTGTCCTAAATTTGCCTTATGAAATAAAACCAGCCTTGACTTTGATGACGGAATTAGTCCATGTCAAACAGTTAGAAGCTGGTCAAGATATCGGATATGGGGCAACCTACACAACAGAAGAAACCCAATGGATTGGAACGCTTCCTATCGGCTATGCGGATGGTTGGATCCGAGAGATGCAAAATTTCCATGTGCTGATTAAGGGTGAGTTTTGTCCTATTGTTGGTCGCGTTTCGATGGACCAGATTACTGTTCGCCTCCCAGAAGAATTGCCTCTGGGGACCAAGGTTACCCTGATTGGACGAGAGGGCGAGAAAGAAATCACGGCAACAGAGGTTGCGGACTACCGTGGGACCATTAATTATGAAGTGGTCTGTCTCTTGAGTGATCGGATTCCGCGTGAATACACAGGTCAGCAATAAGAAAAAGCAGGTGGGACTTTCCCGGTAGGGCCTGCTTTTTTATACATGAAAGGAGGAGCGATGAATTTACACCAACCCTTATCCGTACTGCCTGGAGTCGGCCCAAAATCAGCGGAAAAATTTAAAAAATTAGGGATTGAAACCTTAGAAGATCTACTCTTGTATTTTCCATTTCGGTATGAAGACTTCAAAACGCGCAATGTTTTAGAGTTAGAAGATGGGGAAAAAGCAGTCATCTCTGGGGTGGTAGCAACACCAGCCAATGTCCAATATTATGGCTACAAACGAAATCGCTTGCGTTTTTCGATCAAACAGGGAGACCAGGTCATTGCGGTTAATTTTTTCAACCAACCCTATCTAGCAGACAAAATCGAGGTCCAGCAGACAGTGGCGATTTTTGGGAAATGGGACAAGGCCAAGGGGAGTTTGACAGGTATGAAACTCCTGGCTCAAGTGGAAGATGATTTGCAGCCGGTCTATCGAGTGACGCAAGGAGTCAGCCAAAACAGCCTGGTAAAATTGATCAAAATAGCGTTCGACCAGGGCTTGGACCAGCTTTTAGAAGAGAATGTACCCCAAGTCTTGCGGGATCGTTATCAACTCATGTCTCGTTCCCAAGCAGTGCAAGCTATGCATTTTCCTAAGGATCTGGCAGAGTACAAGCAAGCTCTTCGCCGGGTAAAATTTGAAGAGCTCCTCTTTTTCCAGCTGCAACTCCAAGTGCTAAAAGAAGAAAATCACGATGCCAGCCAAGGGATTTCCTTGGCCTGGAATCCAGAAAAATTAGCAGAACGAAAAAAACAGCTTCCTTTTGAGCTAACGCAAGCTCAAGAAAACAGCTTGAATGAAATCTTGACAGATATGGCCTCTCCTTATCATATGAACCGCCTCTTACAAGGGGATGTGGGAAGCGGGAAGACAGTCGTGGCCGGTCTTGCTATGTATGCAGCCTTAAGTGCTGGTAAGCAAGCAGCCTTGATGGTTCCAACGGAGATTTTGGCAGAGCAACACAAGGAAAGCTTGCAAAATCTTTTTCCAGATTTGCCAATTGCCCTTCTAACAGGAGGATTAAAGGCGGCTGAGAAACGAGAAGTCTTAGAAGAGATCGCCTCAGGAACAGCCCAACTGATTGTGGGG
>SKEC01000590.1_pt1 | contig 34130 bp, 27 predicted proteins | sample 4826641 | NCBI WGS metagenome assembly SKEC01 (sample SAMN11008819, study PRJNA524170) | human gut metagenome | biome: Human fecal sample; material: Feces; isolation source: fecal sample from pouch patient p18, p21 | host: Homo sapiens | place: Israel: Tel-Aviv | collected 2015-12-22
GTAGGGAACTGCCAGGCATCAAATTAAGCAGTAAGCCGGTCATAAAACCGGTGGTTGTAAAAGAATTCGGTGGAGCGGTAGTTCAGTCGGTTAGAATACCTGCCTGTCACGCAGGGGGTCGCGGGTTCGAGTCCCGTCCGTTCCGCCACTTATTAAGAAGCCTCGAGTTAACGCTCGAGGTTTTTTTTCGTCTGGATATCTATTATTGCCAGAATCGCAAAAATCCTCTGCGTTTTACGCTCTTTTTCCGCAACAGTCTGAAGCCCATAATCACCTCAGTTAACGAAAATAGCATTAAAAGAGGTATATTATGGCTATCCCTGCATTTGGTTTAGGTACTTTCCGTCTGAAAGACGACGTTGTTATTTCATCTGTGAAAACGGCGCTTGAACTTGGTTATCGCGCAATTGATACCGCACAAATCTATGATAACGAAGCCGCAGTAGGTCAGGCGATTGCAGAAAGTGGCGTGCCACGTCATGAATTCTACATCACCACTAAAATCTGGATTGAAAATCTCAGCAAAGACAAATTGATCCCGAGTCTGAAAGAGAGCCTGCAAAAATTGCGTATCGATTATGTTGATCTGACGCTAATCCACTGGCCGTCACCAAACGATGAAGTCTCTGTTGAAGAGTTTATGCAGGCGCTGCTGGAAGCCAAAAAACAAGGGCTGACGCGTGAGATCGGTATTTCCAACTTCACGATCCCATTGATGGAAAAGGCGATTGCTGCTGTTGGCGCTGAAAACATCGCTACTAACCAGATTGAACTCTCTCCTTATCTGCAAAACCGTAAAGTGGTTGCCTGGGCTAAACAGCACGGCATCCATATTACTTCCTATATGACACTGGCGTATGGTAAGGCCCTGAAAGATGAGGTTATTGCTCGTATCGCAGCTAAACACAATGCGACTCCGGCACAAGTGATTCTGGCATGGGCTATGGGGGAAGGTTACTCAGTAATTCCTTCTTCTACTAAACGTAAAAACCTGGAAAGTAATCTTAAGGCACAAAATTTACAGCTTGATGCCAAAGATAAAAAAGCGATCGCCGCACTGGATTGCAACGACCGCCTGGTTAGCCCGGAAGGTCTGGCTCCTGAATGGGATTAAGCCTCTCTGACAGCTCCTCCAGGAGCTGTTTTTACATGCTCGCTAAGGAAATCGATAAAAGCCCGGATGCGCGTACTTACCGCACGGTCGCTGTAATAGACTGCACTGAATGGCATTTCCACTGGCAATACTTTATCTGCCATTAACTCCACCAATTCTCCGCGAGCGATTTCTCTGTCGATCATGTAGTCGGACAAACACGCAATCCCGTTGCCACTTAGGCAAAGCTGTTTCAGTGTTTCCCCACTATTGGATGACAAACCGTACTTCACCTCATGTAATTGTCCATCGCTACAGGCTATCGGCCAGGTATTGAGGGAAGCGGGTTCAGTGAATCCCAGGCAAACATGTTGCTTTAAATCGTCGAGCGTTTCAGGCTTCCCATAGCGGGAAATATAATCGGGGGAGGCTATAATTTTTCGATAACTGTTAAATAACGGCCTGGCACGTAAGCTGGAATCCGTTAACGTACCGGCGCGTATCGCGACATCCACTTTTCTTTCGATCAAATTAATAATCGTTTCGGAGGAGACTAGTGATAAAGTGACTTCCGGATAGCGTTCACGGAAAGGCTTAATCAACGGCATCAGAAAGTGTAGCACCACTGGAGTTGCGGCATCGATGCGCAACAGTCCACGCGGTGTATTACGCGTCTCCATAATTTCTGATTCTGCCGCTGCCATCTCCTGCAAAATTGACTGTACGCGACGAAAATAACGCTCGCCTTCTTCCGTCAGGCTAAGTTGCCGCGTGGTCCGATTAAGCAGGCTAACGCCAAGTTTCATCTCCAGCTTTTTCACCGCCCGGCTTACCGCTGAGTTTGCTTGCCCTAATTGTTCCGCTGCCCGGCTAAAGCTGCCGCTTTCGACGACCGAAACAAAAATGGCGAGTTCTTCCGACGTGGCTTTCATTTTTGCTCCTGTTGCAAAATAGATGAGATATTTTGAATTTATTTGTCATTAAACCATCAGGATGCGTGATATGTCATCCGATTTAATGTTCTCAATCATGAGCAAATTTCTGACCGGTGTAAGCACTTGCTTACATAACAATATACAATTGCTCGTTGAAAGAGTGAGCTAAAATCCCTATAACAGTAGAACCCTCCCGAGTGCGGAAGGGTTGACGTAATAGAGGTTTCAAAGTCAAAAGTGCGAAAAAACACCTATGCCATGCGCTATGTTGCCGGACAACCTGCGGAAAGGATCTTACCGCCGGGGTCTTTTGCGAGCATCGGCCAGGCATTACCACCTGGAGAACCGTTAAGTACCGAAGAGCGTATTCGGATCCTGGTGTGGAACATATACAAACAGCAACGCGCTGAATGGTTGTCGGTATTAAAGAACTACGGCAAAGATGCACATCTGGTGTTATTGCAGGAAGCGCAGACAACGCCAGAGTTAGTGCAGTTTGCGACCGCTAACTATCTTGCCGCCGATCAGGTACCCGCTTTCGTGCTGCCACAACATCCTTCCGGTGTAATGACCCTTTCGGCGGCGCATCCAGTGTATTGCTGCCCGTTACGTGAACGAGAACCCATTTTGCGTCTGGCGAAGTCGGCACTGGTGACGGTCTATCCATTGCCTGACACCCGCCTGTTGATGGTGGTTAATATACACGCCGTCAATTTCAGTTTGGGCGTGGATGTCTATAGTAAGCAGTTACTTCCTATTGGCGATCAGATAGCTCACCACAGCGGCCCGGTCATTATGGCGGGAGATTTCAATGCCTGGAGCCGTAGAAGGATGAACGCGTTATATCGCTTTGCGCGGGAAATGTCGCTGCGCCAGGTGCGTTTTACCGATGATCAGCGCCGTCGGGCGGTTGGCCGCCCGCTCGATTTTGTTTTCTACCGTGGTCTGAACGTCAGCGAAGCTTCTGTACTGGTTACGCGCGCTTCCGATCACAATCCGCTACTCGTTGAATTCAGTCCCGGCAAGCCTGATAAATAAGGTATGTCAGGTCTGCCACAGGGCAGACCAACGTTTGGCGCTGCCCTTTTTAATCAAACAATAAAAGGACAGCACAATGACAACACAATCCCACCATGACCACGTTGAAAAGCAGTTTAGCTCGCAGGCCAGTGAGTATTTAACCAGTACCGTACATGCATCCGGGCGAGATTTACAGCGCCTGGCGGTGCGTCTGGCTGATTATCCTGATGCAAGTGTACTTGATATGGGCTGCGGAGCAGGGCATGCCAGCTTTGTCGCTGCGCAGAACGTGAGCGCGGTGGTGGCGTATGACTTATCTGCCCAAATGCTGGATGTCGTGGCACAAGCTGCCGAAGCCCGGCAACTGAAAAATATCACCACCCGCCAGGGTTATGCCGAAAGTCTGCCATTTGCCGATAACGCATTTGATATTGTTATCAGCCGTTATTCTGCCCATCACTGGCATGATGTTGGTGCAGCACTGCGTGAAGTGAATCGGGTATTGAAACCCGGCGGTAGGCTGATTGTGATGGACGTAATGTCTCCGGGTCATCCAGTGCGCGACATCTGGTTACAGACGGTAGAAGCATTACGCGATACCTCTCACGTACGAAACTACACCAGCGGTGAGTGGTTGACGTTAATCAATGAAGCCAATCTGATAGTTGATAATTTAATTACAGATAAGTTACCTCTGGAATTTTCTTCATGGGTCGCGAGAATGCGTACGCCAGAAGCGTTAGTAGACGCTATTCGCATTTACCAACAGAGCGCATCGACAGAGGTGAGAACGTATTTTGCCTTGCAGAATGACGGCTCTTTCACCAGTGATATCATCATGGTAGAAGCACATAAAGCAGCATAAATAAAAAAGGCACCGGGGGAATCGGTGCCTTTTTATTATCTGGTTTGTCAGGAATCTGGCATGTTGTTGTTTTTCACAAACAACGTCAGCTTATCGCCTGGTTGCAGATTCGCAGTATCGCTGTTCCAGCGCATCACATCTTTGATGTTCACGCCGTGGCGTTTAGCAATGCTTGAAAGCGAATCGCCTTTGCGCACACGATACGTAATGCTATCGCTGTTGTTTGCCAACCGCTGTGCGCTACTACCTGCGCCAATCGTCAAGCTTTGGCCTGGCTTCAGCTTAGATCCGCGCAGTTTGTTCCACTGCTGCAAATCTTTGGTGCTAACGCCGAGACGTGAAGCGATACTTGAAAGCGTGTCGCCAGAGCGTACGGTGTAAACACGGCTGTTAAGCGGCGTATTGTCGGCAACCAGCGTCGACTGTACAGCAGCAATTTCGCCTGAAGCCAGAGATTCACGCAGTTGATCTGCATGCTTCTTTGGCACCATCACGTACTGCGGACCACTTGCGCCCAGCGTGGAGCCTTTCACGCCAGCGTTGAATGTCTTCAGCTTGCTGACGGAAATCCCCGCCATATCTGCAACCTTCGCCATTTCAACTGGGCTGCTCAGGTGCACACGCGCCAGAGCACGGCTTTCATCGGTCGTTGGCAGACGTACGCCATAACGCTTGCTGTTTTTGAGAATATCACTCAATGCCAGCATTTTAGGCACGTACTGCTTCGTTTCCTGCGGCAACGGTAACGACCAGAAGTCCGTGGATTTCCCACGCGCTTTGTTCGTTTTAATTGCCTTCATGACTCGACCTTCGCCGCTGTTATAAGCCGCTACGGTCAGAAGCCAGTCGCCGTCAAACATCTTGTTCAGACGCTGCATCATGTTCAGCGCGGCAGTTGTTGAAGCAACAACATCGCGACGCGCGTCATAATTGCGGGTCTGTTTCAAACCATAATTGCGCCCCGTGCTCGGAATGATCTGCCAGATGCCTGCGGCATTGGCGCCAGACGTTGCGTGAGGATCAAAAGCGCTCTCCACTATGGGTAGTAGTACCAGTTCCATAGGCATGTTACGTTTTTTAACTTGCCCGGCTATCCAGTACATATACGGCTCTGCCCGTAAAGTTACATCGTGGAGATAGCTCTTATTGCGTAAATATTTCTGTTTCTGTTCGCGAATCCGGTCATTTTCCGGAATTCCCATCTTTAGCTCGTCGCCAATGAAAGCCCACAAGTCACCATCTGGCGCGATAGACGTCCCATCGTCCATCCATCGTGCCTGACTTGTAAACTTTGCTGCTTCCCCTTGACCAGCTGCAGAAAGGCTCTGTGCGTGCTGTTGAACGTTGCCGGTACTCTGGCAACCCACGAGCAGGACAGAGGCGAGTAATATCGCTTTTGCCTTCATGTGTGTGTCAATAGTTGCTTAAAAGACGACCGATCATAACGGCGAACGGAGCCGATGACAAGAAAGTTTTATCAGAACCTATCTTTCTTTGACCTTAACCATGCAAAACGTTCTTCAGGTTGTTGCAATAATGTTTCTTCATTAATTACATTAATTAAATCAATATCTTCCGTTCTTAAAAAAACATTAATTTGCCGCTCATTTTTCAGAATTACGGGTAGTGTTATTTGATTTTTTGCCCGTAACTCCTTAACTTTACGATAATAATCATTTATGGACAAATCGTGCGGAAGAATACTCAAAGCAAACTTCATATTTGATAAGGTATATTCATGAGCACAACATACCAATGTATCGTCAGGTAACGCACTTAACTTTTTAAGTGATTGATACATTTGTGATGGTGTCCCTTCAAACAACCGACCACACCCACCAGAAAACAGCGTGTCGCCGCAAAATAGATAAGGTTTACTGAAGTAACAGATATGTCCTAAAGTGTGACCCGGTGTGGCAATTACACTAAATTCATGCCCCAAAACGAAGGCAGTTTCGCTATCTTTGACTACCTGTGTTGTTCCCTTATCTTGTGTCTCTTGTGGACCATACACCACAATTTGCGGAAACTTTTTCACCAGTTCTTTTACGCCGCCAACGTGATCGTGGTGATGGTGGGTGAGAAATATGGCCTCCGGTTGCCAGTTATTGGCGGCAATGGCGTTTAATACTGGCTCTGCGTCTCCGGGATCGACAATCAGGCAGCGACCTGCTTCATCATTCAAAACCCAGATGTAATTGTCATCAAAGGCGGGAATACTGTTAAGATTCATAGATTACCTCTCAGTGTGAAACGGAAGGTTGTGATGAAACCGGCAAGAGTCCCTCAAACTGTCGTGGCTCCTGATTGCTGGGGCGATTTGCCCTGGGGAGAGCTTTATCGCAAGGCGCTGGAGCGCCAGCTCAACCCGTGGTTCACTAAAATGTATGGTTTTCATCTGCTTAAGATTGGCAATTTAAGCGCAGAAATCAATTGCGAAGCGTGCGCGGTTTCTCATCAAGTGAATGTTTCTGCGCAAGGACTGCCCGTCCAGGTGCAGGCGGACCCACTTCATCTTCCTTTTGCCGATAAATCCGTTGATGTTTGTCTACTGGCACATACATTGCCGTGGTGCACCGATCCGCATCGTTTATTGCGTGAAGCCGATCGGGTATTGATTGATGATGGCTGGCTGGTGATTAGTGGCTTCAATCCCATCAGTTTAATGGGATTACGAAAACTTGTGCCGGTATTGCGCAAAACCTCGCCCTATAATAGCCGGATGTTTACTCTGATGCGGCAGCTGGACTGGCTCTCTTTGTTGAATTTTGAAGTGCTACACGCCAGCCGTTTCCACGTTCTCCCGTGGAACAAACACGGTGGAAAACTATTGAATGCGCATATTCCTGCGCTTGGTTGCTTACAACTTATTGTCGCCCGGAAACGGACTATTCCTTTAACGCTAAATCCGATGAAACAGAGTAAAAACAAGCCACGAATTCGCCAGGCGGTTGGAGCCACCCGGCAATGTCGTAAACCACAGGCTTAAACTTCGACTTGATAGCCCGTATCTTCCAGTGTGGGATTCATCGCTGCGGCACGAGCCAGTTCATCGCAACGTTCGTTTTCTGGATGACCGGCATGGCCTTTAACCCATTCCCATTTGATTTGATGCTGCCCCAGCGCAGCATCAAGACGTTGCCAGAGATCGACATTTTTTACTGGTTTTTTGTCTGCGGTTTTCCAGCCACGTTTTTTCCAGTTATGGATCCACTGGGTGATACCCTGGCGGACATACTGGCTGTCGGTACTCAAAATGACTTCGCAATGTTCTTTTAACGCCTCCAGCGCGACAATAGCGGCCATCAACTCCATACGGTTGTTGGTGGTGCGGGTGTAGCCTGCGCTAAAGGTTTTCTCGCGTCCGCGATAGCGTAAAATAGCGCCGTAACCCCCAGGTCCTGGATTACCCAGACACGAACCATCGGTGAAAATTTCTACCTGTTTAAGCATCTCTGGTAGACTTCCTGTAATTGAATCGAACTGTAAAACGATAAGTCTGACATAAATGACCGCTATGAGCACTGCAATTACACGCCAGATCGTTCTCGATACCGAAACCACCGGTATGAACCAGATTGGCGCGCACTATGAAGGCCACAAGATCATTGAGATTGGTGCCGTTGAAGTGGTGAACCGTCGCCTGACGGGCAATAACTTCCATGTTTATCTCAAACCCGATCGGCTGGTGGATCCGGAAGCCTTTGGCGTACATGGTATTGCCGATGAATTTTTGCTCGATAAGCCCACGTTTGCCGAAGTAGCCGATGAGTTCATGGACTATATTCGCGGCGCGGAGTTGGTGATCCATAACGCAGCGTTCGATATCGGCTTTATGGACTACGAGTTTTCGTTGCTTAAGCGCGATATTCCGAAGACCAATACCTTCTGTAAGGTCACCGATAGCCTTGCGGTGGCGAGGAAAATGTTTCCCGGTAAGCGCAACAGCCTCGATGCGTTATGTGCCCGCTACGAAATAGATAACAGTAAACGAACGTTGCACGGGGCATTACTCGATGCCCAGATCCTTGCGGAAGTTTATCTGGCGATGACTGGTGGTCAAACGTCGATGGCTTTTGCGATGGAAGGAGAGACACAACAGCAACAAGGTGAAACAACAATTCAGCGCATTGTGCGTCAAGCAAGTAAGTTACGCGTTGTTTTTGCGACAGATGAAGAGCTTGCGGCACATGAAGCCCGTCTCGATCTGGTGCAGAAAAAGGGCGGAAGCTGCCTCTGGCGGGCATAAATACCTGTAAAAGGCGCTAAAAATAGCGACTTGGGCGATTTTTGCAGCAAACGATTCAAAAGATGAGAAAAACCGTTGACGAAGGGTGAGGCAATCCGTAATATTCGCCTCGTTCCCAACGGAACACAACGCGGAGCGGTAGTTCAGTCGGTTAGAATACCTGCCTGTCACGCAGGGGGTCGCGGGTTCGAGTCCCGTCCGTTCCGCCAAATTCACTCATGAAAATGAGTTCAGAGAACCGCGAGATTTTTAATTTTGCGGTTTTTTTGCATTTAAATCCCGCTATTTCTCTGTTCAATGATTTTACTCTGGCGTAAGTGCGTGATTCTCGCTTGTTGTCTCATTTATTAAAATTCAATAATGATATCGAACCATTCAGCTTAAATATATTTTCTGAGAATGATTTTATATTGATTAAATGAATGTATATTTCATATTGATTTTGTTTGTTATTATTTAAGTGGGGTATATAATTAGAGTCCGTTATCAGTACTAAATATTCTAATCATCATGACAGGCGAGGGAGTGTCCGATTATGAATTCAAAAAAGGTTTGTTGCATATGTGTGTTATTCTCGCTGCTTGCAGGATGTGCCTCTGAATCTCCTATTGATGAAAAAAAGAAAAAAGCTCAAGTTACACAAAGTAATATTAATAAAAACACTCCCCCGCAACTGACAGACAAAGATTTATTCGGTAATGAAACCACTCTGGCTGTATCCGAGGAGGATATTCAAGCTGCGCTTGAAGGAGATGAGTTTCGTGTGCCCCTCAGTTCTCCTGTAATACTTGTTCAGTCTGGTAGTCGCGCACCGGAAACCATTATGCAGGAGGAGATGAGAAAATATTATACAGTTGCCACATTTTCTGGCATTCCTGACAGGCAAAAAACTTTAACCTGTAATAAAGACAAAAACAAAGATGAAAGCCTAGATATTGTAGATGCCGAAAATATGAACTGGATGCAGGCATTGCGTTTTGTTGCAGCAAAAGGCCATCAGAAAGCAATTATTGTTTTCCAGGATACGTTGCAGACAGGAAAATATGACTCTGGATTAAAATCAATAGTTTGGACAGATTATAAAAATCAAAAATTGACTGACACGATGTCACTGCGTTATTTGGTTCGATTCACGCTGGTGGATGTGGCTACAGGTGAGTGGGCTACCTGGTCGCCTGTGAATTATGAATCGAAACTGATTTTTCCGCAGATAGGGAATAAAAATTCTGACAGCCTTGATGTGGCAGAACAGCAGATTTCACAACTTAAGCAGAAAACGTACGCAGCAGTGGTTAAAGACCTGGTGAATCGATATCAGTAGTGAGGTTTTATACCAGACGTTTTAGTGGTACTTAGCAGGAAAGAGCATTTTTCTTTTCTGTTTTACACTATGGAACAAGTCTGCTAATTAATTTTACATATATTTTTTAGGAGTAGTAAAAATTTTCCTCAAGTTATTTGTTGTCCTCTCAACATATAAGCTGTAGTTCGAGTTTTCGGTTGAACTGTCAAAAATACATCACATACATCTATAAAACAGCAGGTACGGTTAATTAAGAATTTTTATTCGTGATTAACCGTACTTTGTCATTTTATCCTATAATGTTAAATTGCCTTTTTAAAATATAACAATAATGCAGATGAAAGACTCCCAGGTAACTTAGAAAATCCGTTCACTCCACAGACTGTACGCACTGGTTCCGGCGACGATGTGCTCCCAGTTGATGCTCTCATAGGTAAATGACACAGACTCTTCCGGCTGCCCTGGGCTGTCGTTAATGGTATGGGGAACGGTAAGGCCGATGTTTGAGATCCGGGCATTAGTCAGTTTCAGCTTGTAGTACGGCTCATTAATACCAAAACGGTTGGTGCGATAGAAGACAAAATCACAGGTCAGACATTCATTCTCCGAAATGGCCTTGCCCAGAAGGGGGGAGGATTTGTCCACCGGTTTCGTGATAGTCAGTTCCTGGTGATTGACGTTCTGTGCGCGACTCAGCCCATGGGACAGTGACATCACCATGATCTGATCCTGATGTGCAATCTGGGCCTTGTTACCGATGGACGGCATTGACGAGCATCCGGATGAAATCAGTCCCTGGAGTTCTCCGTTTAGTGTCAGATAGACGGGATTTGCCATTGTTATTCTCCTTAACCTCAATGAGTCGGATGGACAGGTTCGGTTCTGGTATCCGTTGCCATATCCTGTCCGGTATTTTTCAGCAGTAGCCAGCGGCTTAACAGCCCGTCCAGCCGTTCGTTGATCTCTTTTTCCAGCGCCTGTGTGTCCTGCTTCCGTGCGCGTGTCTCCTGGTACTGTGTCAGCAGGTACTCCAGCGGTGTTTCCTGATTCAGTAACCGTTCGGCCTGCCAGGTCACCGTCTTGATATACGAGAGGGTGAAACCCTGTTTCTCCGTCTCCTTTTTCATCATCAGATCCGCAAAGTCCCGCAAATTCTGCCGCGCCTGTTGCCAGCCCTTCATCTGCGGACTGGCTTGCGCCCGGTTTCTCAGCGTGTTGCTCCACATCCTGCTGGCTTCCTGCTGTTGCAGGCTTTCCGGCCAGAGGGTGTCTGCGGTGCGCATCATCTGCATTCCGGTTTCCAGCGGCTGTAGTGGCGGGGCATCCAGAAGCTGTTGCAGGTACTGTTCATATTCTTTCAGTACCGGGGAGGCCAACCAGGCGGTGGCGGCTCCCTGTGCGGTATCCCTGACTTGCGTAAGCTGCCGTTGTATCGGATACGCCTGCCACCACCAGAGTACTGCCGCGATAACGGCAGTACAGGCGGCACCGGCAACAAAACCTTTTACCGTGCTGCCCTGTCTAACGTTGTCGGCGTTATTTGCCACACCGCGCACCTCCACCCGCATTTCCGGCAGGTCGGGCAGGGGAGGCACGGCTTCCGCTGTGGTGGAAGCCGTGCTTTCCGGCGCATAGACCAGCGTCCGGACCGTGGTCTGTGCCGCCGTATCAGTACGGTTTCCGGGCTGCGGCTCAAACCGCTTGCGTGTGTTCTGCACAAAATAAAGCAGGTTTTCCACGCGCGGCTGGCGCTTCAGTTCCACCTGCTGGAGTTTGTCGCAAATAAGCTGTAAAGCCCGTTCCGTGCGGTAGAGCAACGGCAGATCATTTTCGGAAAAGGACACCTGCTGGCGCAGAATATTCCCGGTGCGGGTATTGAACCAGTCCAGCATCTCAGTCCGCGCCGGGCCACCCTGCGGCCAGAATTTATCCCATTCGTGGGTGATCATCGCAGCCAGCAGTTCCGAGCCTTCGCAGAACCCTGCCAGCCCCTGATTACGGGTACGCGCCAGCGTATAGTAGGTGGCGGTATGCAAATCCACCCCGTTGGCCTTAAAAATCGACAGCGCCAGCGATTCCACCAGTTTCCAGTTCAGCTCCGGCTGTGACGGGTGGTTAGCTTTGTTAATTTCTTCGCGGATGGCGCTGAACTCCGGCAGGGCGCGCGGATCGCTGCCGGTAACGATAGTTTGTGTCAGTGCGTAATTGCTCATCACTATCCCCTTAATACAACGTATCCGGTAAACGGAACAGGCTGAACAGACCGCCGGTGAACGGGTTATCTTCGGTATCCACATGCACCCGGTAAACCATTGCGCCGCCGTCCACGTTAAAGCGCACGTTAAAGGTGTCACTGGTCACATTGGTCAACTGGCCCGCGCCGAACAGGCGGAACTGCGCCCACGGTCCACTGAACGCGATACTGTGCGGTGCTCTGCCGCTGGTGCCAATCAGCGTCAGCTTGCTTTCATTGCCTTCACGCATGTTGTTCGGCCAGACCAGATGGGCGGTGTAGTTGCGTCCCTGGCTGTAGTCCACTAACTGGCCGTCCAGGTTAAGTACGCTGCGCCGCTTATTGCCGGAAAGCGATACGGTTTCCACGGCAAACTGTGCGCCCAGCCCGTTCTGCTGGCTGAAGAAGATGTCGCGGATTTTCTGCGCGGTATCCAGTTGCTGCCGGATATCTTCACGGATTAACACTCTGCCGTCGTCGCCAAAGGTCAGATCGTTTTCAAGGAACAGGCGCAGGTTGTTCTTGTAGAAATTGTCCAGAATGCCATCCGGTTTAAAGAAACGTTCAAACGAATCCAGTGAGGCATCCTGTGTGGCGCGCGGATTAAACGGATAGTTATCGGCAAGCTGCTCGTTGAAGGGTTTCACTACATTGTCGCGCCAGTCCACTTCCATGTAACGAACGGCTTCCACCATCACCACATGCCAGGCCTGATCCGCGAGCTTACCTACCCAGCGGTTAAGCGGTGCAGGGAGAGTTTTTGCCATCTGGCGGGTAGCGAAGATTGGATCGCTGCTGTATTGATCCAGACGTAGCTGTACTGCTTTCAGCGCCGATTTCCCCGGCACTGGCGAGTTCTGGATCGCCAGCAGGTAACGGTGCAGCTCGGTCAGTTGCTGGTACACGGCCTGTAGCGTACTCGCCTTGTCCTTTTGCTCCTCCAGTGCGCTGTTTTCCGGTGCGAACTCATGCCCCAGCCGGGATAACAGGCGGTAATCCATCTCATTTATTGCCGCTTCCCTCGCCTTATCATCCAGTTTGCCGGAGAGCGTCAGCGCGTGGGTATTATCGCGCAGCGCCGTCAGCGCACGCTGGAATGGCTGATCGCCGCTGATAATCTGCTCCAGCGCGTCGGTCAGCGCCGACATGGCCTCATAGTCACGGACGTTGAGGTTATCCATTCCGGCACGCCAGGTGGCGGTATAGTCACTGATGTACTGTTCGGTGATATGGCGCTGGATCTCTTCACGGTCGGCCTCGCTGTAGGCGACGCTTTGCGTCAGGTTCAGTACCCACGAATCCAGCGCGGTCAGCTCAACGAGGCCCTCACGCTGTTTGACAAAATAGCTTTGCAGTCCATAGCGGGTGAGGAACTGCGGGATCACCAGTTTTTCATCATTACCGGCGACGAACACGTTGTCGAAGGTGGGACCAACCTGGTCGCGCAAATTCAAATCGGCGGGCAACACGCTTAATGCTTTGGTGCGCAGGGTCTGGTAGACACGCTGGTATATGGGCAGCTTGCTCAGTTCCTGCTGCGCATTAATGACCGGTTTATCATAGGGGGTCCAGCGGCTGACAGCATCGCTGTCACCGCTCTGGCGCTGCGCGTGCCAGTCGGTGTGCTCCAGCGCATAGTCCAGATGCGCCATCAGTTGCGCCTGAATATCGCGCTGGCCGTGAAATTCATTGCTCCAGCGCCGCGCCATGTACTGTTTTACCGCCTCGTTGTTGCGCCCACTTTTGTCTTCCATCATGCGCAGTACGCGCAGCACGGCGAGCTTTTCTTCGCTCTCTGGCGGGGCATTGTTTAGATCCCGGATCAGGCCGTTCATTAACGAGGGGAGATAACGCTGCTCAAGAAGCTGAATGTAGGTTTGCTCCACATACGGCCCTACGCGGACGCCCTGGTACAATCCCATATCCGCCAGAAAACCGCGATCGCGGTAATCGCCATAGGCCAGGGTGGCATCGCGTACCGGATTAAGCAACGACAGTTGCAGATTGCCGAATTCATCCGTTCCTTGCGGTGGTGGTACGTCCATAAAGGCTTTAGCCTGTGCCAGTACGTTAACGCCGGACTGCCAGTTCTGATTGTAATAATGGTGCCAGCTTCCGACCAGCAATGCCGCCAGCGCCGCGCCACAGGCGGAAAAGGCGGTCAGCCTGCGCCGGGAGCTGTTCAGCCAGACGCTGTTTTCACCCGCCAGGTTCGGCTCAGCCAGCAGGACTTCAGGGAAGAGGCGGCGAGTAAAATACGGCGTCGTCTCCACCAGAGGCCAGGTTGCCAGCGAGCTGTTACCCAGCCCGTACTGGCGGGCGGCGGACTGCGTGAAAATATCATCCACCTGGCCACGCTGTAGCGATGATGTGAGCCAGACGCCACGCAGCATTACATCCATGTTCTCACCGTCCAGCAATGCGGCGAGCAGTGCGGTGACGATTTCTCCTGTTCCCTGCATCTGACGGGAGAAGCTGAACACGGCGCTGCGGGGAGCAGCACCGGTTTGTGCGAGCATCAGATCCGACAGCGCCAGGTTCACCTGTTGTACCCACGTCTGCCAGAAAGCCCCCAGTTCGCTGCGCCAGTCGTCACTTTCATGGGCGCGGCGGGTAAACGTGACGCCGAGGATCGCATCGCGGTCTTTTTTATCCAGTGAATGGAACAGCGCGGCAAAGCCGGTCAGCAGATCCAGCCGTGTCAGCACCACGTAAACGGGCAGACGGCAGTGCAGACTCTGGCGGATCTCCTGAAGTTGCTGGCGCAAATTTTGTACCAGTGTCTCACGGCGGGATTTATCCGCCGTCAGCAGATCGGGAAGATCGAGCGTCAGGATCAGGCCGTTGAGCGGCTGGCGCGCGCGCGTTTGCATCAGCCAGCCCAGCCAGTGTTCGCGCAGGCGGCGGTGGAGCAGATCATCCCCGCCGGGCGAGGTCAGTACGCCGTCAACATCGAAAATCACCGCTTGGTTGCCCACTCGCGGTGTGATCAGCGGATGGTATTCCGTACCCCGGATGCTTTCCGGCGTGTAAATAATGTCAGATGGAAAGCCCTCGCGCAGCAGAGCGCTTTTACCGCTACCCGCAGGACCAATGACCATATACCACGGCAACTGCCACAGATAACGGCGGTTATCCAGATGGCGGCGCAGGCGCAGCAGCCAGTGATCCAGATATTGCTGCTGGCGGTGGAGTTCCACGGTCAACGGATCTTTTTCTTCCTCCCGCTGCTGTTTCTGCTGTTTTTCCAGCTTTTGCAGACGCTTCATTACCCGCCAGGTGAGCCAGATCAGAGCGATAAGCCCCCAGACGGCGGTCGCCAGCCAGCGGTTTGTTAGAGGAGCCAGCCAGTGCTGCTCATAGAGCGTCCATTTCGGACCTTGCCACCAGATCCACACCAGCAGAAAAATCCATGCCAGCGCCAGCAGCCAGGCGGCGGATACCCTGAATCGCGGCATCGCTGGCCTGAGAGCAGATCTCAGCGTGCTGAACAGTCGGGATGTCGGAAATCTGAACACGGTAACTCCTTGTTATCTTTTACTGTTCTGCCGTGAATTTTTGTTCCAGTGCTTCCAGCAGGGACGGTTCCCATTCGGACAGCATCATGTGTAATCCTGTTCTGAAGAGTATCCGGTACTGCTGTTGTGCAAGCTGAACCATACCGGCCTCTTCCAGTAACTGCGCGCCGAAAAACTGGCGGTGAAACTGGTGGCGGGGATCACCTTCGGGCAGGTTTTCCAGGTACCGCAGCGCGGCTTCCAGCCCGTTTTCATCGAAGCACGCCCTGGCCGCCTGTAATTCTTCATCGGTCTGTACAACCGGGGCGGTCTGGTTGACTGAGCCGGATGATGCCAGCCACTGTTTCGTCTGTTCGGACACAAACGGAGTGCGGTCGTTAAACAACAGGTTGATCAGTGCGGGCAGGCGGGCCAGAAAACCGGTAACTTCATCACGGATAGCATCCGCCACCTGTTTATAACCGAGGCGCAGCGCGGTCTGTGCTGAGAGGTAATGACCGTCCAGCCAGTACGGGGCCAGCAGCAGGCTTTTTTCCACCTGCTGCCACAGCGCCATATCGGCATTGTTCAGCCGCGCCAGGTAATCATCCATCATATCGACAGGGAAGGCTGCCAGTGGGGTCCGGCCATCGCTTTCTGCCTGCGGGGTACTGGTGATGGTCTGCCACAGAGCATGGCGGCGCAGTCGGTAACCCTGCGGTGACTCCGGCTGGCGCTCACAGAGAATGGCGGCCACCTTCAGCAGGGTGTCGCGCCATGCTTTATCGTCGTGGCTGTCAACAGTGACCTGCGGGATTGGAGTGGCTGCAACAGGAGGCTGAGCGGCAACCGTGTGCGGTGACATATCCGGTACAGATCCGGCTGTGGCCTGCGGCGCAATGGCGGCGGTTCGTGCAGATGATGGCATTTCAGGCGCTACATCACGAAACGCGCGCTGAAACAGGGCAAATAAATCGTCTGTCGCCTTAGCCAGCTCAGGAGCGTTGTGCGCCTGCCAGCACTGTGCCAGTTTTGCCAGCTCTCCCAGCAAAGCATCGCGCTGTATTGTCGCAGCATTCCCGGCAAAGTCCTGAACGGCAGACTCAAAGCGTTTTATCACCTGGGCGGCAAAGCGTTTTTTGTGGGCCATGTTCTGCGGTGCGGCGCATGTCCAGTAGTGTTCTGTATATTGTGCCAGCATCCTGGAGGCCAGCAGAATATCACCGGCATGTTGCAGGGTACGCAGCAGGTGGGCCAGCAGGCGAAAATCTTTGGTTTCTGAGGCCAGAAGCATCAGGCCCCGGCGCTGAAGTTCCGGGATATCAAGCTGGCTGTGCGCCAGTGAACCGAGCTTGACGATTTCGCTGTCGACAAACTCCCAGTCTGCATTGCCATCATCAAGCGCGGCGGACAGCTTATCTTCCGGCAGGTTTTCCAGCAGGTGTGCAAGCCATACATCGGGATTACGTAAGTCCATTGCCATATTCTTATTCTCCCGCCCAGTGGCAGGCGTCGCGTAGCGGCGCAATAACCCGTGCCAGCCCGTCAATGTTAAAGGTCAGCTTTCCGGCGGCGTTGTCTGTGCCGGTATCCACCGTCAGCGTTTTTGCGCCGAACAGTTGCTTAATTTCATCGATACCGGATAACCCCCGGCTGGACTCCAGCAGGGTGCCGTTCTCGCGCACAAACCAGTGGCTGCGTAATGCCCGGCTGTCGGCATTCAGGGTGACGGCGATATCATGGACATCCAGAGGGTGCATCAGCGCCACCTGCATCCGGGTGATATTGTCCACGCAACTGAACATCAGCACCGGGCGCGGCGGAACATGGCCGATAGCCGGGGTGGTTATCACTACCGTCGGGCGTTCACCCGGCACCTGCGTCACCAGCAGCCCTGTGGTATTGCCCTGGCGGCGTTTTTCCTGCTCTGTGGCGCGGGTCCAGGCTTCGCCCTGGTAACGGGCTTTCACCAGTGCAGCCCCACCAAAGGCTGGCTGCTCTGGCGAAAGAATGCGGTCATAACAGTCAAGCCGCTCCAGCGCCGCAGGCTCCCGCCGACAGGACCGCATGGACTGTAACGTGGCTGCCGCATCCGAAGGTGTCGCTGTTGCAGCGGCTACCGCCACACCGGCCATTGACGATGTTTCTGCGGGCGCGGCACTGGCGGGTAAGCCCGCCATCAGGCCCGCGATAAACCATCCTGTCTGCAGGAAAACGCGCAACCTGCTCATAAAACCGTTTCATCCTCTGTGACGGACTCGTCGTTCAGAACATCTTCCACGTCTGCTGTGAATGCACCGTCTGCCACCGACAGGCGAATCCGGGCAATCGCCGTGTTAGCCGCCATTTTCTGCAACAGCAGCAGCGAGAGCGGCGGCAGCATGTCGCCGTCAATGACCGATTCGAGCATCCTCGCGCCGTTTTCCGCGCGGGTGACGCGGCTCATGATTTCGTCCGTCACTTCCGGTTCAATAATCACGTCCGCACCAAAGCGGCTGCGCAGCACGTTATCCAGGCGGGCCAGTTTCCCGGCAATAATGGTAGCGAGCGTCGCTTTCGACAGCGGCAGGTATGGCACCACTTCCATACGCGCCAGCAGGGCGGGTTTAAAGAAGTCTGCCAGCACCGGATACAGGGCTTCCTGCATGGTTTCCGGGTCATCGGCGTGTTCGACAATCACCTGATAGCCGAGGTTGGAGGTGAGGAAGAAGACGATGTTTTTACAGTCAATCAGGCGGCCCTCGCCGTCCGCCATCTCGCCCTTGTCAAACGCCTGGTAGAACAGGTTGAGCACATCCGGGTGCGCTTTTTCCACTTCATCGAGAAGTACCACCGAGTAGGGTTTCTGGCGGATGGCCTCAGTCAGCACGCCGCCTTCGCCATAGCCGACATAGCCCGGAGGGGAACCAATCAGCCGCGAGACGGTGTGCTTCTCCTGGAACTCGGACATATTGATGGTGGTCAGGTACTGGCGACCGCCGTAGAGCAGCTCTGCCAGTTGCAGGACGGTTTCGGTTTTACCCACGCCACTGGGACCAGCCAGCAGAAACGCGCCAAGCGGGCGTCCCGGACGGCGCAGGTCGGCGCGTGCGGTCAGCAGGTGTTTATGCAGGCTGGCAATCGCCAGGTCCTGGCCTTTGATGGTGTCACCAAGCCACTTCGGCAGGTCGGTGATGACCGACATTTCATTCTGCGACAGGCGGTTAAGCGGAACACCAGTCCATTCGGCAATTACCGCCGCAATCTGTTTTTTATCGACATGCGGAGAGACCAGCAACCGATCGTTATGCAGGGCGTCCAGTTCGGCAGTAAGCTGTGCCAGCCGCTGTACCGGGGAAACTGTTTCAGCGGTCTCTTCCGGCTGTACGCTGCCAGCTTCATCAGCCGGTATGGCACCAGTATTATCCTGTTCTGACTCTGGCGGCGTATCCACTACGGCATCTGTGTCCTCTGCAACGCCCAGTAACTGCTGGCGTAGCGTAATAATCTCCTGTACCAGCGCCTGTTGCTGGTGCCAGGCGGCTTCCAGTTCATCCAGCGCCGTCAGTGTTTCATCGTACTGCACCAGCACTTCCGTCATCCGGGCGGTATCGGTACGCAGCCCGATACGCCTTTCGCGCTCAAGCTGGCGGATTTCCGTCTCCTGCTGCTGGCTTAACGTGGCCAGCGCCGAAATCTGTTTCGGCGGCGAAGAAAGGTTGATTGCCACGCGGGCGCAGGCGGTGTCCAGCACATCAATCGCTTTGTCCGGCAACTGACGTCCGGAGAGATAACGCTCGCTCAGTGTTGCTGCGGCTTGTAAGGCCTCATCGTCAATCAGCACACCGTGAGACTGTTCATAGACCGCCGACAGGCCACGCAGAATAATCGTCGCTTCGGCAGCGTTAGGTTCGCTGACCTTAACTAACTGGAAGCGGCGCGATAAGGCAGCGTCTTTTTCGAAGTATTTTTTGTATTCGCTCCAGGTTGTGGCGGCGATGGTTTTCAGTTCGCCACGCGCCAGCGCCGGTTTGAGCAGGTTGGAGATATCCAGCCCGCCCTGCTGGTTGCCCGCGCCAATCAGGGTATGCGCTTCGTCGATAAACAGAATGATCGGCACCGGGGAGGAAATGACCTCCGCCATCAGCCCTTTGAAACGTTTTTCGAATTCGCCCTTCACCGACGCTCCGGCCTGCAATGCGCCCAGGGCAAGGGTCATGATATCGGTGTTTTTCAGCTTGTCCGGCACCTGGCCTGCCACGATGCGCAGCGCCAGCCCTTCAATCAGTGCGCTTTTGCCCACGCCCGCTTCGCCCACTACCACCGGGTTATTTTTACGACGGCGGCAGAGAATGTCGATCATCAAATCGATTTCGTGGTCGCGGCACAGTACCGGATCGAGTTTTCCGTTACGGGCGTCTTCGGTCATATTTTTGGCATAGCGGGCAAGCAGGGTGTCGCCGGTTTCTGTTGCACGGAACGCTTGCCCACCAGCCAGATCCACGGATTCGGCGGATTCTTTTGTCCATGCGGTGAAATCCTGCTGTAACTGGTCACGGTTTATGGCCGTCAGCAGACGGGCAGCAGCGGGTGGAATATAGCGCAGCGGTGAATGCAGCAGAGTAAGCAGCAGGACGCCGCTGCGCAGTTCGCTGTGCTGCATCTGGGCTGAGGCCAGCAGCCATGACTCCTTGAGCCATTCGATCAGCATCGGGGAGAAGCTGGGATAGCCTTCGGCGGAACGTCCGCCGGGATAACTCTCCACGGTCAGCGCCTGGCGTAAATCCTCCGCACTGATGCCTGTGCGTTCGGCAATCACCCTTACGTCGCTGCGCGGGATAACCAGCATCTGCAACAGCATATGGGCAACGGTGATCTCACTGGCCTGCTGGCTCATACACTCCGAGGCAGCCATTTCCAGCGCCTGTTTTGCAAAGGGGTTAAGCCGCTTTACCAGCGTGGCTAAATCAATCTGGATCATAAGATGTCCTTATCGGAGTAATTTATTGAGCTGATGCAGAATATCCTGTGTCTGGCTGTCCAGACGCAGCAGATAAAACAGATAAAATACGGCCAGCACAACAAGACCGCCGCACAGTACATGCCTGATGGTCAGCCGCCGGATTAACTGATAACGCCCGCCCTGTATGTTGTTCTTCTGGTGAAGCAGCGGAAATGGCGCGTCACCGCGCAGTTTGTGCAGGGCATGGTGCAGGCGCTGGTAGATCCGCTCAAATTCATCCTGTTGCTGAATGGCAACCTTGTAGCGCCCGCGAAAGCCCAGCGAAAAGCAGAGGTATAAAAATTCCAGCAGATCCTGGTAACGTACCGGCTCCCGGATCAGGCGTTCGAGCAGGATAAACACTTTCTCGCCGCCCCAGGCTTCGTTATGGAAATGAACCAGTAGCGACTGTTTTATCCATTCGTTTTTGTTGGACCAGCCGTTGCCCAGCGCCGCTTCGTCAATAAACGTGCAGAGAATGTAGCGGAACGAAACAATGACGCCCGGCTCGTAACCCTGCTCCTGGAGTAGTTGTTCCACAGCCTGGACATCGGTTACCACCTGGGCAAACAGATGTTCCGGCATGGCCTGGCTGTTCATGGTGGACAGACGCATCACCATGCCGAGCAACGGCGTGGCGGCGTCAATCATTGGGTTCAGGCTGTTGCCGCGAAGGGCGAGACGGTACTGACGTCCTGATGTTCCGCTCTCCGGCTCCATGGGAAAAACCGACGGTTCACCCATATCGCTGATATCGCTCATTCACTTATCCCCTTATCGCCCAGAGCTGAAGGTTCAGATCGGGGAAGGTGCCGGAGATATGCAGCGCCAGCGCGCCCGCTTTTATCACGTCCTGCCAGGCTGGGGTGCCTTTTTCCAGTTCGAAGTAAACATAACCTTCATGCCAGGGCAACTGACGCGGCGCAGCGGTAAGAGTGTGCAGCGGAATACCCGGCACCTGCACGCTGACCACGCTGCGGATTTTGTCGGTAGCGGCCACTTTTGACTGCTGGATGAACTGGCGTTGTACCTGGTCGTAGGGCATCCTGGCGCGCACTGCCAGTACCAGCTTGCAGGACTGCAACAGTGTGGGATCGCTGATGGTGGCGATCCAGGTCCCCTCTGAAAAGAACAGCGGCAGATTCTGCGCACGCGGCACCAGTACGGTATTGAGTGCGCGCCGCAGTTCCGGGATCACGGTTCTGGTGAAGGTCGCGGTAAGATCCCGGTGATTATACGGCTCCACGGTGCAGGGCAGGCGATTACCTTCGGTAAAGGTCATCAGTTCTCCCAGCAGCCCCACCAGATCTTGGTAGAAGGCTTCCGGATGCAGCGTGTGCAGTTGTGAACGGTGCGTGAACTGCATTTGATGGCGGTTAAGCATCTGCAACATCATAAATTCGGCCACATCGGCGATCCCGCTCTGTTCAGGCGAACCGATGCGCCCGGCCAGGTCGGCGGCGCGGGTGGCAAGCAGCCCCTGCACCTCGCCGGAGAATGCCCCGAGCAACCCGCTGACACGGACGGCCTGAATGGTGGGAATAAAGGTGTTGTCCAGCACCAGTGCGCCGGTAGCATTTTTATTGAGGATACGGCACAGGGGGAGGGTCACCATCGCGCTGAGATCATCTGCGCCGCTGACTATCCTGGGGATCAACTGCCCCAGACCGACCGGCTGTTCGTCGCCTTCGTCAGTGTGAAAATCACGGACGCGGGTATGGGTGAGGCGGTAACGCTCCGTACCCTGACCGGCGCTGTGCAACCCCTGGATTTCATTGATCACGTCGCTGATTACAGGCAGCGCCAGATAAATATTGTGGCTCTCTTTCGATGAAAGGGTTCCCGGCTGGAAAGGTTCCGGCAGCAGATCCTGGTCGGGAATGCTGAATACGGTGCCGTCAGGCATACAGCCCGCCGCACGGTCAATCATGATTTTGCCCTGGGCAAGCAGTTCGGTATTGATGGAGAGTTCCGTAAAGCCCCAGAAAAAATCACCCAGTGCATCCAGACGACGGTTCAGCAGGTACTCGCAATGACGCTGCTGTTGCTGAAAATGCTGCGGCAGGGCAAACAGCCCTTCCTGCCAGATCACCTTGTTTTTCATTGTTGCCATCGTCAGTTTTCCTCTTTTTTCATCTCAATCGCACTGGCGCGGATATGCACCAGCAGGCGATAGTGGTGGCCGATACTTTCTACCGGCTCAATTTGTTTCCATTCTGTGGCCTGGTCGTCTGAAAAATAGGCAATGACACCGATATAACCGGTTTTCTCATCCAGCTTGATCGGCGGCAGTGTTTTTACGGTGTCCGGCAACAGGTTGAAGTCCTGGTGATCGATATAGTTCTTCCCCAGCACGTCGGGCAGCGCGGTGGTGGCAATCTGATCGTAATCGGCGGCCTGGAATTTGGAGTCGTCGCTCAGATACACCAACTGGACATCCACCGGCGCGGCTTCACCGTCCGCCGTCAGGTTGCTGTCCGGCTCGGTCAGCAGCGTGACGGTCAGCTCGGTTGACTGATCCATCAGCTTTCCGACCTGAATATCCGGATTGCGGATCACCTGGCTGATTTTTTTCGCTGTTTCACAGCCAGTTAACACAACGCTCATCAGAACGCAGGCCAGAAACGCTTTGCCGTTCATGCTTCCGGCTCCCGCTGTTTTTCGCGCAGCACCCGGTCATAGACCTGGGCATAAACTTCATTGAACAGCATTTCAAATCCCTGCTGTCGGCTGGAGGCCAGTTCATCGTAATAGTTGCTGTACATCTGCCATGCCCAGGCGTTGTCCATTTTCTGGCGCAGCTCATGGCTGCGGCGGTATTGCGCAAAGCGGCGCATCAGGTTGCCCGGCGAGAAGGCGTCCAGCATGACACGCAACGCTTCCACAATCGCCGCCCGGTTGGCCTCTTCATGATGCCGGATGTTGCGCAGGCTTTCGGCGATGGCCGCAGGTGCGGCGAGATGTACCGGGCTTTTACCCTCGGCGAACATGACGTTCAGCGCGGTGGGATAGTCCATATCAAGGCGCAACGGGTTGTCTTCCAGTGGACGCAGGTGTTTATCCGACAGGCTGTTCTGTTGTTGTTGCAGACTCAGCAATCCCTTAATGGCGGCCTGCAACGCCCGTCCGGCCTCTTCGAGAAACTCATCCGCATCCTGAGAATTGTGCAGCGTCAGCGGACACTCCATACCGCGCAGCAGCGGGGTTACGGCCAGGTGGTACTGCGCCATGGCAGAAAATTCATCGCCGTCCTCATGACGGGCATTGCCGGGCGGCAGATCCATAAACGGCGTGTTGATCCCGTTTGCACCTGTCAGATCGGAGGCGGGGGCAACGGGCCGGGAAACGCGTGGGGCGATCGGATCATCTGCCACCATCAGGCTTTCCGTCTGGAGTGCCTGGAGCGGATCGCTGGAAAAACCGTGCGCAACCGTGGGGGCAAGCTGATGCTGGAACGGCATTCCCGGATACGCCGGTTGTCCCTCGGTGGTCAACAGGGTGTCCGCCAGACTGTCGCGGTTCATTACAATCGTTTCCGGGGTCGCCATCCGCTCGTCATAGGTAACAGCTACACCGTCATGCAGAAACACTTTCAGCGCCAGTGCGCCGAGCTGGATCTCATCCCCCTGGCGCAGGCGGATGAGCGCATCGGAAGAGACCGGGGCCAGATTAATCATCAGTCCCGGCGTCAGGCACCGCAGGCAATAGGCTCCGTCGTGCCGGATAACGGTACAGGCACGCGCAGCAATGCTTCCCGCCCGGTCCTGTACCTGCCAGTGACATTCCGGCGTATGGCCAATATCACCGCCGTTTTCGCTGAACAGGCATTTTGCGGCGCGTCCGCTTTCCAGTTCGTTGCCATTCATCACCTGTAAAGTCAGTGAGGCCTGGCGGGATTGCTGTTTTTCCTCAGCCATAAGTGGTTCCATAGAATTATTCCCTGATTCGGATTGTGATGGCGGGCGGTACTTTCGGCTGACCAATAAAGCTGGTTCTGCCGAGGCGGGAGCTGGCAGGATCGCCAAGGCGCATCCCTTTAGCCTGCTGTGGTGCTAGGCACAGCCGTAAATCCCAGGCAAACTGGTCGCGCAGAATAAAGGAAAGGAACATGGTCAGCGGCAGGTGATTTTCGCCATCGGGTAAAAATGAGAGATAACGCTCCCGCGACAGGCCGCCAATCTGCAACAGGAATTTTCCGCTGCGATCCGGCACCCGTGCGCCGAGGGTAAAATTAACGCCGAGTATGGAGCGTCCCGGAATATGTCCAGCCGTTTTTCCTTTCGGATTACGTACACCCAGCCGGTTCTGGTGTGCCGGATCAATGGCGACTTTACGCAGTTGCCAGCGTTCAATGGTGACATCCGGCAAATCAAAACAGTGCGACACCAGATTACAGATAACCTCCGGCGCGCGGCCTGGTGTTGCCAGAATTCCGGCGTAGGCCAGCATTTTGCTGTGGTTAATGGCAAGCCTGTCACGCACGCTCTGATTACCCAGCCCGACCAGTGCGTACATGCGCTGTGAAAAGGTGTCAGTACCGCCGTTACGAAAGCAGATGTAGTAGCGGTATTTGCGCCAGGCATGATAGGCAAACTGTGTCCAGCGGTGGCTGAATAGATCGAGAAATTCTTTCAGGCCGTCTTCGTTCTGTGCGGACTCCTGCGCCATCTGATCCAGATAATAGCCCGGTAGCGGCGACTGGCTGCCGGAAAAGCCCAGGAAACGGGTTTGCAGTACATACTGTCCGTTCTGGCTACGGGAAAGCACACTCAGGTCCGTACCCGGAAAACCGATATTGGCGTCAGAGCTGAAACGCACGATCTCTTGGGCTGGCTCGGTACGCAGGGAAATATCCTGGCCCGGAGCGCCATACCGACGGTACAGCGCCTCCATCAGCACATAGAAATTGCAGTTGCGCACATCCGCCGATAACGGCGGTTTTGTCGCTATATAAGGGCGTGCTGACCCATTTTCTCCTGCCATTCCCAGGCCTCCTGACTTTCCGTGTTGATGATTTTCAGACAGTGGTACGAATTGATGCTGGCGTAGAGAGCAAAAAAGTGCGAGAGCACTGTACCAAGAAGATAAATTTCACCTTCGCAGATAAATGGATCGGGACGTATCCACAGCGTGGTCGCCAGCCCGCGAACCGGCACGCCTTTAAACAACCTGTCAACAGGTTTGGTTTCGAGTTTTTCTATGGCATCCAGTTTCTGGCGCGACAGTCTGGCCCGCTGCGGATGGTGAGCGCCTGGCAGGTCGAAGGTCCGCAGGATCTGGATCAGTGTCTCCCTGTCCAGCAGGGATAGGTAGTTCAGGTTCATCGCGGAAATCAGCGACCAGTGCATGTCGCCGTCCGTGACTGGCCAGAGCGGCTGCGTCGGGCGTGTGACATTATGAAATGAGGCCACCGCCGGGTTTTTGTTGACGGCCACGCAGATATCGCCGATATGCAGCCGAGCAGGGATCATACGGTTGGTACAGATTAATGACGTGGTGATCACATCATCATTAAACCGTGAGCTGTCCGGAATGCTGCCGTCCGCATGGACAAAGGCGATACTATGTTCAAGCCCGCGGTGAAACAGGGATGTTTTAGTCCGGTGATGCCAGTAGACGACTTCCCGCTGGCGGCTGTACTCCATCTGGTGCTGGAAACTTTCAAATTCGGGCCAGACACGCGCCTGGCTGCCAGGGTTGGATTCAGTACCTGAAACTTTGACTTTGCTGGTGACTGTGCTTATCTGAAAAATGTCATAAGCGTCGGGATGCCGGTGGCTGGCGCGCAGCGGGTATTCCGCTATCCGCCCATCAGGCCTGACGGGTTCCGCATAATGCGTAAACAGGTTAATGGCTGGCGTACAGTGCAGACGCAGTGAGTCCCGGCGTAGCTTGATGTCGGCAGGTAACGGGCGGTTAAAGTGCAGGCGCAGCGTAAACGCGCTGGCCGGGAAATCGTCCGGTAGTGGCGCAACATCGCGCAGATGGAAAAAAAAGAAGGCTTCGGGATAGCAGAAATACTCCTGGAGTACCCGATAGCCGCTGTGGACATTTTTCGGCCACGGCAGCAGTGCGTCCTGGTTTTCAAATCCGGCGGCCTCCAGCCACAGATCCGGCAGCGGCAGGCGGTACTCTCCGGCAATCAGTTCCGCATCCATCAGGCATTCGCAAAACCACAGATAAAGTTGGTGTCGGGTATAATCGTCTTCATTACCCAGCCAGAACGTTATTTTGTTCAGGTCAAGCATGGCGGGGGAGACATTGTTATCTGCGGTAAAACTGATATCTATGATGCCTTCTTTCAGGCTGCTGGCGTTGTGGGTGTCGAGAATGCGCAGTGGTTGCAGCCAGATATCGCGCGCCAGCGTGAAATGACAGGCTACGGAAGAAACGATTTTATCATGATTGTCAGACAGCACCTTCTGAGCAGCCAGGGCGGACTTTTCTGAGCGGCTTCTGATCAGTTCATTACGGCAGACTTGAACAGGGACTTTTAACTGATCGGTTTTGGGTTCATAGGCAATAACCGTCATGGCCGGAACTGGGCGTAAATAGTTTGCCCACAGCATACGGATTAGCCCATGGGTGAATTCGGGGAATTCGTCCTCAAGTTTCTGACGCAGGCTACCGGACATAAAGGCAAAGGCTTCCATCAGACGCTCCACGTCCGGATCACCCTCTTTCTCGGCCAGAAAGTGGGCCAGATGTGGTTTTTCCTGCGCCAGCAGTTTGCCAAGCTGGCGAAGATAATCCAGCTCTTCGCGGTAGTAACGTTCTTCAAAAGCCACAGAGATCACTCCACACAATAGCGTTGATGATTGTCCAGCAAAATGTCAAATTCAAACACTCCCCTGGTTTCGCTGACATCGACCGTAGCCACAATATGAAAACGTAGTTCCACAGGGGCGTATTCATCCGGTGCCGCAGCCGTAACAACAACATCGGTAATACGAGGTTCGTAATGTAAAATGCACTGGCTAATGGACTTACGGATTTCTCGTCTGAAATCGCTGGAGGCCAGCGATTCATCATTTAAATCAGTAATCCCCAGCTCTGGTGAGCCATAACAACTGCCGGAGCGGGTATTCAGGACCTGTCGCAGGTTACGTCTGATGGAACGTATCAGTGCTTCTTTTGTATTCTGGTATGAAGGCGGGTTGGCCGCCTCACGAATACGTTCAAAAAGACTGCTGGTTGGCCCTGAATCCCGTCTTTGCATCTGATTATTCCTTATCCAGTCGTCCGACCAGACTCAGGTCGAAACTGGCACCCATGTATTTAAAATGCGGTCTGACAGAAATCGCGACCTGGTACCAGCCTGGCTCACCATCCACATCAAGTACCTCGATCTTCGCCTGACGTAATGGTCGGTGGCTGCGGACTTCGGCAGGCGGATTCTCCTGGTCGGCCACATACTGGCGAATCCAGGTGTTCAGCTCACGCTCCAGGTCACTGCGTTCTTTCCATGAGCCAAGCTGTTCGCGCTGAATTACCTTGATGTAATGCGCTAACCTACTGATTACAAATAAGTATGGCAGCTGAGTGCCGAGTTTATAGTTGGTCTCCGCAGCCTTGCCTTCGGGGGTTTTGGGGAATTTTTTGGGTTTCTGCACCGAGTTGGCCGAGAAAAAGCACGCATTATCAGATCCTTTACGCATGGTCAGTGTGATAAAGCCTTCTTCCGCCAGCTCATACTCTCTCCGGTCAGTGATCAACACTTCAGTCGGAATTTTTGCCTGCATTTGCCCCATGGATTCATACAGATGCACCGGGAGGTCTTTGACTGCGCCGCCGCTGGAAGGGCCAATGATATTGGGACACCAGCGATATTTAGCAAAACTTTCAGCCAGGTTCGCAGCTAGTAAAAACGAGGTGTTCCCCCACAAATAAGACTCGTGACTCTGGCTGACGTCTTCATGGTAACGGAAGGTCCTGGCTGGGTTCTCATCTGGCGAGTAAGGGTGACGCAGCAGGAACCGGGGGGCAGTCAGTCCCAGGTAGCGTGAATCTTCAGATTCACGCAAGGCACGCCAGCGGGAATAGGCCGGGCCTTCAAAGATTGCTCCTGGTTCTTTGATCCCTGGTAACTCTGTCCATGAGTCCAGACCGAAAAATTCGGATGATACTGATGAGAGGAACGGGCTGTGCGCCATCGCACTGACCTGGCTGATATATTTCAGCAACTTCATATCCGGCGTGGTGTTCTTAAAGGCAAAGTTGCCGATTACCGCCGCCACTGGCTCACCGCCAAATTGTCCGTAACCGCTTGAATATACATGCTTGTAATACGCAGACTGCGTGATTTCAGGTGCAAATTCGAAATCATCCAGCAGTTCTTCCTGAGTGACATTCAGGAAATGGACCTTGATGTTTTCCCGTGTATCCGCGCGTTCAACCAGCAGCTTCAGCGAGCGCAGCAGGGATTCCAGTTCCTGAAACTCCGGGGCATGAATAATGGCATCCATCTGCCTGCTGGTTCGGGCATCAATATCAGCAATCATGGCGTCAACGGCCAGGATATTGATAGGTTCAGCGCTACTGTCGCCCTGTAACATGGCGGCAATAAAGGCGCTCACGCCCTGGCGGGTGATATCGTAGCTTTCTGATTTAGGCTGGACGCGGGTTTGCGCCATGATTTCATCAAGCAGAGATGGGGGCGCGGCGGTTTGCGACGCGCTGACGGGAGCAATATCTTCCTTTACTGACATACTGAAAATCCTTCTGTGAAAATTATTTCTGAGCGGCGATACCCAGTTCTTGGATCAGCTGCTCGCGGCTGTCTTCGTTTTCCAGTAGCGCCTGAAGTTGTGCGCGGAAGGCCGGAATATTGCCTAGTGGAGACTTAAGTGCGACCAGAGCTTCACGCAATTCGAGCAGACGTTTTATTTCTGGTACCTGGCTGGCAATATGGTCCGGAGAAAGGTCATCCATAGATTTGACTTTCAGGTTGACGTACATTTGCTCATTGGGAGCGTCACTGAGTTCAGCCGGAACAACAAACTCCCGTTCAATGTCAGCTTCTGAAATGACTGCGTTGAGGTTATAGCGGTTGATAGCAATGGCAGTTCGCTCGTCCAACGGCGTGTTATCTGGTTTCCCTTTCAGATTGCCGGTGATCAATAAATTCAGCGGCAATTCGATATCAGCAGCCACCCCATCAACTTTTGGTGTATACCGAACGCTGATTCTTTCTTTCGGCGCGACACTGCCGCCATTGTTGTTCATTTTGCTCATAAAAATGTTCCCGTTCAGGCCATGAGCACAGCATTTTCGTACTGCATAAAAATACCGAAGATACCGTTTCAGTGGCAGTTAGATAATGTAACCTTCCTTCTGTTGTGATCGGTATTCTACTCATGAAATAAAATATTAAAAGAACTATTTATATTTTAGAAAGAGATGTATTCTTCCTTGCTAATATATTATAGTGAAATAAATTTTGGTATTTATAGACTTGATGAATATGATTTTACGGTCAATAAAATGCCATAATATATTGATTTATATGTATTTATTAAATTTATTAATAAGTTTTATGTATGGTTTTATCAATTGATTAATTGCTGGCAATACATCATAAGGAATTCCTTTAAGGAATGTCTTAATTGCGTGCTGGAACGATGGCTGAGTAAGTGTCGTAATAATTTGTTTTTGACGCGGCTGTGGATTTTTATGGGGGGAAGGATACGTTATGGATAATTCTGCTGTTGAAGTTGATATATTTTTAGCTTATGTGACCGTGTTCTGAAATTGACTAAAAATATATTTAAACACCATAAAAGAGTTTTTCAGTAGGTGCTAATTACGTGTGCCTGTAACTCGAATAAAGAAAAGGGTGTGGTTCCTGATGTGAGCCGCATCACACTCTAACCCGTCGGGGATTAACGACGGGTTGTTCGTAAAACAGCAGTTGATAATTTCACAAGGAGTTCATAAATGCCAACCCCATGTTACATTTCAATTACAGGTCAGACCCAGGGGAACATCACTGCCGGTGCTTTCACCGCAGATTCTGTCGGCAATATCTACGTGCAGGGACACGAAGATGAAATGCTGGTGCAGGAGTTTCTGCATAACGTTACTGTTCCAACCGATCCACAGTCTGGTCAACCTTCCGGGCAGCGCGCGCACAAACCGTTCATTTTCACCGTGGCGCTGAACAAAGCCGTTCCGCTGCTGTACAACGCGCTGGCCTCCGGTGAAATGCTGCCGAAAGTGGAGCTGCACTGGTGGCGTACTTCAGTTGAAGGCAAGCAGGAGCACTACTTCACCACACGTCTTACTGACGCGACGATTGTGGACATGAACCTGCACATGCCGCACTGCCAGGACCCTGCACAGCGTGAGTTTACGCAATTGCTCGCAGTATCACTGGCATACCGTAAGGTTGAGTGGGAGCACATCAAATCCGGTACTTCTGGTGCCGATGACTGGCGTGCACCGCTGGAAGCATAAATCTGAGTCAACAACATCCTGCCTTCGTGCAGGATGTTGTTTTTGTACGTGTAAAAAATGAGTGTCAGTAAGGAGTTACGCTTTCATGAGGGAGATGGCGGATGCCGGAAACCCGGGCGGTAGCGTACCTGAAAATGTAAAGATGAGTGTAACGCTGCACTGGCACCCTTTGCTGCATGGTAAGAATCATTTGGTCCGTGAATAAATCAGGGAGGTCATTATGTCCTTAAAAGGTCTGCGCTTTACGCTGGAGATTGACGGCCAGGAGCCGGACACCTTTGCAGTGGTGCATTTCAGGTTAATCCAGAACCAGTCTTATCCGTTTGTGATGAGTGTGGATGTTGCCAGCGACTCTTTTATGCAGACGGCGGAGATGCTGCTGGAGAAGAAGGCGACGCTGACCATCTGGCAGGGCGTCATCCCGCTGCGTTATGTCACCGGCGTGGTGGCGGGTTTTGGCATGCAGGAGAACAATGGCTGGCAGATGCGTTATCACCTGCGTATTGAGCCGCCGTTATGGCGGTGCGGGCTGCGGCAGAACTTCCGTATCTTCCAGCAGCAGGATATCCGGACGATATCGGCCACGTTACTGAACGAGAACGGCGTCACGGAGTGGACACCGCTGTTTTATGAGGACCATCCGGCGCGGGAGTTCTGTGTCCAGTACGGGGAAAGCGACCTGGCGTTTCTGGCGCGGTTGTGGGCGGAGGAGGGAATTTTCTTCTTTGAGCGGTTTGCGGCGGACAGTCCGGAGCAGAAGCTGACGCTGTGCGACGATGTGGCGGGGCTGTCACAGGCGGGAGAGCTTCCGTTTAACCCGGACACATCGGCAGGAGCGGAGACAGAGTGTGTCAGTATGTTCCGTTATGAGGCGCATGTCCGCCCGTCGTCGGTGCAGAGCCAGGATTACACGTTTAAGGTGCCGGACTGGCCGGGGATGTATGAGCAGCAGGGTGAGAACCTGAACGGACAGCTGGAGCAGTATGAGATATTTGATTATCCGGGAAGGTTCAAGGATGAACAGCACGGCAAGGATTTCACGCTGTACCAGATGGAGAGCCTGCGCAGTGATGCGGAAAAGGCCACAGGGCAGAGTAATTCACCGAAGCTGTGGCCGGGAACGCGGTTTACGCTGACGGGGCATCCGCAGAAGATGCTGAACCGTGAATGGCAGGTGGTACAGAGTATTCTGTCAGGGGACCAGCCGCAGGCGCTGCACGGCAGCCAGGGGAGAGGAACCACGCTGGGAAATCAGTTAGAGGTGATACCGGCGGACCGGACGTGGCGTCCACGGCTGCAAAGCAAACCGAAGGTGGACGGGCCACAGAGCGCCATTGTCACCGGTCCTGCGGGAGAGGAAATCTTCTGCGACGAACACGGACGTGTGCGAGTGCAGTTTCACTGGGACAGGTATAACCCGGCAACGGAGGCGAGTTCATGCTGGGTGAGGGTGTCGCAGGCGTGGGCGGGGCCGGGGTTCGGTAACCTGGCGATACCACGGGTGGGTCAGGAGGTGATAGTGGACTTCCTGAACGGCGACCCGGACCAGCCGATAATCATGGGGCGGACGTACCATGAGGACAACCGTTCGCCGGGCGACCTGCCGGGAACGAAGACGCAGATGACCATCCGGTCAAAAACCTATAAAGGAAGCGGATTTAACGAGCTGCGGTTTGAAGACGCCACCAGTAATGAGCAGGTGTATATCCATGCCCAGAAGAACATGGATACGGAGGTGCTCAACGACCGGACAACGGATGTGAAACATGACCATACGGAAACCATCGGGAACGACCAGAAGATAACGGTGGTGAAGGGGCAGACGGTTCAGGTCGGGACCAGAAAAGAAGGGGGCCACGACCAGAGTATCACGGTGGCGAACGACCGGTGCATCACGGTACGTAATGACCAGACGCTGCAGGTGACGAATGACCGGACGGTGAGCGTGAGTAATGATGACGGCCTGTACGTCAGAAATGACCGTAAAGTGACGGTGGAAGGGAAGCAGGAGCATAAGACGACGGGGAACCATATCAGTCTGGTGGAGGGAAAGCACAGCCTGGTGGTGAAGGGGGACCTGGCGAGGAAGGTGAGTGGCGCGCTGGGGATAAAGGTGGACGGGGATATCGTGCTGGAGAGCAGCAGCCGGATAAGCCTGAAGGTGAGTGGCTCGTTTGTGGTCATCCATTCAGGGGGCGTGGACATCGTCGGGCCGAAAATCAATCTCAATAGCGGCGGTAGTCCGGGGACGCCGGTGCCGGCGCTGCAACCGGCGGTGCTGAAGACACTGGGGGATGAGAAGAGTGGTGATGGCAGTGATTCCGGAGAAGAAAATGAAGACTCTGGAGGGAACTGCGTGACCGGAAGTGGTGGTGATGATCGAGGTGACGATGAGGATGAACCTGAAAAATATACTCTCCAGTTCCATTTTACAGACGATGACGGGATACCGTATTCAGAAACCCGCTACATTGCCTTCTTTGAGGATGGCACGCAGACCCGCGGAGAAACGGATGAAGAGGGGTATACAGAGCGTTTTTTTGTATCTAGCAAACATGAAATTAAAGTGAAGTTGTTATTTGCGAATGATGATTTTCTCTCAATGGAAGGACACTATGGACGATAATAATCAAACTTCTGGACAACCAAAGCCAGAGCCAGAAGAATGTGTGAAAGAGCAAAAAATAACTGATCATTTTAAAATAATGATTGATAAGGCTCGTAAGGCACAAAAGTTGGTTTTGATAAAAAGAGCAGATGATCTTTTGAGATGGGGAGCACAGGAGGAATATGATTTCAGTAAGATCTTTGGTGTTAAAGGAAATAAGGAGGTTAATATAAGAAAATATGGACATAATACAGGTAGGCGCATGAATGCTAGATTTCTTATGATGGATGGTGTGAGAAGATTAATGATTATAGCTAATGATTTAACAATGAGCAGTTTTATAAATTATACAGGTTGTAATGAATTTGCAGCATTCGTCAGCCCAAGTAAGGATATGCCCTATATAATTAACATAGGCGCAAAATTTGAGTATAGAGATGGCAAAAAAAATCCAGTAACGGGAAAGGATTCTCATGTTGCTACTTTATGTCATGAAATGTCTCATATTCAGTGGTATTATGGGGATAATAAAAAAGGTGGTATGTGGTCACAGGATTATACAACTACTGATAAATATTCAACGTGCAAAGAGGATGAAGTTTCATATGACGAACATATCCGTATTGCAACTAAACTGATCTCTAAACAAAAAGATCAAATATTCGAGAATGCATATAACATAGAAAGATATTTTGAAATAAGATTAATTGAAAGTGAGATAGACTCGATTAATGATGAAATATTAAGCAATTCAGTTAAGAAAAAAATAGCGGAATTAGAAAAAGCACTTCTCCATTAACTAATAAGTCGAGAAATATATTAATGCTGCAAGCTATAAAAAAATCATAATAATGACAATCGTAAATATTATATTTTTCTATTCCTTTCAAT
>SKEC01000600.1_pt1 | contig 33870 bp, 28 predicted proteins | sample 4826641 | NCBI WGS metagenome assembly SKEC01 (sample SAMN11008819, study PRJNA524170) | human gut metagenome | biome: Human fecal sample; material: Feces; isolation source: fecal sample from pouch patient p18, p21 | host: Homo sapiens | place: Israel: Tel-Aviv | collected 2015-12-22
GTGCCTCCGATCGGAATCGAACCAATGACACGGGGATTTTCAGTCCCCTGCTCTACCGACTGAGCTACAGAGGCGCACCGGACGATGATTATTATACCTGAAATTTCGATTTTGTAAAGGGGTAAATCCAAATTTTTTTCAGAAAATTGAAACTTTCTTGATTTTGGTCGCTCCAGCGCGTAAAATAAGAATGACTTTTTTCAACCTGCTTTCGGCACATCCGGCACAGGACGTGCTGTGTGCGGGTGTGCCAAACAGAAATTGACAAATTCAACAACCTATGGTTTAATGAAAATGAAATGATTCAGGCGCTTTTGCCCTTTTTCTCTGTGTATACCTATATTATAGTAAGAAAAGGGCAGAGGCGTTTTATGGTTTGACTACAGACGGCCCGCTTTTTGCAAGAAAGGCCGGGCCGGGAGGAGCAGCATGGCAAAAAAACAGGAATATGGCAACGAGAGCATTACTTCTTTGAAGGGTGCCGACCGTGTGCGTAAGCGCCCGGCCGTTATCTTTGGCTCAGACGGCGTGGAGGGCTGCGCCCACTCCATCTTTGAGATCGTCTCCAACTCCATCGACGAAGCCCGCGACGGCCACGGCGATACCATCAACGTGACCCGCTGTAAGGATGGCAGCGTCATCGTTGAGGACTTTGGCCGCGGTATGCCCGTGGACTGGAACAACGGCGAGGGACGCTACAATTGGGAGCTGTTGTTCTGCGAGATGTATGCAGGCGGCAAGTATGGCGAGGGTGAGGATAACTACGAGTTCAGCCTTGGCTTGAACGGTCTGGGCCTGTGCGCTACCCAGTATGCTTCTGCATGGATGACCGCCGATATCTACCGTGACGGATACCACTATCACCTTGATTTTAAAAAGGGCGAGAATGTGGGCGGCCTGCAGAAGGAAGCCTACAAGGGCCGCCGCACCGGCAGCATCATTCACTGGAAGCCGGACGACGAGGTGTTCACCGACATCGATGTGCCCGGCAGCTACTATAAGGATACCCTGCGCCGTCAAGCGGTGGTCAACGCAGGCCTGACCCTGAACTTTACCGATGAAAAAGAGAAAGACCCTGCCACTGGCAAGGCGTGGTACGAGAGCTGGTGCTATGAGCACGGCATCGCGGACTATGTGGCCGAGGTGGCAGGAGAGGATACCCTGACCCCGGTGTTCAGCTGCGAGAGTGAGGCATCCGGCCGAGACCGCGAGGACCAGCCGGATTACAAGGTGCGCATGAGCGCGGCGTTCTGCTTCTCCAATAAGGTGCAGATGCTGGAATATTACCACAACTCTTCCTGGCTGGAGCACGGCGGCAGCCCGGAGCACGCGGTGCGCACCGCCTTTGTCTACCAGATCAACAAGTACCTGAAGGAAAAGAACCTCTATAAAAAAGGTGAGAGCGCCATCAGCTTTCAGGATGTGCAGGACTGCTTGGTGTATGTCTCGTCCAGTTTTTCCACTCGCACCAGCTACGAGAACCAGACCAAAAAGGCCATCACCAACAAATTCGTCTCGCAGGCTATGACCGACTTCCTCAAGCATTATCTGGAAGTGTATTTTCTGGAAAAGCCGGACGAGGCCCAGAAGATCTGCCAGCAGGTGCTGGTGAACAAGCAGAGCCGTGAGCATGCGGAAAAAACGCGCCAGAGCATCAAAAAAACCCTGTCCACCCAGATCGACCTTGCCAACCGGGTGCAGAAATTCGTGGACTGCCGCACCAAGGATGCATCCCGCCGCGAGCTGTATATCGTGGAGGGCGATTCCGCTATGGGTGCGGTCAAGTCCAGCCGCGACAGTGAATATCAGGCCATCATGCCCATCCGCGGCAAAATTTTGAACTGCCTGAAGGCCGACTATGCCCGCATCTTTAAATCGGATGTCATCGTGGATCTCATCAAGGTGATGGGCTGCGGCGTGGAACTGGGCGGCAAACACAACAAGGAGCTGGCCACCTTCAATCTCGATAATCTGCGGTTCAATAAAATCGTCATTTGTACCGATGCCGATGTGGACGGCTACCAGATCCGCACGCTGGTGCTCACCATGCTCTACCGCCTGACCCCGACCCTGATCGAGAAGGGCTATGTGTATATCGCAGAGTCGCCGTTGTATGAAATTACAACGAAAGACCGCACTTATTTTGCCTACACCGAACCGGAAAAGGCCGCTTTTCTGGAAGAGATCGGAGAGAAAAAATATACCATCCAGCGCTCCAAAGGTCTGGGCGAGAATGACCCCGAGATGATGTGGCTGACCACCATGAACCCGGAGAGCCGCCGTCTGATCAAGGTGATGCCCACCGATGTGGTGCAGACCGCGCAGGTGTTCGATATCCTGCTGGGTGATAACCTTGCAGGCCGCAAGGAACACATTGCGCAGCACGGCGCAGAATATCTGGACGATCTGGATGTGAGCTGATGATTTTAAATTGCCTCCGCTTGCGCTCTGGCAATGACAGAGGTAACGTTATTTTAATTTGGTGATTTGTCGCAGCCTGCGGGCTGCTCCAAATCACGTTTTCACGAAGAAGGCCCCAACGGGTCACGGCATTTTAAGGGAAAAATGCAGAAAACCGGAACGGCTCCATCTGTGAAAGAGCAGTTCAGGATGGCCCGCTGGCCATCCTGAACTGCAAAAATAAAAAATATTTTCCGCTGAATATGGGCAGAGCGAGAGCGGCGCCCATTTAAAATCGTCAAGAGGTTAGAAGATGCCTAGAAAATCGACCAAGAAAACACTCAAGCCGGTGCGCCCGCAGCTGGGCGACGGCGTTGAAATTTTAAATGCCGGCAGTGTGCTGGAGGACCCCATCACCCGCACGCTGGAAACCAACTATATGCCCTACGCCATGAGCGTCATCGTCAGCCGCGCGCTGCCAGAGATCGACGGCTTCAAACCGGCGCACCGCAAGCTGCTGTACACCATGTACGAGATGGGCCTGCTCAAGGGCGCACGCACCAAGTCTGCCAACATCGTGGGCAGCACCATGCACCTGAACCCCCACGGCGATGCCGCCATCTACGACACCATGGTGCGCATGGGCCGCGGCAACGAGAGCCTGCTGGTGCCCTTTGTGGACAGCAAGGGCAACTTTGGCAAGGCCTACAGCCGCGATATGTCCTGCGCTGCTGCCCGTTACACGGAGGCAAAGCTCGAGGGTGTGTGCGAGGAGCTGTTCCGGGATATCGACAAGGAGACCGTGGACTTTGTGCCCAACTACGACAGCACCACCACCGAGCCTACCCTGCTGCCGGTCACCTTCCCCACCATTCTGGCCAACAACACGCTGGGCATCGCGGTGGGCATGGCCTGCAACATCTGCTCGTTCAATCTGGCAGAGCTGTGCGCCACCACCGTGGCCCTGATGAAGGACGAGCACCACGACATCTCCACCACCATGCCCGCCCCGGACTTCGTGGGCGGCGGTCAGATTTTGTACGATGAAGCGCAGATGCGTGAAATTTACGAGAACGGCCGCGGCAGCGTGAAGGTACGCGCCCGCTACAGTGTGGTGCCGGGCGAGAACATGATCGAGGTCACCCAGATCCCGCCAACCACCACGGTGGAGGCCATCATGGACAAGATCGCAGAGCTGGTCAAGGCCGGCAAGGTCAAGGAGATCAGCGACATGCGTGACGAGACCGACCTGAACGGCCTGAAGCTGACACTAGACCTCAAGCGCGGCGTGGATGCCGACAAGCTGATGGCAAAGCTGTTTAAGGCTACTCCTCTGGAAGACAGCTTCAGCGCTAACTTCAATATTCTGGTGTCCGGCCAGCCCCGCGTGATGGGCGTGCGCGAAATTCTCAAGGAGTGGACGGCCTTCCGCGTGGAGTGCGTGCGCCGCCGCACCTACTACGACCTGCACGGCAAGGAAAAGCGCCTGCACCTGCTCAAGGGTCTTGCTGCCATCCTGCTGGACATTGACAAGGCAATCAAAATTATCCGCACCACCGAGGAAGAGACTGAAGTGGTGCCCAACCTGATGATCGGTTTTGGCATCGATGAAGTGCAGGCCGACTATGTGGCCGAGATCAAGCTGCGTCATTTGAACCGGGAATATATCCTCAAGCGCACCAGCGAGATCGAACAGCTGGAGAAGGACATTGCCGACCTGAATGATATCCTTGCAAAGCCCGCCCGCATCCGCCGCATCATCATCAATGAGCTGAACGATGTTGCCAAGAAGTACGGTCAGCCCCGCCGCAGCGAGATCCTGTACGATCTGCCTGAGGAAGAGAACGGCTCCGAGGAGGAAGAAGTGCCGGATTACCCCGTGACGGTGTTCTTTACCCGCGAGGGCTACTTCAAAAAGATCCCGCCGCAAGGTCTGCGCACCGCCGGTGCCCATAAGCTGAAAGAAGGCGACGAGATCGTGCAGCAGATCGAGACCCGCAACAACGTAGAAGCGCTGTTCTTTACCGACCGCCAGCAGGTGTACAAGGTGCGTCTGGCAGAGCTGGAGGACGGCAAGGTGGCCCAGATGGGCATTTTCATCCCGGGCCGTCTGGGCATGGACGAGGGCGAGAACGTGCTCTCCATGGTGATCACCAGCGACTACAGCGGCTATATGCTGTTCTTCTTTGCCAGCGGCAGGTGCGCAAAGATCCCGCTCAGCTCCTATGCCACCAAGCAGAACCGCCGCAAGCTGCTCAAGGCCTACTGCGACAAGGAACCGCTGGCGACGCTGCTGTTCCTGCCGGAGGAAACGGAGCTTGCCATCCGCACCAGCGCCAGCCGGATGCTGCTGGTTGGCACGGCGCAGATCGCCGCAAAGTCCACCCGCGACAGTCAGGGCGTGGCAGTGGTTACTTTGAAAAAGAACCAGACCATCGCTTCGGTGGTGCCGGCGGACACGCTGGAGCTGGCGAACCCCCACCGCTACCGGGTGCGCAGCCTGCCCGCCACCGGTGCGCTGCTCCGCGCCGAGGACGAGGGCGAGCAGATGAGCCTGCTGTGATGTTTCCCGCACAGAGCGTAGTCGCGTGTTTAAGGTTTTATGCCTTTTGCAAGATGCATCGCCGCCGGGGATGTTCTCTTTTGCGTACCAAAAGAGAACCAGAAAGGACGGCGGTGCCCGCAGGGCATGAAAGCCCCAGTGGGGCTTTTAAGCCGCAGACCGGTTTGCAAAGCAAATGCCGCGTGTCCAGCGCGGCAAGGTCTCCGCTACTTTCGAGGCGCGGGAGGCGGCGGGTTGCGGCTCCCTGCGTCTGCTTCGTGCCTTGGACGGCACTCGCATCCTGCAGGCCGCTGCCCCAACAGCTCCTTCCTGTTTCGGCCACTGGCCGCGGTCGTCGCCGTTGCAAACTAGGGGCTGCTCGCCCCTAGTGACCCCAAAGCTGTTGGGCTCTATACAAAAAATCCAAGCCGCTCCACTAAAGGATTTTTTGTGTTCCGCCGATTTTGAGTCGCTTGCGCGACGAGCCGTGCGGGTGAGTTTACGCTTTATCTGCTGCGTGACAGCCGCAGGCTGACAGCAGCAAGATGCCGCTTGCCATTACGACCCCTCCCGTGAAAAAGCAGCTCCGAAACGACCGCAGTCGTTTCGGAGCTGCAAATTATAAAAATAATTTTCCGCTATTATTGTCAGAGCGAAGCGGAGACAATTTTAAATCGTTTCTATATAAAAGAGGAAACTGCAATGCAAAACATCGACCTGATCTGTGTGGGCAAGCTGAATGCAAAATATTTCGCCGAGGGCGTGGCCGAGTACCAGAAGCGCCTTGCCGCCTTCGCGTCCTTCCGCATCATCGAGCTGCCGGAGGAAAAGATCGAGGAGAAGAACGCCTCGGATGCCGTGGTAAAAAAGGCACTGGACAAGGAGGGCAAGGCCATCCTGTCCAATGTACGCAAGGGTGCTGCCATCGTGGCCATGTGCATCGAGGGCAGGCAGATCTCCTCCGACGAGCTGGCGCAGTTCCTTGCGGACCGCGCAAACAGCGGGGCGGGGGATGTGGCTTTCGTCATCGGCTCGTCCCACGGCCTGTCCGATGAGGTGAAAAAGGCCGCTGCACTCAAGTTCAGCATGGGACGCATCACCATGCCCCACCAGCTGGCCCGCCTTGTGCTCACGGAACAGATTTACCGTGCCTGCACCATCAATGCAGGAATGAAATACCATAAATAAGTGCAAAAACCGGTCTGTTCCCCAAAGCAGGCCGGTTTTCGGCTTTACAAGCGGCGCAAAACATGGTACAGTAAAGATACTGTGCTTTCCCTTTGAAAAGCACGCCCGGCAGTGGGGAAAGCTGCCGGAACGATACAACAACGACACGGCAAACCAGCCGCGGACGGAAAGGATGTACTACAATGGAACAGAGCGAAAAGACCCTTGATATGATCGTCAATCTCTGCAAGAACCGTGGTTATGTGTTCCCCGGTTCCGAGATCTACGGCGGTCTGGCCAACAGCTGGGACTACGGTCCTCTGGGCGTCGAGTTCAAGAACAATGTCAAAAAGGCATGGCTGAAGAAATTCGTGCAGGAGAGCCCCTACAATGTGGGTCTGGATGCAGCCATCATCATGAACCCTCAGACCTGGGTGACCACCGGCCACGTCTCCAGCTTCTCGGACCCCCTGCTGGACTGCCGCGCCTGCAAGGCACGCCACCGCGCCGACAAGCTGATCGGCGAGGAGCACCCCGAGGTGAATGTGGATGCCATGAGCTTTGATGAGATGGATGCTTTCATCGCAGAGCATGAGGACATCGTGTGCCCGGTGTGCGGCAAGCACGATTTTACCCCCATCCGCAAGTTCAACCTGATGTTCAAGACTGCCATCGGCGTCACCGAGGACAGCTCTTCCACCTGCTATCTGCGTCCCGAGACCGCACAGGGCATCTTTGTCAACTTTGCCAACATCCAGCGCACCACCCGCCGCAAGCTGCCCTTCGGCGTGTGCCAGGTGGGCAAGGCTTTCCGCAACGAGATCACCCCGGGCAACTTCACCTTCCGCACCCGTGAGTTCGAGCAGATGGAGTGCGAGTTCTTCTGCAAGCCCGGCACCGATCTGGAATGGTTCGCTTACTGGAAGGACTATTGCGAGAACTGGCTGCTGAGCCTTGGCATCAAGAAGGAGCACCTGCGCCTGCGTGACCACGAGCCTGCAGAGCTGGCCTTCTACAGCCGCGCTACCACCGATATCGAGTACGCCTTCCCGTTCACCGACTGGGGTGAGCTGTGGGGCATCGCGGATCGTACCAACTACGACCTGACCCGCCATCAGGAAGCTTCCGGCAAGAGCCTGGAGTACTTCGACAGCGAGACCAACGAGCACTACATCCCCTACGTCATTGAGCCGTCTCTGGGCTGTGACCGTGTGGCTCTGGCTTTCCTGTGCGAAGCATACGACGAGGAGCACCTGACCGACAGCAAGGGCAAGGAGGATATCCGCACCGTGCTGCATCTGCATCCGGCTCTGGCTCCCTACAAGTGCGCCGTGCTGCCCTTGAGCAAGAAGCTGGGCGAGAAGGCCATGGAGATCCGCAACGAGCTGAGCAAGTACTTCATGGTGGATTACGACGATACCGGTTCCATCGGCAAGCGTTACCGCCGCGAGGACGAGATCGGCACCCCGTACTGCATCACTGTGGACTTTGATACCGTGGGTGACGAGGCCAAGGGCATTGCCGCCGACAACTGCGTCACCGTCCGTGACCGCGACACCATGGAGCAGGTTCGTATGCCCATCTCCGAGCTGAAAGCTTATATCGAGAGCAAGATTGAGTTCTGAGAAAATTTCGCTTTCAGGCGATAAAAACAGCCCCGCCGTTGCAATTTCGGCGGGGCTGTGCTATAATACAAATAAAGAAAGTGCTGTCTGGCAAACGGTCAGTACCTTTCCGGTTGGTTAATCAAAAGATGACCGCACAGGTTTGGTAGCTGAGGGCGGTCATTTTTTGTTGTTGAAGATCTTCCACGCGATATCGAAAATGCCAAAGCTCACAGTTGCAAGCAATGTGAGCAGAGCCAGAGTTTCTAAAAGCGTCATGAAGCATCACCCCCTTCGCTGCAAAGCGTCGGGGTACGACAAAAATGTTCGCCTTCCCGACGCAGGGCCGAAAAGGCATAGACCGCCTGCCGTATGTAGACAGCACTTTCAAAAGACAGTATAACAGACGTTTCCTGCTTTTTCAACAGCGGGAGGTGTCTGTTTTCTTTTTACTGGACAGAACGGCTTGTACCGGGTATACTGAAAAACAGAAAAACATGATTTTTACACCGCAGGAGGTTCTACCGTGGAAAACTTTGACGAACTGCTGAAAAAATATGCCGATTTCATCGTCCGGGTGGGGGTGAACCCGCAGCCCGGACAGACCCTCATCATCAACTGCCCGCTGGAGGGCGCGCCGCTGGCGCGGCTGTGCGTGCGTAGTGCCTACGAAGCCGGTGCCCGGGATGTGCAGGTGAATTGGAGCGATGACGCTGTGGCCCGCGCCCGCATGGAGCTGGGCAGCGAGGAGGCTCTGACCGACCTCAAGCCATGGCAGCTGCGCCGCTATCTTGACTATGCTGAAAGCGAGGGCGGCGTGTGTGTACTGCATCTCATTGCGGACGACCCGGAGCTGTATGCGGGCATTGACGGCAATAAGATCAGCAGGGTGAATGCCGCCCGCCGCGCCTTTATGGAGGAGTGGCAGGAGTACACCATGAACGACCGGGTGCAGTGGTCCATTGCGGCCCTGCCCAGTGTGCCGTGGGCAAAGAAGGTCTTCCCGGAGCTGAACGCGGATGCCGCCATGGAAGCGCTGTGGAAGCTGATCTTTGACGTGTGCCGGGTCACCGGCGGCGACCCGGTGAACGAGTGGCAGGCCCATATGGAGCGGCTCAGCACTCTGCGGGATAAAATGAACGCGCTGGACTTGGAAAGCGTGCATTTTGAGAGCAGCAATGGCACGGACCTGACCGTGGGTCTTGCGGATCAGGCTGTGTGGGAAAGCGCCGCCAGCAAGAGCGAAAAGGGCGTGGTGTTCCTGCCCAACATCCCAACTGAGGAAGTGTTCACTGCGCCCCACAAGGACAGAGTAGAGGGCATCGTCTATGGCACAAAGCCCTATGTGTTCAACGGCCAGCTCATCAAGGACTTCCGTGTCACCTTTGAGAAAGGCCGGGTTGTGGACTACCACGCCGAGCAGGGACAGGTGCTGCTGGGCCGTCTGCTGGACGGCGACGAAGGCTCCCGAAGCATTGGCGAAGTGGCACTGGTGCCGGCAAGCAGCCCCATCAACCGCAGCGGCAAGCTGTTCTACAGCACGTTGTTTGACGAAAATGCCGCCTGCCACATCGCTTTTGGTGCCAGCTACCCCGGCACCACGAAGGGCGGCACGGCGCTGACGAAGGAAGAGCTGCTGGCCCGCGGCATGAACCAGTCCCGCCTGCATGAGGATGTGATGATCGGTGCAGAGGACAGCCATATCACCGGCAAATGCCGCGATGGCCGCACCGTGGAGCTGTTCCGGGACGGCGTGTGGGTGCTGTAAAAGACCCTGCGGCGAAAAAAATCTGCGAAAATGCTTGCATAATCGCGGGATGTATGGTATATTCTAGTAGTACGATATAGTTTAACCTGAAACGTGGGCCGCAAGGTCCGCGTTTCTTGTTTGTTTGGAGGTTTTTTATGGCGAAGCAGTCTGGCGGCAACACCGCCCAGAGAGTCGAAGCGCTTGTCCGCCCCACCGTGGAGGGCATGGGCCTGCGCCTGTGGGATGTGGTTTTTGAAAAGGAAGGTCCAGACTGGTATCTTCGCGTGCTCATCGACAAGGACGGCACCATGGATACCGACACCTGCGCGGATGTTTCCCATGCGCTGGACCCCATCCTTGACGAGGCAGACCCCATCGACCAGAGCTATTATCTGGAAGTGGGCAGCCCCGGCCTTGGCCGTAAGCTGACCCGCCCGGAGCACTATGAAGCCCTCAAGGGCCAGAAGATCCGGGTAAAGCTCATCCGCCCGAATGCAGACGGCGTGCGTGAGTTTTCCGGTATTCTGACAGGCCGCGAGGGCAGCACCGTTACGGTGAGCACCGATGCGGGCGCTGTCACCTTTGAGGTGAACGCCGCATCCAGCGTGAACCTGTGCGACGATGAAGACCTGTTTGACTAACATAGATAGAGAGTAAATTACAGGAGGAACCCGAAAAATGGCAGCAGCGAACAATGAATTTTTTGAAGCTCTCTCCATGCTGGAGCACGAGCGCGGCATCACCGCAGAATACCTGATCGAAAAGATCAAGGCTGCGATCATCATTGCCGTCAAGAAGAACTATGAGGTGGAAGAGGACCACGTGAAGGTGGATATCGACCCCGCCGCAGGCCGCTTTGATGTGGCCCTGATCCAGGACGTTGTGGCCGACGAGGACTGGTACGACGAGCACTCTGAGATCGGCATTACCGAGGCACAGAAGATCCGCAAGAGCTACGAAGTGGGCGACCGCATCGTGACCCCCCTCAAGACCAAGGACTTCGGCCGCATTGCAGCCCAGACCGCAAAGCACGTGATCCGTCAGGGCATCCGCGAGGCTGAGCGCAGCCAGCAGCTGAGCGAGATCCAGTCCCGTGCACACGACATCGTGCAGGCCACCGTTACCCGCGTGGACCCGGAGAAGGGCATCGTTGCTCTGGATCTGGGCAAGGGCGGCGAGGCTATCCTGCCCCACAACGAGCAGGTGCCCGGCGAGGTGTACACCGAGGGCCAGACCCTGCAGGTCTACGTTGTGGACGTGGTCAGCACTGAGCGCGGCCCCCGCGTTATGATCAGCCGCACCCACCCCGGCCTTGTCAAGCGTCTGTTTGAGCTGGAAGTGCCCGAAATTTTTGACGGCACTGTGGAGGTCAAGGCCATCAGCCGCGAGGCCGGTGCCCGCACCAAGATGGCTGTTTGGAGCAAGGACCCCAACGTGAACCCTGTTTCCGCCTGCATCGGCGAGCACGGTGCCCGTGTAGCTGCTGTTGTGGAAAAGCTGGGCGGCGAAAAGATCGACATTGTGAAGTGGAGCGAGGATATCTCCGAGTTCATCTCCGCAGCACTCAGCCCGGCCAAGGTGGTCAAGGTGGAACTGCTGCCCGGCGAGACCCGTTCCTGCCGTGTGACCGTGCCCGACCAGCAGCTGAGCCTTGCCATTGGCAACAAGGGCCAGAACGCACGCCTGTGCGCACGCCTGACCGGCTACAACATTGATATCCGCCCCGAGAGCGGCTATTATGGCGAGGAAGAGCCGAAGAAGGAAGCCGAGACCGACACCGAGTAATTCCGGCGCAGATGGCCAAAGGAGGGAAACCGGATGGCACAGAAAAAGATCCCTTCCCGCCAGTGCATCGGCTGCATGACCAGCCGCCCCAAAAAGGAGCTGGTGCGTGTGGTGCGTGCACCCAGCGGAGAGATCAGCATTGATCTGGTCGGCAAAAAGCCGGGCCGCGGCGCGTATCTCTGCCCGAACCCCGACTGCCTGACCAAGGCAAAAAAGAAAAAGGCGCTGGAGCGCTGCTTTGAGCAGCCGGTTCCCGCCGAAGTTTACGAGGCTCTGGCCGCACAGCTGGCCGAAGCCGCAAAGGAGGCAGCAGCAAATGGCAAAGAAGAATAACACCCCCGCAAAGCCCAAGCTGCCGCCGGAGGAAGCGCTGTATCAGGCGCTGAGCCTGTGCCGCAAGGCGGGCGCACTGACCATGGGCTTTGATGCCGTGGAAGATGCCTGCGTCAAGAGCAAGGCATGGCTGGTGATGGTGGCAAGCGATGCCAGCGCCAAGACCGTGCAGCGCCTCGACTATTCTGTGGGCGATCTGGTGGATGTGATCACCATGCCGCTTACGCAGGATAAACTGGCCGATATCAGCCGCAAGCCTGTGGCTGTTTACGCGGTGACTGACCGCAACCTCGCAAAGCTCTGCTTTGACCGCCTGTCGGACTGCGGAGCAATCAAAAATGAGGAGGATATGACCGAATGATCGTAAAATATAAAGTGAGTGATTTTGCAAAGGATCTGAACCTTTCCGCCAAGAAGGTCCTGGATGAGCTGAACGCCATGGGCAGCACCGGCAAGAAGAACAGCTCCAATCTGGAAGAGAACGAGCTGAACTACCTGCTGGAAAAGTTCAGCAAGGATAACAGCGTGGCAAATCTGGACGAATTCCTGAACAGCGCCAAGGCCGCAAAGGAAGAGCCGAAGCCCACTGAGAAGAAGGCCGAGAAGAAGGCCGAGAAAAAGCCCGAAGCTCCCAAGGCGGAAAAGAAGCCGGAGCAGCCTGCCGCCAAAAAGGCAGAGCCTGCCCAGCAGGATAAGAACGGCAATAAGCATAACGAAAAGAAGAACGAGCAGCACAAGAAGCGCGAGGAAAAGACCGTTTCTCTCAGCGAACTGGCTCGTGAGACCGGTGCCAAGGCATCCGCTGCTCCGGCACAGGCTGTGTCCGTGCGCCGCGAGGACAATCAGGTCACCGTGGATACCCGCACTGTGGATATGAACGTGGACCGCTTCGATGCCCGTTACGATGATCTGGCTTCCACCAAGAACACCGAGAATCGCCGCAAGCCCACCCCGCAGGGCAACAAGCAAAAGTTCACCCAGCGCGGCCAGCGCCAGCGTCAGCAGTTCCAGAAGGGCAAGCGCGAGACCGAGTTCGAGCGTCTGCAGCGCATCCAGCTGGAAAAGGCCCGCAGCGCACAGCTGAAGGTGATGATCCCCGACGAGATCACCGTGGGCGAGCTGGCTGCCCGCCTGAAGCAGCAGGCCGGCAAGGTCATTGCCAAGTTCATGCAGATGGGCGAGATGCACGCCATCAACGATGTGATCGATTTTGATACCGCTTCTCTGCTGGCAGAGGAGTTCCACGCAAAGGTCGAGCACGAGGTGCATGTGACCATCGAGGAGCGCCTGTTCACGCAGGAAGAGGATTCGCAGGAGGATCTGGTGGAGCGTCCCCCGGTCGTCTGCGTCATGGGCCACGTTGACCACGGCAAGACCAGCATCCTGGACGCTATCCGCAAGACCAACGTTACCGCAGGCGAGGCCGGCGGCATCACCCAGGCCATCGGTGCCTATCAGGTCAAGGTCAACGACAGCCTGATCACCTTCCTGGATACCCCGGGCCATGAGGCATTCACCTCCATGCGTGCCCGCGGCGCCAACATGACCGATATCGCAGTTCTGGTGGTGGCTGCCGACGACGGCATCATGCCCCAGACCATCGAGTCCATCAACCACGCCAAGGCTGCCAACGTCAAGCTCATCGTGGCAATGAACAAGATGGATAAGCCCACCGCAAACCCCGAGCGCGTGATGGAAGGCCTGACCAAGTACGGCATCATCACCGAGGACTGGGGCGGCGATGTGGCCTGCATCCCGGTGTCTGCCCTGACCGGCATGGGCATCAACGACCTGCTGGAGCGCATTGCTCTGGAAGCTGAGGTCATGGAGCTGAAGGCAAACCCCAACCGCCGCGCCAAGGGTGCGGTCGTCGAGGCCCGTCTGGACAAGGGCCAGGGCCCCATTGCCACCATTCTGGTGCAGAACGGCACCCTGCACTCTGGCGATGTGATCATTGCCGGCACCGCCGCGGGCCGTGTGCGTACCATGCGGAACGACAAGGGTCAGCTGCTGAGCGATGCCGGCCCCTCCACCCCTGTGGAGATCACCGGCCTGACCGCCGTGCCCGAAGCAGGCGACCTGTTCGAGGCCGTTGAGGACGAGCGCCTGGCCCGTGAGCTGGCTGAGCAGCGCATCGCTGCCGCCAAGGAGAAGCAGTTCTCCTCCTTCCAGAAGGTGACCCTGGATAACCTGTTCAGCCAGATGGCACAGAACGACATGAAGGAGCTGGCCATCGTGGTCAAGGCCGACGTGCAGGGCTCCGCCGAGGCTGTGAAGCAGAGCCTGGAAAAGATCTCCAACGACGAGGTCCGTGTGCGAGTCATCCATGCCGGTGTCGGTGCCATCAGCAAGTCCGATGTGGACCTGGCCGATGCCTCCAACGCCATCATCATCGGCTTCAACGTCCGCCCGGACAACGTGGCCAAGGAAGAAGCTGCTGCCACCAAGGTGGAAATGCGTATGTACCGCGTCATCTACGACGCCATCAACGACGTGACCGACGCTATGAAGGGTATGCTGGCACCCAAGTTCCGTGAGATCTCCCTGGGCGAGCTGCAGGTCCGTCAGGTGTACAAGATCTCCAACGTGGGCACCGTTGCAGGCTGCCGTGTTACCAGCGGCAAGATCACCCGCGACAGCCAGGTCCGTGTGGTCCGTGACGGCATCGTCATTGCCGAGGACGAGATCGCATCTCTGAAGCGTTTCAAGGATGACGCCAAGGAAGTGGCCGAGGGCTACGAGTGCGGCGTGACCCTGGAGAAGTTTGCCGACGTCAAGGAAGGCGACGTGTACGAGGCCTTCAAGATGGAAGAGTACCGCGACTAAGATTTTTTGAGGATTTCTCTGGCACCGGCAACGATGCCAGAGAAGTTTGTTTAAAGGAGAAACCGAATGTCTCAGAAAAATATGGGCCGTCTGGCGCAGGATATGAAGCGCGAGATCATTGCCATCATCGGGCGTCTGAAGGACCCGCGGCTGGAGGGCGGCCTGCTGACCGTCACCCGTCTGGACGTGACCCCCGACCTGGATGTGGCCAAGGTGTATGTGAGTGTGATGGGCCGCGCGGACGGCCCCAAGCCCGCCATCGAGGCGCTGAACCGCGCCGCCGGTCATGTGCGCACCGAAGTGAGCAAGAAGATGCACATCCGCAAAGCACCTCGGTTCATCTTTGTGGAGGACGACGGTGCCGCCTATGCAGCCCACATCAATGAGCTGCTGCGCAGCCTGAATGTCAGCGGTGAGGCCGAGGCACAGCCCGAAGCCGGGGAGACCGAGGAGTAAAACACACTTTACAGCCTTGCGGAAAGGATGGAACATCGGATGACGGAACCGTTGAGTGTGCAGCAGATGGCCCAGCGCCTGAAGTCTGCCGACAACATTTTGATCCTGTGCCACAAAAACCCGGACGGTGATACCGTCGGCTGCGGCAGCGCCCTGTATTATGCCCTGAAAGCTCTGGACAAGAATGCAGCGGTGCTCTGCTCCGACACGATCCCGGCCCGCTATGCCTTTACCAATGCGCACCTGTTCAAGGGCGAGTTCGAGCCGGAAACGGTGATTGCCGTGGACGTGGCCGGGCTGCAGCTGTTTGGCGAGGGCAACGGCGTGCCCCGCTACAGCCGCCATGTCGATCTGTGCATCGACCACCACGCGGGCAACAGCGGCTATGCCGACTTTACCCTGCTGGACGGCACCGCGGCCGCAGCCGCAGAGCTGATGTACCGGGTCATTCTGGAAATGGGGGTGGACATCACCCCGCACATTGCCGACTGCCTGTACACCGGCGTGGCCACCGACACCGGATGCTTCCGGTTCTCGGCCACCACGGCCAACACCCACCTTGTGGCGGCAAAGCTCATCGAGGCGGGCTGCCATGTGGAAGAGCTGAACACCCTGCTGTTCGACACCAAGCCTCGTGCCCGCATGGAGGCCGAGCGCATCGCCCGCAACCATCTGGAATACTATCTGGACGGCCGCTGCGCCCTGATCTACCTCACCCGGGACGAGATCGAGCAGACCGGCGTGGACCCGGCAGACCTGGAAGAGCTGACCAGCCTGCCGATCAGCATCGAGGGCGTGAAGGTGGGCCTGACTCTGCGTCAGCAGCCCGGCGGCAGCTACCGCATCAGCGTGCGCACCGCCAAGGGCGTGGACGCCTGCGCCATTGCGCGGCGTCTGGGCGGCGGCGGCCACAACCGCGCTGCCGGATGCGAGCTGCTGGGCAACCTGGAAAACGCCAAGAATGCGATCCTGGCCGAGGTGGAAGCCGAGCTGGACACACCGCAGGAGGACGCATAAATGCAGGGCATCCTGATCGTGGACAAGCCCATGGACTGGACCAGTTTTGATGTGGTGGCAAAGCTGCGCGGCGTGCTGGGCACCCGCAAGCTGGGCCACAGCGGCACGCTGGACCCCATGGCCACCGGCGTGCTGCCGGTGTTCTGCGGCGGTGCCAGCAAGGCCGTGGACCTGCAGCTGGATCATGACAAGGCTTACCGCGCCGTGCTGCGGCTGGGCCAGCGCACCGACACCGGCGACATCACCGGCACGGTGCTGGAAACGGCCCCCGTCACGGCAGGGGAGCGGGAACTGCGGGCCGTGCTGCCGCAGTTCGTGGGCAAACAGATGCAGGTGCCGCCCATGTACTCGGCGGTCAAGGTGGGCGGCCAGCCCCTTTACAAGCTGGCCCGCGAGGGCAAGACCGTGGAGCGCAAGGCCCGCCCCATCGAGATCTACAGCATCACCTACGGCGGCAGCCCCGCCGAAAACGAATATGTGCTGGAGGTGACCTGCTCCAAGGGCACCTACATCCGCACCCTGCTGGAGGACATTGCCGACGCACTGGGCCAGAAGGGCACCATGAGCGCCCTGCGGCGCACCTGCGCCGGGCTGTACACCGAGGCCGACGCCCACACGCTGGAAGAGATCCTTGCGGCGAAAGAGCAGGGGCCTGCGGCCCTGGAAGCGCTGATGCTGCCGGTGGAAAGCGTGTTCACCCCGCTGCCGCTGCTGGTGGTGGAGCCCTGGGTGGAACAGCACCTGTACAACGGCTGCCCCACCAGCCGCTACCCCGCAGCGGATGGCCGCTACCGGGTGCGCAATGCCGCCGGGCAGTTCCTGGGGCTGGCCAACATCACCGGGGGCGTGCTCCGGGTGGAAAAACTGTTCGTGGAACGGAATTGACAAGAAAAAAGGAAACCAATACCCATGCAGATCATTTCACAGTTCGTCCCGCTGCCGCTGGCAGACCCCGCACAGGGCACCGCCGTGGCCATGGGCTACTTCGACGGCATCCACATCGGCCACCGGGCCGTCATCGACGGTGCGGTGCAGTGGGCCAGAGCCCACGGGGCTGCCCCGGCGGTGTTTACCTTCCGGCTGCCGGTGGACAACAAAATGAAGGGCAAGCGCCTGCTGTCCTCGGCGGACAAGCACGCGCTGATCGCCAGCCTGGGCGTGGAGTATTACCTCACGCCGGACTTTGAGGAGATCAAGGGCCTCAGCCCGGAACAGTTCGTGCGCAGCATCGTGGAAAACTGCCATGCAAAAGCCCTGTTCTGCGGCGAGAACTTCACCTTCGGGGCCAAGGCCGCCGGTACGCCGGAGCTGCTGCGCGAGCTGTGCGCTCCGCTGGGCGTGGAAGTGGTGGTGGTGCCCATGGCACAGTTCGAGGAAAAGCCGGTGTCCTCCACCCGCATCCGCACCGCGCTGGAGGGCGGCGACATCCCGGCAGCCAACGCCATGCTGGGCATGCCCTACGCCATCCGCTTTGCGGTGCAGCACGGCGCGGGCCTGGGCCACACGCTGGGGGTGCCCACCATCAACCAGCTGTACCCCCAGGGCTTCCAGATGCCCCGCAGCGGCATCTATATCACCCGCACGCTGGTGAACGGCACCTGGTATCCTTCGGCCACCGGTCTGGGCAGCCGCCCTACCGTGAACGACGACGCCACCAAGGTGACCTGCGAGACCTTCATCCCCGGCTTTTCCGGTGACCTGTACGGCACCGACCCGGTGGTGGAGTTCCACGCCTACCTGAGCCCCAGCAAGAAGTTCGATACGCTGGACGAGCTGCGGGACTGCATCAACAACGCCGCGCAGCGCGCACAGGAATATTTCAAGTAAAAGAACAGGGAGCCTGTCCGGCTGGACAAGCTCCCTGCTTTTTTATGCGTTACTTGTACTGCTCTAAGTACTCCGCCACCGAGCGGCTCATCTCGCGGGCAAAGCCGGAGTCGTACTTGCGGTTGTGGAAGGCCGTGCACCACGCATCAAAACCGGAGGTGCTGGCCTTGTAGCCGAAGGCATCGCGCAGCTCGGCACCGTCCATGGTGCGGTAGCCGTTTTCGTGCACGATGTGCTCCATGGCGCAGCGCTGGGGCTTCGGGCGGTCCTTCTGCTGCTGGGTGGGCCAGCCGAACACCAGCATCACCGCTGGGAACACATAGTCCGGCAGGTGCAGCAGGCTGCGCTGGGTGTCGCAGTTTTCCATGATATCACCGATGTAGCACGAGCCGATGCCAAAGCTTTCGGCGGCCACCACGGCGTTCTGGGCGGCAATGGCGGTGTCGGTGACAGCCAGCATCAGGTCGCCCACGCCCGGCGTGCGGGGCGTGCAGCCCGCTTCCTTGTAGGCGTCGTACCACTTGCGGCAGTCGGCGCAGAACACCAGCACCAGCGGGGCCTTGGCAATGAAAGGCTGATGGTCGCAGCTGTCGGCCAGCGCGGCCTTCAGGGCCGGGTCGGTGATGTCCAGAATGGTGTACAGCTGCTGGCAGCCCGCAGAGGGGGCCTGCGCGGCAGCTTCCAGAATGGCCTGCTTCATTCCGGCCGGGATGGCTTTTTCTTCAAACACCCGCACAGACTTGCGGGCATACAGGCTTTGCAGGATGGGATTGGTTTCGGGCATGGTGAGTACCTCCTAAAACTCCCTCAGTCACGGCTCACGCCGTGCCAGCTCCCTCAAGGAGGGAGCCTTTGACAGGAGGGGAAACTTTATCGTGTTACAGCAAGGTTCATCGCCGCGCGAAAGCCTCCCTCTGAGAGGGAGGTGCCGAACGAAGTGAGGCGGAAGGAGTTTGGCGCGCAGCGCCTAAGAGGGGTCTTTTTTGGTTTTTATTCGTAATCAATGGGCAGGGTGGGCAGGCCGTTGAGCTCCAGCCCGGCGGTGTGGCCCGCGATGTACTGGTAGTAGCCCTGTGCGGCGATCATGGCACCGTTGTCGCCGCAGAACTTCAGCTCCGGCAGGTAGACCTTGGCCCCCAGCTTCTGGGCACCGTCGTTCACCAGCTGGCGCAGACGGCCGTTTGCGGCCACACCGCCCGCCAGACACACCTGCTTTGCACCGGTGTCGGCGGCAGCCAGCAGCAGTTTTTCGGCCAGGATGCCCGCAATGCGCTCCTGGAAGCTGGCGGCAAGGTCCGGCACGTTGACCGCCTCACCCTTCATCTGGGCCTTATTCACCTCGTTGAGCACAGCGGTTTTCAGGCCGGAGAAGCTCACGTTGTACTTGCCCTCCACATGGGGCACCGGCAGGCGGTAGGCCTTGGGGTCGCCGGTCTTGGCGGCGTTGGCCACACTGGGCCCGCCGGGGTAGGGCAGACCCAGGGTGCGGGCCACCTTGTCAAAGGCTTCTCCGGCGGCATCGTCCACCGTGTGGCCCAGAATGTGGTAGTGGGTGTAGTCCTGCACTTCCACGATGTGGCTGTGCCCGCCGGAGGCCACCAGGCAGAGGAACGGCGGCTTCAGCTCCGGGTGGGTCAGGTAGAGCGCGGCGATGTGGCCCCGCAGGTGGTGCACCGGCACCAGAGGCTTGCCCGCCGAATAGGCCAGCCCCTTGGCAAAGTTCACGCCCACCAGCACCGCGCCGATGAGGCCCGGCGCAAAGGTGACGGCCACGGCGTCCACGTCGTCCATGGTCTTGCCTGCGTCCAGCAGGGCCTTTTTGACCGTGGCGCTGATGAACTCACAGTGGCGGCGGCTGGCGATCTCCGGCACCACGCCGCCGTACAGGGCCTGTTCTTTCACGCTGGTGGAGATGACGTTGCTCAGCAGATGCCGGCCGTCCTCCACCAGAGCTGCGGCGGTCTCGTCGCAGGTGGATTCGATTCCTAAAACGATCATGTTCAATGGGCCTCCAGCCAGTTTTTGCCTGCGTGCACATCGGTGCTCAGGGGCACGGCGTACTGCACGCAGCCCTCCATCTCCTCCCGCAGGATCTGCGCAGCCTTTTCGGCTTCCGCTTCCGGGGCTTCCACGATCAGTTCGTCGTGGACGGTGAGGATCAGGCGGCTTTCCATTTTTTCGTCCCGCAGGCGCTTCCACACCCGCACCATGGCCAGCTTGATCACGTCGGCCGCCGTGCCCTGAATGGGGGTGTTGCGGGCCATGCGCTCACCGCTGGAACGCACGTTGAAGTTGGAGCTTGCCAGCTCCGGCAGCGCCCGGCGGCGGCCGAACAGGGTGGACACATAGCCGTTCGCCTTGGCGTCGGCGATGGTCTTGTCCATATAGCCGCTCACATTGGGGAAGGCGGCCAGATAGTTCTTGAGGAAGGAGTCTGCTTCCTTGACGCTCACCCCGATGTCCTTGGCCAGGCTGTAGGCACCCTTGCCGTACATGATGCCAAAGTTGATGGCCTTGGCGCTGGAACGCAGCCGGGGCGTCACCTCGCTCTGGGGAATGCCGTAAATTTTGGCGGCGGTGCTGCGGTGGATGTCCTCCCCGTTCAGGAAGGCCTGCTGCATGTGTTCGTCCCCGGTGATGTGGGCCAGGATGCGCAGCTCGATCTGGCTGTAGTCGGCGTCCACCAGCACACAGCCCGGCTTTGCGATAAAGTAGGCCCGCAACTGGCTGCCCAGCTCGGTGCGGATGGGGATGTTCTGCAGGTTGGGGTTGTCGGAGGAGAGCCGTCCGGTGCGGGCCTCGGTCTGGTTGAAGGTGGAGTGGATGCGCCCATCTTCGCCGATGACCTTGAGCAGGCCCTCCACATAGGTGGAGTTCAGCTTCTGGTACGCGCGGTACTGCAAAACGTCCTCTACCAGCGGGTACTCCCGCAGGCTCTCCAGCGTTTCAGCGTCGGTGGACCAGCCGCGCTGGGTCTTTTTGCCGTGGGGCAGGCCCATGGTGTCGAACAGCATCTCGCCCAGCTGCTTGGGGCTGTTGGGGTTGAAGCTGGTGCTGCCGGTCTCCATGTGGATGCGGGCCAGCACCTGTTCCAGCTCGGTGCGCATCCGCACGCCGAACTGCTCGATGCCGTCCCGGTCCACCAGCACGCCGATGCGGGTCATGTCCGCCAGCACCTGCGCCAGCGGGAACTCAATGTCGTTGTACAGGGCATCCTCGCCGCAGGCGGTGATCTCGGCTTTCATTTTGGCAAACAGGTCGGCCAGACGTCCGGCGTCCGGGTAGTCGGCGCAGGTGAAGGCCGCAGCGGCCTTGTAGCTGGGCACCAGCTCTCCCACCTGATACTTGGACGCTGAGGCGTCCAGCAGGTAGGCGGCCAGCTTGCCGTCCCACCGGATGCTGCTGCCCCAGCCGCCGGCGGCCATGGCTCTGGCGTACAGGGGAGCCGAATTGAACACATCCAGTGTGACGTCGGCGTTGTCCAGCAGACGGAGCAGGTCGGCGTCCTCCAACGGGTAGACGGTGGTGTCCTGCACGGCGTACCAGCTCTCCGGCTGCAGCATCACGTTGCGGGTGCCCTGCTTGCCCATCACGGCGGGGCGGGAGGCCACCAGATAGTGCCCGGACGGGGCAAGGGGCAGGGCGGCAAGCTCTGCCTCCGGCAGCTCCACGGCCTGCTCTTCCGGGGCGGCCTCCGGGGCCACACCGTCCAGCCCGAAGCGCGGGATCAGCGAGTGGATCTCCAGCTCCTGCAGCAGACGCACGGCGGCGGCCTTGTTGCCCTCGCCCACGGCGTAGCTGCCCTCGGCCGTGTCGATGGGCGCATCGGTGCGGATGGTGCCCAGCGTGTGGCTCAGCTCGGCCATGGGCTTGTCCTCCATGAGGTGCTCCCGCTGCTTGGGCTTGATGCGCTTGTCGTCGAGGTTGGCGTACACGCCCTCCAGCGAGCCGAAGGTCTGCACCAGGCTCAGGGCGGTCTTTTCGCCGATGCCCTTCACGCCGGGGATGTTGTCGGAGGTGTCGCCCATCAGGCTCTTCACCTCAATGAGCTGTTTGGGCTCAATGCCGTATTTTTCGTGGATGGCGTCCACGTCCATGGTCACAGTCTTGCTGCGGCCCATCACGGTGGCGGCCAGCAGCACCGTGGTGGTGTCGCTCACCAGCTGCAGGCTGTCGCGGTCTCCGGTGGCCAGGAAGCAGTCATCCTGCCGGGCGGCGCAGGCAGCGGCCAGCGTGCCCAGGATGTCGTCGGCCTCCCAGCCCTTGGCGGTGACGGTGCGGTAGCCTAGGTCTGCCAGCAGCTCCTTGAGCACCGGCATCTGCTGGGCCAGCTCCTCCGGCATGCCGTGGCGGGTGGCCTTGTAGCCGTCGTACATTTTGTGGCGGAAGGTGGGAGCCTTCAGGTCAAAGGCCACGGCCACCTCGTCGGGCTCGCACTCCTTGAGCAGGGAGAGCAGGATATTCAAAAAGCCGTAGATCGCATTGGTATAGCGGCCGTCCTTGGTGGTCAGCAGCTTGATGCCAAAAAAGGCGCGGTTGGCAATGCTGTTGCCGTCAATGACCAGTAAGCGCATAGCATACAGTCCTCCGTTCCATAATTTCACATCCTATAGTATAGCACAAAATCGGCCCCGGCGGGAGAAAATTGCAGAAAATGCTGTAGATTGTAATTTATAAGAAAGTGTGTTAAACTAAAAACGCCGCCCAGAAAGGCGGCGTTAAGGTGCTGTCTGCAATTACAGGTGGTCTAGCTCCCTCCGGCAAGCGTCCGGGGGACGTGAAAATCTTGTTGTTTCTGGTTTCCCCTGACGCAAACGCGGAAGGGGGGATGTACCATGGAGTTGAATGAAGTGCTCGCACTGCTCACCCTCATCGGTGGAACCGTGTATGTTACATTTCAGATCGCTTGGTCAATCTTCAAAGAAATCCATAACAATAAGAAATGACCGCCCCAGACTCCGAAACCTGAGCGGTCATTCTTATTGACCTAACCGGAAGGAGCTGACCATGCGGACAGCACCTTTTCTGTTTGTAGTATAGTGCTTTTTCTTCGTCTTGTCAAGTTCGCCGCTGTTTTATTCCTCCATGCGGATGGCGTTTACCGGGCAGGCGTTGGCGGCGTCCACCGCCTGGGGCACTTCCTCCGGCGGGATGGGGCCGGGCTCGGCCACGGCCAGCACGCCCTCCATGTGGAATACGGCGGGGCACAGCCCGGCGCACTGGGTGCAGCCGATGCACAGGTCCGGGTCAACGAATGCGATCATAAAATCTGCCTCCTTCGGATGATGTCTGCTGCCAGTATGGGCGGTTTTGGTGCGAAATATGCTAGGCACCTGCGGGCGGCTGTGGTATAATGGAAGCTCAGGAGGACAGAGACCGATGAACATTCAGATTTTTGGCACCACAAAGTGCTTTGATACCAAAAAGGCCCAGCGCTATTTCAAGGAGCGGGGCATCAAATTCCAGATGATCGACCTGAAGGAAAAGGGCATGAGCCGCGGCGAGTTCGACAACGTGGCCCGCGCCCTGGGCGGCTGGGAAAAGATGGTGAACCCCAACGCCAAGGACAAGCAGACCCTTGCACTGCTGGAGGCGCTCATCGACTGGCAGAAAGAGGATAAGCTGTTTGAGAACCAGCAGCTGCTGCGCACCCCCATCGTGCGCAACGGCCGCAAGGCCACCGTGGGCTACCAGCCCGATGTGTGGAAGGACTGGGAGTAACCGCGCAGTGGGGTTTTCACAAAAAAACCATGGGCAGGGTTTTGCACTCTGCGCTGCCCTGTGGTATACTGAAAGTCAGCAATAAAACCTTGGGAGATAAAAAACCATGACAAAACATTATATCACCCCGGAAGAACACGCCCGGCTGCAGCGCCGCCGGGGGCGGCAGGCGCTGGGCCTGCTGATTACACTGCTGGTTCTGGTGGGGTTTGTGACCGTGCTGCGGGCCGGTGTGGGACTGGTGGCCAACCTGTTCGATGACACCGCCCAGAAGCAGGAATACGAGGACAAGCTGGAGGGTCTGGTGCTGTTTGACCCCATGCCCTTTGACGGCATCGAGAACATCGACGACCTGACCCTGCGGGAAGCTGCCGTGTGGGGCTGCATCTACAACATCCAGGAGACGCAGGGCGGCTTCGACAACTACAACACCGACCCCGACACCGAACAGCTGCTGCTGCCCTCGGTGGAAGTGGACGCCTATCTGGCCCGGCTGGTGGGCCCCAGCTTCAAGCTGACCCACCGCAGCTTCGAGATGGAAGATATGACCATCGAGTTTGACGAGAGCAGCCAGTGCTACAAGATCCCGGTCACTGGTACGGTGGGCTATTACCGCGCCGTGGTCACCAAGCTGTTCAAGCGCAGCGGCCAGCTGCACGTCACCGTGGGCTATATTCCCACCTCCAGCACCGATGACAGCATCATCAACCAGTCCTCGGACACGCCCACCAAGTATATGGATTACCTGTTCGAGCGCCAGAGCGGCAGCTGGTATCTCACCGGCCTGACCGAGAGCGAGACCAAGCCCGACAGCACGGCGAGCACCGAGGCCGCCAGCCAGCCGCAGCCCATGGCCGAAAGCGATGTGCAGGATGCCATCCTGGCCACCGCCGGTTCCTCGGAGGCGGCTTCCGATGCTGCTTCGGACGCAGCTGCCGAGCCGGACACCCAGAGCCTGGACGAGCCGGCTGCTGACAGCACCGCCGCCGAAGCAGATGCCGCCGATAACGGCGCTTCCAGCACGGCTGCATAATACCTGTAAAAACGAACACCCGACTGTGAAACATCACAGCCGGGTGTCTTTTTTTTGAGAAAGCCTCCCTCGCTGAGGGAGGTGGCACGGCGTAAGCCGTGACGGAAGGAGTTATTTCAGATCGAACCGCACGACCACCAGACGGTACCACAGGTAGGGCACCATGTTCCAGATCATCCACAGTTCCATGAGGAGGTAGTGGGGCAGGTCACGCCAGCGGAAGGGGCGCTTGCCCAGCCTGCCCTCTTTCAGCAGGGCAAAAGCCTCGTGCATGCCCTTGTCCCACGCCTCGCCAAAGCCCTGCTTGTGGAACTTATAGCACTTGAGCAGGTAGCCCGCGGCCAGCGGGATGAAGTTGAGCACCAGCATGAGCAGCGGCTCGTTCTTGAGGGGCAGCAGAATGCTGTTGCGGCCGCTCTGCTGGCTCTTGAAGGCGTTGTACCGCACGGCACCGGTGCTGGCTCCGCAGATGTGGTAGCACTTTGCCGTGGGACAGAGCACGTTTTTGTAACCTGCGTTGTTGGCACGCCAGCTCAGGTCCACATCCTCAAAGTAGGCAAAGAAGTTTTCGTCAAAGGTGCCGATCTCGTCCAGAATGCGCTTGCGGTACAGCGCAGCCCCGCCGCAGGCCGAGAAGATACGCTTTTGTTTGGTGTAGCGGCTGACACGGCGGCCGTCGCCGGTCTTGCAGGCAAAGCCCATCCAGGTCACATAGTCCCCGGCGTCATCGGCCAGCTCCCGGTCAAAGTGGCGGATCATCAGGCTCTGCACCGCAAAGATCTTGGGGTCGGTTTCGGCGGTGCGGATGAGCTCGGCCAGCCACTGGGGCTCCGCAAAGGCGTCGTTGTTGAACAGCACCACATACTCGCTCTCGGCCATGGCGATGCCCTGATTCACCGCGTGGGAAAAGCCGGTGTTGGTGCCGTTTTCGATCAGGGTGAAGTTGGCCCGGCTGCAGTAGCTGCGGGCCTGTTCCAGACTTTCGTCGGTGGAGCCGTTGTCCACCACGATGAGCTGGAAGTTCTGCTCGGTCTGGGCGTAGACCGACTCGATGGAGTCTTTGAGCCAGCCCTTGCCGTTGATGTTGGGGATGACGATGGTTGCTTTATACATAAAGGTTACTCCTGTAAAACTGCACGATTACCGGAACAGTATAGCACAACTGCGGGCAAAAAGAAACCGCACCCCGAACGGAGTGCGGTAAAATGGCAGGGAATTTATGCGGCCAGCGCCTTTTCAATGTTGGCCAGCAAGGTGTCGTGGTTCTCGGCACACACCAGGATCACTTCGCCGGTGGGGGCCACGGTGACGGTGGCGGCCTTGGCGATCTGGTACTGATCTTCCAGATAGTGCTCCATGGACTGCTGTTCGCTGGTCACATAGGCTTCCAGTGCGCTCTTCACGGCGTCGGTCTTGCCTTCGGCGGGCTTGACGATGGCCACGGCATAGCTGCGTACCATCATGGAGGAGACGGAGGCGGCAAGGTCGGTGTACATGTCATCTTCCAGATTCAGCAGGGGCATCATCAGATTGCGCACCTCGTCGTCCAGCTGGCCGGCCTCGTACTCGGCGCTGTAGCCGTCGATGGCGGTGAACTTGCCGTCCTCGCCTTTGGTGAAGATCATATCGTATTCGTTTTCCTCGTCGGTGCGGGCATCGTGGAGGATCTGGGAATAATCCTTCGGGGCGGCGGAGTCGGCCTTGCTGCCGGCGGAGCAGCCCACAAGGGCAAACAGGGTCAGCCCTGCCAGCAGGGCGGCGATGAGTCGTTTCATAGTCGTGTAGTCCTTTCGTATCCAGTGCTTCGTGTGGCGGAGCTGCGCCGCAGTGCACGGCTAGTGTGCGCTGTTTTGCGGCTGGTATACCATATACGAACCAGACGCGCGGAGGATTGCAGGAAAATGGTAACAGTTTTATGAACGGCTCACAGCATCAGCGCATCCAGCTCGCCGTGATTCACCGGGGTGGAAAGGATGATCTGGGTGCTGGTGGTGCCCAGCTTCTGGAACTGCAGGATCAGGTGTTCCAGCTGGGGCATGCTACCGCAGCTCACCTTGACTAGGAAGGTATAGGCACCGGTGACGTGGTAGCACTGCAGCACTTCCTTGCTGTTCTGCAGTAGCTCCAGAAAGGCGTCCTGCTTGGAGGGGGCCACCGACAGGCTGATGAGGGCGTCCACATACACGCGGTCGGCCGGGCGGTTCAGGGTGACGGTGTAGCCGCTGATGATGCCGTCCGTCTCCAGTTTGTGGATGCGGCTGGACACGGCCGGGCTGGTCAGCGAGACCTGCTCGGCGATCTCCTTGACCGGCATGCGGGCGTTTTTGGCCAGCAGGGAAAGAATTTTTCGATCCAGATCGTCCATGGGAGATGCTCCTTTGAAATATGTTGGATTGTATAAAATTTTCTGAAAGTAAAGTTTTATTGTTGTTGCAAACGCACAAAGGTTGAAAAACCTTGCTTTTGCTTCGCTTTGCGTTAATTATATAAAGTTTTGCGGGAAAAGTAAAGCATGATTTTAAAGTAAAATGAAAAAAATTGGTTTGACAAGAAAGAAAAAACGCGTATAATACATCATGCAAGGCAGCGCCCCGCACAAAGGCCTGCTGTGAAATTGAGATTCACCACTTTATATACTTTCCCACCCCTCTATACACAAAAACCCGCTGCCAGGCGGGTTTTTGTGTTTGTTGGGGCTTTTTTATTTTTTACACGAGGTACCCTTCAAAGCAGTGCAGGTCCTCGGTCTTGACGATGCCCTCCAGATACAGGCCATCTTCCCGGTATTCTTCCACCTGCACACTGCCACGCTCCCGCATGGGAGCGGCAAGGCCCAGCTTGTCGTAGGGCAGCAGCACCCGGATGGTGTGCACCCGGTCGCTGAGCAGCTCGTCCAGCTTCTGCAGCAGGGTGTCCAGCCCATAGCCGGTCTTTGCACTGGTGAGCAGGATGTCCGGGTCAAAGGACAGGGTGTTGGGCTTGTCGCACTTGTTGTACACGGTCAGGCGGGGGATGTCCGTGCAGTCCAGCCCGTCCAGCACCTCGTCGGTCACAGCCAGCTGTTCCTCGCGCTGCTCATCCCCGGCATCCGCCACCCGGATGATGACGTCCGACCAGGCGGCTTCTTCCAGTGTGGACTTGAAGGCCTCCACCAGATTGTGGGGCAGGCGGGACACGAAACCGACCGTGTCCACCAGCAGCACGGCCATGCCGCTGGGCAGCACCAGTTTGCGGCTGGTGGGGTCCAGGGTGGCAAACAGCATGTCGGCTTCGGCCACACTGGGGCCGCACAGGGCGTTCATCAGGCTGGACTTGCCCACGTTGGTGTAGCCCACCAGGCTCACCACCGGCATGCCGGTCTTGGCGCGGGCCTTGCGGCTCTCGCCCCGGCGCTTTTCCATCTCGGCCAGCTTCTCGGCCAGCGCGTCGATGCGGGCGTGCACATGGCGGCGGTCCAGTTCCAGCTTGGTCTCACCGGCACCGCGGCGGGCACCGCCGCCGCCGCCACCGCCGCCGCCCTGACGGCTCAGGGCCTCGCCCATGCCCTGCAGACGGGGCAGGCGGTAGCGCAGCAGAGCCAGCTCGGTCTGCAGTTTGCCCTCGTTGGTCACCGCACGGCTGCGGAAGATCTCCAGAATCAGCATGGTGCGGTCGATGACCTCCAGCCCGCCCAGCGCGGTGGAGATGTTGCGGATCTGGCTGCCGGTCAGCTCGCCATCGAACACGGCGCATTCGGCCCCCAGCTCCTGCGCGGCAAGGCTGGCTTCCTCCAGCTTACCGCTGCCCAGCACGATGCCGGTCTCCGGGGTCTGGCGCTTCTGGCTGATCTGCGCCACGGCTTCCATATGGTTGGCCTCGCACAGGGCGGCCAGCTCGGCCAGACTGCGCTCACAGTCCCACAGGCCCTGGTCCAGCGCCAGCAGCACCACTTTGGTGGGCGGGGTCTCGGTCAGAATATCGTAAAGTTCGCTCAAAATAAGTCCTTTCTGTTTGGAAACTCCTTCCGTCTCGTCGCTCTGCTCCTCGCCAGCTCCCTCAGGGAGGGAGCCTTTTGACAGAGAGGAAAACGTTCCGGTTTCGCCAAAGGCCCCATCTCCGAGGGGGCTGGCATCGCGCAGCGATGACTGGGGGAGTTATGCTGTCTCAAATGCTTTTCTCGTCAGCAGATAGCTCCGGCATTCCACCGGGGTGCCGTCGAATTTGTGGTAGACCGTGTTGTGGTGGTACACAAAGCCTGCTTTTTCCATCACCCGGCCGCTGGCGGGGTTGGCGGCGGCATGGCCGCAGGCCAGCCAGCGGCTGTCCGTGCGGGTGAACCAGTACGCCACGACGGCGCGGAGAGCCTCGGTGGTGAAGCCTTTGTTCCACCACTTCCGGCCGATGCAGTAGCCCGGCTCCCAGACGCCGTCGGTCAGGTCTAGCCCCGGCCACTCAGTCTTTTGCTGAGGCTCCCCCGGCAGGGAATTGTACAGGCTGATGGAGCCGAACACCTGTCCGGTGGCCTTTTCCACCATGGCCCACTGGTAATAGTCCGGGTTGGGGTAGAGCAGTGCCCACGCGGCCAGCAGCTCCCGGGTTTCGGCGGGGCTTTTGTGGGGCTCCCAGCGCAGATAGCGGGTCACCTCCGGGTCGCTGGCCCAGTTGGCGTACATCTGCGGTGCATCCTCCGGCAGCAGGCGGCGCAGGAGCAGCCGCGGCGTTTCGATGTCTTGTGTGCCGGCATGGCGCATGGCACATCCCTCCCTCATTCCATAAAGTATGCATAGGATAGCACAAAAACGGCGTTCCTGCAAGCGGCCGGGGCAGAAAACCCTTGACCGGACGCCCGTTCTGCATTAAACTGAAAGCCAAGTGCTTTTGTAGGAAAAGGAGAACCACCACCATGAGCGATGTACGCACGCTGCTGAAAAAACGCCCGCTGCTGTTCGACGGCGGTATGGGCACCTATTATAAAGGAGCCCCCGGCCGGGAATGTGAGCAGGCAACCCGGCTGGACCCGGAGGGCATCCGGGCGGTCCACCGCGCCTATCTGGCGGTGGGAGCCGATGCCATCAAGACGAATACCTTCGGCCTGCCCCGCATGGCGGCGGCTCAGGACCCGGAGTGGGAGGCACTGGCCGACGCAGGCTGGAAGCTGGCCGCAGAGGCAGCGGCCGGGACGGACGCCGCCGTGTTTGCCGACCTTGGCCCCGCCCCGGACACCGAGGGCCTGTCGGCGGCCCAGGGGTACACGGCGGTGGTGCGGCGGTTTGCCGCCCTGGGGGCAAAGAACTACCTGTTTGAGACCCTGAGCAGCGACACCGGTGTTCTGGATGCCGTGCGCGCTCTGCGTGAGACGGTGCCGGATGCCTTTGTGCAGGTGTCCTTTGCGGTGCTGCCGGACGGCTACACCCGCGAGGGTCAGCACTGCCGGGCGCTGGTGCGCCGCATGGCGGACAGCGGCCTTGTGGATGCCGTGGGTCTGAACTGCGTGTCGGCACCGGGTGCCATGCGCACGCTGGTACAGCAGCTGGGGAGTGTGGGCATCCCGCTGTCGGTCATGCCCAACGCGGGCTATCCGGTGGTCACCCGCACCCAGGTGCAGTACCGGGGCAAGCCGGACTATTTTGCCTCCGAGCTGGCCCGGCTGGCCGCTGAGGGGGTGCGCATCCTGGGCGGCTGCTGCGGCACCACCCCGGCCCACATCGCGGCCCTGCGCAAGGCACTGGATGCCCTGCCGGAGGGGCTGCCCATCGTCCCGGCGGCACAGATCTCCACCGTTTCCCGTCCGGAAGTGGAAACCGATGACGCCTTCCTGCGCAAGCTGCGGTCCGGCAAAAAGGTGATCGCCGTGGAGCTGGACTCCCCCAAGGACGCCGACCTGACAGCCTATCTGGAAGGGGCACGCCGCCTGCAGGCTGCCGGCACCGACCTGATGACCGTGGCCGACTGCCCCATCGCACGGGCGCGCATGGATTCCTCGCTGGTGGCCTGCTGGGTGCACCGGGAGCTGGGCCTGCCCACCCTGCCCCACATGACCTGCCGCGACCGCAACCTGAACGCCACCAAGGCATTGCTGCTGGGCCTGTACGCCGAGGGCGTTCGGGAGGTGCTGGCCATCACCGGCGACCCCATCCCCTCCGCCGAGCGGGACGAGGTGAAGAGCGTGTATCAGTTCAACTCCCGCAAGCTGGCCCAGTACATCGTGTCGCTGGCCGGGGAGGGCCGGGAGATGCCCTCGCCCCTGACCGTGTTCGGCGCGCTGAACCTGAATGCCCGCAACTTTGACGTGGAGCTGCGCCGCGCCGTGGAAAAGCTGGAAAACGGCATGACCGGCTTCCTCACCCAGCCGGTGCTGTCGGAGCAGGCCGTGCAGAACCTGCAGCAGGCCCGGCAGACCCTTGGCCCGGAGGCAAAGATCCTGGCCGGCATCCTGCCGGTGGTGAGCCAGCGCAACGCCATCTTTATGGAAAACGAGGTCAACGGCATCCATGTGGACGCTGCCATCATCGACCGCTTTGCCGGGCTGGACCGTGCCGCCGGGGAGGAACTGGGCATCGAGATCTCGGTGCAGGCGGCAAAAGCGGCTCTGCCCTATGCGGATGGATTTTACCTGATGACCCCCTTCAACCGGGTGGCCCTGATGGAACGGCTCATCGCCCGCCTGAAGGAAGAAGTAATAAAGGATTGACAAATCGCACAAAAAACGCTATATTCTTTCTATAAATGCAATGAGAAAGAGTGCGCGCTGTTTTTGCCGTTCAGAGAGCCGGAGCCCTGCTGCGAATCCGGTACGGCCGTGCGGTGTGCTGTCGCTTTTGAGCAGGAGCGGTGAGCCGGAAGGGTAGCCGCTCTCGGGCCGGTCCCACGTTATCGGGACAACAAGCGGCACGGGAAGCATTCCCGTGCAATTTGGGTGGTACCGCGGTTATGTTTTTACAAGCCGTCCCATGGAACGTTCCGTGGGGCGGCTTTTTGCGTCCCACTTCATCACAACTTTGGGAGGACACCATGAAAGAACTCGCAAAACAGTACGATCCCAGCCAGGTGGAAGACCGCATCTACCAGTTCTGGCTGGACGGCGGCTACTTCCACACGAAGGCCGACCCCGACAAGAAACCCTACACCATCGTTATGCCCCCTCCGAACGTCACCGGCCAGCTGCACATGGGCCATGCCGTGGACAACACCATGCAGGATATCCTGATCCGCACCAAGCGGATGCAGGGCTATGCCGCCCTGTGGGTGCCCGGCACCGACCACGCTTCCATCGCCACCGAAGCCAAGGTGGTGGAGGCCATGCGTCAGGAGGGCCTGACCAAGGAGATGGTGGGCCGCGACGGCTTCCTGGAGCGCGCCTGGGCCTGGAAGACCAAGTACGGCAACCGCATCGTCAGCCAGCTGAAAAAGCTGGGCAGCAGCTGCGACTGGGACCGTGAGCGCTTTACGATGGACGAGGGCTGCTCCGAGGCCGTCAAGGAAGTGTTTGTACGCCTGTACGACCAGGGCCTGATCTACCGCGGCAACCGCATGGTCAACTGGTGCCCGCACTGCAACACCTCCATCTCGGATGCCGAGGTGGAGTACGAGGAGAAGGACGGCAGCTTCTGGCACCTGCTGTACCCGGTGAAGGAGACCGGCGAGATGCTGGAGCTGGCCACCACCCGCCCGGAGACCATGCTGGGCGATACCGCTGTGGCCATCAACGGCGAGGACCCCCGGTACGCCCATCTCCACGGCTGCCATGTGGTGCTGCCCCTGCTGAACAAGGAGATCCCCATCGTCTGCGACGAGCACGCCGACATGACCAAGGGCACCGGTGTCGTGAAGATCACCCCGGCCCACGACCCCAACGACTTTGAGGTCGGCCTGCGCCATAACCTGCCCATCGTGCGCGTGTTCACCTACGACGGCCACATGACCGGCGCTGCCGACAAGGCTGCCGCCGATGCCCTGTTCGCCTCCGGCAAGAACACCATCAACGAGCCCGAAGTGCTGGACTGCGGCAAGTATGCCGGCATGACCACCCTGGAGGCCCGCAAGGCCATCCTGGCCGATCTGAAAGAGGGCGGCTTCCTGAAGGAGATCGAGCCCCTGAAGCACGAGGTCGGCACCTGCTACCGCTGCCACTCCACCATTGAGCCCATGGTGTCCAAGCAGTGGTTCGTGAAGATGGAGCCGCTGGCAAAGCCTGCCATCGAGAGCGTGGAAAAGGGCGAGATCAAGTTCGTGCCCGAGCGCTTCACCAAGAACTATATGAACTGGATGAAGGGCACCCGCGACTGGTGCATCAGCCGTCAGCTGTGGTGGGGCCATCAGATCCCGGCCTGGTACTGCGATGACTGCGGCGAGACCGTCGTGGCCAAGACCGCACCCTGCACCTGCCCCAAGTGCGGCGGCAGCAAGCTCACCCAGGACCCCGACACGCTGGATACCTGGTTCAGCTCGGCCCTGTGGCCCTTCAGCACCCTGGGCTGGCCCAACGAGGACAGCGAGGACCTGAAGTATTTCTACCCCACCAACACCCTCGTCACCGGCTACGATATCATCGGCTTCTGGGTCAGCCGCATGATCTTCTCCGGTCTTGCTTACACCGGCAAGGCACCCTTCAGCACCGTGTGCATCCACGGCATCGTCCGCGACAGCCAGGGCCGCAAGATGTCCAAGAGCCTGGGCAACGGCATCGACCCGCTGGAAGTCATTGCCCAGTACGGTGCCGACGCCCTGCGCTTCATGCTGGTGGATGGTTCCACCCCCGGCAACGACATGCGCTATATCGAAAAGAAGGTGGAGGCTGCCCGCAACTTTGCCAATAAGCTGTGGAACGCCACCCGCTTTGTGCTGATGAACCTGCCCGAGGACTTTGAGCCGGGCCTGCCCAGCGAGGACAAGCTGGACATGAGCGACAAGTGGGTGCTGACCAAGCTGAATCAGGTGGCCGGTGCCATGACCGACAACCTCGACCACTACGAGATGGGTCTGGCCGCTGCCAAGATCAACAGCTTCATCTGGGATGTGTACTGCGACTGGTTCATCGAGATCGCAAAGCCCCGCCTGAACTCTGGCGACGCCGAGCAGGCCGACACCGCACGCCGCGTGCTGGTGTATGTGCTGGACAAGGCCCTCAAGCTGCTGCATCCCTTCATGCCCTTCATCACCGAGGAACTGTACCAGGCCCTGCCCGGCTCCGGCGAGAGCATCATGATCCAGAGCTGGCCCACCTTCGACGAGGCTCACAACTGGGCCGCCGAGGAGGAAGCCTTTGAAAAGGTGATGGACTACATCAAGGCCGTGCGTACCATGCGCACCGAGATGAACGTCCACCCGGCCAAAAAGACCAGCATGATCATCGAGACCGCCGACGCTGCCCCGTTCCGGAACGCACAGGTCTATCTGGCCAAGTTTGCCTTTGCCACCGATGTGACCTTTA
>SKEC01000635.1_pt1 | contig 32593 bp, 22 predicted proteins | sample 4826641 | NCBI WGS metagenome assembly SKEC01 (sample SAMN11008819, study PRJNA524170) | human gut metagenome | biome: Human fecal sample; material: Feces; isolation source: fecal sample from pouch patient p18, p21 | host: Homo sapiens | place: Israel: Tel-Aviv | collected 2015-12-22
TTGCACAGCTGAGCCTGATGCAGCAATTTACAGAATTGCTAAAAATACAAGGGAGAAAAGAGATGAAAAATCAGAATTTTTATATGAGAGTGATCTCCTTACTGTTGGTGATCCTGGCTGTACTTTTTTATAACAGCAGCATGAAAGCCCAGGCAAATGAAAAAGAGATCGCGGCTCTGACAGATAAGGTAGATACACTTCAGGAGCAGCAGAATGAACTTCTCAGTGCGCTGGAGACGAGTTATGTAAATCGTATGCAGAATCAGGCAGCATCTGCAGGATCAGGCAGCAGTGATGCAGATACAGCAGGCGATGACAAAACAACAGACACTTCAGACGGCAATGTATCCGATGCAGACGCAGAGGACACAGCAACCGCAGATTCCGATAATGTATATAAAGATGGAACCTATACAGGAGAAGCCGAGGGATACGGCGGGACCATTCAGGTGGAGGTGACACTTACCGGTGATGAGATCACATCCATCAACGTAGTCAGCGCCCCAGGTGAGGACAGTGCATATCTTTCACAGGCAGAGAGTGTGATCGATTCCATCCTGAGTGCTCAGAGTACAGATGTGGATACCGTATCTGGAGCAACGTTCAGCTCCACAGGAATCCTGAACGCAGTGGATGCGGCACTTGGAAAGGCGGAAAACTCATGAAAAAAAGACAGCGGGAGGTAAGGCTGATGCGTGCGGGAATACAGCTGGCATTTTTTATTGCCGCCCCGTCTCTGTTTTCTACAGCCTTTGCAGGTATCAAATCGATCTTTCTTGCCATTGCGGCCGGTCAGCCGGTGGAGTGGAATTCCTTTCTGACTGTAACGGCAGTGCTTCTGATCTTTACCTGCTTTTTCGGAAGACATTTCTGCGGATATGCGTGTGCATTCGGATCTTTCGGAGATGCCGTATATGAAGGCTTTTCCTGGATCCGGATGAAATGCTTTCACAAAAAAAAGAAACCGGATCTTTCCGAAAAAATGGTTCACGGGCTTCAGAAAGTCAAATATATCGTACTGGCACTGATCCTGCTTTCCTGCCTTACAGGTGTATACGGAAAGCTTACGGGAACCAGCCCGTGGGATGTTTTTTCCATGCTCACGGCAGGACGGCTCCCGAACAGCAAATATCTGGTGGGAATTGTGCTCCTGGTGCTGATCATTGTGGGAATGTGTACACAGGAAAGGTTTTTCTGCCAGTTTCTCTGTCCCATGGGAGCGGTTTTTGCATTAATGCCAATCCTTCCGGGTGCACTGTTTCGGAGAAACCGTGAGAAATGTCCGCCGAAATGTGGTCTCTGTAAAAAAAGATGTCCGGCTCATCTGGATATCGACGGCGACACAGGCAGATCCGGCGAATGTCTTTGCTGCCACGCATGTGCCGCAGCATGCCCGAGAAAAAATATTCACATTGGAATAATTGAGGAAAAATGATCTATGAGATATCAGGCTCTGAAAAAGAAAACTTTTCTGGCAACAGCTACATTTACAGGAATTGCGGTGTTGTTTCCTGTGCTGTGCATGGCTGCTTCGGAAAATGATGTACAGACATATACCGATACAGATTTTGCAATGGATACTGTGGTATCAGAAACACTCTATACCACAGGTGACGATATAAACAGTAAGCTGACAGCTGTGCTGACAGATGTGGAGACGAACCTTCTTTCCTGGACCAATGAGAAGTCCCAGATCTATAAGGTGAATGCAGACAGCGGAAAAGATACGGAGATTTCCGACGAGCTTTCCGGATACCTGAAACGTCTTCTGAAGATCGCAGAGGATTCTGACGGAGCCTTTGACCCAACCATCGGGAAGCTGATCCGCCTGTGGGATATTGGAGGGGAAAATCAGAAAATTCCGGAAGAAGCAGAAATTAAGAATGTTCTGAAGGACTCCGGATATCAGAAGATTTTTCTTGACGGAAATACGGTTCACATGGAAGAGGGCTGTTCTCTGGATCTTGGAGCAGCGGGAAAGGGTATTGGCTGTGACCTGATCCTTAAAGAACTGGAAACAAAGAAGGATGTAATAGCAGCACTTATGAATCTGGGAGGAAGCAGTGTCATGACCTACGGAAGCAAGCCGGATGGTTCTTCCTGGAATGTGGCAGTGACAGATCCCAGAGCTGAAAATGAGGATGACTATCTTGGTGTGGTTGCCTTAAATGGTACAGAATTTCTTTCCACATCCGGAGATTATGAGAAATATTTTATCGAAAATGGTGTAAGGTATCACCACATTATGGACCCGTCTACCGGCTATCCGGCAGAAAGCGGAGTGACCGGGGTAACGGTAGTCTGTGACTCAGGTCTGGAGGCAGATGCGCTTTCCACAGCATGTTTTGTGCTGGGGGTGGAAAAAGGGACACAGCTGTTGAAAGCTTACGGTGCAGACGGACTTTTTGTGGATGAAGACCATCATGTGTATCTCACTGAGGGGATGAAGGAGCGGTTCAGCCTGCTTGCGGATTCCTATAGTGTGGAGGATATTGCAGAGTGAAGCTGATCTCCCGGCGATCCGTTTTATGACTGTTTGGCAGAGGGGAATGCTCATATCCGCAGTACTTGCGATAGTAAACCTGGAAAGGGTTCTATAAATATATCATATTTTTAGGAGGAATAAGCAATGCAGAAGTGGAATCTATTGAAAAAAACGGCTCCATGCATCTTAAGTCTTGCAGTGGCAGCAACAACCTTTCCGACCGCTGTAATGGCATCTGATCTTGATGCAGCCGTGGTTTCCGAGGCAGAGGCAGGAGATACGGAGGATTTTAGCACAGAGGAAACGGCAGAGGATACTGAAGCTGTAGCAGAAGAAGCTATAGAGGATGCTGCAGACATAACAGAAGAAGCAGCAGAGGATGCAGCAGTACCAGAAGCTGCTGCAGACGAGACAGAGGATATCCAGCAGGAAGATACAGAAGCTGTCGAGACTCTGGATGAGACAGCAGAGGAAGCAGACCCGTTCTCTACAGGGGAAGAGGATTTCACAGAAGGCGATGAAGTGGCGGAAGCATTTTCCGATTCTGACCAGCTGACAGGCGAGTATCAGTACGTATATGCAGGACTTACCTGGGGTGAGTACTGGGCAGCAGAAGGCGTATATGCAGCTGGAGATACAAGCTCTTCAGAAGAGAAGGATTCACATAGTGAGTTTGATACAGGAGCTTTTGATACAGTAACAAGAGCGACTGCAAATCATGGACTCCACAGAGGAAGCTATCAGACAGAAGCTACGATCATTGCTGAAGACGGAACCAGATTCGACGTATCCTACTGGGAGGATAAAGGAAGCACACTTTATCTTACAGACGGTTCCAAGGTAAAATGGAACAGAGGCAGTATAACAACAGAAGATGGAAAAACCTATACGATGGATCATTATGAGATATATGGTCTGAAATATGTCCCGGTAGCAGTTAAGACCGCAGATTTTGCAGATTTCTGCAAAAAGTATAATGTTGTACAGGATGGAGCTGTGCTCTCCGGAGGATACAGTGAAAACAATCTCCAGTATTACAAAGGCCTTGTGGCAGACGTAAATGCACAGACAAATGGTCTGAAATATGTGGAGAAAAATGGTGACGGCTTTACATTTACAGCAAGAAAATCAGACGGAACAGCTTCCGGTATCAAGGATCAGGCGTTAAAAACAGCAACAGAGATCAAGCCGAGTGTAAAAGCAGCAAGCGGAAGCTACGGCGAATTCCTCCGTGTGGATCTCAATGGAAATTATGGCGATCTTGGTGCAAATATGCAGGCTGTACGCTGGGATTATTATGGAGATGATTCCACATATACAAAATGCCTCGCTTCTTATGGAACCAAGTTTGCCGCAGATAACTGGATGCATAAAGCAATGGGAATCCAGCTTGGACTTACAAAATCTGCACGTTGCAAGCTTCCGGGAGGAACAGACGGAACAGGATACTGGAAACTGACAGTGTATGCTCTTGGATATAATGACTATACCTACAGCTTCCAGGCAACTGCAGAGAATATCGTAAATCCTACAATGGAGCCGACTGATTTTACAAGTCTTAAAACAGAAGTGGAAGCTGCAAAGGCTCTGGCAGAGGCAGATTACACAATTGCAACCTGGAAGTCCTTTGCCGGTGAGCTTCAGGAAGCAGAAGACATTCTTGCAAAAACAGATGCAAGTCAGGCTGAGGTAAATGAAGCACTTGAACATCTTCAGGGAGCAGAGAAAGAGCTTCAGAAGGTAACAGTTACACTTGATAAGACAGCAGCAGCTGTATATACAGGAAAAACAACGACTCTTAAGGCAACAACAAATGACAGCGATGCAGCAGTAACATTTAAGTCCGGCAACACAAAGGTTGCAACAGTAAGCAGCAAGGGTGTTGTTAAAGGCGTAAAAGCCGGAACAGCAGTTATCACAGCAAAGGTCGGAAATGCCACAGCAACCTGCAAGGTAACAGTAAAAGCTTCTACAATCAAGTTTGCAAAGGCTTCCGTAACGATCTACAAAGGAAAAACAGCAACTGTAAAAGCAACTGCAACACCATCTGCAACTGTAAAATACACAAGCAGCAACACAAAGGTTGCAACCGTAAACAGTAAAACAGGTGTTGTAAAAGGAATCAAAGCAGGAACCGTTACGATTACAGCAAAGGCAGGAGCCCTGAAGACAACCTGCAAAGTAGTTGTCAAGAATCCTGCATTCAGTCTTGTAAAATCTTCTGCAACGATCAAAAAAGGTAAAACAACAACCATCAGATCCAAAGCAGCACCTGCAGGCAAGGTTACATATACAAGCAGCAATAAAAAAGTTGCAGCTGTAAACAGCAAGGGTGTTGTAAAGGGAATCAAAAAAGGTAAAGCAACGATCACAGTGAAATGCAACGGAATTACAAAGAAATTTGTGGTAACAGTTAAATAATTTCGCTGTTGAACCGAATGTGAGCACAGATATCCGGGAGCCTCTGCCGCAGACATAGAGCAATGTCTGCGGCAGAGGTCTGCTGATTTCTGAAGAGCAATGTCTGACAGAGGCCGCAAGAAAAGAGGAGAGAGTAAGGAAGCATGGAAAAAGATCTGAAAGATAAAAAGCAGGAGGAAAAAAATACTCCGAAGATACCCTGGACCAAGCTGGTTCCTGCAGCTGCTGTGATTGCGGCGCTTGTGTTTTCAGGCATAAAGGCGAAGGGCTCTGATGGAGAGACAGAAGCAGTCGGGCAAGCAGAGACGACCGTAATGTCTGCTTCAGAGCTGGAAAAATATCTCGGGTATGAAAAAGAAAATACTGTTTCTGACAGCACAACTGCCACAGCTGAGAAAAACAGTACAACAAAAAAGAAAAGCTCATCGAAAAAAAGTGCAAAAAAAACAGCAGCGAAAAAAAGCTCAGGTACAAGAAAGGTTTCCGAATCTGCAAAAAGCAATGCCGGCGCCGCAGGACAGGGAACCACGCAGACACCGGTAGCAAGCGTTCCGGCAGATGGATATAAGGACGGTACGTATGAAGGAAGCGGAACCGGATTTGGCGGGACGATCCACGTGAGAGTAACAATCAGCGGCGGAAAGATTGCAGCCATAGATATTCTGGAGGCATCTGGAGAAACCGCGTCGTATTTTGCGTCAGCTCAGGGTGTGATCAGCAGGATGATCGCCGGAAATACACCGAATGTAGATGCAGTAAGTGGAGCAACCTATTCCTCCAACGGAATCATCCAGGCAGTTCAGAATGCCCTCTCCCAGGCAGTGGCAGATGGAAACAGCCAGCAGGTCACCCCTACACCTGCGGCAACTGCTTTACCAACTCCGACATCAGCTCCGTCACCTACAAAAAAACCATCTCCTACAAAGAAACCGGAAGATCCGGACAGTCCCCAAAAATATCTGGACGGTAAATATACAGCTTCGGCAAAGGGCTTCAATGGAGACGTGAAAGTAATTGTGACCATCAAGGATGGCGTGATCGAAGCCCTGAAACAGGAAAATACGGACACGGAGCAGTTTTTTGAAAAAGCATGGAGCGTGCTGGAGGAACAGATCATTGGTACGGATTCTGTAGATGATATTGATGCAGTCAGCGGAGCAACCTATTCCTCCAACGGAATTCTCAACGCTGTAAAAAAAGCTCTTAAAGAAGCGATCAATCCGGAGTATGGAAAGAAACCGACACCAACTCCGACAAAGAAACCGACACCAAAGCCAACAGCCACACCGAAACCTACGGCAACGCCGAAACCAACAGCCACACCGAAGCCAACAGAGACGCCGGCAGCAACCCCGACGCCGGAGCCGGACGACCCGGATGTGACGCCGGTTCCTGAAAAACCCAATGTAACTCCAACACCAGGAACAGATGAGCCGGATGCAACACCGGAGCCAACGGAGGCACCGGAACCGGTGGGAATGTACAGAGATGGAACGTATACAGGCTCGGCTTTTGGATATGGAGGAAAAACATATCTGATAATTACGATCTCAGGAGGCCAGATCGTATCCATTGAGCAGACAAATCAGGATACACCGGAATTTTTTGATCCTGCATGGAGCACGATCTATTCTCAGATCATGGCAAACCAGTCGGCGGATGGAATCGATACTGTCAGCGGAGCCACATATTCTTCCGAAGGGATCCTGGACGCTGCACAAAAAGCCCTTGCCCAGGCAAAGAATTAACCGGGTGAACGTTGGAGCAGCTATAAACATCTGAATCTAAGCCAATAATAAGAGGTGAAAGAAACCTCTGGACTTCTTGATTTTTTTGAAGTTCAGAGGTTTTTTGCTAGGTTTCTGAAATTGCTTCTATAAATCGATAAAAAAATAACAGAAATGTATACAGAATAATAGGGAAAATATCAGAAAATATAAGCGGTTTAAATAATTTGAAATGCAAATTGGCGGGGATTAACCTGAGAAATACAATAAAATTTTTATTGCACAGGGCAATGTTTTATGTTATGTTTGAATGTGTGTAATTAAAGTTGTTATTAAAATGACAAACAACGCTGAAAGGAGAACAAGTATGAGCAGTAAAATTACGATCATCGGAGCAGGAAGTGTAGGAGCAACTATCGCTTATACCTTATCACAGAGGAGTATTGCATCAGAGATCGTTCTGATCGATATTAACAAAGATAAGGCTGAAGGTGAGGTTATGGATATTGAGCAGGGAACCAGTTTCCGTGAGCCGATCTCCATCGTGGCAGGAGATTACCCGGATGCTGCAGATTCTGACATTGTGATCATCACTTCCGGTATTGCCAGAAAACCGGGACAGACTCGCATCGAGCTGACACAGACCAACGTTAACATTATGAAGAATATTACTCCGGAGATCGTAAAGGTGGCTCCCAAAGCGCTTTATATTATCGTAAGTAATCCATGTGATATTATGACTTATGCATTTGCAAAGCTTTCCGGACTGCCGGAAAATCAGATCCTTGGTTCCGGAACCGCCCTGGATACGGCCCGTCTCCGCTGCAGACTTTCTCAGCACTACGGTGTATCTGAGAAAAACATCCACGCCTATGTATTCGGAGAGCATGGAGATACTTCCTTTGTACCGTGGTCCAGAGCCTTTGTTGCAGGTGCGACCCTTGATGAGTTTGACAAGATCGTTCATGAGGATCAGAAAGATCTGCAGCCACTTGACAGAGAAGAGGTTCTGGAGTATGTTCATACTTCAGGATCAACTGTGATCGCCAAGAAGGGTGCTACATTTTATGCGGTAGCCGTATCTGTTTGCAGACTTTGCTCGCTTCTTCTTGCAGCATCTGATACAATAGTCAGTGTATCAACCATGCTTCACGGAGAGTACGGTGTTGAAGACGTATGTCTTAGTACCATGGCTTCTATCGGACCGGAAGGTGTAAAACGTATCGTTCGTGTTCCGCTGACCGAGGAGGAGACAGAGAAGCTTCATGCAAGCGCCAATGCTCTGAAGGACGTGATCGCACAGATTGATCTTTGATAAATGTCAGAAGCTGTGTAAAGAGGAAAAAGCAGCCTCAGGCAAATTTGAAACAACGGGAGAAAGATAAAAATGGATATTATTCAGGTAATTACCAGAGAATTGAACGTTGAGAAATGGCAGGTCGAGGCAGCGGTTAAGCTGATCGATGAAGGCTGCACCATTCCTTTTATTTCCAGATACCGTAAGGAAGCAACCGGTACACTGAACGACGAACAGCTTCGTAATCTTAATGAGAGACTTACTTATTTAAGAAATCTTGAGGATAAAAAGGCTCAGGTTCTGGGCAGCATCGAGGAGCAGGGCAAGCTGACTCCGGAGCTGAAGAAACAGATCGAGGCAGCGCAGACACTCGTTGTGGTAGAGGATCTTTACCGTCCGTACCGCCCGAAGCGCCGTACACGTGCCATCATCGCCAGGGAAAAAGGTCTGGGACCTCTGGCCGACATCATCCTTCTCCAGATGACGAAGAAACCTCTTGAAGAAGAGGCAAAAGCATTTCTTTCTGAGGAAAAAGAAGTCAAAACTGTGGAAGAGGCCATCAGCGGTGCCAGAGATATCATTGCAGAACATATTTCTGATGAAGCAGATTATCGTATCAGTATCCGTAAGAGAACAATGGATAAGGGAACTATATGTTCCACCGCAAGAGATGAGAAGGAGCAGTCTGTATACGAGATGTATTATGACTTTGAGGAGCCGGTGAAAAAGCTTGCAGGTCATCGTGTCCTTGCTCTGAACCGTGGTGAGAAAGAGAAATTTCTTACTGTGAAGATCCTTGCACCTGAGGAAGAGATCATCCGTTATCTTGAAAAACAGGTGATCGTCCGCGATAATCCATACACTATACCTGTTCTGAAAGAAGCCATTGAGGACAGCTATAAACGTCTCATCGGACCGGCTATTGAGCGTGAGATCCGAAGCGCCCTTACAGAGGCAGCAGAGGACGGTGCCATCCATGTCTTTGGCAAAAATCTGGAGCAGCTTCTCATGCAGCCTCCAATTGCGGGACAGGTAGTTCTTGGCTGGGACCCTGCCTTCCGTACCGGATGCAAGCTGGCAGTGGTAGATCCTACCGGAAAGGTTCTGGATACCACAGTTATTTATCCCACAGCACCAACCAATGAGACCAAGATCCGTGCCGCAAAGGAAACCCTGAAAAAGCTTATCAGCAAATATCATGTGACACTGATCTCTGTAGGAAACGGAACGGCATCCAGAGAATCCGAGCAGATCATCGTGGAGCTTCTTAAGGAAATCCCTGAAAAGGTCCAGTATGTTATCACCAACGAGGCAGGTGCTTCTGTATATTCCGCAAGCAAGCTTGCCACGGAAGAATTCCCGAATTTCGATGTTGGACAGAGAAGCGCCGCATCCATCGCAAGACGTGTACAGGATCCGCTGGCAGAGCTTGTAAAGATCGATCCGAAATCCATCGGTGTCGGTCAGTATCAGCATGATATGAACCAGAAAAAGCTGGGAGAAGCCCTTAACGGCGTTGTGGAAGATTGTGTAAACAAGGTCGGAGTGGATCTGAATACTGCGTCTGCATCCCTTCTGGAGTATATTTCCGGAATCAGCAAGGCCATCGCAAAGAATATTGTAGCCTACCGTGAGGAAAACGGCCGTTTCCAGACAAGAAGAGAGCTTCTTAAGGTTGCCAAGCTTGGTCCGAAAGCCTTTGAGCAGTGTGCAGGTTTCACACGGATCACAGGAGGCAAAAATCCTCTGGACGCAACCAGTGTCCATCCGGAAAGCTATGACGCAGCAAAAAAACTCCTGGAAAAGCTGGGCTACACACCGGAAGATGTGGCAGAGCGTAAGCTTACCGGTATTTCCAGACAGATCCGCGATTACGGAAAACTGGCAAAGGAGCTGGAGATCGGAGAGCCAACCTTACGTGATATCGTAAAGGAACTGGAAAAACCTGCCAGAGATCCACGTGACGAGATGCCGAAACCGATCCTCCGTACCGATGTCCTGGATATGAAGGACCTGAAAGAAGGCATGGTCCTCAAGGGAACTGTCCGCAATGTCATTGACTTCGGTGCTTTTGTGGATATCGGTGTGCATCAGGATGGCCTGGTCCATATTTCCGAGATGAGCGAGAAATTCATCAAACATCCGCTGGAAGCAGTCAGTGTGGGAGATATCGTGGATGTCCGTGTTCTTGGGGTTGATATGAAGAAAAAACGTATCAGCCTTTCCATGAAGGGAATCAGTAAATAAAGAGAAAATCCGAGACATACCGCACGAATTTATGCGATCAGCATAAATTCTGTGCATCGCCAGGCGTGTTACTGAGAACAGAGTGAACAGTAATGTATATTCAGCAGCATTCTGCGGCGGATTACCGGACAGATATACAATAAAGCTATAACAGAAATACAGCAGTGGTTTATACCCTATACTTTATAGAACCGGAGAAATCAGGTTTACAGGGAAAAACCACTGCTGTATTATTATATTACCAGATGCGGATTATAGGGAATGTTTACATCAGGAATACATAGATCGATCCGCATATGTATATCGAATGATCGATCAGACAAGAGGGATACATATGTAATCAGAAATGTCAACAAATGTGAGTAGATACACTCAAAGGTGTTTAAAATCCAAAACACTAGTTGGTAACTTAAAACTACTGGAATTACAGGAAATGAACCAGTGCAAGTTGAAACAGTCTTGCTAATTATAGGATAGAACCTTGATGGTTGTAATTGAGTAATGGTAGAAGCCTACGAAAACCAAGTAGCGAAACATAAAATATTAAGAAAGGAAAAGCTATTTAGATGAAAACCTATATCTAATCAATTTAAAGAATTTATAGGTATGTACCGATGGCTTAGTCGGGAATTTACGACTGTGGAGTGTACAAGAACTTGTGAGTAGCGTATTGTTTATAATCGCCAAAGCATACACATTGAAGCAGTAACTACAAATCGTGAGATTGTAGCGAATCATCTAGCATATACACATTTGTATATGTTTTTAGTAGCAGAGATGATACATGGGATATTATTACTGGGATCCGACATATATACTCGTTGTGATAGGTGCAGTGATATGTATGATTGCATCGGCAAGAGTTAAAGGTACATTTAATAAATACTCACAGCTAAGAAGCATGTCAGGCATGAATGGTGCGCAGGTGGCTCAGAGAGTGCTTCAGGCGGCAGGCATATATGATGTGCAGGTGCGTCATGTGTCAGGTAGTCTGACGGACCACTACGATCCGCGCACCAAAACAGTGAATTTATCTGATCCTGTGTACAATGCCACATCGGTTGCAGCGCTTGGCGTAGCTGCCCATGAGTGTGGACACGCTATACAGCATGCGAAAAGCTATGCACCTCTTTCAATCAGAAGTGCACTTGTACCTATAGCCAATTTTGGCTCCATGCTTGCATGGCCTGTTATACTTATCGGACTGTTCTTTAATACACGCTCATCAGGGCTTATTATTGATATAGGCATATTGTTGTTTTCGGCAGCAGTGCTTTTCCAGCTTGTGACTCTTCCTGTAGAGTTTGATGCTTCAAGACGTGCACTTGTCATGCTTCGTACACAGGGCATACTTGCAGATGATGAGCTTAGGTACACGAGAAGGGTGCTCAAATCAGCGGCACTTACCTATGTGGCCAGTGCGGCAGCTGCTATTTTACAGCTTCTTCGTATCATACTTATCACAAACGGACGTAGGCGTGACGACTGATACTGTTGTAGCTGCTGCTTGTCTGTGAATTTACAGGGTGGCAGTTCAATTGGATATATTAGTTAGAAAATTAAATGTAGATTAAACTATATGACATCGAATAAGAATATAAATAATCATAGAAAAAATAATCATAATAATAAAAATAGTCAAACAAATAATATACCGGCACACTCTGCAGATACGCGTGAGCTGGCTCTTGAGATGCTTGTTGAGATTAATGAGCGTGGAGCATTTTCACATATCGTGCTTCGCAGTGTGCTTGACAAATATCAGTATCTGCCAAAGCAGGATAGGGCCTTTATGACAAGGCTTGTTGACGGCACCATCGAGTATATGCTGCAGCTTGACTACATCATAGACTCTTTCTCAAAGACTAAGGTGAAGAAGATGAAGCCGTTCATCAGAAACCTCCTTCGCATGAGCGTCTACCAGATAAAGTACATGGACGCGGTGCCGGATTCAGCTGTATGCAATGAGGCGGTGAAGCTTGCAAAGAGGCATAAGTTTGCACAGCTTTCGGGCTTTGTAAACGGTGTTCTCAGAAATATTGCAAGAAATATAGATTCAGTACAGTTTGATACCTTAAGCATCAGATACTCCATGCCACAGTGGATAGTGGACAGATTTGTATCAGCATACGGAGAGAAGAAGGCAGAGGAGATTTTCAAGGCCTTTCACAGTAAGAGCACTATAAGCATCAGGACAAACCTGACCAGGTGTACTCCGGATGAGCTTCGTGCAATGCTTGAGGCAGAGGGTGTGACGGTCACAGCGGTTGATGAACTTAATTATGCGTTTGTTATATCTGGATTTGATTATTTGAATGGCTTGCAGAGCTTCAGAGATGGGTTTTTCTATGTGCAGGATATAAGCTCAATGCTTGTTGCACAGACGGCTGCTCCAAAGAAGGGCGACTATGTGATAGATGTATGCGCAGCACCGGGTGGCAAGAGCACCCATATAGCTGAGCTTTTACAGGGAAGCGGCCATGTGCTCGCACGTGACCTGACCGATAACAAGGTCCATATGATTGAGGAAAATATAGACAGGCATGGTCTTAACAATATGTCGGCAGAGGTGTGGGATGCCACAGTGCCTGATGCTGATTCTGCGGGAAAGGCAGATATACTCATTTGTGATCTGCCGTGCTCAGGGCTTGGAGTGCTCGGCAGAAAGAAGGATATCCGCTACAAGATGACGCCTGAGTCTGTAGATGAGCTTGCCGCTCTTCAAAGACAGATACTTGATACCGTGCATACATACGTGAAGCCAAACGGAGTGCTCGTGTACAGTACATGTACGATAGATGAGGCTGAGAATGAGGACAATGTGAGGTGGTTTATTGAAAAGCATCCGGAGTTTGAGCTGGATAAGAGCTTTGCGGAAGGCACCGGAATGAAACAGATACTGCCCGGTGAGCATGGAAGTGACGGATTCTTTATTGCAAGATTTATAAAAAGCAAATTATGATATTAAAGTAAATCATGAATTAATAAATACAAATTGGTTTAAAAATAATAGTTAAATGCAGATTTAATAAAAATAATATGGGACAGATAAAAGAACAACTAACTGACATCAAATCAATGAATATGGACGAGCTCACAGAGTTTATCATATCGCTCGGAGAGAAGAAATTCCGTGCGAAGCAGATATATGAGTGGATTCATGTGAAGCATGTGGAAAGCTTTGATGAGATGACCAATATTTCAAAAAAGTTCATACAGGTATTAAAGGACAATGCAATACTCATCTCGCTAAAAAAAGAGGAGGTGCAGGTGTCAAAGCTCGATGGCACGAGAAAATATCTCTTTGCACTGGACGATGGCAATGTCATAGAAAGTGTGCTTATGAAGTACAAGCATGGAAACTCTGTATGCATATCTTCGCAGGTCGGCTGCAGGATGGGGTGCAGATTCTGTGCATCCACTCTTGACGGTCTCGTCAGGGGGCTTAGGCCGTCCGAGATGATTGACCAGATTTATCAGATAGGCAAGGACATAGGAGAGCGCATCTCAAATGTGGTTGTCATGGGCACAGGCGAGCCGCTTGACAATTACGACAATCTGCTGCGCTTTATAGAGCTTCTTACTGATGAAAACGGTATCAATATCAGCCAGCGCAATCTGACAGTTTCCACATGTGGTCTCGTACCGCGCATGAGACAGCTTGCAGATGAAAAGCTTTCTATCACGCTGGCGCTTTCACTGCATGCCTCCAACCAGGAAAAGAGAAAAGCTCTCATGCCGGTTGCAAACAGCTATGATATACATGATGTGGTCGATGCATGCAAATATTATTTTGCACAGACCGGCCGCAGAGTCACCTTTGAGTATAGCCTGGTAGGCGGAGTGAACGATACAGCCGAGGATGCAACAGAGCTTTCGGCACTCGTGCATGGCATGAACTGCCATATAAATCTGATTCCGGTAAACCCGATAAAGGAGCGCGACTACGTGCAGTCCAACAAGGGTGTTATAGAGGCTTTTAAAAATAGGCTTGAAAAAAACGGAATTAATGTTACTATTAGAAGGGAAATGGGCAGAGATATAGACGGTGCCTGTGGACAGCTTCGCAAGAAGCATATAGATAAAGAGAGAGGAATAAACTAGATGAAGACGTTTTCCATTACGGATGCAGGTGCTATTCGTGAGATGAATCAGGATTTTTATTTCTCGTCTGACACTGCAGTAGGAAATCTTCCGAATCTTTTCATCGTAGCAGATGGAATGGGAGGACACAAAGCCGGTGACTATGCTTCCAGATACACTATAGAGCGTGTGGTTGCATCGGTATCGAGAAATGCCGGGGATGAACCGGTATCCATCATCAAAGAGGCTATCAACAAGGCAAATGAGCTTTTGGTGGCTGAGTCTCGTGGGGATGAAGCTAAGCGTGGAATGGGTACCACATTAGTCATAGGAACTATTATAGGAAACAAGCTTTTTGTGGCCAATATAGGTGACAGCAGGCTTTATATTGTAGGTGGCACAGAGCAGATCAGACAAATTACCAGGGATCATTCACTGGTTGATGAGATGGTCAGGATGGGTGAGATAAATGCCGACGAGGCGAGAGTTCATCCGGACAAGAATATCATCACGAGAGCCGTCGGGGCAGCAGATCATGTGGAGGCAGATTTCTTTGAGGTCGAGCTATGTGAGGACGACAGGATTCTTCTGTGTACAGACGGACTTACCAATATGGTGAGAGATGAAGAAATATGCGATACTATTAGGCAAAATGATAATATCGAGACAGCAGCGTCACAGCTTGTCGCCATGGCCAATGCAAACGGTGGCCGCGATAATATCACTGTAATGATTATTAAACCATTTTAAGACGAGGTAATAACAGATGTTAGAGATAGGAAGTTTTTTATCGGATCGATATGAGATCCTAAGCAAGGTTGGCGCAGGCGGCATGTCAGATGTATACAAGGCAAAAGACCATATACTGAGCCGTTTTGTAGCTATAAAGGTTTTAAAGCAGGAGTTTTCGGAGGATAGTTCATTTGTGACCAAGTTCCGTGCTGAGGCACAGTCAGCAGCAGGACTTGAGCATCCGAATATCGTAAATATCTATGATGTAGGCAGCGAGAATGGTCTGTACTACATTGTCATGGAGTATGTCGAGGGTATCACACTTAAGACTTATATCGAGAAAAAGGGTCAGCTGTCATTCAAGGAGTCTGCAAGTATTGCAATCCAGGTGGCAAGGGGCATAGAGGCCGCTCACAATAAAAATATCATTCACCGTGATATCAAGCCACAGAATATCATTATTTCTACAGATGGCAAGGTAAAGGTGACAGACTTTGGAATTGCAAAGGCTACATCTTCAAATACAATAAGCTCAGATGTGATGGGCTCAGTACACTATGCATCTCCGGAGCAGGCAAGAAACGGCTTCGTCGATGGCAGAAGTGATATTTACTCACTGGGAATCGTAATGTTTGAGATGGTTACAGGCCGTGTGCCGTTTGACGGTGATACCACAGTGGCAGTTGCACTGCAGCACTTACAGGAGGAGATTGCAAGGCCAAGCATCTACGCACCGGATCTGCCGATCAGCTTTGAGAAAATCATCTTAAAGTGTACACAAAAGACACCGGATCGCAGATACCAGACTATTGAGGAGCTTCTCACAGACATAAGGCGCTCTCTTGCGCATCCTGATGAGGATTTTGTCACAATAGCACCACTCGTTGACGGTGGCAAGACCAAGGTTATAAGCCCGGAGGAGCTTGACAAGATAAAAGAAGGCAGAGGTGTTGCAGAGGACTTAAACGATGATGATACCGATGCAGATAATGGTGATGAGTATGCTGACGATGAAGACGATGATGATGAATATGATGAGTCACTCTTAGACGACGATGATGACGAAGAAGACGATGATGACGGCAAGCTTTTAAATCCAAAGATGGATAAAGCAATCACAATCATGGGTATAGTAACAGCCGTAATCATTGTAATAGTTATCATATATCTTGCACTTTCAGTGGCAGGAGTGTTTAAGTTTGGCGGCAAAAAGAACTCAGAGTCACAGCAGACAGAGTCACAGACACAGACCGAGTCTGAATCAGAGTCAGAGACACAGACTGAGACAGAGGGCCAGATGATTGACATCAGAGGCATGTCAGTGGAGGATGCTCAGAAGGCAGTAGACCGCTTAAAGCTTGACCTCACAGTATTTGCATTTGAGACAAAGCAGTCAGATGGAAAGGATGGCACAATCCTTGAGCAGGATGTCAAGGCCGGAGATACAGTAAAGCGTGGTTCACAGATTAATGTAGTTATCGCAGGAAAAGGTGATAGTACATCAGAGATGGTCAAGATACCAAGTGTAATCGGAAAGACCAAGAGCTCAGCAAAGAGTACACTCGAATCAGCAGGCTTTAGTGTCACCTTCGAGTATGGAGATTACAATGACAGTGTAGCAGCAGATGTAGTAACAGCACAGTCACCATCAGCAAAGAAACAGGCCGCAAAGGGCAGCACAGTAACAGTCACCCTCTCACCGGGCCAGAAGCCAATCACCGTGCCAAACGTAGTAGGTGCCTCACAGTCACATGCAGAAAGCGCCCTCGCAGGAGCAGGGCTCAAGTATACCTATGCTGACTCCCAGTACAGCGACACCGTACCAGCCGGCAGCGTAATCAGCCAGACCAAATCCGGTGAAACCGTAGCCGCAGGCACCACAATCACACTGACACTCAGTAAGGGTAAGCAGGAGATATCGACTAACGTAAGTAAGACGGTTAAGCTTGATGTCGGAGATGTTAATATCACAGGTGGTTCATATTCACTTGTGGGTTCTGACGGAAAAACTTATGCAAGCGGAAGTGATGTAACATCAACTTCAGTTACAGTAAGTGGAACAATGAACTGTAAAACAGGTACAGTAACGGTTACATGGCAGTATACAGAGCCTGTCAAGGATGAGAATGGAAATGTAACAGGTGAAAAGCCAGGAGAAAAAACGATTTCTGTACAAGTACCATAATTTGTATATTGTAAAATAAAATCATAATTTGATGAAAACGTGGATGGCAATACAAGGAAAGTGAGAGCATTCCCAGTATAAGGAAAACGAGCCGTAGCGCAGCTACGTCAAGTTTTCCGTATCGCCATCATATTTGTAAATATACACAATACACATATAGCGCATAAAGCAGCAACCCAATACATGTCCTTATTGTAGCCGCCGGATAGCACCCACGAAGTGGTGCAATCCGCACCCCACTCCCACACCAACCCGCGGACGAGAACCTGAACTCGCGGAGAAGGACTGTAGATAGCGGGGCAGACGTGTGTTCCGAGAAAAAAATATGAATTGCCCCGGGGTGCCATAAACCTACCGAGGAAAAAACGAGGCAGAGCAAGCCATAGCCTGTCCGTAGGAGAGCCCGGGGCTGGCTTCATATTTTTTAAGAGGAATATATGTCTGCCCCGCCACCCACACAACCTCAAAGCGCGGCATGCACCCCGCCGAAAGCGTGACTCCTGCAAATACAAAAGCACACAAGGAAAACCATGACAGGAAAAATTATTAAAGGAATTGCCGGCTTCTACTACGTCTACGTAGAAGAAACCAAAGAAGCAAAAGAAACTGCCACAGGCGGCACTCTCTACGAGTGCAAAGCAAAAGGCACCTTCAGAAAACAAAAGATAAAGCCGCTGGTTGGCGATATCGTCGACATAGCAGTCCTCGATGATGAAAAGCACATAGGCAATGTCGAGCGTATACTGCCACGGAAAAACGAACTTATCAGGCCGGCTGTGTCCAATATAGACATGGCCCTGGTTATTTTTGCATCCGCAAAGCCGGATCCCAATTTCAACCTGCTTGATAGGTTTTTGTGTATGATGGAGTACCAGCATGTCCCGGTTACCATATGCTTCAACAAAAAGGACTTAATCACACCTAAAGAGCAGCAGGAGCTTAAAAGCATATACGAGCCGGCTGGCTATAGAGTGCTTTTTACCAGCACGAAAACAGGTGAGGGCATAGATGAGATAAAGCACATTTTAGAGGGAAGGACGACCACGGTTGCAGGTCCCTCGGGAGTTGGCAAGTCATCTATCATTAACTGTCTGCAGGATGATGTGCAGATGGAGACCGGACATATAAGTGAGAAAATAGAGCGCGGAAAGCATACGACCAGACATTCTGAGATTATCCCGATAAAGGATGGCACGTATATCATGGATACACCCGGCTTCAGCTCGATGGATGTGCCGGGCTTTGAAAAGGAAGATCTGTGGACATGTTATCCGGAGTTTGTAGAATATGAGCCATATTGCAGGTTTCAGGGCTGCAGTCATATAAATGAGCCGGACTGCGGCGTGAAGGAAGCTCTTGCAGATGGGAAAATATCGCAGGTACGGTATGATAATTATAAGCTTTTATATGAGGAGCTTAAAAACAGACAAAAGTATTAATTTAAAGCATAATCAAACGGAGGAAAACATGAACTGTTTATCACCATCAATTTTATCAGCGGATTATTCAATACTCGGAGAGCAGCTTAAGCAGCTTGATGAGGCCGGAGCACAGTATGTGCATATAGATGTTATGGACGGCAGCTTCGTTCCCAGCATATCAATAGGACTGCCGGTCATAAAGACAATCAGAAAGTGCACAGAGCGCATGTTTGATGTGCATCTGATGATAGATGAGCCGGTCAGATATATAGATGATTTTGCGACAGCAGGAGCAGATATCATCACAGTCCATGCGGAGGCATGTAAGCATCTTGACAGGACAATCGAGGCAATAAAGGAAAAGGGCATACTGGCAGGTGTAGCATTAAATCCGGCTACTCCGCTCTCAGCCATAGAGTATGTGCTTCCTAAGGTGGACATGGTGCTTATCATGACTGTAAATCCGGGCTTTGGAGGACAAAAGCTTATTCCGTACACTGTAGACAAGGTGCGCGACTTAAAGGCGCTTCTTGAGAAAACCGCAAATAAGGCTGATATCGAGGTGGACGGTGGTGTTAATCTTGAGAACGTGGAGACACTGCTTGCGGCAGGAGCCAATATCATTGTTGCGGGAAGTGCGGTGTTTAGCGGAGATATAGAAGAAAATATAAAGGGTTTTCTGAATATCATGATGTAACAGATGCAGGTTAAAACAAAAATGCTTCCGGGGCTGTAGCAAATGTGGATATATTATTTATAAGAAGGTGGATAAAATGAGGTATTTGATTGTATGTGGTGGAAAAACAGATAAGGAATTCGGCTTAAAAGAGATAAAGACTGACGGAATAGATGTCATAATTGCGGCTGACAGCGGAATGGATTTCCTGTACGAAAACGGTGTCACGCCTGATATAATTGTAGGTGATTTCGATTCAGCCACGACAAAGGCATTGGAGTTTTTTGAGAGAAAGGGACAGACCGAGATACACAGGCTCAATCCCATAAAGGATGATACTGATACAGAGTATGCTATAAGACTTGCCATAAGAGAGGGTGCACGAAGCATAGTGATGCTTGGAGCAACAGGAAGCAGAATAGACCATGTGCTCGGCAATATTTCACTTTTGGGAATAGGATTGGAAAGTGGAACTGATATCAGCATTATCGATACAAACAACCGTATAAGGATGGCTGATAAGCCCGTAACCATTGAAAAATCAGCACAATATGGCAGGTTTGTCTCGCTTATAGCAGTGACAGACGACAATGAGGTGAGCCTTAGAGGATTTAAGTATCCTGTTACTGATTATTCCTTTGACAGATTTACATCGCTTGGCATATCCAATGAAATAATTGATGACCATGCAGTGATTGATATCCATAGAGGAAAATTTATCATTATTGAGTCAAAAGATTGACTTTTTAGGAATTTGGGACTATTATATTTTTAGGATTATTTCGGAAAATATGTATGGTCATACAGTAAAGACAGGTGAGAAAGGACACTATGCATTCTTTTAAATCAGATGAATTTAAGATAAGAGTATTGACAAAGGACGATGCGGAGGAATACAATGCACTGCTTCGTTATGCTTTTCAGGTAACAGAGGCAGATCTTGCCGAGACCGGTTGGAAGGATGATGAAATCAAGCAGTCGAAGTTTCCGGTGCTTGAGAGAGCTGATGTGCTTGGCTGCTTCAATATCATAGACAAAAAAGAGGAGCTTGTGGCTCAGTTTGCGGTATATCCGCTCGATATGAATATATATGGTGAGCGCTACGAGGTAGGCTTTGTCACAAGTGTGTGCACGTATCCTGAGTACACAGGCCATGGTCTCATGAAAAAGCTTATGAGAAAGAGTCTTACGAGGATGCGCGATAGCAACAAGTCGTTTGCCCTTTTGTATCCATACTCCATACCTCTTTACAGAGGACTTGGCTGGGAGATTATCTCAAATAAGATGACATATGTGATAAAGGACAGACAGATCCCTACAAAGCTTAAGGAGCCGGGCTATGTGCGCCGTGTGCAGTGGGATGACGAGCAGTTTAAGAAGCTTCATACTCACTTTGCCGCGAAGACTCACGGCTGTCTGTACAGAAACAATCTGGCTTGGGAGGAGTACTTCCGCTGGGATGAGGACGATACGATGGTCGCAATCTACTATAACGAGGATGATGAACCGTGTGGCTATATGGTGTATCTTATCAGCTCCGATGTCATGCACATCAAGGAGCTCATCTACTTAAACCGTGAGGCGCAGCTTGGTCTGTGGGAGTACATTCATGCGCATGATTCCATGATTGATGAGGTCAGAGGCAACAACTATTACAGCGAGCCCATCGCTTTTGAGCTCGATGACAGTGATATAAAGGAGACAATAAGACCATATGCCATGGGCAGAATCATCGACGTGGCGCAGTTTATTTCACAGTACAACTGTGACCCTGATGGACCGGGCGGCTGCTTTAGCTTCGAGATAGAAGATGAGCTTCTGCCGTGGAACAATGGCACATTTGTCATTGATTTTGAGGGAGGTCATTGTACTCTCACCGACAAAAAGCCACAGTATCACCTTAGCATGTCTATTGGCACATTTACCACACTGCTTTTGGGCTACAAGAGTGCGGAGAAGCTTTTACAGATGGGCAAAATACAGGCTACGTATGATGCTGTTGCAAAGCTTGACGATATTTTATATCATGAGATACCATATGTATCTGACTACATATAATGATAAAAGGTCAAAAGGTAAAGGAAAATAATATGTCAAATTATGTGATTAGCTGCTGTTCAACAGCAGATCTTACCAGGGAGCATATGCTTGATAGGAATATTAAGTACGCGTGCTTTCACTATGAGCTCGACGGCAAAGAGTATATGGATGATCTGGGACAGTCCATGCCACTGCCGGATTTCTACAAGGCAATGGAAGCCGGTGCCATGACAAAGACCTCGCAGATCAATCAGGAGGAGTACATGGAGTACTTCAGGCAGTTCCTGGATGAGGGATATGATGTGCTTCACTGCGCACTAAGCTCCGGTATATCAGGTACAGTTAACTCGGCAAGGCTTGCAAAGGAGGCTTTGGAGGAGGAGTACCCTGACAGGAAGATATATGTGATTGATTCTCTGGCAGCATCGTCTGGCTTTGGACTTTTGATGGATAAGCTTGCTGACCTTAGGGATAGTGGCATGGATATTGATACACTGGCTAATTGGACCATGGAGCACAGACTTGAGGTGAATCACTGGTTCTTCTCATCAGACCTTACATTTTTTATCAGGGGAGGCCGTATCTCAAAGACCGCGGGCTTCGTGGGAAATGTGCTGAATATCTGCCCTTTCATGAATGTGAGCAATGAGGGAAAGCTTATTGTGCGTGAGAAAATCCGCACCAAAAAGAAGGCGATAAAGGAGATGCTTGTGAAGATGCAGGCGCTCTGCAAGGACGGTGCCGATTATTCAGATAAGGTATACATATCAAATTCCGCATGCTATGAGGATGCTAGAGCCGTAGCTGATCTGATAGAGGCTGCTTTTCCTAAGATGAAGGGCAAGGTAGAGATAAATGATATCGGTACGACTATAGGAAGCCACACCGGTCCCGGAACAGTTGCATTGTTTTTCTGGGGCAATAAGAGAGAGGATTAGTCAGATATTTTGACCAGAATATCTGATTAGAATAATCAAAATCAATAAAGTTGATTATATTTTTATAAAAAATTAAATTACATCAACCAAAGTGATTAAATATAATCATTCCAATAACTGCGCTTATGTGTTACAATTATATCAGTTCAAACGAAAAGAGGTTTTAAGATGAAAGGATATGAAAAATACGAGCGCAGTTATTTTCTGCCTCCTGAATGCACTTATGACTGGGTTAAGAAGGATTATATAGATAAAGCACCACTGTGGTGTTCGGTTGATTTACGTGATGGCAACCAGGCTCTTATAGAGCCGATGAGCCTTGAGGAGAAGCTTGACTTCTTTAAGATGCTTGTAGATATAGGCTTTAAGGAAATCGAGGTAGGTTTCCCGGCAGCCTCTGAGACAGAGTTCAATTTTACAAGAGCTCTTATTGAGAGGGATATGATTCCGGATGATGTCACTATACATGTGCTGACACAGGCCAGAGAGCATATCATCAAGAAGACCTTCAAGGCACTTGAGGGAGCACCGAGAGCGGTTGTACATCTGTACAATTCCACATCTGTTGCACAGCGTGAGCAGGTGTTTAAGAAGTCAAAGGAAGAGATAAAGCAGCTTGCGGTTGACGGCGCCATCTTACTCAGAGACCTTGCGGCTGCGACTGACGGTAATTTCCGCTTCCAGTATTCACCGGAGAGCTTTTCGGGCACTGAGGTGGATTATGCGGTTGATGTGTGCAACGCAGTGCTTGATGTATGGCAGCCAAAGGCTGATAACAAGGCCATTATCAATATCCCTACCACAGTAGAGAATGCTATGCCACATGTTTTTGCCACACAGATAGAGTATATCGACAAGCATCTTAAGTACAGAGACGGAGTAGTGCTGTGCTTACATCCTCATAATGACAGAGGCTGCGGTGTTGCCACATCAGAGCTTGGCGTGCTTGCAGGAGCTGAGGAGATAGAGGGTACACTGTTTGGAAACGGTGAGAGAACAGGAAATGTCGATATCGTGACACTTGCTATGAATCTCTACTCACACGGAGTGGATCCACAGCTTGATTTTTCAAATCTGCCTGAGATCAGGGAGAAGTATGAGACATATACCAGAATGAAGGTAGGCGAGAGACAGCCATATGCGGGAGACCTCGTATTCTCTGCATTTTCAGGCTCTCATCAGGATGCTATCTCAAAGGGCATGGCATGGAGAGAGGAAAAGAAGCTTGATAAGTGGACAGTTCCATATCTGCCTATAGATCCAAAGGATGTCGGCAGGACATACGAGGCTGATGTTATCCGTATCAACAGCCAGTCAGGAAAGGGCGGAGTGGCATATATCCTTAAGCAGAGCTTCGGTATCAATGTGCCACAGCAGATGAGAGAGCAGGTCGGATACATGGTCAAGCAGGTATCGGACGAGGAGCACAAGGAGCTTTCACCTGAGTGGGTACACAGTATCTTTACAGACAATTATGTGGATTTTCATCCATATTTCACTATACCAGAGTGCCACTTTAAGCAGGTAAACGGCATTTTCGCAGAGGCAGTTATTTTACACAATGACAGCACCAGAAAGGTAGATGCCAATGGAAACGGCCGTCTCGATGCAGTCAGCAATATAATTAAGCAGTATTTTGACATCAGCTTTGAGCTCACTGTATACGAGGAGCATGCGCTTTCACACGGATCTTCATCAAAGGCTATGGCATATGTGGGTATCACAGTTGACGGCAGTATGTTCTGGGGCGCAGGTGTGGATGAGGATATCATCAAGGCATCAATCGGAGCGCTTGTTGTTGCGGTAAACCATTACCTTGCCACAAAGGCTGACAGTCACGTGAAGGATGAGCGCTATATTTCCATGCTCAACTTTATCCAGGCCAACTACAAGACAGTATCGCTTGCAGACATGGCGGCACAGTTCAACCTGACAGAGCCGTATATCTCCAAGTACATAAAGGAGAAGTCAGGCAAGACTTTCGGAGAGCTGGTTACCAATGCCAAGATGAAGAAGGCACGCACATTGCTGAGAAACAGCATCACAACTGTTGAGAATATCGCAATCGAGGCAGGATATCAGAACGTGGAGCATTTTAACAGACAGTTCAAGAAGCTGTATGGAATGACACCACTTGAGTACAGAAATTCAAGCACAAAATAAGCGGATGCAGCATTTTAATATAACCGGATCAATATGCTAAATGACAATTCATTCAGCTGTATTGGTCCGGTTTGCTTTTTAGTATTGCATTTTTTGTGTGAAAATCTGTATTAAAATTGTATAAAAATGGGGACAATGGGCTATTGATTGTATTTTATCAAGTAATTTGTTGTTTTTACAACGGATTATATGTACAATGCGGGTATAATATAAATAAAAGATAATTATTCAGAACTACTGATAACAAAGCAGATATTGAGAATTTGTGTTTGGGATGAATAGTTATAATAAAAAGCAACTATTTGAATTATAGTTTAAGAAAGAGAGGAACGTACATGAGCAATAAAACTAGCGCAGTTGTTAAGACAAACCCAAGAAAGGCTGTCATGATCGGATGTGGATTCGTTGGTTCGGCATCAGTTTTTGCACTTATGCAGAGCGGTCTTTTTTCTGAGATAGTTCTCATTGACGCTGATAAGGACAAGGCTGAGGGAGAGGCGATGGATATAAGCCACGGTATTCCTTTTGCCAGACCTATGAAGATATATGCAGGTGGTTATGATGATGTGGCAGATGCTGCTATCATTGTTGTTTCTGCAGGTGCAGGCCAAAAGCCGGGCGAGACAAGACTTGATCTGGTAAATAAAAATGTTGCAATCTTCAAGAGCATCATTCCGGAGATTGCAAAGAGAAATTTCGGTGGAATCTTACTTATCGTTGCAAATCCTGTAGATATTTTAACACAGGTGGCACAGAAGCTTTCAGGACTTCCTGAGGAGCGTGTCATCGGTTCAGGTACCGTGCTTGACAGTGCAAGACTTAAGTACGCGCTTGGAGAGCATCTTGAGGTGGACAGCCGAAGCGTACATGCATTTATAGTAGGTGAGCATGGAGACAGTGAGGTGGTTGCATGGTCATCAGCCAATGTTTCCGGAGTGGAGCTTCACAAGATGTGCGAGATGAGAGGTCACTACAAGCACAAGGAGAATACAGAGGAAATCGCTGCAAACGTAAAGAACAGTGCTTACGAGATAATCAACCGAAAGCATGCGACATATTATGGTATCGCTATGTCGGTCAGACGTATCTGCGAGGTAATCATGCGTGATGAGAAGTCTATTCTTCCTGTTTCACACATGATGCACGGACAGTACGGCATCGACGGTGTGGTTCTCTCAATGCCTGCAATCGTTGGAGCAAACGGAGTGGAGAGCGATATCCCGATCGAGTTAAACGGTGAGGAAGCTTTAAAGCTCAAGGAGTCTGCTGATGCACTTAAGAGCATACTTGACGGGCTTGAGCTGTAAATATCAGGCTCTTAATATTAATTTTGTAATATTAAACTTATATAAAATACTATAAATTCAGTAGGGTTTGGGGTATAATGATAACTGTCGGGATGCATATATTATGTGCTCGGCGGTTATTTGATTTTATGGCAGATAATTATTTAGAATTACCGGGAAAAAGGAGTATATATAATGAGCGAAAGAAAACAAATCCATCAGGAGTTTCTGACAGGCGAAAGAGCCCTGTTTGCAAGCAACGACCTGGATATATATGATACAATTTTTGATGACGGAGAGTCACCTCTTAAGGAGAGCCATGGCATTAGCCTGACAGGCTGTTTTTTTAGATGGAAATATCCGCTATGGTACTGTAGTGACATAGCTGTAAAGGACTGTACATGGTTTGACATGGCGCGTGCGGGTGTCTGGTATACAGACAATATCTCTGTCACTGATTCAATAGTTGAGGCACCTAAGAACTTCAGGCGCTGCAATAACCTAAAGCTTAAAAATGTGACATTTCCAAATGCCCAGGAGACTCTCTGGAGCTGTGATCATGTCGATATCGAGAATGTCTCGGCAAAGGGAGATTATTTTGGCATGAATACAAATAATCTTATCATGAAGAATTTCCAGCTGGTCGGCAACTATTCGTTTGACGGCTCAAGAAATGTAGAGGTGCACGATTCAAAGCTTATCTCAAAGGATGCCTTCTGGAATACGGAAAATGTCACAGTCTATGATTCATTTATTACAGGTGAATACCTTGGCTGGAACGCAAAGAATCTGACACTTATAAACTGCACAATCGAAAGCTTACAGGGGCTTTGCTACATCGACAACCTCGTTATGAAAAACTGTAAGCTCATAAACACTACATTGGCATTTGAGTATTCTTCGGTAGATGCAGAGATTTGCAGTAAGGTGGACAGTGTTTTAAATCCGACAAGCGGAGTGATAAGGGCAAAGGAGATTGGCACACTGACTATCGAAAAGGACAGAGTTGACCCATCAAAGACTAAGATAATATGTGAGGGAAAATAATCTATGTATGATTTTGATACCGTTGTAGACAGAAGAAATACAGGCTCACTAAAGTGGGATGTGGCAGAAAATGAGCTCCCGATGTGGGTAGCAGATATGGATTTTAAGACAGCACCACAGATAATAGATGCAATATCAGCGCGTGTTTCTCACGGAGTGTTTGGCTATTCCATCATTCCGGATGAGTGGAATGATGCGTATATTTCGTGGTGGGACAGACGCCATGGGCTTAAAATCGAAAGAGACAGCCTGATTTTTTGCACAGGGGTCGTACCGGCCATATCATCTACAGTGCGAAAGCTCACAACACCCGGTGAAAATGTGCTTATCATGACACCGGTATACAATATATTTTTTAATTCCATATTTAATAACGGCGTAAATGTGCAGGAAAGCCCGCTTGGGTACGAAAACGGCAGATATTTTGTGGACTATGACAGGTTGGAGCAGGACCTTTCCAATCCACAGACCTCGCTTATGATATTTTGCAACCCTCACAATCCGTGCGGTATCATCTGGGCAAAGGATGAGCTTGCGAAAATAGGTGCACTCTGCAGGAAGTATAATGTGACGGTCATATCAGACGAGATACACTGCGACATTACAGCACCGGGAAAATCATACGTGCCGTTTGCGGCAGCATCAGAGGACTGCGCCGATATAAGCATCACCTGTATTGCTCCGACCAAGTGCTTTAATATGGCAGGCTTACAGACTGCGGCAGTGATGGTGCCAAATAAATTTTTGCGCCACAAAGTATGGCGCGCATTAAATACAGACGAGGTGGCGGAGCCAAACGCATTTGCCATCACGGCAGCAGTTGCGGCATTCACAAAGGGTGAGCCGTGGCTTGAGGAGCTCAGAAAATATCTCTGGGAAAACCGCAAAACAGTCTGTGACTTCATGGCAGAAAACCTGCCGCAGATACATGTAGTGGATGCCGATGCGACATACCTCATGTGGCTTGACTGCAGTGCACTCACAGATGATTCTGTGGCATTTACGCAGATGATTCGTGAAAAGACAGGCCTTTATCTGTCGGAGGGAGCTGAGTTTGGAGGCAATGGCCGTTACTTTGTGCGATTGAATATCGCATGCCCCGGTTCAGTGCTTATGGAAGGGCTGGAAAGGTTAAAAAGAGCTCTCGTTTAAGCTGAATATGTACATTTTTTAAAATAAATAAGACCGGTGATCGGCCGGTCTTATCTGGTATAATTAAACATTTATGGCATACAAGATTTAGAAATATATCATGCATACGTTTGTTTTCTGATTCGATAGTTAGTATACACTAACACGAATTAGAAGTCAATAACAAATATGGGATTTTGATATTTTTTTGGATTTTTATAAATCACGTACAAATCAAAAGAAAAGTTTTGCAAACAATAAAATGTATGTTATAATAATATAACTGAATTAAAACGAACGAAAATAAACTCACGGGGGTATTCGAAATGCGAAACAATGAATCATCAGAAAACTATTTAGAGACCATACTTATTCTCAGCAAGAAGCTTCCTGTGGTACGCTCAGTTGATATAGCAAATGAGCTTGGATTTAAGAAATCCAGCGTGAGTATAGCCATGAAAAACCTTAGAGAGAAGAACAATATCACAGTTAGTGATGCAGGCTTTATCACACTCACAGAGTCAGGAAGACAGATAGCAGAGATGATATACGAAAGACATGAGCTTTTGTCAGAGTGTCTTGAGAAGCTTGGTGTTGATAAGGAGATTGCAGCAGAGGACGCATGCCGTATAGAGCATGTCATCAGTCCTGAGAGCTTTGAAGCAATCAAGAAGCATATACATAAGGGTTAGCACATTTATTTTAATGAAATGAAACAGTTGTTTGTTACATATTGGTGTGGCAGATAAGCTGACGGATGAGACCGGTACCGCAGGGTGCCGGTCTTTTTGTGTATCGTTTTTCTTGTATATATGAGAAAAATCATCTATAATAGTGAAGCTGTAATCGGCGACATAAAATCTGAAAGGGGAAAAGATGAAACAGATATTAAAATATTTAAAGGAGTACAAAAAGGAATGCATCTGTGCTCCGTTATTTAAGCTGCTGGAAGCATCCTTTGAGCTTATAGTACCGCTTGTCATGGCGGCAATCATTGATAACGGAATTACGGCTTCGGACAAGCCATATATATGGAAGATGGGAGGTGTGCTGGTGCTGCTTGCGGCAGTTGGTTTGGTAAGTTCGGTCACAGCACAGTATTTTGCGGCAAAGGCAGCAGTTGGTTTTTCCACAAAGCTTCGCCATATATTGTTTGAAAAGATAGAGTCACTGTCATTCTCAAAGATGGATACGGTGGGCACATCGACACTTATCACGAGGATGACAAGCGATATAAACCAGGTGCAGTCAGGAGTCAATCTGGTGCTTCGACTCTTCCTTCGCTCGCCATTTATTGTATTCGGAGCTATGACGATGGCTTTTACAGTAAATGTAAGAGCGGCAATGGTTTTTGTAGTTACTATACCTTTGCTTTCAATAGTGGTATTCTCAGTTATGGCTGCAAGCCTTCCGCTTTACAAAAAGGTGCAGAGCTCTCTTGACACAGTGCTTTCACACACCAGGGAGAATTTAGAGGGAACCAGGGTTATAAGAGCTTTCAATAAGCAAAATGATGAGATTGACAGCTTCAACAGGGACAACGAGTTTTTAACCAATATGCAGCAGGTTGTAGGACGAATCTCAGCACTCACCAATCCTCTGACATTTATCATTATAAATATTGCAACAATCGCGGTTATCGTATCGGGCGGCAAGCAGGTATACGCAGGAATACTCACACAGGGCGAGGTTGTGGCACTTGTAAACTACATGTCACAGATACTTGTCGAGCTGATAAAGCTTGCAAACCTTATTGTACAGGTGACAAAGGCAGTGGCATGCGGCAACCGTATAGCGGATGTGCTTGCCATACCCTCAAAGCTTCCTGAGAAAAATCCTAAGCTCATTGGTGCAAGGGATGGCGCACCTGAGGTTGAGTTTGACCATGTCTGCATGACATATGAGGGAGCGGCCGATGAGACACTCACAGATATAAGCTTTACAGTGCAAAAAGGGCAGACAATCGGTATCATCGGTGGTACAGGCTCAGGAAAATCAAGCCTTGTAAACCTTATTCCGAGGTTTTATGATGCCACAAAGGGCACTATAAGGATTCAGGGAAATGATATAAATGATTATGATGCAGTGCAGCTTCGTGACAAAATCGGTGTTGTAATGCAAAAGGCAGTGCTTTTTGCAGGAACGATAGCCGACAACCTGCGCTGGGGCAAAAATGATGCCACAGAGGAGGAAATGTGGAAGGCGCTCGATATAGCACAGGCGACAGAGGTTGTAAAGGGCAAAGAGGGAGGCCTTGACTACATGATAGAGCAGGGCGGCAAGAACTTATCAGGCGGTCAGAAGCAGCGTCTTACAATTGCCAGAGCGGTTGTAAAGGATCCTGACATACTGATACTTGACGACAGTGCATCGGCACTTGATTTTGCTACAGATGCGAGTCTTCGCGCGGCATTAAAGGGCATGCATGGTGACAAGACAATATTTATCGTGTCACAGCGTACCTCATCTATCCAGTTTGCGGACAATATCATAGTACTCGACGACGGACAGATGGTTGGCTTCGGACCTCATGAAAAGTTGCTTGAGACATGCGAGACCTACAAAGAGATATATGATTCACAGTTTAAAAAAGAGTCGGATATGACCAGACAAAAGGAGGTGTAGAGTATGGCTATGGATAATGCGAAGATGAATAAAGCAGGCACAATCCGCAAGGTATTAAGCTACATGAAGAGATATATTCCTTTGCTTGTAATTTCACTTGCCCTGTCTGTTGTTACAGTGGCGCTTACGCTCTATTTTCCAATTCTCACAGGACGCGCAATTGATTTGATTGTAGGAAAAGGAAAGGTTGATTTTACGGCTATGACAGCCATCCTCACGAGAGCAGCAATAATAGTCGTCATAGCGGCAGCAGCCCAGTGGCTTACAAATATCTGCAACAACAGGATGACCTACAACATAGTGAGGGATATAAGGCGTGATGCATTTTTAAACATTGAAAAAATGCCACTTTCCTATATTGACAGCCACTCACACGGTGATATGGTCAGCCGTATCATCGCCGATGTAGATACATTTTCAGAGGGACTTTTGATGGGCTTCACACAGCTCTTTACAGGAATTGCAACAATAGCAGGTACGCTTATTTTCATGCTCACAATAGATGTGAAGATATCATGCATTGTAGTGCTCATCACACCTTTGTCACTTTTTGTGGCAAGCTTTATCACTAAAAAGACTTATTCCATGTTCCAGCTACAGACAAGAACAAGGGGAGAGCAGACATCACTCATCGATGAGATAGTAGGAAATGAAAAGGTCGTACAGGCCTTCAACCATGAGGATGAAGCGCTTGAACAGTTTGACGAGATAAATGACAGATTACAGAAATGCTCACTGAGGGCAACATTTTTCTCAAGTCTTACAAATCCGTGTACACGTTTTGTCAACAGTCTTGTGTATGCCGGAGTCGGAATTTTTGGTGCCATGAGTGCACTCACCGGCGGAATAACAGTAGGACAGCTTTCATGCTTCTTATCATACGCAAACCAGTACACCAAGCCGTTCAACGAGATATCGGGTGTCATCACAGAGCTTCAGAACGCACTTGCCTGTGCTGCTCGTATCTTCGAGCTGATTGAGGAGAAAAAGGAGATACCGGATGCTTCGGATGCGGTAATACTTGAAGAGGCTGACGGACGTGTGGACATAGAGGATGTTTATTTCTCATATGTGCCGGATAAAAAGCTTATCGAGGATTTCAATCTCCATGTAAAGCCTGGACAGCGCGTGGCTATCGTAGGACCGACAGGCTGTGGAAAGACGACTATTATCAATCTGCTTATGAGATTTTATGATGTAAACAGTGGAACAATTAAGGTGAGCGGACACGATATCAGAAAAATCACGCGCGAGAGTCTTCGTGACAACTATGGTATGGTGCTTCAGGAGACATGGCTCAAGAAGGGTACAATCCGTGACAATATCATAATGGGAAAGCCTGATGCCACAGATGAGGAAATCATTGCAGCGGCAAAGGCATCCCATGCCCACAGCTTTATCAGACGTCTGCCGAAGGGCTATGACACTGAAATCGGTGAGGACGGCGGCAGCCTGTCACAGGGACAGAAGCAGCTATTATGCATCACAAGAGTCATGCTCTGCTTACCGCCTATGCTGATATTGGATGAGGCTACATCATCGATTGATACACGAACAGAGATTAAGATTCAAAAAGCGTTCCTTACCATGATGCAGGGAAGAACCAGCTTTATAGTGGCTCATCGTCTGTCTACCATCAGGGAAGCGGATATTATCCTTGTTATGAAAGACGGAAAGATTATAGAGCAGGGCAATCATGAGAGCCTGCTTGCAGCGGACGGATTTTATGCGAATCTCTATAATAGCCAGTTTGCATAGCATAGGGCTATAGAAATACGGGGCATAAGCCGCCGGAGTTGAGAAAAGCACATCACCAGAATGATATGGCAGTCATGCAGGCATACGAATTTACAAAAGGCAGTGAAGCGTATAAAAGCGAAGCAGCCTGTGTTGCAGAATTGATGAAACTTTATCAGAAGAAAGTAGAAGAAATCGAAAAAAGATAACACGCCGGATACGGCATAAAGCTGGTGATATGAAGTTGCAATTCTTCCATGTTCATGATTTATGTAGGTTCATTGATGTTCTGTTGAAAGTAAAACCGTCACAGCGTATCTTTAACGTAGGAAATAAGGAAGGTGTTTCGATT
>SKEC01000643.1_pt1 | contig 32264 bp, 30 predicted proteins | sample 4826641 | NCBI WGS metagenome assembly SKEC01 (sample SAMN11008819, study PRJNA524170) | human gut metagenome | biome: Human fecal sample; material: Feces; isolation source: fecal sample from pouch patient p18, p21 | host: Homo sapiens | place: Israel: Tel-Aviv | collected 2015-12-22
ACCTGACTGCATTCCGGCTCAGCGCCGAGAAAGTTCTGGGTGAACTGTATGGCAACGCTCAAGCATATCGCCTCTAAAAACTCGGACTATACCGCCATCGAAGCGTACCTCGTTTACCAGCACGACGCGTTCACCGGAAAGCAACTTCTGGATGAACAAGGCAGACCGAAGCTGCGAGAATCGTACATCCTCGATACACTTGAGTGTGGCGATTTCTCGTTTGCAACAGCCTGTCTGCTGGCAAACCGCAAGTATAGCAAGAACACCCAACGCGATGATATCAAGAGCCATCAGTATGTCATCAGCTTTGACCCACGAGATGCAGCCGACAACGGCTTGACCATGGAAAAGGCACAGGCACTTGGCCTGAAATTCTGCGAAAAAACTTCCCCGGTCATCCTGCCATCGTCTGCACTCACCCGGATGGGCACAACCATTCGGGAAACATCCACGTCCACATCGTGATCGGCAGCGTCCGAACACGAGAGGTGGAGCGCAAGCCCTATATGCAGAAGCCCCGCGATTGGCGCGAGGGCACGAAGCACTCCAGCACCGCCCAGACCATGCGGCACTTGCGTGTCGAGGTCATGGAACTGTGCGAGGGTGCCGGACTGTACCAGATCGACCTGCTCAACGGCTCGAAGGAGCGCGTGAGCGAAGCTGAGTATTGGGCGCGTAGGCGTGGTCAGTTGAAACTTGACCGTGAGAACGCAGCTCTTACCGCAGCCGGACAACCGCCCCGGCAGAAGAAGTTTGAAACCGTAAAGGACACTTTGCGGAAACAGATTTCTTCGGTGTTGTACTGCACAACGAGTTTTGAAGAATTTTCCGATAGGCTTATGCAACAGTATGGCATCACCGTCAAGGAAAGTCGCGGATGCTTAAGTTATCTGCCGGCTGGAAGAACAAAGTTCATCCGGGCGAAACATCTCGGGGACAAGTTCGATAAGGCGGCAGTGCTTGCCACGTTGCAGGCAAACGCCGAACGCAAACCCAAGGCGCAGTTCAAGCAGGATACTATCGGGAAACTGATCGACATCCAGTCGAGGATGACCGAAGGCAAGGGCATTGGCTATAAGCGTTGGCTCACGAAACACAATCTCAAAATTATGGCACAGACCGTGAAACTTCTGCAGGAAAAGGGCTTGACCGACGAGGATGCCTTGAACCGGCGCATCGGCGAACTGGAAACCAAGTATCACGATGCACTGGCGGTGGTGAAAGACCTCGAAGGTCGTATGAAAGCCAACAAAGAGCTGCGCTATCACATCGCAACCTACGCCAGCACCAAGAACATCGCACAGCAGTTAAAATCTGCAAAACGACCCGCAGCCTTTGAAGAACAGCACCGTGCAGAGCTGACAGCGCACCGGGCGGCAGCAGCCTATTTCAAGGCAAATGATATCACCAAGCTGCCCAGCCCGAAGAAACTGGAAGCCGAGTATGCGCAGCTGGCATCCGAAAAGGCAAAATTCTACGAGCAGTACAAGGAAGCCAAAGAGGAACTGCTCAAGCTGAAAACCGCAAAGCAGAATGTTGCGTCCTTTTTCCGGGAGGAAGAACAGACGCAGCAGGAGAGATAAAGGAGTGTGCGTATGATCAATCTGAAAATCGACCCGGAGTTCCAGAATCAGATCCCGCCGCTGACGGACGATGAGTACAAGCAGCTTGAAGAAAACATCCTCAAAGAGGGCAAGCTGATTTCTCCTTTGATCGTGTGGAACAACACCCTTGTTGACGGACACAATCGTTATGCCATCCTCCAGAAACACCCGGAGATTTATTTTTCCACCATGCCGCTCCCGTTTGAAAGCAGAGAAGAAGTCCTCGCATGGATCTGCAAGAATCAGCTGGGGCGGCGCAATTTAACTCCGGAGCAGAAGAAGTTTCTGATGGGCAAGCAGTATTCCTCTGAAAAGTGTACCGAAGCATTTCGCGGCAATCAGCATACTGTAAAGAAATCTGGCGGTGTTCAATCTGAACACAACCAGAAGCCCATGAAAACCTGTGAGCGCATTGCACAGGAAAATCACAGCAGCGCAAGTTCAGTCCGCCGTGCAGAATACTATGCCCACGGCGTTGACGTTGCGGATGAACTGTCTCCCGGTTTCCGTGATCGGTTCTTCCGCGAGGAACTGCACATTCCCGATTATCTTCTCGAAAATCTCGGCAAGGCCAAGCCCGAAGAACAGGCTGAAATTTTTGAGGAAATCAAGAATTATGTGTCGAAGCCGAAGAAAGTCAAGCCTAACAAAGTAACGGTGAAGCAGGCAGAGAAAGCCGCCAGCAACACCATTGATGAAAACTATGATGTTCCCCAAAAGTTTCTCGAACTGTACTACCGGCTCCACAATGCTGAATCTCTCATGCGAAAGAGTTGGGAAGTTACGTTCGACTTGAACCCGAAACTTCTTACGCATCCGGAACAGGTCAAAGTTCTTCGCTTTGCCTTGAAACCTCATCTTGAATTTTTGAAAACGCTGGACGAAGTTCTTGCAGAATCCAGCGGTGAATCCTCTAAAACGGCATAACGACAGGCACTTGTAAGCCATCAATGAGCCACCAGCCGCAAGTACAGGGCGGAAAGCATCCGCGCCCTTGCGCCTGATAAAAATTGAAACTTTGATTTTCTTGCCCGGCTTTGCCACGGTGGGACAGTCAAAGGAGCGTGCGTTTGAACAAAAAGAAAAAGTCCACAAACACTTCCCCTTACCCCGATGAAGTCATCGACCGTCTGGCACGGGCATTCTACCCGGCCATCCTTGCCTGCTGGAACAGCGAGGAAGGCCAAAGAGAATTTGCCGCATGGCAGGCAGAGCAGGCTCATCACACCACCAGCAAAGAAAAACAGAGCGTTCCCGACGGGGAACGCCCTGCTGTACATATCGCTGTTGTCTGTGGCTTTTGGCAGGGTGCGTCCTATTCAGGGGTGCACCCTGTTTTTATTTCTGAATGGCTCTATTAACTTTTACGCTTGCTCACTTATACGCCTATATAAATCTGTCAGCGGTTTTGCTAGTTTTTCATAAACAAAATTCACACCAAATACACTGGTAGATCGTCTCTGATTAATCAAATCTTGAAGTACCACTAACGCTTTCTCGTCCGGAGGTTGATTTAGTCGTATAATTTCCATTACACCTGAAATCTTATATGAGAGTTGATAATACAAAATATATTCTCTTGCTCGTTCAATAAGCTTTAACATTATGCCTACCAAACATACTATTATTGTCCAGATTCCCTTAATTGGGGCAAGATAAAACACCGCTCCCATGAGAATCACTGTCGAAGTAATTGCTAATCCAAGCCGCCATTGGCTCAGTTTGCTATCCCACCAAGCATTCATTCGCTGACATTCAAACTGAGCCTCAGATCCCTCATACTTTTTTGAAAATGAATACCAATCTTTAACACCCGGAGGCGAATCAGTTCCACTGTTTTTTATTTGAGTAGCAAATTTTTGAGGGTGTTTCGCGCATATTTTTTCTACCAGTTCAAATGTTTCTCTTGAAGTAGAGCATTCTTCACATCCAATTTTAAGAACACAATCATCAAAATGCTTTCTCAACATAGCAGCATTAGAATTCTTTTTAACAAGAGCAATATTCAATAAAAATGCCAAGACATCACACAATATAGAGCCAACACTCAAAAGGACTGAGCCTGACTCATTGGGAAGAAAGCCGATCACAAACGAAAGTATACACAGTCCCCATACCCAGTAATTCAATTTTTCAGCTGTGTTATAGCATTCACGGGCCGCATACTGTATTTTTAATTGAAGTTCTTGATTTTGTCTAACTTGAATTTCTTTGCTACTCATTCTTTGCCTTTCCGCACTTTATAGAGTGTGTATTCAATCAAAGATAAATCCTGCTTTAAAAATTCATATGCGTCAAAGTTATTATAGTAGGCTATCACGTACTTTCCATGGCAATCCCTAAGATGTTTCTGAGAACCGCAGGGGCACTTAAAATGACCTCTATATGGCTTCGTGGCTATATAACGCATAAGATAATATGTTTTAGTCAAATCTGTCTCATTTAGCTTTTCTCCATAGTAATCGAGCAGGCCGATTATTCCATGGGCTCTTTCTCCAAATGGAAACACTCCATAGCGTTTGAAATACTCATATGAAAAAAAGTAAGTTTCTACATAATTAAGCATCCATTCAGACAATGTCATGCCATTCAAGAATTTCAGTTTTATTACAGTATCAATTTCAAGACACAAGCCTCCATCTTTATAACGATGTGGATACGAAGAATCAATCTGATTACCTGCATCAATAACATATGGTACTTGATTTGACTCAATCGGAATAATAATTGTTATTGAATAGTCCTTATTAAGTCGAACGTCATTCCACTCTCTGTTTATCTCAATATTTCCAGAAAGTTTAATTTGCGAATCTTCAACTGTCACAACTTTTAATTCTTTATAACACTGCAAAAGGCTTTGGACTTGTTGCAGCGCAACTGCTTGAGAAAAAATCATATTTTACAGTATGGCTTAGGAGCCGATTCTTTAATAATCAGTCTGGGAGCTTCTGTCGTCATATATTTTTCCCCTAATGCCGCAGTAACAGCTTTTGAGCCAAACCCATTATCAAGAGTAGTTCTAAAATGTTTATCATCCTGCTGCAACGAATCAATCAAATCACTTGTTACAACTTTTATCCACATAAAAAAGGTTTTAGGAATTCGAGGGTTTTCATTCCACTTATTCGCTAAGTTATCCTCAGGATTTGCTGGATTTGCAATATACCAAACCCCATTATTATGTGAGATTACATTTCTGGCTCCGTATAATGCTACGAATTCTTTTTGATTCTTCGCCAGATGCTGTGCGTAAATCTCAAGTTCTTTAAGGACATACTCTAATAATTCAAAAACAGAACATTCTGGATTGTATGCTTTAGAAATTTCTGTAACCAAAACATTTATGATTGCAGAAATCGGTTTAATATCATCGCCACCCGGCAGTTTATCGTAGTATACATTTCGATGATATTTCAGAAGTTGAATAACCCGTTGAAGTGCCGATCTGTCTAGTGCATGTGGGATTTCCTCAACAGAAGCGTAGAATCTCGAATGTCTTTTGAACAATTCATTCCTGTAATTATTTCGTCCCGCCTCCAAAAACGGTTTGTTAATTTCATCAAACCACTGTCGAAAACCTCTAGGGTTATTAGTAATCCATGTGTAATTATGGTTTCCATTATGTTTTGGAATTGCAACAGCTGTATTTATCAAATTCGGGTAAGAGCTTTTAGCCAAAAGCGACTGTTTTTTCTCCTCACTCTCATCTGTTGCAGGAACAATATCAATTGTAAAGCCGATCTTTCCCACATCAGCATACTCGATTGTGAAGCACTCATCCCAAATTTCTAGTTTTCCTTCATATATTCCACTGGCTTTTAGTGCGTCAAGAAGAATTTTTCTTAATTCACTAGGCGTGTGACTACTCCTGTCGCCTTTGATCTGACAGATAAAGTCCAAATCATAATTCGCATCCGCGCTCTTGCTAGTCGGTCTAACTACAGTTCCAAATGCGAAAGAACCCTGCGGATACATTTCTGCCTCTATTCCATAGCTTTCAAGATAAGCCGTGATTGCCTTATACTTTTCAACTGCATTAGAGTACATCGTAGGCGAGATGTCTAATTCTGAAATTATTGATAGAATATCCTGCTGGCGTTCAAGTACATTTGGCATAAAAGGCCTCCTTATAGCCTTACAGTTCTAGCACTCGTCGTGTCAGAGTGCTACTTTCATTTAACAATATATCACCATTCAGGTACTTTGTCAAATTCCAAAATATTCTTTACAATTCGTTAATATTTTTAGGCTGTGCGTTTATCTTTAAGTTGATTGTTAATTTTTTCTCGCAATCCTTACTTGACAGAAAAAGGGTGCCACTTTGCAAGCCAGCAAAGTGGCACCCTTTTTCAATCTCCAAATCCATGAACAGATATCACTGTTCCTAAATACTCTTCTAAATCACCGTTCAAGATCAAATCTGCATAGCCCAGTGGGTCATTGTAGATGAGATAATCCAACTCCGACCTCTGTGCCATAGTCACATCCAGTGCATTCTCGACCCCGGTGCAGTCGATGGAGATCATTCTCCCATCCCGGAGCAGCAGCTCCACGCAGCCGGTGTCCATGTTGAAATGACAAGTTCTTGCATCGTACTTCATGTTCGTATCCTCCTGAAATCATGTCGTAGCTTATGTCGGTCAATCTATGATTTCGGATTTTATCTTCCACGGACACCCATATTGAATTTTCCGAAGAAAACAAATAATCCGAACCCACCTCCTATTGGAAACAAGTTCGGATTATTTTTGTTTGGTCCGAGTGGCGAGAATCGAACTCACGGCCTCTTGAACCCCATTCAAGCGCGCTACCAAAACTGCGCTACACCCGGATATCGCGCTCCGCTTCCCTACCGAAGCGTGGCGACAAGAGATATTATACGCAGAGTGGGGGCATTTGTCAACCATTTTTTGCAATTTTTTCGGGTATTTTTGCAAAAAGTCCGATTTTTACGCACCGGCGCTCTTTTTATTGTTGTGCTGCCCGCCGCAGTGCCTTGTCCTTTTCCAGCAGGGGCTTGAGGTACTGGCCGGTAAAGCTGCCGGGCACTTCGGCCACCTGCTCCGGGGTACCCTCGGCGATGATCAGACCACCGGCACTGCCGCCCTCCGGACCCAGATCAATGATGTGGTCGGCGCACTTGATCAGATCCAGATTGTGCTCGATGACGATGACCGTGTTGCCGGCATCCACCAGCTTCTGCAGCACCTCGATCAGACGGTGCACATCTGCGATGTGCAGGCCGGTGGTGGGCTCGTCGAGGATATACACCGTTTTGCCGGTGCCGCGGCGGGCCAGCTCGTTGGCCAGCTTCACACGCTGAGCCTCGCCGCCGGACAGGGTGGTGGCGCTCTGGCCCAGCGTTACATACCCCAGACCCACATCCAGCAGGGTCTGCAGCTTGCGGGCGATCTTGGGCTGGTTGGCAAAGAACACCACCGCTTCTTCCACAGTCATGTTCAGCACGTCGGAAATGGTCTTTTCCTTATATTTCACTTCCAGCGTTTCGCGGTTGTAGCGGGCACCCTTGCACACCTCGCAGGGCACATACACGTCCGGCAAAAAGTGCATTTCGATCTGCAGGATGCCGTTGCCCTCGCAGGCCTCGCACCGGCCGCCCTTGACGTTGAAGCTGAACCGTCCCGGCCCGTAGCCCCGCATTTTGGCGTCCTGCGTCTGGGAGAACACCGTGCGGATATCGTTGAACACCCCGGTATAGGTGGCGGGGTTGGAGCGGGGCGTGCGGCCGATGGGCTGCTGGTCGATGCCGATGACCTTATCCACAAACTCCAGTCCCTCTATCCCGTCGCATTTGCCTGCGCGGGAGCGGGCACCGTTCAGCTCACAGGCCAGCGTTTTGTACAGGATCTCGTTGATCAGGCTGGACTTGCCGGAACCGGAAATTCCGGTCACGCAGATGAACTCACCCAGCGGGAATTTTACGTCGAGGTTGCGCAGGTTGTTTTCCCGTGCGCCCTTCACGGTGAGGAAGTTGCCGTTGCCGGAGCGGCGGGTCTGGGGCACTTCGATACGCTTGCGGCCGGAGAGATAGTCGCCGGTGATGCTGCGTTTGGCCTTGCAGATATCCTTCACGCTGCCCGCCGCCACGATCTCACCGCCGTGCACACCGGCACCGGGGCCGACATCCACGATATAGTCCGCATTGCGCATGGTGTCCTCGTCGTGCTCCACCACGATGACCGTATTGCCAAGGTCGCGCAGATTTTTGAGCGTAGCAATCAGCTTGTCGTTGTCGCGCTGGTGCAGGCCGATGCTGGGCTCATCCAGCACATACAGCACACCGGAAAGGGCGCTGCCGATCTGGGTGGTCAGGCGGATGCGCTGGCTCTCGCCGCCGGACAGCGTGCCCGCCGACCGGGCCAGCGTGAGATAATCCAGACCCACGCTCTGAAGGAATTGCAGACGGTTTTTGATCTCCTTCATGATCTGGCCGCCGATCTGCTTCTGTTTTTCGGTCAGATTCGGCTCGTTTTCCCGGATGAATTCCAGCTCTTCCCGGATGGACATCTCGCAGAATTCGCTGATGTTCTTGTCCCCGACCGTTACGGCCAGCACCACCGGTTTCAGGCGTCGGCCGTGGCAGCCCGGGCACTCCACACCGGACATGAAGCTGCCGATTTCTTCCTTCATCCACTCGCTGTTGGTCTCGCGGAAGCGGCGCTCCAGATTCTCCACGATGCCCTCAAACGTATTATAGTAGACACCGCTGCCGAACTCGTTGGTGCGGTGCATCTCGATCTTTTCGCCGTTGGTACCGTAGAGCAGGGCGTTGACCGCCTCGGTGCTCATATCCTTGATGGGCGTGTCCAGCGTAAAACCGTACTTTTTGCCAAGGCCCAGATAGTACATCTCGCTCACCGAGCCCTCAGCGTAGTACCAGCCGCTGGCCTTGATGGCACCCTCCCGGATGGAAAGGTTCCGGTTGGGCAGGATGCGTTCCTCGTCCACCCGCATGAAGGTGCCAAGGCCGGTGCACTTTTCGCAGGCACCCAGCGGGTTATTGAAGGAGAACAGCCGGGGGGACAGGTCGCTAATGGAGATGCCGTGCTCCGGGCAGGCAAAATTCTGGCTGAAGGTCATCACTTCGCCGCCGACCACTTCCACCTCGGCCACACCGCCGGTCAGGGCCAGTGCCGTTTCCAGCGAATCGGCCAGGCGGCCCCGGATGCCCTTGCGCAGGGCAAGGCGGTCCACCACCACCTCCACGGTGTGCTTGATGTTCTTTTCCAGCGCGATCTCTTCATCCAGATCGTACAGATTGCCGTCGATCTTCACGCGAGCGTAACCGGCACGGCGGGCGGCCTCCAGCTCCTTCTGCTGGGTGCCCTTGCGCTGACGCACCACCGGAGCCAGCACCATGAACTTGGTCCCCTCTTCCAGCTTCAGGACGGCGTCCACCATCTCGTCCACGGTCTGCTGACTGATGACCCGGCCGCACACCGGACAGTGGGGCACGCCCACGCGGGCGTACAGCAGGCGCAGGTAATCGTAGATCTCGGTCACAGTGCCCACGGTGGAGCGGGGGTTGTGGCTGGTGGTTTTCTGGTCGATGGAAATGGCCGGCGACAGGCCGGTGATCTCGTCCACATCGGGCTTGTCCATCCGGCCCAGGAACATGCGGGCGTAGCTGGACAGGCTTTCCACATAGCGGCGCTGGCCGTCGGCGTAGATGGTGTCAAAGGCAAGGCTCGACTTGCCCGAACCGGACAGGCCGGTCATGACGATGAGCTTCTCCCGCGGGAGGGTCAGGTTTACATTTTTCAGGTTGTGCTCGCGGGCACCCTTGATGATGATCTTATCGTTTGCCAAGGTATTTTCTCCCTTTTCGTTGTGTCTGTGCATGGTTCTGTTTGCGCTCCGTCTCGGCTGCCGAATCCACGGTGGGGTTCTCGCCCCGGCGCAGGCGGTCGATCTGGTCGCGCAGGAAGGCCGCGTGCTCGAACTCCAGCAGCTTGGCGGCTTCCTTCATCTCGCGGGTCAGACGCTCAATGGCGGCTTCCCGCTCCATCTTACCCATGCGGCGGGTGTTGCGTTTGGCGTTCTCGGCCTTGTCGCTGATCTCGATGCTGTCTGCAATGGCCTTGACGATGGTTCTGGGCACGATGCCATGTTCCTGATTGTAGGCCATCTGGATGGCGCGGCGGCGCTCCGTCTCGGTGATGGCGCGGTCCATGCTGTCGGTGACCACATCTGCGTACATGATGACCATGCCCTCCGCGTTGCGGGCAGCGCGGCCGATGGTCTGGATGAGACTGGTCTCGCTGCGCAGAAAACCTTCCTTGTCGGCATCCAGAATGGCCACCAGGCTCACCTCCGGCAGGTCCAGACCCTCGCGCAGCAGGTTGATACCCACCACCACGTCGATGCTACCCAGGCGCAGGTCCTTGATGATCTCCATGCGCTCGAAGGTGTCCACCTCGTGGTGCATATACTTGACCTTGATGCCCTGTTCGGTGAGGTAGTCGGTGAGGTCCTCGGCCATTTTCTTGGTCAGGGTGGTCACCAGCACCCGCTCCTGCCGGGCAATGCGGGTGTTGATCTCGCCCAGAAGGTCTACCACCTGCCCTTCCACCGGGCGCACCGAGATGACCGGGTCCAGCAATCCAGTGGGACGGATGACCTGCTGGGCCACCTGGGTGCTGTTCTGGCGCTCATATTCTCCGGGCGTAGCCGAAACAAAGATCATCTGGTTGAGCTTGGACTCCACTTCTTCAAATTTGAGGGGGCGGTTATCAAAGGCCGACGGCAGACGGAACCCGTACTCCACCAACGTTTTCTTGCGGGCGTAGTCGCCGCCGTACATGGCGCGCACCTGCGGCAGGGTGACATGGCTTTCGTCCACAAAAAGCAGAAAATCCTCCGGGAAATAATCCAGCAGGGTCGTGGGCATGCTGCCCGGCGCACGGCCCGACAGCACCGCCGAGTAGTTTTCGATGCCCTTGCACATGCCCACCTCGTTGAGCATCTCAATGTCGTAATTGGTGCGCTGGGCAATGCGCTGGGCCTCGATGAGCTTGCCCTCTGCGGTGAACTGCTTCACCTGCGCGTCGCATTCGGCGCGGATCTTTTCCAGCGCGGCGGCCTTTTTCTCAGCGCTGACAATGTAGTGGCTGGCCGGGAAGATGGCCACATGCTTGACCACGTTCTGCTTGGTGCCGGTGAGGGGGTTGAACTCGGTGATGCGGTCGATCTCGTCCCCGAAGAACTCCACCCGGATGGCCAGCTCACTCATATAGGCCAGATAAATGTCCACCGTATCTCCGTGGACGCGGAACTTGTTGCGGACAAAATTTACGTCGTTGCGCTCGTATTGCAGGGTAACCAGCTTCTGGCACAGTTCATCCCGCTCCATCTGCATGCCGGGCCGCAGACTGATGACCATGCTGCGGTAGTCAATGGGGTCGCCCAGTGAGTAGATGCAGGACACCGACGCCACGATGATCACATCCCGCCGTTCCGAAAGCGCTGCCGTAGCCGAGTGGCGCAGACGGTCGATTTCATCGTTGATGGCGCTGTCCTTTTCAATATAGGTATCGGTGCTGGGGATGTAGGCTTCCGGCTGGTAGTAGTCGTAGTAGCTGACAAAATACTCCACCGCATTGTTGGGGAAAAACGAGCGGAACTCGGTGCACAGCTGGGCTGCCAGCGTTTTGTTGTGGGCCAGCACCAGCGTGGGCCGGTTGCACCGGGCGATGACGTTGGCCATGGTAAAAGTCTTGCCGCTGCCGGTAACGCCCAGCAGGGTCTGGCAGCGGTCACCCCGCTGCACCCCCTCCACCAGCGTTTCAATGGCCTGGGGCTGGTCGCCGGTGGGCTGATACGAGGACACCAGCTCAAATTTTTCGTCTGCCACTGCAGCTCTCCTCTCCGGCTCTCCGCCGGGCGAAGAACCACAATTGGTTGTATCTTTCAATGTGATTATAGCACAGCAGTTTTATAATGTAAACAGGTATTCTGCGCTCAGGGCCAGAAAAGTGTGCCGGTCTTGAAGTCGTAGATGGGCAGCCGCCCGGCATCCCGCATGGAAAAGCACTCCGTGTCGGTCAGGATAAAGTGGTCCAGCAGATGGATGTTCACCAGCCCCAGCGCCCGGGCAATGCTGCCAGTGGCCTCCATATCCTCCATGGAGGGCAGAGCCACTCCGTTGGGGTGATTGTGACAGAGCACTACAGCGTCGGTGCCGCCCTTGATGGCAGCGGCCACCACATCCTTCACGTCCAGGCTCACCCGGTCGGAGGTGCCCTCCCGCAGCCAGACCGCTGCTTTGATGTGGCGGCGGGTGCTCAGCGAGACCAGCATGGCGCGCTCGTAATCGGACCAGGCAAACTTGGCCATCAGGTAGCTGCCCAGCTGTTCCGTGGTGTTGAAGCAGCGCTTTCCGTCGGTGCGGCAGCGCCCGTAATACCGGCTGACCTGCGGCAGCATGTGCAGCAGTCTTGCCGAGGTGGGGCCGATGCCCTCCACGGTGCACAGTTCTTCCTCGCTGGCCTCCAGCACAGAGGCAAAGTCCCCGAACCGCTCCAGCAGGTTATACGCGATCTCGTTGGTATCCCTCTGAGCATTGGTCGTATACAGGATATATTCCAGCACTTCATGGTCGGCCAGACTGTCCAGCCCGTAGTTCCGCACCCGCTCCCGCATGCGCTGGCGGTGCCCCTGATGCCGTTTGTATTCTGCCATGGCGGTTCTCCTTTTCAGCGTTCTTTCTTTATAGTACCCATTTCCGGCACGGAACTCAAGCCCCCGGGCAAAATATTCAGGGCGGGATGCGTTGACTTGGCTGGTTTTGTGTATTAGTATAGTATCAGTTATTTTTTCTGAGAAGCAAGGAGTATTGCATGAAACAATATACCGCCACCACCAACGACGACGGCGTGCGCCTGTCGCGCTTTGTGCAGAGCATGACCCGCGATTTTCCCACCAGCCTTTTGTACAAGAGTTTCCGCAACAAGCGGGTGAAGGTGAACGGCAAAAAGGCCGCGCCGGAGTACCGTCTGCAGGCCGGGGACCTGATCGAGCTGTACATCAACGATGAGTTTTTCCCGCCGGAGGGCGCAAAACCCGAGCCGAAGGCTGCGCCCAAAAAACAGCCGAAGCAGCCCAAAGTCACCGTGATCTATGAGGATGACAACATTGCCGTGCTGTACAAGCCCACCCACCTGCTGTGCCACAGCGACCGCACTGGTGACGCGAACCTTGTGGATGCCTTTACCCAGTATCTGGCCGAAAAAGGTGAATACGACCCCCACGGCGAAAACCGCTTCAAGCCCGGCATCTGCAACCGGCTGGACCGCGGCACCGAGGGGTTGGTGATTGCCGCCAAGAGCTACGCCGCCCTGCGGGACATGAACGAGATCATCCGCACCGACCTGCTCAAGAAGGAGTACTATACCATCACGGTGGGCATCCCCCAGAGCGGGCGTTTCACCGCATGGTGGGAGCACGACGAAAAGAACAACAAGGTGAGCATCCACGCCCATCAGGCGCAGGACGAACACCGCAAACAGATCATCACGGATGTGGATGTGCTGCGCACGGCCGGGCCCTTTGCATTGTGCAAGATCGGCCTGGTCACCGGCCGCACCCACCAGATCCGTGCCCATCTGGCCTATCTGGGCAAACCCGTGCTGGGCGACATCAAATACGGCAACCGCAAAATGAACGAGCGCACCGGCACAAAAACGCAGGCCCTGTGCGCCGTGCGCATCACCTTCCGGGAAATTCCGGAGGAAAACACCCTGCACGATCTTTCCGGCAAGGTCATCAAACTGAAGGACCCGCAGATCGTAAAGCAGTTTGACGCACTGGACAAAACCAAACCGGACCCTGCCAAAGGAGAATGAATCATGGAGCTGAATGCCTATTTCAAAAGTCTCGTGGATCAGGACCGTGCAGCGGTCGTGATCTGCGACCTGGAACACACCATCATCTATATGAACCCCGCCGCCATTGCCAGCTATGCAAAGCATGGCGGTGCTGCCCTGCTGGGCAAAAGCGTACTGACCTGCCACAATCCGCAGTCCCGCCAGACCATCCAGCGGGTCATCGACTGGTTTGCCGCCGACAAAAATCACAACCTTGTTTACACCTACCACAACGTCAAACAGAACAAGGACGTCTACATGGTCGCCCTGCGGGACGCCGACGGCACCCTGATCGGCTATTACGAAAAGCACGAATACCGCAGCCCGGAAACCATGAAGCTGTACGATATGGAGTGACCTCTCATGCAGAAAATTGACCTTGCCGTCTGGCCGCGGGCGGAGCTGTTCCGGTTTTTCTCGGCGGTGTCCCAGCCGTTTTACAGCGTCACCTTCCGAGTGGATGTGACCAATCTCCATGCTTACGCAAGGGCCCATGGCGTTTCCTTTTACTATGCGCTGGGGTATCTGGTGACCGATGCGGTCAACGCCGTGGAGAACTTCCGCTATACCATCCGCAGCGGGGAGGTCTGGCTGCTGGACGAGCGCGTGCCCAGCTTCACCGACCTGAAGCCCGGCAGCCAGCAGTTCCACATCGTCACACTGCCGAAGGAGGGCGATCTGGACAGCTTCTGCCGCACCACCCGTGCCAAAAGCGAAGCCCAGCAGACCTTTCTGGACCAGAGCGGAGAGTTGGATGATCTGATCTATTTTTCCTGTACACCGTGGTTCGACCTGACCGGCTGCACCAACGAGCGGGACTTTGATAAGGACGACAACATTCCCCGCATCACCTGGGGCAAATATGTCCCGGCAGATGGCCGTGAGACGCTGGGCATGTGCCTGGAAGTGAACCACCGTTTTGTGGACGGCTGGCATCTGGGGCAGTTTTACCAGCACCTGCAGCAGGCCATTGATGCACTGAAAATTTGATGCTCTATAAAAAAGCGGATGCTTCCCGTCAAGGGATGCATCCGCTTTTGGTTTGTCTCAGGCCTGCACCGCGTACTTTGCCCGGTGCTTTTTGAGGTAGTACCCAATGCCGATGGCATCGGCCAGTGCCCAGCCGATGGGCACACTGAGCCAGATGCCGGTGACGCCCAGCGGGGTCGCCGACAGCAGGTAGGCCAGCGCCACACGGGTGCCGAGAGATGCGATCGTGAGCACCACCGACATCTGGGGCTGATTGACGGCCCGGTAGTAGCCGTAGAGCAGGAACAGAATGCCGATGCCGAGATAGCACGCGCCCTCAATGTGCAGATAGTGCACACCGGCAGCAAGGATGGCGGTTTCCGCCGGGTCAATGAAAATGCCCATGAGCGGCGCTGCAAAGGCGCACACCAGCACACTGATGACGATGCAGAACGCCGCACTGCACAGCCCTGCACTGCGGACGCCCTTGCGGATGCGGTCGGTCTGGCCCGCGCCGTAGTTCTGGGCCACATAGGTGGAAAAGGCATTGCCGAAGTCCTGCACCGGCATGTAGGCAAAGGAGTCGATCTTGACTGCCGCTGCAAAAGCCGCCATGATCACGGTGCCGAAGCTGTTGACCAGCCCCTGTACCATGAGGATGCCGAAATTCATGATGGACTGCTGCACGCTGGTCATCACCGAAAGGTTCAGGATGGTGGCAAGGTTCTGTTTGTCCCACCGGCAGTCCTCTTTTTTCGGGCAGAGCTGCGGGAACTTTTTCAGGGTGTACAGTCCGATGCCGATGCCGGACACGAACTGCGAGAAGGTGGTGGCTGCCGCGGCCCCCTGCACGCCCCAGTGCAGCACCAGCACGCACACCAGGTCCAGGATCACATTGAGCACTGCCGACACAGCCAAGAACAGCAGCGGGACCACGGAGTTGCCGATGGCCCGCAGGAGGTTTGCAAAGTAGTTATACAAAAAGGTGGCCGTGATACCCAGAAAAATGATGCGGAGATATTCCTTCATCAGGAGGATGAGCTCTTCCGGCACACGCAGTACCCACAGGATGCCATCCAGCCCCAGGTACACCAGCACATTGAGCGCCACCGCCATGCCCGCGATGAGCACGAAGGACTGGAACACGCTCTGCCGCATGCGGGCCTCTTCCCTGCTTCCGTACTGCATGGAGACGGCTGCGCCGCTGCCCATACACAGGCCCATCAGGATGGAGGTGAGAAAGGTCATGAGGGTGTAGGACGAGCCCACCGCCGCCAGCGCATCCGCGCCGAGGAAGCGACCCACCACCCAGGTATCGGCGATGTTGTACATCTGCTGCAGCAGGTTGCCGAACATCAGCGGCAAAGCAAACAGCAGGATGCCCTTTGTAATGGGGCCTTTGGTAAGACTGCGCTGCATGGTTCTGCGATCCTCCTTTTTGTTGATCGTATAATGCGTCTGATGCGTCAAATAGGGTTGACAGCCGGGCCGGAAGTTTTTCCGAGAATGATCCGGCGGGTGGGTCCCTGCTGCCGCAGACAGTAGAGCGGGCAATGGAATGGCCCGTTGCATTCGAGGAAAAAGCTCCCGGCGCACCCGTCGGTCAGCCCTGCACCGCAAACCGCTGCCGGTACTCCCGGGGCGTGCAGTGCTTGATCTCGCGGAAGGTCTTTGTAAAATAGCTCAGGTCGGTAAAGCCGCACTCGGCCCCGATCTCGCCGGTGCGCAGGCGGGTGGTCAGCAGCAGCCCGGCGGCTTTTTCAATGCGGTACTGTTTCACATACTGGATGGGCGTGGTGCCCAGCAGCTGCCGGAAACTGCGCAGGCAAGCGCTTTCGCTCAGGGCCACACTGTCCGCAATGCGTTCCACGGTCAGTTCCTCGGCATAGTGTTCCTCCACAAAACGCAGCATCTGTTTCATGCGCTGGGCCGCCACCTGCTCCTGCCGGGAGCTGCGGCACTCGCCCACCGGGCAGTGGGCCGCGAGGGTGTGCAGCGCCGCCGAAAGCAGATACCGAACCCGGTTCTCGTAGTCGTCCGGTTCTTCGTCCACAGCGTGCCAGGCCTCCCACAGCCGGGCCAGAACTTCCGCCTGCCAGGGTTCCCCCTTGCTCAGCAGAAAATAGGACGGTACACCGGGCTGCAGCAGCGGCCGGATGAGCTTTTGCCAGTAGATGGTGTCCATCCCGCCCACGAGCCGCGGGTGGAACACCCCGCTGCGCAGCGCTGAGGGACCTTCTGCTGCAAATTCCACCGCATGGAGCACGCCGGAGTTGATGAACACGCCCTCGCCTTCTGCCAGACAGATGCGCTTTTTGTCCACGCCCACGGTCACGGTGCCCTCGTAGGCGAGGATATACTCAAAATCCTCATGCCAGTGCCACGGCACCGAATAGCAGGTAAGCCGTTCTTCGTAGCACGCAATCGGGAACAGTGCGCTGCCGTGCTGCACCAGCTCCCGCCCCTGCGGTGTGGATGGGATGCCGCAATTCAATGCCAGAGCCATCTACGGGTTCCTTTCCGGGTTTTCAACATTGCCGGGCCCTCTGCGCCGGTTTTGTCATAAAAAACGACCGTTTTTCTTCTAACACCCTGTGACATTGTGTGATATTATGATAACAGCAACGCACACGAGGCATTGCAAGTATAGCATGCTTGTGGGAGGAACTCAAGCCTATGGTCTCGCTTCTTTTGCCCATCATTTACACTGCTTTTATCAGTCTGGGCCTGCCGGATTCCCTGCTGGGGTCGGCCTGGCCCACCATGTACCCGGAGCTGGGGGTCCCGGTGTCCTGCGCGGGTATCCTTTCCATGATCATCTCGCTGGGCACCATCCTTTCCAGCCTGCAGAGCGACCGGCTGACCCGGACCCTCGGCACCGGCAGGGTCACGGCCATCAGCGTGGGCATGACCGCCGCAGCGCTGTTCGGGTTTTCCATCTCCACACAGTTCTGGATGCTCTGCCTGTGGGCCATCCCCTACGGGCTGGGTGCCGGCAGCGTGGACGCAGCCCTGAACAACTACGTTGCCCTGCACTACAAGAGCCGCCATATGAGCTGGCTGCACTGCATGTGGGGCATCGGCACCATGGTGAGCCCCATGGTCATGGGTGCTGCGCTGACCCATGGAATGCACTGGACGGTCGGCTACCGGGCCATTGCCCTGTTCCAGGTCCTGCTCACCGTGGTGCTCGTGGTCAGCCTGCCCCTGTGGAAGGAGCGTCGCACGGAGAGCGGCACCGAAGAAACCGCCCCGCAGGCACTGAGCTTGCGGCAGGTGTTTGCCCTGCCGGGCGCCCGGGAAGTGATGCTCTGTTTCTTCTGCTACTGTGCTCTGGAAACCACCGCCGGGCTGTGGGCCAGCAGCTATCTGACCCTGAGCCGCGGAGTGGCTGCCGAGACTGCCGCCAGCTTTGCCAGCCTGTTCTATTTTGGCATCACCGCCGGACGAGCAGCCTGTGGCTTCATCACCATGAAATTCAACGACACCCAGATGATCCGCATGGGTCAGATCATTCTGGCCGTGGGCGTAGCCGCCCTGCTGATCCCCGGCCCGCAGGCCCTTGCACTGGCCGGTCTTGTGCTGGTGGGGCTGGGCTGCGCGCCCATCTACCCCAGCATCATCCACTCCACGCCGGACCACTTCGGGGCAGACAAGTCACAGGCCGTCATCGGCATCCAGATGGCCAGCGCCTATGTGGGCAACCTGACCATGCCGCCGCTGTTCGGCCTGCTGGCCAACAACATCACCCCGGCCCTGTTCCCCTTCTACCTGCTGGCGCTGCTGGTGCTCATGGTTCGCATGCACGAGCAGCTGGTGCGCAAGACCCGCCGCAGCTGATTTTGCCATTCTCCTTTTCGTATACAGCAAAAGGCTCCCTGTCCGGTTTCCCGGGCGGGGAGCCTGCTGTTTTCGGGCCAATTACAGGATGCGGCGGCTGATGGCATTGGCCACGGCAAACAGATCGTCCTGTCCAATGAAGCCGAACTTTGCCTCGTGCTCATCCGCAAAGCATACGGTCAGCTGTGAGGCCTGCAGCGGGTCACCGAAGCCGGCGGTCTGGATGCCGAAGTGCAGCACCTTGCGGTAGGGCAGTACGAAGATCTCCTGCCGGGTGCCGGTCACGCCCTGCATATCCACCAGAATGATGCGGTGAGTGGTAAAAACCACCTGATCCCGCACCGTCTTGTAGGCTCCCACAACGGTCTCGCCGTCCAGCAGCAGCTTCTGTGCATTTTTGCAGATGTCCTTTTCCGGAATGCGGACAAGGTTCTGCATGGGTTTGTCCCGAAATTCCATGGTCAACGCCCCTTTCTGTTTGCTTCATTGTAGCACGCGCCGCCCGGCTTTACAATACGCCCTCTCGCCTTTTGACACCGGATGTGGTATACTGACACCCGGAAGAACGACATCAAATGGAAATGAGGCCCGACTTATGGAGATCATCATTCATCAGGCGATCCTGCATGTGCTGGACACCACGCTGGACGCCCCTGTGCTCAGCGGCAGCGGCATGGAAATGACCGCCGAAAAAACCGCCTACCTGCAAAACCACATTGAAAAGCTGCTGGCCAGCGATGAGATCCGCCAGTGCCGCCCACTGCCGGACTCCGCCTTCCGCAACGAGCTGGAACACAACGGCGACTTTGTGGACCTGTCCTGCCGCATTGCGGGGGTGCTGTTTGACTACATGCATGCCCACACCACCATCCCCGGGGCAGACCTTGCGGTGGTGGATTTCACCCGCGACGGCGAACCCTGGCTGGGCATCCTGAAGCTGAACTACAAGAACGGCTACACCCACTACACCGAGACGGTGGAGGGTGCCCCGGTCAACTCCATCATCCAGCAGCGGGCCTGCCTGCCCACCCAGAGCGGCAAGGTGGAGGAGGGCGCTCTGGTCAACCTGACCGACTATTCCATGCGCCTGTTGGAAAAGAAGTACGACATCGACGGCCACAAGGAGTTCTATCTCTCCACGGTGGTGTTCCAGTACACCACCGCCCAGCCGGAAAAGAAAAAGCTGCAGGCCATTCAGGAGGCCGCCGTGCAGGCCGTGCAGGAAAACTACACCGACCAGCCCCATGTGGAAGCACAGGTAGCCATGATGATCGCCAATCAGGCCGCCGACAACGACAATCAGGTGTCGGTGGAGCAGGTGCGCCGCCAGCTGGAAGAGGACTATCCGCTGGCCGCCGTGCCCTTCGACGACTATGTGGAGAAGAGCGATGTGCTGGACTACGCCCAGCAGCCGGTGACTGTGACCCCCGCTCGCATCCGCCGCATGGAGAGCCGCAGCATCCACACCGCCAACGGCATCGAAGTGAAGATCCCCACCGAGCTGCTGAACGAAGAATCCGAGGTGGAATTCCTGCACGACGCCGACGGCAGCGTGTCGCTGCTGATCAAAAATGTGATCCTGTAATTTTATCGGTCAGACCCCGTGTTCCCTCTTGCGGAACGCGGGGGTTTGTGTTACGCCCGTGTTGTATTTATCGTTAGATGCAACGCAGAAGGAGGAACCCGCAATGGAACTCGCACAGATCACGGCCGGTCAGGTCGTCATGTTGTTTCTGCTCATGGGCACCGGCATCGCCGCTGTGAAAACCGGCGTGCTCAAACCGGAGGGCAAGCAGACCCTTTCCAACCTGCTGGTCTATCTGGTGGTGCCCGCCATGATCGTGAACTCCTACCGTATGGAGTTCAGTATGGAAATTTTGCACAACCTGCTGGCCTCCTTTGGGATGAGCCTGCTGGCCCTGCTCATCGGTACCGGCATCACGCTGGCCCTCACCGCCCGCCGCAAGGACAGCCGTACCCCCATCTTCCGGTTCGCCTGCATTTTTTCCAATGCGGCGTACATGGGTTTTCCGCTCATCTCGGCGCTGTTCGGGTCCGAGGGTCTGCTCTATGCCAGCGCCTATGTGACCGTGTTCAACATTCTGCTGTGGACCATGGGCTACGGCTTTGTGAGCGGGAGTTCCGACCCCAAAGAGGTCCTGCACAGCCTGCTGCACACACCGGTGCTGTACGCCATGGTGATCGGCCTTTGCATCTACCTGCTGCAGATCCCGGTGCCGCAGCTCATCGCCCAGCCGCTGGAGCTGATGGCCAACATGACCACACCCCTTTCCATGGTCATCACCGGCATGCTCCTTGCCGCCGGGGACCTGGGCTGCATCGTGCGCAGCAAGCCGGTGTGGAAGCTGGCCGCCGTGCGCATGCTGCTGATCCCCGCCGTCTGCCTGGCGGTGTTCGGGCTGCTGGGCTTCCGCAGCATGACCGCACAGGTCGTTCTGCTGCTGGAGTGCTGTCCGTCGGCCGCCATCACCTCGGTATTTGCGGTGCAGTTTGGCCACGACGAGAGCTTTGCCGCCGGCAGCGTGGTCCTGACCACCCTGCTCAGCATCGTGGCGCTGCCACTGTGCGCACTGGTGGTCACTCTGCTATAACATTTTCCTCTCCTGCATTTTTGTGCGGAGCAGCTTCCGGGCTGCCCCGCATTTTTTATGCGTTGCTCCGGCAGACGCAAATCTCCATTTGCACGAATTTTGCCCGTTTTGCCGTCTTTCGGGCCATTTGTGGGCAGTTTTGCCAATCGTTTTTCATTTTGCAATGGAATTTTATTTCATCCGTGCGTTTCTGTGCCGGATGCAGCCCGGTGACCTCTGCAACTTTTTATCGAGATGCAACAATAACACATGGTTTTTTGCATTCAGATTTACTATTATAGAACCAGACAGGTGCCCCGCTTTTTGCTGCGGGCACAGCACCGCTTATCCCGTGACCATCACAAGAGGAGGATTTCTCATGATGAAGCCCATTTCCACCTGGAAACAAGAGCTGACCGGCGGCGCACACGCTGCGCGTCTTGCCTCGCTCTACTGCTGCACCCCGGAACAGACCCCCGCACAGGCTGCCCGCTATGAGGCAGTGCTGAACGGACTGGAAGCCACCTTTGGCACCCACGCTGAGGCTGGCTTATACAGTGCCCCCGGCCGCACCGAGATCGGCGGCAATCATACCGACCACCAGCACGGCCGCGTGCTGGCCGGCAGCGTGAACATTGACATGATCGCTGCTGCCGCCCCCAACAGCCTGAACCAGCTGCGGGTACAGAGCGAGGGCTATGATCTGTGCATCATCGACCTGGCTGACCTTGCTGCCCGCAAGGAGGAAGAAAACACCACCATGTCCCTGCTGCGCGGCGAGTGTGAAGCGTTCCGCCAGCGGGGTGCGGCCCTCTCCGGTCTGGACATATACGTTGCTTCCAACGTGCCCAAGGGCAGCGGCGTTTCGTCCTCGGCCGCCTTTGAGGTGCTGATCGGCGTGATCCTGAACGACTGCTTCATGACCAAAAAGGTCTCCCCCATCGAGATCGCACAGATTGGCCAGTGGGCGGAGAATGTCTACTTTGGCAAGCCCTGCGGTCTGATGGACCAGATGGCTTCCAGCGTGGGCAACATCATCACCATTGATTTTGCCGACCCCGCCCACCCGGATGTGGAACCGGTGCAGGTGGACTTTTCCAAGGCAGGCCTGGCCCTGTGCATCCTGGATTCCTGTGCCGACCATGCCGACCTGACCGACGAGTACGCCGCCGTGCCCGCCGAGTGCCGCGCCGTGGCTGCCGTGTGCGGCGGTGAAGTGCTGCGGGACGTGCCCTTTGACACCTTCCTCGCAAAGCTCCCGGAGTGCCGCAGACAGTGCGGCGACCGCGCCGTGCTGCGCGCCTTCCACTTCTATGCCGACAACGACCGCGTGGCCCAGCAGGTGGCTGCCCTGCGCGGCGGTGACTTTGACGCCTTCCTGCAGCTGGTCACCGCTTCCGGCGACAGCAGCTGGGAGTACCTGCAGAACGTGATCCCCGCCGGGTACAAGGAGCATCAGGAAATGGGCGTGACCATTGCGGCCGCCAAGCATTACCTGCAGGGCAAGGGTGCCGTGCGTGTGCACGGAGGCGGCTTTGCCGGTACGGCACAGGCCTTTGTGCCGGTGGACATGCTGGCCGACTTCAAAGCACACATGGAAGCCATCCTCGGTGAGGGCCGCTGCCATGTGCTGAGCATCCGTCCGGAAGGAGGCGCTGTGCTGTGATTTCCACTGCCATTCAGCAGCTCGTGAACTACGGGCTGGACACCGGTCTGATTCTGCCCGATGACGAGATCTACATCCGCAATCAGCTGCTCATGACCATGCAGCTGGACGACTTTACCGCCCCCGAGGGTGAGGTGTGCTACACCGACCTGGAAAGCATCCTGAAAACGCTGGTGGACGATGCCGTGGCCCGCGGCGTGTGTGCCGACAACAGCACCGCACGCGACCTGTTCGACACCAAACTCATGGGCGTGCTGACGCCGCGTCCCAGCATTGTGCGCGCCAACTTTGAGGAGCGCTACGAGAACGAGGGCCCGCAGGCCGCCACCGACTGGTTCTATAAGTTCAGCCAGGACACGGATTATATCCGCCGCTACCGCATCAAGCGGGACCTGAAGTGGGTGACCAAGACGCCTTACGGTGATCTGGACATCACCATCAACCTTTCCAAGCCGGAAAAGGACCCCAAGGCCATTGCAGCCGCCAAGCTGGCCCCCCAGAGCGCCTACCCCAAGTGCCAGCTGTGCGCCGAGAACGAGGGCTATGCGGGCCGCATGAACCATCCCGCCCGCGAGAACCACCGCATCATCCCGCTGACCATCAACGACAGCGCCTGGAACCTGCAGTACAGCCCCTATGTGTACTACAACGAACACTGCATCGTATTCAACAACCAGCATACACCCATGAAGATCGAGCGGGCCACCTTCCGCAAGCTGCTGGATTTTGTGGGCCTGTTCCCCCACTATTTCGTGGGCAGCAACGCTGACCTGCCCATCGTGGGCGGCAGCATCCTGAGCCACGACCACTTCCAGGGCGGCCACTATGAATTTGCCATGGCCAAGGCCCCCATCGAAAAGGCATGGGCGTTCCCCGGCTTTGAGGACGTGGAGGCCGGCATCGTACACTGGCCCATGAGCTGCATCCGCCTGACCTGCGAGGATGATGAGCGTCTGGTGGAGCTGGCCGACAAGATCCTGACCGCCTGGCGCGGCTACACGGATGAGAGCTGCTTCCTCTTTGCCGAGACCGACGGCGAGCCCCACAACACCATTACCCCCATTGCCCGCATGCGGGATGGCAAATACCAGCTGGATCTGGTGCTGCGCAACAACATCACCACGCCGGAGCACCCGCTGGGCGTGTTCCACCCCCATGCCAAGCTGCACCACATCAAAAAGGAGAACATCGGCCTTATCGAGGTCATGGGTCTGGCCGTGCTGCCCAGCCGCCTGAAGCAGGAGCTGTTTGATCTGGCAGACGTACTGGTGGCCCGCACCCCCGTCAGCGAGTACCCCGAAACACTGCAGAAGCACGCGGAGTGGGCACAGGACATTCTGGCCCGTCACCCGGAGCTGAACGGCGACACCGTGCACCTCATCCTGCAGGATGAGGTGGGCCAGGTGTTCGCACAGGTGCTGGCCGATGCCGGTGTGTACAAGCTGGACGAAGCCGGTCGTGCCGGGTTCGTGCGGTTCCTTGCCAGCGTAAAATAACCTCAAAACATCACAAGCCCCGCCGCAGATCTCATCGGCGGGGCCTTGCCATACAAGGAGGAAACGTTTATGCCTTATACCCTGGAAGTCTGCGTGGACAGCACCGCCAGTGCACTGGCCGCCAAGCGCGGCGGAGCCGACCGACTGGAACTGTGTGCCGACCTGGTGATCGGCGGCACCACCCCCAGCCTTGCCCTGCTGCGGCAGGTCAAAGCCGAGACCGGACTGCCGGTGCGGGCACTGCTGCGTCCCCGCTTTGGTGATTTCTGCTACGACCACTATGAGCTGGCCCAGATGGAGCAGTCGGCCGCAGAGCTGGTGGAAGCCGGGGCGGACGGCATCGTCACCGGCGTGCTCACCCCGGACGGCGCACTGGATGTGGACGCCCTGCGTCCCATCTACGCTGCTGCCCGCCGGGCGGCAGCAGCTGCAGGCCGCCCCGTTGCCTGCACCCTGCACCGTGCCTTTGACGTCTGCCGGGACCCCTTTGCCGCGCTGGCCGCCGCAAAGGAACTGAGCCTTGCCACCATCCTTACCAGCGGGCAGGCCGCCAGTGCGCCGCAGGGAGCTGAGTTGCTGCGCCAGCTGGTGGAAGCCGCCGGGAGCGATGTGGAAATTCTGGTGGGTGCCGGCGTCTCCGCGGGCAATCTCCCGGCGCTGGCCGCCCAGACCGGTGCCCGGGCGTTCCACCTCTCCGGCAAGCAGGTGCTGGACAGCCGCATGACCTTCCGCCGGGAAGGCGTGCCTATGGGCTTGCCGGGCTTTTCGGAGTTTGAACTGTGGCAGACCAGCGAAATCAATATCCGTGCCGCGCGTAAGGCGCTGGATGCCCTGTAAAAATCGCCCTCACGCAAAAACGGCCTCTCCTTTCGGAGAGGCCGTTTCTCGTTACAATGCCGGTGCTTCGTTGTCCTCATAACCGACCATCAGGCCGCCCAATTCGGCATAGTAGCTGCACAGGCCGCCGCAGGGGCTCACATCCACCTGCGCCCCCGGGAACACCGCGTGCAGCATCTTTTTCAGCCGGTCGGCGGCGTCAGGGTTGCCGCAGTGGGCAATGTGTACCCGGCCGGAGACAAAACCGCGGCCCTTCATTTCCAGCACGATGCGTTCCAGTGCGCCGTGTTCGCCGCGAGTCTTGCACAGTACCTCCAACTCCCCTGCCTCACTGGCCTGCCCGATGACCCGGATGCCCAGCATCCGCGCCACAGCAGCTACCGCCGGTTTTACGCGGCCGTTGCGGGCGAGGTTGGCCAGCGATTCCAGTGAGAACAACAGGTGCGTGTGTCGGTGATAGGCCAGAATCTTCTCGGCGGCATCATCAAAGGCACAGCCCGCCTGCACCAGCGCCGCCAGACGCTCGGCCAACAGGCGGCATTCCGGCCCGGCCGACAGGCTGTCCAGTACGAACACGCGGGCACCTTCGTGCTCCTGCCGGTATTCCTCGGCGGCCAGCTGGGCCGCGTTATAGCTGCCGGACAGCGTGCCCGTGATGGTGACCACGAACACTTCCTCCGCGCCCTCGTAGGCCGCCAGCCAGTCGGCCACATTGGGGCAGGATGTGCCGGTCTTGCCCTTATAGCTGCGCAGGGTCTGGGCCATACCGACCGCATCCAGTTCTGCCGTGTCCAGATATTCCCCATCGTCGGTCACGATTTTCAGCGGCACACAGGCAAAGTCCACCCCGCTGAGGGTATACAGGTTGGAGGAAGAGTCCACAACGATCTTGGTTTTCATACAGTACATCTCCAGTTTTATCGTTCAGCGGCGGACAGCCCGCCGGGCTTATTCGGTTTCTTGTGGACATCTTATCAGTTTTTTTAAAACCTGTCAAGCCGTTTTCATCATTTGATAAAAAGTTTTCATATTCCCGTTGACCGCTTCCATTTTTTGCGTTATACTGAAAACCAAAAGCCCCCCTCACCCGCTGAACAGAAAGCATGATCCACTATGAATGATGAAACCAAGCGCCGCGTTGCGGCCTGCGCCGCCGGGTTTGCCCTGCCCCGATACCGCGACCTCCCTGCCGTAGGGCTGTATCTGGACCAGACCGTGCAATATGTCAATGCCTGCTTCCGCACCTTTTGCGGGGTAGAGCTCACCCCGTCCATGGTGAGCAACTACGTCAAAAAAGGCATTCTGAGCCACCCGGTCAAAAAGAAATACACCCGTGACCAGATTGCTTCCCTGCTGTACATCGTGGTCTCCAAAACAGTCCTCTCGATGGAAAACATCGACACCCTGTTCAAAATGCAGCGGTCCTATTGTTCCGCCGGGGCCGCCTACGATACCTTCTGTGAGGAGCTGGAGCGCTGCCTGCCGTTCGTGTTCGGCTGTACCCGTGCCCTGCCGGACCCGGCCCCGGATGCCGCCGACGAAAAGCTGCTACTGCGCAGCACCATTCTGGCCGCTGCCAACAAGATGTATCTGGACTGCTGCTTTGACGCCCTGCGTCAGGAGCAGAACCTGTGGGCGGACATCCTGCCGGATCTGGCGTAAAACAGAAAAAAGACCGTGCTCTCCTTTCCGGAAAGCACGGTCTTTTGTATTTTTTGCAGATTCAGGCAGATCAGGTGTCCTGCAGCTCGCCGCGGCTGGCGGCCTTGAGGTAGGCAAAGATGAAGCCATCCAGGTCGCCGTCCATCACGGCGTCCACATTGCCGGTCTCGTAGTTGGTGCGGTGATCCTTGACCATGGTGTAGGGCATGAACACATAGCTACGGATCTGGTGGCCCCAGGCGATCTCGTTCTGCACGCCCTTGATGTCGTCGATCTTGTCCATGTGCTGCTGCTTGGCGATCTGGTACAGCTTAGCCTTCAGCATTTCCATGGCGTAGTCACGGTTCTGGAACTGGCTGCGCTGGGTCTGGCAGTTGACCACGATGCCGGTGGGCTTGTGGATCAGACGCACTGCGGAAGAAGTCTTGTTGATGTGCTGGCCGCCGGCACCGGAGGAACGGTACACCTGCATCTCGATGTCCTCGGGGCGGATGTCCACCTGGATGGTGTTGTCCAGCTCGGGCATCACTTCCAGCGAAGCAAAGCTGGTCTGGCGGCGGGCATTGGCGTCAAAGGGCGACACACGCACCAGGCGGTGCACGCCGTTCTCACTCTTAAGCAGGCCGTAGGCGTTGGCGCCCTTGACCATCATGGAAGCGCTCTTCAGGCCGGCTTCGTCGCCGTCCTGATAGTCCAGCACCTCTACGGTCATGCCGTGGGCCACGGCCCACTTGTTGTACATGCGGTACAGCATCTCGGCCCAGTCCTGTGCTTCGGTGCCGCCGGTACCGGCGTGGAAGGTAAGGATGGCATTGCTGTGGTCGTACTCGCCGTTCAGCATGGTCATGAGCTGCAGCTCATCCACAGCCTTGCCTACGGCGTTCACAGCCTCTTCGGCTTCGGGGATCATGGCGGGGTCGTACTCCTCGTCCAGCATCTCGATCATGGTCTCGGCGTCATCGTACAGGCCCTGCAGCTTTTCAAAGCGGCTCAGCTTGCCCTTCAGGTCGCCCACCTCGTCAAACACCTTTTTGCTCAGGTCGGCGTCATCATAAAAGCCGGGGCGGGACATGGTGTGCTCCAGCTCCTGCACACGCTTGCGGGAAGCCTCGATGGCCAGAGCCTCTTCCAGGTCCTTGACCGCCTTGGCATAATCGGCAAGCTGCACTTTCAGTTCGTCAATGGTGATCATTCTCTTGTTCCTCTCGTTCCGGGTTGGATCTACATTTAGGGAAGCGGTCTTTCGGGGTGACCCAAAAGACACAGTTTATACACAGATACTTCATTAGTATACCGAGAATCTGTGGTAAAGTAAAGAGGAAAAACGGTTGATCTGCTGGAATTTTGAAGAATTTCACCTTTTCTTTTGCCAGGTGGGAGAGTATAATACCAGTATGAACCTTATCACTGGAGGAAAACATGCCGAAATATTATGGCTGTCCCTGCGAGGGCTGCGGTGAGCCGCTGACCCTGAAAGATGACATCGTGGTCTGCCCGGACTGCGGTGCCCCCTATCACCGTACCTGCTACGAAAAGCTGGGCCGCTGCATCCACAGCCCCGCCCATGCGGCCGGGTACGAGTGGCATTTCCCGTATCAGGATGCCGAACTGCGCACCTGCCCCAGCTGCGGGGAGCGCACGCTGCGCAGCGAAGAGACCTGCCGCTGCTGCGGCGCTGCCCTGCCCCCGGAGACGGAAGCGGATGAGCAGCTCAATGACCGCAAAGCCGCACAGGACGAGCAGCACGGCGGCTTTGACTACGAGCGCTTTTACCGCCAGTACGAGCAGCAGACCATGGACCCGCTGCACCGCAACCTGCAGGCCGCTTTCGGGAAGGATGAGCTGATCGACGGCATCCCCAGCAGCGACTGGATGACCTACATCGGCACGGCCGCCCCGGCCTACCTGAACGATTACAGCCGGATGCAGCTGCAGCACACCAAAATTTCGCTGAGCTTTTCGGCGCTGCTGTTCGGGCCGTTCTACTTCTTTTACCGCAAGGCCTGGAAGCCCGCGTTTGCCTTTCTGGCCGCAGAATTGCTGCTGTTCGTGCCCACGCTGCTGCAGATGATGCAGATCACCGGCAGCTCGCTGTCTTTGGGCCTGAGCGATTCCACCTATGTGGTGCTGGGCCGCGTGGTGTCGTTGGCCAGCTTTGCGCTCATGCTGGTGCGCGGCATGTTTGCCAAGTGGTTCTACCGCAAGAGCGCGGCGGAGCACATCCGGCGCATCCGCGCGGAGTTCCCGGACGATGCCCAGCGCAGCGTGGTGCTTTCGGCACAGGGCGGTGTGAGCTGGGGTGCTGTGCTGGGGTCGCTCCTGCTGCTGATGGTGTTCGGTGCCTGCTGCAGCATGCTGCTGGGCCCCAATCTGGATGTTCTGCTGAACGCTCTCTCCTGATGCGATTTATAAAGGAGTTTTTATCATGAAAAAGGTAACCAAAGCTGTGATCCCCGCTGCCGGTCTTGGCACCCGTGTGCTGCCGGCCACCAAAGCTATGCCCAAGGGCATGCTGCCCATCGTGGACAAGCCCGCCATCCAGTATCTGGTGGAAGAGGCCGTGCGTTCCGGCATCACCGACATTCTGATCATCCTGAGCCGAAACCAGAGCATCATTGAGGATCACTTTGACCGCAGCCCGGAGCTGGAGGCCAAACTGGCCGCACCCGGCAAGGAGAAGATGCTGGAGGAGTGCCTGGGCATCTCCAATTTGGCCAACATCTATTTTGTACGCCAGAAGCAGACGCTGGGTCTGGGCCATGCCGTGAGCATGGCAAAGCCCTTTACCGGGGATGACCCCTTTGTGGTGATCTACGGCGATGATGTGATCTGGGGCGAGGACCCCGTGTGTGCTCAGCTGATCCGCGCCTACGAGGAGTTCGGCCGTCCGGTGGCCGGTGTTTCCGCTGTGCCCTGGGCCGATGTGAGCCGCTACTGCAGCTTAAAGACCACCCCCATCCACGACAACTATTTCTTTGTGGATGACATGATCGAGAAGCCCAAAAAGGGTCAGGAGTTCAGCAATTATTCCATCCTGGGCCGCGTGCTGCTCACTCCGGAGATCTACGACCTGCTGGCCCACACCAAACCCGGTGCCGGCGGTGAGATCCAGCTGACCGACGCCATGGCCGAGTACGCCCGCAATTACGGCGGCATGACGGCCGTGGAGTTTACCGGCAAGCACTACGACATGGGCAACAAGCTCAAAGTGGTAGAGGCTCAGGTGGAGCTGGCCCTGCAGCACCCGGAGATCGGCGAGGCCTTCCGGGACTACCTGAAAGAGTTCTGCAAGACGCTGTAAACAAAATGATATTGCTGCGCAAATGATACGGCTTGCGCCATGATGTCTGCTGCGCAGAGGATGTGCGCCGCACAGCGGCGCAATGAAAACACCCCGGAGGCTTTCGCTTTTCCGGGGTGTTTTTCTATGCTGCCGTAGTGTCCTTCATGCGCCGCAGCGCACATCATTTTTGCGAAGCAAAACATCATTCGAAGAACATCATCTGTGCAGCAACATCATTTATTTGCCTGACTGGGATGCGGCACGGGCGGGTGCTTGGTGAACATCGCCTTGAGTGCCAGCGGGGTGGCCACGCTGGACACCACGATCAGCAGGATGACGGCGGTGAAGTACACCGGGTCTACCACGCCGATGGCAAGACCCTTCTGCGCCACGATCAGTGCCACCTCGCCGCGAGTCATCATGCCGACACCAACCTTCAGGGAGTCGCCCCAGTTGAAGCGGCAGATCTTTGCAGCCAGACCGCAGCCGATGATCTTGGTGATCAGAGCCACGATGACGAAGCAGACGCAGAACAGCAGGATCTCCGGGGTCAGACCGCTGATATCGGTCTTGAGGCCGATGGACGCAAAGAACACCGGCGCGAACAGCACATAGTTGCTGATATCCACGCGGCGCTCCACATAGGATGCATCGTCCATGGTGCACAGCACGATGCCGGCAATGTAGGCGCCGGTAATATCGGCAATGCCGAAGTATTCCTCAGCGATGTAGGCCATGGCAAAGCAGAAGGCCAGGCTCACGATGGTGATGCGCTGGGTGTGCGGGTTGCGCTTGTCCAGCCACTTCATGCCGTAGTGCACCGCAAGGCCCACGCCCACAGCGGTGGCAAAGAACAGCAGCGTGTTGACCAGCACCTTGCCCAGACCCGTACCGGTGCCGGAACTTGCGCCCAGCACGCAGGTGAGCACCACGATGCCGATGACATCATCAATGACAGCAGCACTGACGATGGTAGTACCCAGGAAACTCTTCAGGTGGCCCAGCTCCTGCAGCGTAGCCACCGTGATGGACACGCTGGTGGCAGTCATGATGGTACCGATGAACAGTGCCCGATAGAACTCCGGGCTGCCCACGGCGGAGAATCCGTAGAACACACTATACAATAAGGTACCGCCCACCAGCGGGACGAACACGCCCACGGCGGCGATCAGGGTGGCGATGGGGCCTGCCTTGATCAGTTCCTTCAGGTTGGTGCCCAGGCCCGTGGTGAACATCAGCAGCACCACGCCGATCTCGGCGAAAGTGGCAATGGAGTCACTGGTCTGCACCAGGTTGAGCACACAGGGGCCGATGACAAGACCTGCCAGGATCTCGCCCACCACCTGCGGAGCCTTGCACTTGCGTGCTACCAGCCCAAAAAACTTTGCACTCAGGATGATGATTGCCAGATTGCGGAATATCGAGTACATAGATACGCTCCTTTTCCGATTTTTTAAATTTCCCACTTTCCTGCCGCCGCAGCACTTTGTTCCACGGTATCATCAGAAAGCGACTATATTATAGTCCCCTATGGCAAAAAAAGCAAAGGATTTTTTTCAGCACTTTTTTCATCCAAGGGCTTGACAGACGCCGCCGGACTTGCTATAATAAATTGCTGTCTGAACAGACACGCCGCACACAGCCGCAACGCCGCAGCTGTGTGTACCCTTGGTCTTGTGATTGCAAGACCCTTAAGTCCAAAAGGAGGTGCTACAAAAATGGCAAAGTACGAAACCATGCTGATTACCAGCGCCGCTCTCGACGAGGAGGCTACCGCCGCTCTGGTGGGTAAGTTCAAGTCCCTGATCGAGGCTAACGGTACGATCGATTCCATCGACGAGTGGGGCAAGCGCCGTCTGGCCTACCCCATCAACGACGAGGAGGAAGGCGTCTACACCGTGATCAACTTCACCAGCGAGCCCAGCTTCCCCGCTGAGCTGGACCGTGTGTACAAGATCACCGAAGGCGTTATGCGCAGCCTGATCATTGCTCACGAGGAGTAATTCTTCTGTGACAGAAAGGGAGACCGTACTATGTTGAATGTTGTTGCCATCATGGGTCGCCTTGCGCGTGACCCTGAAATGCGTCAGACCACTACTGGCAAGAATGTCGCTTCGTTCCGCATTGCCTGCGACCGTGGGCGCCGCGATGCCAATGGGCAGAGCGTGGCGGACTGGATCGATGTGGTTGCATGGGATCGGCAGGCCGAGTTTGTCTGCCGCTATTTCCAGAAAGGTTCCCTGATCGTTGTGGACGGCCGTTTGCAGTCCCGTCAGTATCAGGATAAGACCGGCGCAAACCGCACTGCCGTTGAGGTGGTTGCCAACAACATCAACTTTGCAGGCCCCAAGAGCAGCAATGCAGGTGACGGAAACGGCTATCAGAATGCCGCTCCGTCCTACCAGAACGCAGCCCCTGCCCGCCCGGCCGC